>Ga0209871_1000348_pt1 | contig 12878 bp, 12 predicted proteins | sample OrgsoiDNA2013045_FD_185795 | JGI IMG/M metagenome (GOLD analysis project Ga0209871, IMG submission 185795) | Permafrost soil microbial communities from the Arctic, to analyse light accelerated degradation of dissolved organic matter (DOM) -... | ecosystem: Environmental > Terrestrial > Soil >... | reverse complement strand
AGGCGTGCCCTTGAAGCCGTGGAGAAAGTTGTCACAGCTCCGCGCGGGGGTAGGCATAGGAGCAGGTCACATAGGAGCAGGTCACCGCGAGCACGCTCAAAGGCGCCGTCCCGCTGGGACCTCTGCGACGAGCAGTTCACGGCGTGGCATGAATGCGTGCCCATCCGGGTGCGGATGGGTCGATGCCGGACCCTGCCGCTCACCGCGCGGCGCGGGAGACTACGCCGAGGCCGACGTCGAGTACCGCGACGTGCTGACCGCCACGCTGCGGGTGCTCGGCTCCGACCACCCGTCCACGCTGGCCGCCACTCCATGTATTGATCATCCCGAACGCCCGAACAAAACAACTGATGCGCTGACCGAGTCAGGGCCATGCTGCTCGGATCGGCGCTAGCCTTGAGATTGTTTCCGTGCCGTGGATCAGGCTTTGAAGTTCGCGGGGTGACGGCCAGGGCGCTGGGGTGTAGATCATGCGATGGCAGTTGGCGCACACCAGGGCCAGGGCCGCGAGCTTCCGGCTGGCGAGTTCGCCAAGCCGGGCCCCGTCAGTGCGCCGGAATCCGTATCCGCAGGTCAGGGGCTGCCAGAGGTCCGGTACGGATGCCTGAGTCCGGTACCGTCCCGCTAGTCTGTGAGACGGTTGTGAGAGACCAGGCACCGAGCATGACAGGTACGGTAAGCCATTCCGAGGGCAAGCCGACTCGGACCGCAGGGAGCGCCAGCGACTGAGGACCGGAAGCGGCGCGGCAGCAGTTCATGCGTCTCAATGATCGACTGCCCAGCCGCGGTTTGCCTGACCCCCTGCGTGCAAATCGCTGGGATCAGCTGAGTAACGCGGCCTGAGCTGGGTGGGTGACTGCCCGTGGGTGACCGTGGCACATCGCCGTTGACCGGGGTTAATGGCACAGGCACGGCGATCTTGGCGTAGTCCGGCGCTTCTGCGCGCACCCAACCTCGGCTTTAATTCCGCGTAGCGTGCGTCGGGCGACTCACCTACCCAATCCGGCAGTCACAGCTAGTGACGCGCGAGATAGAGCTACGCCCGCTGAGGGCGTACGGTGTTGCAGTGAGGTTGACCGAAGATGGCTGTTTGGTGCCCGCTGAGCAAGCCGACGCCATGGCGCAGGGTCTGGCGTCAATGAATGTCCAGGACATCCACGTCGTGGTGACGAGCAACTTCGCCAAGACCGTAGCCCAGATGACGGGTAATACCTCCTACACCGCCGATCGTGGCGGTGGGATGGTTGCCGCCAAGACGGTGAGTGGGCCCGAAGGCTCCGTCGTCGTCGTCAACTACGACGTACTGCCCTCGCGTCCGCCCGCAGACGTTCAGAGGATCCTTGCCCACGAAGGCGGTCACGTCCTGATCGATGCTCGCAGTACTGAGGAAACCTCAGGTAACCGGGACTCTACCGAGACTGATTGGGAATGGTGCCTCAAATGCCTCGGCGCTCAGGCCATCGTAGAGCTGCGCATCGAACGCAGCCTTGCTGAGCTTGGATACGCGGCGGTGGAGGGGACCGAGCCGTCCAGCGTTGAGCACAGCTTGTTGATCACCAATGTTGAGGTCGTCAACGCAGTCATCGACCCGGCCAGCGATGACCCGGCTCACTTGCAGGCCGCGTTGCTGACCACCTTGAACCACGTTACAAAGATGCTCGCCTACATCGCAGCGCCGCTCGCGGCAGGGCAATCCATCTTCTCACCAGCGCTGCTCTCCCTCGAAGGCCGAGCGAACTGGGTGGACTACGTCGCTCCAACCTGGCAGCAACGCACCGCCTTCTGGAGCTCTATCCCGTCGGTGACCGAGCCGATCCCCGTCAGGCCATGGCGAACGACCTTGCGCGACTCCGCCATGCTCGAACAGGCACTCCTGTCCAACTTTGGATTTGCCTTCTCGACGCTCTCCGATGGCAGGTACGGCTTCTACCGAACATCCAGCGATGACACCTTCACACAGCGGTTGCAACGGGCGTGTAAACAGACCGACACACAGCCAGAATGACATCGAAGGGGCCTGCGAGGGGAAGGTCCGCCGGTACGGCAAGCGCCCTCCCGAGCAGCGGCAGTTGACCTACGACATTGCCGCCAATGATGAGTACGCACCGTGGCGGCACTGGCTCGACGCCCAGCTCGCCCTGCTTCCCGCCCAAGCCGCCGAGGCGATGTCCCGCAGAGTCTGGCTGGATGAGCACTTCTGGCCGGTGAACTTCGAACTCGCGGTCGGGGCCGGATTGCGCGCAGCAGGCCTCGGCGTGCCTTACGAGGAGATCTGGGACGGGGTTACTCCAGACTGGACTGTCTTGTCTGGAGGTGGGAAGCCGCTAGCTTTCGTGGAGGTTCATACCGACCAACCCCCGCCGCGGACCTTCGGCGAGATGCGCGCCTGGCACGGCCTGGTTGAGCGGATCAAGACCATCCCAGTGCCGTGGTACATCGGTGAGCAGACCGTTAACTGGGCGCCAGTCCCGCCCTGGGGGAGGTGGGCGCAGGGCTACCCGGCCGACGCGCGTCTTCCTGGTCGCCGGTATGCCGGTGCGTCTCACTGACCAGGCAGCGGGGTCGGCCGCGCGGGCACGGCGGTGGCATAGGGCAGGCCGACAGCTTGATTAGTCCAGAAGGTTCGGGATCTCCTCTTCAGTCGGAGGCCATCCTGGGACGGGCAAGCGCCGGGCCAGCGCGGCGATGGTCCATTCGCGACGATCTGCGAGGCGTGTGATGAACGAGTGGGCGGGCAGTTGGGCGCCCTCCGCTGGTACTGTCCCGATGTGCTCGGGCGAGGTGAGCACGACAAGTTCCATGTCGACGCCGACCAGTATGGTTCTGTCCAGGACGCCGCAGCCCTGTTGCAGCGCCTTATAGACCGACTGCCAGTGCTGGATGAGGACGCTGAGCATAGCGTCGAAATCGGCGTGCGCGGAGTCCGGCAGAGCGAGCGCTTCGGCCCTCACCTGGTCCGCGCGACCGACCGTGCTCAAGACCAAACCTTGCGCAAGGGCCAGTCGCAACGGGTCGTCGAGCGACGTCCATAGGCCTTTTCCTGGGCTGGGGCTGTACAGTTCGGCCACCCAGTTGGTGACCACGCTGAGCCCACCGGACGCAGCTGCAAGCGGATTATTCGTCATCGAGTCACCTACTGTACCGCCACTACATCGCGACAGTGCGACGACGACCTGCGGCAAGGCCGCACCGCGCTCGCCAGAATTCACAAAACGCCTAGAACTGTGAGACATGGTGAGACGACAGGTCCCGGACAGCAAGTCAGGGCCTCGCTCACACCTGAGAACAAGGCCCTGGCCTGCGGCTACAGTGGCGCGCTCGGCGGGACTCCAACCCCCAACATCTTGATCCGTAAGAGTGGGCGGACTGCACGAGAAGCCTAACCTGGCCGAGAAGGCCGTCCCCGCCTCCTGATCGATATATCCGTGAACCTGTCCGGCCACTGCCTGGTGAGCCACGACACATAGATCTGCTGGCATGACCGTTGAAGGACAGAGTTGGGGCGCTTTGTCGCACATTGCTTAGTCAATCAAGACATCTATGACTGGCCTCTCCCCCCGGCGCGGTCACTTGTTAAAGAATGAGTAAAGTATGTTGACTATGGCAGCCCGTCTCTCCCGGTTCGAGTACCGTATGGCCCTGTTCGTCGGAAGGATGTAGGAACATGGCCAAGGATCGGCCGATGAAGGAGCGGACTGTCGCCTTCTATGAGGTGGTGACAGCTGAGAATGGTGAGCAGCACCGCGTAGGCGAGTTCTCCTGGGACAAAATGCTAGCTAACCTTTCTACAACCAGACTCGACGACCGAACCTTCGAGGCAGAATCCACGTTCGTCGGCAGCACTATTACGTTCGATGAGGAAGATCACCTCTTGCTGCACAGGGTTAAAAGCCCTGGCGAGTGGCTGTCCGTGCTGAACTGGAAGACAGGAGAATGGCACGAGCTGGAGTCACGAGCGGAGCAGGGTTATCTCGACACGTCCGTGGCCGTCTTCCTAGCGTACGGAAATATCGTCGGCATCATGCAAGGCGCCACCTCAGCACCCACGCACAAGTCCTTGCAGACGTGGCTTAACGGCCTCCGGTTTTTCCCGACAACACAGCTCGTAGTAAGGCCGCTCCTGTCGAGAGCTGAGGTCGAGCGCCTGAGAACTGCATCGGGAGCTAGCCGCATAGAAATCCGCATCGGCAGGAGCAGGACAGCCGCGCTAGAAGACAAGTCCGGCCGCCTGGCGAACTTCTTGACCCGCGCCCGGCTGGACTACGGCGACATCGACGTCACCGTGATCATCAGCGTGCCGCGCGGCAAGGGCCATCAGGAAGAACGTGAAAAGCTCCTTGCAGATCTCCGAGACCTTGAGGATGTAGTCCCGGGGACCGCCGAGCGTGCCCGCGCCACCCTCATCTACGCTGAGGACTCAGGTCCCGAGTACAGTCGGCTTGTGGAGCTGGTCGAACACCACATCACGGCGAAGCGCCGTGTGGCCGCGCTGAGCGAGGAAGGTGAATCGATCAGGATAGTGTCGGCGGTGGGTGCGATCCTAGGGGTGGCGGCTGAGCACGAGGCGGAGCTCCGGGTGGCGGTAGACGCCACCTAGCCGACTCCCGCCGGAGGGTTGGTGATCGTGCTGAAGTTCCTTGATCGTCTGATCGGCCTCTGGTCTGAGCGTCCACTCCTAGATTATGCGGCCACAGCCGTAGTAGTGGTCCCCTACGTATGGGTGACGAGTGCCACGCATCACGGCGACCTGCTGAGGGAAATTAGCGCAGATCAGCGGCTTGCAGTTTACGGGTCAGGTGCAGTAATCGTATCTATCGTGGGTGGCCTGAGTGCCATTGCGATCACTATCTATGCGACTGCTGCCGGAGAGCGTGCCCGCGCCGTCAGGAGACAGCGGAATGAAGATTTGCGCAGGAATTGGCGCTCCCTGTTCGTCGGCTTGGGTCTGGCAGCAGGCGCCTGCCTGGTAGCGCAGCTCTTGGACTCCCATCGTGATCTTTCTTCGTCCCGCGTGGTTTTCATCGCAGCCATGACCTTTGCAATATGGCGCTTCGTGAGGCTCGTCTGGCTATTTGACGCGATGATCGGAATCGCAGATCGAGACTTGACAGATACCCCCTCGCCTCCAGCTCCGGAACTGGGCTCGCAGTGGAGTGAACGAGCCACCGGTTAATCTTCCTGGCGAGCATATTTCTCCGCCTTTCCTCGTAGGCGCCGAATCTATCGGAGCGGACACCGAATCAATGCTCGCCGTCAGCCGATCGGCAGCGACGCCGAATGGCGGCATTGACGCCGTGACAGCGAGATGTGGCTATGTAGGTCAGTTTTGACGCCAGTTATCGCCGAATTCTGAAGCCAGCGGGTGGGCGACGGGGACTTTCTTGTCGGCGAGTTGTGACTCCAGTTCGCGGGCGCGGGCCCTTCCTTCGGAGCCGCGAGGATGGCCGTCCTCCGTCCCGTGTCAAGGTCGTTCGGCCACAGGCTCCGCCTGCGGGCGCTCCACCTTGACACGAATATCAGGAGGGCACGTCAATGCGGTCATCGGCCTTAATTCGGCGACGGGCGCGAAGGCGAGTCCCATCGAGCCAGCGCAAGGTGGCTACCGCTGATCCCAGGGCGATCGAAAATAGTATGTGTAAGGTCGCGCTTTGCTTGATATCCATAGGCTGGCAAAGCTCCAATAGCTTATGCTGCCTATTACCAAAACAACCGATCCGGCATTGGCGCTGACCAGGAAGGGAAGCAGGCCGAATGCGTATATGAGCAGAGTGATAACTAGAGGCCTGATGAGAGAGGAAAGCGAAACTGAGGTTCGCATGTCGCGAACATCCGAGCGACGATATTGCTCGCCTCGGCGCACTCTTACATCTATGAGATGGTCAGAATCGCAAGATGGCTCAGGTGAGCCATCGGTTAGAAGGTCCATTCTGATTTGTTGCCCGCCATGAATAAGCGTCGGCTCAAGTATAATATGATGGTCGTCCACGCGTATCGGTAGCCCAGCAAGTTTATTCCCGTTGAGCATCCCAACAACCTCAGCGGAGTCGAAGGTAATGATCAGAGGCTTAGCTTGATCAAAGTCGGCAGTCTTGATATCGCGGCGTCCCCTGTTGGTAATTTGTAGAGTTGCAACCCACGGATTAGACACGGCCTTGCCCCGAACCATGACTTCCAGCCCTGCGTTCGGCGGGGTGGTGCGCTGATTTAGCAAAGCCGTTGCTGTTGGTACGCCGTATTCTAGTACGGACGGGGGTGTCCCAACTCGCCACAATACTATTGAGACTATGATCGCCAGGACTGCCAGCACCGCTCCGATGACAGCCCACAATGTACCGTTCGTATACCATGGCGGCGCAGCGGCAAGCAGCTCGTGCATACTCCCTATTTAACCGCATCTTGCCCGGACGATGCGAGATCAGAACATCTTTCGATCGACCTCCAGCCGTTGCCGATTACTCTCGCATTGTTATCCACTGTCGGCAGGACGGCCCTGCCCGCCTGTGGGAGTCGGCTTGGTCACGGTGTTCTGACCTGTGCCGTTGCAGCGTAGGCGCCGAATCCTTGGGAGCGTCCAGCGGCGGGGTAAGTCTGCGAAGAGGACGGCCCGTGCTCCACAGGCCTGCTTGCCGGTTGAGCAGGGGATCTTGCGAACCTGACCGGGTCGCGGCGTGCGCCCGTGCCGGGCGGGCGTTCCCAACGCAGAGCCCGGCGGCGGGCGCGTCGGCGCTGCCGCGTAGCGGCGCCGCCTTGATCTCAGTACGGATTAATTCGGCAACGCACCGCGTACAACCGCCGTACGGCGCGCGTACGGCGGCGTACGGCGGTCCGATGTGCTGTGGCGCCTCGCAAGTGTCGGTCTCCCGGCTCGCGGTCTGGCATCGCCCAGGCCGCCGCCGCAGGTCAATGGGCGCCCTTGTTCCACTGGGCCTAATCTTGCTTCTTCTGGCAGCGCAGGAGCGCTGCGCGGCGGGCCGCTTCGGCCGTGATCGAGCAGCTCAGCCTGGAGGAGGTCGCAGACCGGCGCTGCCGCACCTACTCAGGAGGCCAGCGCCGTCGGCTCGATCTGGGTGCCAGCCTCGTCGGCGCACCGCGGCTCCTGCTGCTCGACGAGCCGACGACGGGCCTGGATCCCACGGGCCGGCGCGAAGTCTGGGACGCCGTGCGCGACCTTGTCGCCGGCGGGACCGACGTCCTGCTGACTACGCACTACCTGGACGAGGCCGACGAGCTCGCCGACCACGTCGTCGTGATCGACCACGGCCGCGCCGTCGCATCTGGGACGCTCGGCGAGCTCAAGGCAAGTGTCGGGCGCGACGTCATCGAGGTCGCCGTGGCCGACTCGTCCCGGCTCGACGCCGTCGGCCAGATCCTCGAGCGCGTCACGACCAACCCGCCCAGGCTCGATCGGGGCGGGCGGCGCGCCAGTGCCCCGACAGCGGGCGGCGCGAGTGAGCTCGCGGCCGTGATCTGCCGCCTCGACGACGCCGCGATACCCGTCGATGAGATCGGCGTGCGCCGGCCAACGCTCGACGAGGTCTTCCTGACCCTCACCGGCGAGCACGCCGACACGCCGGTCGCCGTCGGCCACCACCAGAACGGGAGCTCGCAATGACGCAGGTCATCACCCGCCCAATCGCCCCGCCAGGGGCGGCCCGCGCCTGCGTGGAGGTGGCGCGCCGGGCGCTGCTGAAGTACATCAGGACGCCAGGCCTGAGCGTCATGGGAGTAGTCCAGTCTGCGCTGTTCCTGTTCAGCTTCCGGTACGTGTTCGGCGGCGCCATCCACGCCCGCACATCGAGCTACGTCAACTTCCTCGTGCCGGCCTACGTCGCGACGATCGTCCTGTTCACCGGGGGCGGCATCGCCGTCGCGGTAGCGCAAGACCGCGTCCAGGGGTTTTAACGACCGGCTGCTCTCCCTGCCGGTACCGCGGTACTCCATCGTGCTCGGGCGCACGCTCGCCGACTCCACGACGAACGCGTGGTCGATCCTGGCCACCGCCGCCTTTGGCTTCCTGTTCGGATTCCGGCTGGGCGGCAGCGTTCTCGACGGCCTGGCCGCCCTTGGGCTGTGTCTGGTCTTCGGGGTCGTATTCACGGTCGTCTTCATCGTCATCGGCCTGTTCGCGCCCAACGCGCAGGCCGCCCAGGGTCTCTCCCTGGTCGCGTTTATCTTTGCGTTCATTTCCAGTTGCTACGTGCCGGCCAGCTCGATGCCGGGCTGGCTCCAGCCATTCGCGAAGTACCAGCCGATCACGCCGATGGTCAATGCCGTCCGCTCGCTGATCCTCGGGTCCGGCAGCGATGTCGTCCTCGCCCTTGGCTGGTCAGCGCTGCTGCTCGTTGTCTTCACGCCCATCGCGGTCCTTCGGTACCGGCACGCGTAAGCGCGCAGCGCACGCGTAAGTGCAGCGCGCGCGTGCGGCGCGCGTGCAGATCGGCCCGCGGTGCGGATCAGGCCACCCGGCGGGCGCCGGCGGCGGGCACGGCGTCCAGGAACTGTGGCCGCGGCCAGCCGCGGCCGGCGAAGGCGGCGCAGACCGCGGCCCGGACCGCCGCGGCACGCGCCGTGGGCAGCAGTGCGATCGCGCAGCCGCCGAATCCGCCGCCCATCATCCGGGCGCCGGCAGCGCCGGCCGTGACCGCGGCGTCGACAGTCACGTCGGCCTGCGGCCAGGAGACCTCGAAGTCATCGCGCAGCGACAGGTGGGACTGGCAGAGCAGTGCGCCAGCCTCGGCGAGCTGGCCGTCCCGCAGCAGGCGCGCGATCCGCACGACCCGCTGGTTCTCGGTGATCACGTGCCGTGCCCGGCGCAGCAGCACCGGGTCGGACAGCCTGCCGGTCAGCTCGGAGGCGTCCGTTATGTCCCGCAGGGCGGCCACGCCGAGCGCCTGGGCGGCCGCCTCGCACTCGCGCCGCCTGGCCCCGTACTGGGTGTCGCCCAGCGCATGCCGTGCTCTGGTGTCGATGACCAGCAGGCTCAGCCCGGCGCCCGCCGGATCCAGCGGCACGGACGATGTCTCCCCGCTGCGGCAGTCGAGCAGCAGGGCGTGCCCGGCCTCACACAACAGGGACGCCGACTGATCCATAATCCCGGTAGGAATGCCGACGAAGTCGTTCTCCGCGCGGCGAGCCAGCGCGGCGAGCTCGGGCCGGGCCAGCTCCAGGCCGTACAGCTCGGTCAGTGCCATGATCACTGCACACTCCAGCGCTGCCGACGAGGACAGGCCGGCACCGCGCAGGAGATCGGAGCCGATCGTCACGCGAGCACCGCCGATGCGCTGGCCAGCCTCGCGCAGCGCCCACGCCACCCCGGCCGGATAGGCGGCCCAGCCGGTCACCGCTCCCGGCTCGAGCTCGCTCACAGCCGCCGTGACGCTGGCTCCGGGTGCTTGCATCGAGCGCAGCTCGAGCACGCCGTCGTCGCGCCGGGCGGCCGCCGCGAGCGTTCCCATGCCCAGCGCGAACGGCAGCACGAGCCCGTCGTTGTAGTCGGTGTGCTCGCCGATCAGGTTGACGCGGCCAGGCGCATGCCACATGCACTCGGGGGCGATGTCGTAGCACTGCCGGAACCAGGCACAGACCTGGCCGACCTGGTCAGGCTCGGGCACGTGGACCGGCTCCCGCCCGCCGTCCAGCGGCCCGCCGTCCAGCGGCCCGCGGGAGCGGGAGGCAGGGCAGCATCGCTACCGGGCCGGCTGCGCGGCGGCGGGCCTGCGGGCCTTGCTCCACAGCAGCCTGGCCGCGTGCCTGGCGACCGGCCCGGCACACGGGCCGTTGAAGATGATGAAGTCATCGAACACGTGCGCGCCCGGCTGGCCGGCGACCGATACGGTGGCGGCCCTGACCGCCGCCAGCTGCTGCACGGTCATCTGCAGGGGCGGCTCGTCGGGCTGATAACGGGCACCGATCGGGTAATCCTTACCGGGCGTGCGCGTCATCTCGATGTGGCAGCCCAGCACGTGCGTGACCTGCCGGGCCGCGGCGAACGCGACTAGCCGGTCCATGCTCACCGCGAAGACGGGCATGTCGCGCGCGAACAGGCGGCCCGGGTACACCGTGTCCCCGGTGACCAGGAACCCGGTCCACGGGTCGTAGACCACAATCGAGGCGGCGTGATGGCCAGGGATGCCGGTGATGTCGAGCACGCGCCCCCCCAGGTCGAACTGCACCACCTGGTCGGGCCAGTCGGTGATCCCGAAGAACGGCTGAACCGAGGCGACATCGCCGGGCACCATAATCGTGTCCGGCCGCCCGGCGAACTGAGCGTCGCCCGCAATATGGTCGTGGTGCCCGTGCGTGTGCGCGACGACGAGCTCGTAGGAGCCGCGCGGATTGTCGGCGAGCCAGCCCTCCAGGATCTGATCCACGGTCTCGCGGAGCGGGAAGGCGTCCGGCTCCTTGGTGGCTCCGGTGTCGAGCAGCAGCGCCCGGTCGTTCCCGCAGAACAGGTAGAGGAACGGTGCCTCGTAGTGGATCGCCTTGCTCTGCCGCAGGATGAACGTATGCGCGTCGCAGGCGTGCACCTGGATCTTCGGGTCGGTGCTGCCGCGCGCCGACCGCGAGCCGTGGATCCACCGCACGTCGAGGCTGACCGGGACCGGCGCGGCGGCGGCCTCGAAGTCGATCATGGGCGAGGTCATCCGGTCACCGCTTCCGCCGAGGTCCAGGCGGCCGCCTGCGCTTGCAGGGGTCCTGCGACCGGCAGCCACTGCGCTGACCCTACCTGCGTCAGCGCTTTCCCCGGGCCCGGGCGGGTCAGCAGCGCTGGCGGCCAGCTCTCGGGGTCAGCTCCCCGAGTCAAGAACAGCGACAAAACGAGATTTTACGGTGGCGGCTGTGTCATCTCCGGGCGCGTCCCAGACCTGCTGACTGAAGATTTCGACCTCGGCGAAGCCGTCGTACCCAGCCGCGATCACCTGCTCGGTGATCAGGTCGAAGTCGACCGAGCCGTCGCCGATATGCCCGCGGCCGAGCAGCATGTCCTGCGGCAGCGGCACTACCCAGTCACCCAGCTGGTAGCCGGCGATCCGCCCGGCGGCGCGCGCGAGGTCGGTCCCGACCCGTGAGTCCCACCAGATGTTGTAGGTGTCGACGACCACTCCGACAGCATCCGCGGGAAAGTTCAGCGCCAGGTCCACTGCATCGCCGAGACGGGACAGCACGCAGCGATCGGCACAGAACATGGGATGCAGGGACTCGATGCCGAGCAGCACGCCGAGTTCCTGCGCTCGCGGCACCAGCTCGGCGATGGCGTCGGCGACCATGCGGCGGGCCACGCCGAGATCGCGCGTGCCCGGTACCAGGCCGCCCGCGACCAGTACCAGTGCGTCCGCCTGCAGGGTGCTTGCTTCCTCGATAGCCGCCCTGTTGTCGGCCAGCGCCGCCCGGCGCGCGGCCGGATCGGCGTGCGTGAAGAATCCGCCCCGGCACAGGCTGGACACATGAAGCCCGGACCGGCGAACTGCGGCGGCCGCGGCGTCGAGCCCGGCATCGGCGACGCTCTCGCGCCACAGCCCGACGGCCGGAATCTCGTGCCGGACGCACAGGGCAACGGCCTGCGCCAGGGTGAGCCGCCGCACCGTGGCCTGGTTCAGGGACAGCCGGCCGATATCCATCAGCCCTCCAGCCCGTCGGCGAGATAGCGGCTCATCCGCTGGACGGCGAGATCGGGCGCCGCAAGCGCGCCCGCGGCGGCGGCCAGCTCGAACACGCGGATGAGGTGGGCGGCCGACCGCCGGTGCTGGAAGCCCTCGAGCATGGAGAAATGCGGCTGGTGGCCGTTCAGCCAGGCCAGGAACGCGATACCGGCCTTGTAGCTGGACGTCGGCTCCTCGAAGATCGTCCGGCTCAGCTGCACCGTCGGGCCCATTATCGCGTCGTAGCGGCCGACATCGCCGCGGTCCAGCGCCTGCAGCGCCTCGGCGGCAGGCGCCGCGATGGCGGCGAACGCCCCGAGCAGCGCGTCGCTGTGGCCGCTCGCATCGCCCTTGATGAGCTCGGCGTAGTGGAAGTCATCGCCGGTGTACAGCCGGACGCCGGGCGGCAGCCGCCGCCGCAGCGCGATCTCGCGCCCGGCATCCAGCAGCGACAGCTTGATGCCGTCGACCTTGCCTTCCGCCCGCGTGATCAGCTCGGCGACGGTGTCGGCCGCCGCGTCGAGATCCGCGCTGCCCCAGTAACCCGCCAGCTGCGGGTCGAACGCCTCGCCCAGCCAGTGCAGGATCACCGGCTCGCTGGCCCGGCTCAGCAGGTGGCCGTAGACCTCCAGGTAGTCGCCGGCCGAGCGGGCGCTGACGGCCAGCGCCCGGCTGGCCATCAGGATGACCCGGGCACCCGCGGACTCGATCAGGGCGGCCTGTTCCTCGTACGCCGCCACGACGGCAGGCAGGCCGTGCATCTGGCCGTCGGCCAGCTGATCGGTTCCGGCTCCGCAGGCCAGCACCGTGCCCGCGCCGCGCCGCCCGGCCAGCACCGCGGACCGCCTGATCAGCTCCGCCGCCTGCTCCCAGGACAGGCCCGTGCCGCGCTGCGCGGTGTCCATGGCCTCGGCGACAGCGAACCCGTGCGCCCACAGGTACTCCCGGAAGCGCATCGTCGACGGCCAGTCGACCGATCCGTCAGGAAACGCCGCCACGTGCGCGGCCGCATAGACACGCCGGCCTGCAGGCGCCGGATGGCTGGCGGCCCACGGGGCGGCCGGCACCCGGAGCGGGCGGGCCCGGCCCGGCAGCTGGATGGTCGCTGTCATCTCGGCCGCCGGCGTCACGGCCTTCTCACCGCCCGGCGTCACGGCCTTCTCACCGCCCGGCGTCACGGCCCTCTCACCGCCCGGCGTCACGGCCCTCTCACCGCCCGGCGTCACGGCCCTCTCACCG
>Ga0209871_1000347_pt1 | contig 12896 bp, 9 predicted proteins | sample OrgsoiDNA2013045_FD_185795 | JGI IMG/M metagenome (GOLD analysis project Ga0209871, IMG submission 185795) | Permafrost soil microbial communities from the Arctic, to analyse light accelerated degradation of dissolved organic matter (DOM) -... | ecosystem: Environmental > Terrestrial > Soil >... | reverse complement strand
ATCGGCATTGAGCTCTTTGAGCCGGATCGCGGCGGCAAGGCCCGAGGGTCCGGCGCCGACGATCACGACGTCGAATTCCATGGATTCGCGCGGCGGCAATTCTTCGGTGCTCATGATCTGATCTCAGCCCGGTTGAGAAAGCGATGATAAGTCGTTTGTTTCCGATTTTTCGCCTGAGAACAACCATGGAAATGCGCGTTGAGGCGTTTCGCTGCAGCGCAATCCATCCTAGACTGGCCCGATGCCCCAACATGGAACCATGACGCCCGATAGCGCCCCCACTGTTCAGCAATTGCTGGCCTTTTATCTGGAGGCCGGAGTCGACTGTGCGTTGACCGAAGCGCCGGTCAACCGGCTGTCCGATCCCGACATCGCCCCCCTATCAAGCGAAGCCGCGCCGCCGAAACCGCTCAGGACCGTTCCTGCCGCGATCCCGGCGGCACGCGGCGAGGCAGCGCCAGCGCCGGAGGCCGCGATCCTGTCGGCGCGGGAGGCGGCGCGAACGGCACCTTCGCTCGAGGTGCTGCGCGCCCTGTTGGAGAATTTCGACGGCTGCGCGCTGAAATCCACCGCGACACGGCTGGTATTCGCCGACGGCAACCCGCAGGCGCGCATCATGTTTGTCGGCGAAGCGCCCGGGCGCGAGGAGGACATCGAGGGGCTGCCGTTCGTCGGACGTTCCGGCAAGTTGCTGGACCGGATGATCGCAGCGATCGGGCTCGACCGCTCCAGCGCCTATATCGCCAATGTCATCCCATGGCGGCCGCCGGGCAACCGCACGCCGACGCCGCAGGAGACCCAAATCTGCCTGCCGTTCATCCAACGGCAGATCGAACTGGTGAATCCGGACGTGCTGGTCACGCTCGGCAATCCCTCGACCCAGACCCTGCTGTCGACCCGCGAGGGCATCATGAAAACCCGCGGGCGCTGGTTCGACTACGACACCGGCACGCGGATGATCCGCGCGCTCGCCACCTTCCATCCGGCATATCTGTTGCGTTCACCGTCCTACAAGCGGATGGCGTGGCAGGATTTGCGTTCGATCGCAAAGGCGCTGGAGCAGGCCGCATCCTGAGGCCCCCGTGTCCCGGACGCGGTGCAGCGTTCTTCACGCTGCTCCGCAGAGCCGGGACCCAACGCCTGCAGAAACAAGCTGGACCCCGGATCAGCAGCGCACCACGCCGCAAGTCCATAGCGCGTCGAAGACGCGCGTGAACGCGCTAACGGCGCTGCGCAGCATCCGGGGCACGCGGCTCTTCTCACGGCGTCTTCGGGCGCACGATGGCCCAGCCGATCCGCAACAGCGGCTGCCGGCCGGTCACCGGCCATTCGAACACCCGCGGCACCTCCGGCACCAGGCCGGGAAACCGCTGCGCGATGTCGGCCGGCGGCGTGCCGACCGTGTCGGATGCGCGCCAGACCACGACGCCGCCGGTTTCACCGAATTTCGCCAATGTCAGCCAAGGCGTTCGTTCGGGTGCCGCGTCAAGCAGCAGATGAGGACGCGCGGCGTCCAATGCGATCAAACTCGCAAGCTGTGGGTCGCCTGTCACCGCGCGCAGCGGGCGATTGGTGCGCCGCTCAAAACTGTCGCCAAAAAAATGCGCGATCGCGGTCGCGGGCAGCGACGTCGCCACCTCGGCGCTGCCGGTCCAGGGCAGCAATAGCGCGGTCAGGATTACCGCGAGCGCAGGCGCGACCACGGCAGCGGCCCAGACCAGACGCAGCACGCGCTGACGCCGCAGATGAACGAGGTCGCCGGTCGCCACGATGACCGCCAGTCCCGACATCAACAGCGCGATGCCCGTCCCGCCCGCGACGTGATCGAAATTGAAAAGTCCGGAGATCAGACTTCCCGCAAGCGCAGGGGCGATGGCGAAGAAATAAACGAAATCCCGGGCCAGCGGCTCGACCGGCGGCCGATAGATGATCGGCGCCTCCTCCGGGTTACGGCCAAACCGGCCCGAGTTGATCACCACCAGCACCACGATGCCGGAAATTGCCAACAGCAGGCCGCCGAGCAGGTCGCTCCAGTGCAGCGCCCGGTCGCTCAAATCCGCTATCGCCGGCCATTGCGGCAACGCCAGGGTATCGGCGCGGATCAGCCAGATCAGATAGGGCAGCGCCAAAACCACGATCACCAGCAGCGCGTACAGCGGTTCGAACGATGTCAGCGTGCGCCGTCCGCGCAAGGTTGCGACCGCAAATCCGGCGACCAACATCAACAGGCCGAGCGCGGCTGAGGTCGTCAGCAGCAAGAGGCCGGCTTCGATCGACCACGCGAACCACGCGTTGTGGCGCCCCTGCCCGATCAGTTGCCAGGAATGCAGCAGCAGCAGCGCCCAGAGCGGACGCGCCAGCACCAGCGGGCCGAACTCGACACCGGGCGAACCGAACGCCGTGACCGTCATCGTCAGCAGGACCGCCAGCACCGCCTGTTGTCCGCCGACAACCGCGCGTGCCAGCAGAAACAAGGTCCAGAACGTTGCGACGGAGCAAAGCTGCGCCAGCAGATAGACGCCGAACATATGATTGCCCGCGGCGCGGAACGCGATATCGCCGAGCCAGAACGCCAGCGGCGGGCCGAGATCGGTTCCGACCTGATATTCCCGGCCATAGGCCAGTACCGTCGCAAGATCGCCGGGAGGACTGCCGTACAGCAACAGCGGCAGCATCAGCCACAACGCCGCCTGCAGCAGCACCACAAGCCAGACTACCAGCCGCGGCCGGGCGCGGATCAGTTCGATGACCAGTGAGGTAAAACGCATGAAGCTCCGAAATGCCCGATCGAACCTATTGGCCGGTCCTGTTCGATCTCGAACGTGTGATAAAGCGCGTGAGCCGCTGAGGCAACAGACCGATCCCGCATCAACGCGCAGGCGCCCCGCTTCCCATCCTGCCGGCGCGACGTGAGCTGAAATCGGAGCAAGATCGTGATTGCCGCAAGCCGGCTTTATCTCCGAGGCCGAACACCTTAGCCGTGACACTTCGCGAGACACTTTCGTTCCGCGCGGCGAACGCGCTGCATCCGAGGGCCGACTTCTCCATGCCGCGCTTCACTTCCGCCGTGCCGAATTTTCATGAACCCTTCCGATCCCCTGCAAACAGCTGCTGTCGATCCGCGTGACATATTCGGTCGCGCCGACAGGACGTTCTTCTGCTGGCCGGCGCGAACAATCATGATGTGCCACTTCTGCAACTGTAGGAACACACGCACGAACTGTCGGTGACTCTTTCGAGCAATTGACATTGCGTTTCGCGCGTCTCACAATTCGCGCGAGCCGATTGATTTGCGGAAGATGCGTCGATGGCTCGCGACGCGGCTGACCCAGCCGCTCGGCGGCCCTGTAACGGCCGGTAAATTTCACAGTAAGCGTCGAATAATGCGTCGCGCGACCTCGGTTGATCATCGCCACGAGGCGGGATGACTCCGCCGTGGTCCCGGTTGATCTGCGTTGATGTTTTGCCCTGCGTTTTTCTCATAGCGAGGCCTGTGATGAGGCCGCGTCAAGGAATCTCACTTGCATCAGAGAACGATTCGATTTTGGCTCACATGTCTGGTCATCGGTTGCGTGCTGCCGGCGACGCTGGGATCTGTGTTCCTGTTCACCATTTCCTATCAGCAGCAGCGGGCAATTCTCGAACGCAACACGATCACGACCGCCCGCGCGCTGATGCAGGCGATCGATGCCGAGCTGTTCGGCGCCCAGTCGGCGCTGCAGGTGCTCGCAGCATCGGATCGTCTGGCTTCCGGTGACCTGGGGGGGTTTTATCTGCAGGCGAGCGGGGCATTGCCGAATATCGGGGGCAACTACATCGCCATTATCGATTCAACCGGGCAACAGCGTCTCAATACACTCAAGCCATTCGGCGATCCGCTGCCTCAGGTCCCGCCCTCCGCCAAAATGCGGCGGGTGTTCGCGAACGGCAAACCGGCGATCTCCGATTTCCTTGTTGCTGCCGATGTCGGGCAGTCCGCGATCACACTGGAAGTGCCGGTCTTCTCCGACGGGAAGGTGATCTACTCGCTCGCCATGGGCATCTTCGGCGATCGCCTCGGCGATATCCTGCGCCGGCAGAATCTTCCGCCGGATTGGATCACGGCAATTTTGGACGGCCGCGGCACGATCGCGGCCCGAACCCATTCCCCGGAACGTTTCGTGGGCGGAAAGGGTTCGGCGGGCTTCCTGGTGAGCTCAGCCAACCGCGCCGAGGGTATCACCGAAGCCGACTCGCTCGAGGGCACTCCCGTGTTGAGCGCGTACAACCGATCACCACGGTCGGGCTGGGCTGTCGCCATCGGCATCCCGAGGACCAGCCTGACCGGAAACCCGTGGCGGTCACTGGGTTTCAACGCCGCCGTGACCCTTGCGCTGCTCGCCTTGAGCGTCTGGATGGCCAAAGTCATCAGTGTCCGGATCAATCGTTCGATCCGGTCGCTTCATGTCCCGGCGCTCGCGCTCGGAACGCCGGAATTGCTGTCGATTCCGGACAACGAAATCGTCGAAGTCAACGACGTCGGCCAGGCGCTGATGAAGGCATCGCGTATGATCAGGGAGCGTGTGGTGGAGCGCGAGCAAGGCGAATTGGCCACCCAGGAAATGATGCTGGCAAAGCAAATCGCCGACCGAACCAGCCGCGCGAAGTCGGAGTTCCTTGCATCGATGAGCCACGAGCTGCGGACACCGCTGAATGCGATCTCGGGCTTTGCCCAATTGCTGGGTCGGTCCGCAGATGCGCTCGACCGCGAAAAGCGGATTCGCTATGCGCAGAGCATCGTGGAAGCGAGCACCCGGCTGGAAAAAATCATTGACGACGTTCTCGACATGGCCCGTTTCGAAACCGGGCATGTCAACGTGAACTGTGAGGTGCTTGATTGTCTGGAAGTCATGACTGAAGTGAGCCGCACGCTGGAGGTTTCGGCGAGGAAGACAGGCGTGCTCTTTTCAGTCGATGTTTCGGCGAACCTGCCCGCTATCGTCGCCGACCGCGGCCGGCTGATTCAGGTTCTGCTGAACCTTGGCAGCAATGCGATCAAATACAATGCCGAGGGCGGATCGGTGTTGCTGACCGCGTTTCCCTGTGACGACGTCGTGCGCTTCATCGTCAGGGATACCGGCAGGGGAATTCCTGCCGAGCGTCACCGCGAAATATTCGAGCCTTTCAATCGTCTTGGCGTCGAGCTCGCGCAGAAAGAAGGAATCGGCATCGGGCTGACCATCAGTCGCCGGCTGGTGCAGGCGATGGACGGCAAGATCGGCTTCGAAAGCTCCGTCGGCCAGGGCAGCAAGTTCTGGGTCGAGCTGCCGGTGGCCGGCGCGATCGCGGCGAAGATGGCCCGTGCGCCGTCGCTGTTCGCGCCCGCGGCGGACACAAGATGCAAGATACTCTATATTGAAGACAAGATTCCGAACGTCGAGCTGATGCGCGCCATCATCGAAAACCTGAGCAATACGCGTTTCGTCGATGCGCAAACGGTGGAGGAAGGGCTCAGGATTGCGCGTTCGCTGCGGCCCGATCTCGTCATTACCGATATTCACCTGCCCGACGGCAAGGGTTTTGACGTCTTGAGGGGCCTTCGCAAGGACGACCGAACCTCGCAAATTCCCGTCGTCGCGCTGACCGCCGATGCCATGCCCTCCAATATGCACAACATGGAGCTGGCAGGCTTCGATCATATCTTGACCAAGCCGCTCAAGATGCCGGATCTGATGAAAATCCTGCGCGCGACCCTCAAGGCGGCTTGAGGCCGATCGCCGGACACCCCGACCGTCCCCCGGTCAGGCCTCGGCGGAGACCTCGATGCCAGCCTCGGTCCGCGCCCGCACCGGGCGGCCCGCGACCGCGATGGCCTCATGCTTTTCGCGGGCCGCCACAACCGGCGCGAACAAGCGGCGGTGATGCGCGGTCGGGCCAAGCCGGTTCAGCGCCTCAAGGTGCTCCGGCACGGCATAGCCCTTGTGGGACTCAAAACCGTAGCCCGGACAATCCTGTGCCAGCTTGCACATCAACCGGTCGCGCGCGACCTTGGCGATGATCGACGCCGCTGCGATCGAAAGGACCAACCCGTCGCCGCCGATCACCGCTTCGCAATCGCAGGCCGTATCGAGCCGGTCGCGGCCATCGACGAACACATGTCTGGGCATTTCCGGCAGCGCGTGGACCGCGCGCGCCAGCGCCCACAGCGACGCACGCAAAATGTTGTCGCGATCGATCCGCGCCGGCGAGGCAAAGGCCACCGCAAACGACGCGGTCAAGCAAATTTCCTCGAACAGTTCCTCGCGGCGCTCCGGCGTCAGCCGCTTGGAATCGTCGATGCCCTTCGGGATCCTTTTGGGATCGAGCACGACAGCCGCGGCCACCACCGGGCCTGCCAGCGGGCCGCGCCCGGCCTCGTCGCAGCCGGCCACCGGCCAGACCCCGCGCTTGATCAGCGCGCGCTCGCGGCGAAAGCTCGGCGGCGCGAGTGCAATCACGCCTTTTGGCAGCCTGGCCTGGTCTTTTCCGGATTTTTCGCGAATCATGCCGGGATCGTGCGCAAGCGGCGGCCGCTGCACAACGGAAAAATCCGATCTATGCCCGCTGTTCACGGGCGCGGCCGCGCCATTCTTCCGACGTGATGCAGAAGATGCTGCGGTTGGCGCGCCTGGGTTCCGCCGTATCCCTCACATACCGTAGTCCGAGCTTTTCAAGCGCATGGATCGACGGCCGGTTTCGCGGATCGACCAGGCCGAGCAAGCGCCGGCAGTTAAGCCGCTCGAACCCGAAGGCGAGCTGCCCCTCGCCGATCTCGGTGGCAATCCCCCTGCCCCAGGCGTGACGGGCGAGGACGAAGCCGATCTCGAAGTCGTCGGCTTCCAAAGCCGCGCAGGGGAACAGGCCGGCAAAGCCGATGATATCGCCGGTGGGCCGTTCGGTCAGGATCGCGATCCCGGTGAGACTGCCGCCGAAGGTGAAATGCTTCCGCATCATCTCCTCGGCTCCTTGCTCTGTCATCGGTCCGCCCTGAAAAACGTACCGCATCACGTCGCCGTCACCAAGAATCCGCTCCCGCATGATCGGGATGTCCTGCTCGGTCGCAGCGCGCAGGATCAGGCGCCGCGTCGTCAAAATGACGACCGGCTGGTTTTGCCGAGCTGGTACGGGGATATCGCTCATCCGGCTGCATTACTGCAATTCGAGCGCGGAGAGAAGTTCATCGCGCCCGCTCGAGCGAAGTGCCGGCTGCAGCCTCGCGCGACTTGCGATAAAATCTGGCCGCGACAGGAGGCCCAAATGAGCAACCTCGAACCATTGCCGGTCCTCATCAAGCTTTACCCGAACCGGCGGCTCTAGGATGGGGAAATCGGGCGCTATCGCAGTCTCGACGAACTGCGGGTCTGGCGGGACCGGCAGGTGCCGTTTTTGATTGTTGATTCCAAAACCGGCGATGACGTGACCGAAAAGATCTTGTCGTAACGGCGGCGTTGCCGGCCGCAACGCAGCCGCGATTCACGCCGGTTCAATCCGGCAGACGAATGCGCCGGTCCTCACCCACCTCGATGTTGGGTGCGACCACGACTTCCCAGGGATGACCGTCCAGATCGGCAAAATATCCGGAGTAGCCGCCGTAATCGGTCTTGTGCGCGGGCTTCAACAGCAATGCCCCCTTCGAAATCGCAAAATTCAGCACCGCATCGACCTCTTCGGTGGAGCGGCAATTCCAGGCCAGCGTGACCCCGCGAAAGGCCTGCGGGCGCGGGTCTTCCGGAAGCGTGACGTCCTGCGCGAGCTGATGCCACGGAAAAAGCCCGATTGCCGTGCCGCCGGTCTCGAAGAACGCGACGGCCTCGCCGGTTGCGCGAAATTTTCGCGCAAAACCCAGCGCCTCGTAAAACGCGATACTGGCGCGCATGTCGCCGACGCCGAGCGTGATCATGGTGAGGCGCGCAACCGGCGCAGGCGGTTTCTGATTCATGCCGGAACTTCTTTACAATACTAGAACAGGCTCAACTGCTGCCCACTGCGCTTCGGGCGCGCGAAATGGTCGGTGGTCAATTTCGAACGCCGCTTGTTGAGCCCGAGCTTTTCGCAGGCGATCTCGAACCGGCGCCCGATCATCCAGGCCATCGGCCCGGTGCCTTTCATCCGCGTCCCCCATTGCGAGTCATAGTCGCGGCCGCCGCGCATGTCGCGGATCATGGTGAAGACGTGGCGATAGCGGTCCGGATAATTCGCCATCAGCCATTCGCGGAACAGGTCACGCACTTCCAGCGGCAGCCGCAGCAGCACATAGCTCGCTTCCCTGACCCCGGCATGCGCTGCCGCATCGAGAATGCGCTCGATCTCGGCATCGTTCAGCGCGGGGATCACCGGCGCCACCATCACCGTGGTCGGAATTCCCGCCTCGGACAGTTGCCGCAGCGCCTCCAGCCGCCGCGCCGGCGTCGAGGCCCGCGGCTCCATGGTGCGGGCGAGTTTGGGATCGAGCGTCGTGACCGACAGCGCCACCTTGGCCAGATTGCGTTTTGCCATCCGCGCGAGAATGTCGATGTCGCGTGTCACCAGCGCCGACTTGGTGACGATGCCGACGGGATGCGAGGCGCGCTCCAGCACTTCGAGAATGCCGCGCATGATCTTCCGTTCGCGCTCGATCGGCTGGTAGGGATCGGTGTTGGTGCCGATCGCGATCATGCGCGGTTCGTAGTCCGGCGCCGCCAGTTCCTTTTCCAAAAGCTGCGGCGCGTCGGGCTTGGCGAACAGTTTCGATTCGAAATCCAGCCCCGGCGACAGGCCGAGAAAGGCGTGGGTCGGCCGCGCAAAGCAGTAGACGCAGCCATGCTCGCAGCCCCGGTAAGGGTTGATCGAGCGGTCGAAGCCGATATCGGGCGACTCGTTGCGGGTAATGACCTTGCGCGCGGTATCGAGCGCGACCGTGGTCTTGAACGGCGGCAATTCATCGAGACTCTGCCAGCCGTCGTCGAAGGCGACACGCGCTTCCGCCTCGAAACGGCCGCTGGCGTTGGATTGCGCGCCGCGGCCACGAAGCCGCTTGCGTTCGATCGCGACGGCCAATTCAGGAAAAGGAGAAGTCGCACCCGCCGGCTCGGAGGGCGCCGTGACCGGCGGGTGCTTGAGGGCACGAGAGGATGCTCTGCTCATGGTGAGAACATAGCACGCAATGAGAACAAATCAAGAACATCTTCGACGACGATGGAATTTTATCCGCTTTATCCGCCACTCGCTCGGCCGGCCGCTTTGTTGAGGGGAATCAATACCAGGCAGGTTTGTCGAGGCAGGATTGGCGATGGCAGCGGCGAATCCAGGGAACATGTGGGCAGCCCCCGGGTTCGACCACCGCCGGCTGACGCGGTCCCTACACAATCGAAGTCTATCCTGTTTCACATCAGCAGGGATCGATCAGGGCTCGATTTTGTTGCGCATCATCATCCCCTGGGAAATCAGCATGCAAATCGCAAACCTGAACGATAGCCAGTCAAGCGCCAGCGATCTGGATTTACTCGACCGCTACTGGCGCGCCGCGAACTATCTGTCGGTCGGTCAGATCTATCTGCTCGACAATGCCCTGCTTCATGAACCATTGCGCCCGGAACACATCAAGCCACGGCTGCTTGGGCATTGGGGAACCACGCCCGGGCTCAATTTTATCTATGCCCATCTCAATCGCGCGATTCGGGCATCCGACCTGAACGTTATTTATGTCTGCGGGCCCGGCCACGGCGGGCCGGGGATGGTCGCCAACACCTATCTCGAAGGCACCTACAGCGAGATCTATCCCGACATCAGCCGCGATGCCGATGGCCTGCGCAAATTATTCCGCCAGTTCTCGTTTCCCGGCGGCATCCCCAGCCACGCGGCTCCGGAAACGCCGGGATCGATTCATGAGGGCGGCGAACTCGGCTACGCGCTGGTGCATGCCTATGGTGCTGCCTTCGATAACCCGGACCTTATCGTCGCCTGCGTGGTCGGCGACGGCGAAGCCGAGACCGGGCCGCTCGCCGCCTCGTGGCATTCCAACAAATTCCTCAATCCCGCGCAGGACGGCGCGGTGCTTCCGATCCTTCATCTCAATGGCTACAAAATCGCCAATCCCACGGTGCTCGGCCGAATGAGCGACGATGAGATCCGCGATCTCTTCACAGGCTACGGTCACGAACCGCTGTTTGTCGAAGGCAGCGAGCCCAAGACGATGCATCGGCTGATGGCCGATACGCTGCAGACTGCGCTGCAGAGCATCCAGGCCATTCAGAAGACCGCGCGCGACGGACGCAAAGCCTCCGATCGTCCGAAATGGCCTGTCATCGTGCTCCGCAGTCCCAAAGGCTGGACCGGCCCGAAGGAAGTCGATGGCTTGAAGGTCGAAGGCTTCTGGCGTGCGCATCAGGTGCCGATCGCCAACCCGCGCGGAAATGCCAACCATCTAAAACTGCTCGAGCAGTGGATGCGCAGCTATGAGCCCGACGCGCTGTTCGACAAGACCGGCCGCCTCGTCCCGGAATTGCAGGCCCTTGCACCGGTCGGTGAGCGGCGAATGGGCGCCAATCCGCACGCCAATGGCGGGCTATTGAAGCGCGAGCTCAAGCTGCCGGACTTTCATGATTATGCGGTCGATGTTCAAAGGCCGGGCGGCACCGAGGCCGAGGCGACGCGCCTGATGGGACAATTCCTCCGCGACGTCATGCGGCTGAACGCCGAGACGCGTAATTTCCGATTGATGGGACCGGATGAGACCGCCTCAAATCGCCTCGATGCGGTTTTCGAGGTGACCGAACGGGTCTGGATGGAGCGCGTTGAGCCCTACGACGTTCACCTCGCCCGGGATGGCCGGGTGATGGAGGTCCTGAGCGAACATCTCTGCCAGGGCTGGCTGGAAGGATATCTGCTCACCGGACGGCACGGCTTCTTCTCGTGTTACGAGGCCTTCATCCACATCGTGGATTCCATGTTCAACCAGCATGCCAAATGGTTGAAGGTCTCGCGTGGCATCCCCTGGCGACGCCCGATCGCGTCGCTCAACTATCTCCTGACCTCGCATGTCTGGCGGCAGGACCACAACGGCTTCAGCCATCAGGACCCCGGCTTCGTCGATCTCGTCGTCAACAAGAAAGCCGACATCGTCCGCGTGTACTTTCCGCCGGATGCCAACACATTGCTCTGGATCGCCGACCATTGCCTGCGGACCTACGACCGGATCAACGTCATCGTCGCCGGCAAGCAGCCGTCGCCGCAATGGCTGACCATGCAGGAGGCCGCGACGCATTGCGATGCCGGCATCGGAATCTGGGCGTGGGCCGGCACCGAAACCGCGGGCGCCGAACCTGACGTGGTGATGGCCTGTGCCGGCGACGTTCCAACGCTGGAGACGCTGGCCGCCGTCGATCTGCTTCGCAAATCCCTGCCCGAGCTGAAGATCCGGGTCGTCAACGTCGTCGATCTGATGACGCTGCAGCCGAAAGAACAGCACCCGCACGGCATCAGCGATCGCGATTTCGATGGAATATTCACCTGCGATCGACCGGTGATCTTTGCCTATCACGGCTACCCCCATTTGATCCATCGTCTGACCTACCGTCGGACCAACCACGCCGGGATGCACGTCCGCGGTTTCGAGGAAGAGGGCACTACGACGACCCCGTTCGACATGGTCGTCCTGAACGAACTCGACCGCTTCCATCTGGCGATCGAAGTCATCGAGCGCGTGCCTGGCCTCGGCGTCACGGCGGCGCACATCAAACAGCAATTTCGCGACGCCTTGATCGAGCATTCGCGCTATGTCCGCCAGTGCGGCGAAGACATGCCGCAAATCCGCGACTGGATCTGGCCCTATGGCAGGGATGCGGGGGTCTCCGCCTAAGGCGTTTTCAAGCGAAGCATGCCCGCGGACTTGATCCGGATAGGCGGCATTATCCGTAGCCCGCCGTTGCTCGACGGTGCCTCGAACCTCCCCGGCCCCGACCCCGCGGTTGCCGCAAAAAGCTGCAATCGGCGGGCTGTTTTGATTGTGACAAGGTGATAACAGTCGGCGTTTTCTCTCCTGTGAGGCATAATAGAACCGTCAATGCTGAGCGTCATTATCCCCACCGAAGGCCTGGAGCAGCCTGCCGTCGCCACCCTTGCCGCGCTGGTGCCGGGTGCGGCCGCCGGCGTGGTGCGCGAGGTGCTGCTGGTCGACCGGGCCGGCACCGGCGTGATCGAGCGCGTCGCCGATGTAACGGGGTGCCGCTTCCTGTCATTCGAGGGATCGCGTGCCGCGGCGCTGGCGGCCGGCGCCCGCCAGGCCCGCTCGCCCTGGCTGATGTTTCTGCACGCCGGCGCCGTGCTGGATAGCGGCTGGATCGAGGAGACTGCCCAATTCATCCAGGGCGTCTCGAACAGCGGCCGTTCCCGCGCCGGGATCTTCCGCTATGCCCGCTCGCCTTATGCCGACACAAGCCTGCGCGATGGTTTTAAGTTCGTCGCCCGGATGATCACGGGGCCTTCCGCCGACCAGGGATTACTGATCGCGCGGGACCATTACGACCGGCTCGGAGGCTATGCGCCGGACGCCCGCCGCTCCGAGGCCAGACTGCTCCGGCAACTCGGCCGCCGCTCGCGCACGCTGCTGCGCAGCCGGATCATGGTGGCCTAGGCGCTTCGAAATATTTGCCCGAGATGATACTTGCCAAAGTCAAATAATTATTTGACAATGGCAACTATCGAGGTGCGCCATGTCCCAGCCAGATTGCGATGACCGGATTTCGGCGGTGCGCGCCTTCAACCGCTTCTACACCCGCAAGCTCGGCGTTCTCGACCAGCAGCTGCTGAAAAGTCCGTTCTCGCTGAGCGAGGCGCGGGTGTTGTACGAACTCGCCACCCGGGAAGATCTGGCCGCCAAGGAAATCGGGATCGAACTGGGT
>Ga0209871_1000346_pt1 | contig 12910 bp, 11 predicted proteins | sample OrgsoiDNA2013045_FD_185795 | JGI IMG/M metagenome (GOLD analysis project Ga0209871, IMG submission 185795) | Permafrost soil microbial communities from the Arctic, to analyse light accelerated degradation of dissolved organic matter (DOM) -... | ecosystem: Environmental > Terrestrial > Soil >... | reverse complement strand
GAGACCAGGTGCGTGTCGCCATTCATCCGGAGTATGGTTGTGTTCGAAACCAGCTCGATGTTGGCGGTCTCCTCGATTCGCCGGGCGAGGTAGCTGGACATGTTCTTATACAGGTCATCGCCCCGGATCAGAAGCAGCACGCGGCGCGCGTGCCCCGCGAGAAATACCGCAGCCTGGCCCGCGGAATTGCCTGCGCCCACCAGCGCGACTTCTTGCGCGGCGCACAGACGCGCCTCCAGGGGAGAAGCCCAATAATGCACGGAGCTGCCCTCGAACCCCGCAAGATTGGCGATATCGAGTCGCCGGTATCTAGCGCCGCTCGCGATCACCACGGCGCGCGCTGCCACCCGCTCATCATTGGCGAGGATCACGGAAAATCGGCCATCGCCAGTTTCAGAACCGCACTGCAACTTAACCACTTCGTTGGGTATCGCCGTCTCGACTCCGAACTTCTGCGCCTGATTGTAGGCGCGCGCCATCAGGGCGAGCACTTCGGGATCGTCGAGGCGGCCGCGTCTGTCGATGGAGGTTGCGAGGTCGCCGGGCCCGATCACGGCGACGTCGATGCCGGGCACCGCCATGATCTCGTCGATGCGCTCGACCGCCTCGAAATGCTCGATGGTGATCATGCAGATCATGTCATCGTCCGCGGTCGCCATATAGTCGGGCATCGAGACGCCCCAGCGAAACGGCGCATGGAACGGTCCCCAGAGCCGGTCGCCGCGCGGCGGATAGCGCACGCTGCGCACGGCTTTCTCGGCGTCCTCGCTGCTGCAGATCATCGGAAAATTGATGCCCAGCGCGCCGATATCCATCGGCGCTTTCGCAAGCCAGGGCTCGTTGGCGGCAATCCGCGCCAGTGGCACGCAAGGCGTGCCTGAGGTGGCGACGATCATGCCGTGCGCGGAGCCAAGGTCGATCGGACCATGCTCGAGGTCGACGATGATCCAGTCGAAGCCCGAGCGGGCCATGATCTGGACGGTCTGAATGCTGGGAATGGTCGCAATCGCGCCGAAGGTGGGACGCCCCTCACGCCATTGCCTGCGAAGACGGTTGAGGGGTTCAGGTATCGCGGAAATCAAATCCGAAACTCCGTCCGGGTGGCTGGGGAAGCGCGGCGCCCAAAAAAACTAACAGCGCGGCAGGATATCGAAAGATCAATATCGATTCAGGCAGGAACACGGCCGCCGAAAAACGGCATCAATGCCGGGATCAGGGTGTGCGGCCGCCTGGAGGTGAAAATCACTTGTGCACCGGTGTGATCGGCTTCGCCGCCGGGCGCTTTAAGCAAATCCGTCACCCGCCGGGCGATCGCGGGCGCAGGATCGATCCAGTCCACCGGCCAGGGCGCGAGCTTGACCAGCCGGTCCATCAGCAGCGGGTAGTGGGTGCAGGCCAGCACGACGGTGTCGGTGCGGGTCGGATCGCTTGCGCTGTCCCCGACAAAACACGGCGCGATTTCGGCAAATATCTCGGAGTCGCTTATTTCGCCGCCGCTCAGCGCGGATTCGGCCAGCGAGGCCAGATCCGGCGAGCCCACCAGCGTCACGTCGCAGCCTTGCGCGAAATCGCGGATCAGCCCCCTGGTGTATTCGCGCTGGACGGTGCCCTTGGTGCCGAGCACCGACACGCGCTTTGTTATGGAACTCGCGCAGGCCGGCTTGATCGCCGGCACCGTCCCGACAAAGGGAACCTTGTAGGCATCACGAAGATGCGACATCACCAGGGTCGAGATCGTGTTGCAGGCGATCACGATCAGATCGGGAGCGTGCGTGGCGATCAATTCTCCGATCATTGGCACCACCCGTGCGATGATCTGGTCCTCGCCATGATGGCCGTAGGGAAAGAACGCGTCGTCCGCGACATAAATGTAATGCGCATCGGGCCGTACCTTGACCACCTCACGCAATACCGTGAGGCCGCCAAGGCCGGAATCGAATACGAGAATCGTCGGAGCTGATGCCACGCCGCGATCCTAGCCGATCCGGGGTTACCGTTCAGTTGTTTTTGGCGGCACATCTGCAATAGCGCCGGGGTGGCCGGGCTCCGGCCACAGACGACAAAGCGAAGCCGGTTCGTTAGAATCGCTCCAAATTAGAACAACTCTTTTTGCGCGGCCAGCGGCCAGCGGCTAACAGCCGTAGTCCTGCAGGCTTTTTAAGAGCGACCACGTTCGTCAAGCCCATGCTAAAGCCGACACCGCGCACGGCGAGACGGTCGTGCAACAGGGGGACGCGTTGTGCTCGCCGCGCTGATCATCGTTTTCCGCGAGGTTTTCGAAGCCGGTCTGATCATCGGCATCGTGCTCGCGGTCACCCGCTCGGTTCCGCATCGCAATCAATGGGTCGGCGGCGGCGTGCTCGCGGGCGTGCTCGCCGCCTGCACGGTCGCGGCGTTCGCAGGCGCGTTGTCAAATCTGTTCGCGGGAATGGGGCAGGAGCTGTTTAATGCGGCGATCCTCTGCGTCGCCGTCGCGATGCTCACCTGGCACAATGTCTGGATGGCGCGTCACGGCAGCGAACTCGCCGGCGAATTGCGCTCCGCAGGCCAGGCGGTGGTCGAGGGCTCGAAGTCGTTATTGGCGCTCGCGATCGTGGTCGGCGTCGCCGTGCTGCGAGAGGGCAGCGAAGTGGTGCTGTTCCTGTACGGCGTCGTTGCGGCCGGGGACGATTCGACCTGGAGCGTGTCGCTCGGCGGCTTTGCCGGATTGGCGCTCGGCGCCATGATTTGCCTTTTGACCTATTTCGGCCTGCTGCGCATTCCCATGCGCGCGCTGTTTACCACGACGACGGTGTTGATCGCGCTGCTGGCCGCCGGCATGGCGGCGCAGGCGACGCACTTCCTCGAACAGGCGAACTGGCTGACCGCGATGGACACCATCGTCTGGGATTCGGGCTGGATCCTGCCGGACACGAGTTTTGTCGGCCGCGCCCTGCACACCCTGATCGGCTACACCGACCAGCCCACCGCGATGCAGCTCACGGTCTATCTCGCGATCCTGCTCGTGACCTTCGTGCTGATGCGGCTCTATGGTTCGCCTCCAGCCAAGGCGCCCGAGCCGGTTCGAACCTGATGCTTGCGCAAAGGGTCACGCGACGAGTCTGATTCAGCGAAGCTGGATCACACTCTAGCCTTCGCCGAACACGCGCCTGAAGATCGTATCGACGTGCTTGAAGTGATAGCCGAGGTCGAACTGTTCGGCGATCTCGGCATCGCTGAGATATTTTTTCACGTCGGCGTCCTGCTTCAGCAGCGTCAGAAAATCGCCTTCGCCGCGCCACACCGGCATCGCGTTGCGCTGCACGAGTTTGTAGGCGTCCTCGCGGCTGCAGCCTTTTTGGGTCAGCGCGATCAGGAGCCGCTGCGAATGCACGAGACCGCCGAGGCGGTCGAGGTTCTTCTGCATGTTCGCGGGGTAGATCAGCAGCTTCTCCACCAGGCCCGCGAGGCGGTTGAGGGCAAAATCCAGCGTCACGGTGGCGTCGGGCGCGATCATCCGCTCGGCCGAGGAATGCGAGATATCGCGCTCGTGCCACAACACGACGTTCTCCATGGCCGGCGTCACATAGGCGCGCACCATGCGGGAGAGGCCGGTGAGATTCTCCGACAGCACCGGGTTGCGCTTGTGCGGCATGGCCGAGGAGCCTTTCTGGCCCTCGGAGAAGAATTCTTCCGCTTCCAGCACTTCGGTGCGCTGCAGGTGGCGAATTTCGGTGGCGAGGCGCTCGACCGACGATGCGATCACGCCCAGGGTGGCAAAATACATCGCGTGGCGGTCGCGCGGGATCACCTGGGTCGAGATCGACTCGGGCCGAAGTCCCATCGCTTTGGCGACGTGTTCCTCCACCCGCGGGTCGATCTGCGCAAAGGTGCCGACGGCGCCGGAAATGGCGCAGGTCGCGATTTCCTTGCGGGCGGTGACCAGCCGCTCGCGGGCGCGGGTGAATTCCGCATAGGCGTAAGCGAGTTTCAGCCCGAAGGTCACCGGTTCGGCATGGATGCCGTGGGAGCGGCCGATGGTCGGCGTCATCTTGTGCTCGAAGGCGCGCTTCTTCAGGGCCGCCAAAACCTTGTCGACGTCGGCAATCAACAGATCCGCGGCGCGGGTCAGCTGCACGTTGAGACAGGTATCGAGCACGTCGGACGAGGTCATGCCCTGGTGCACGAAACGCGCCTCGGGGCCGACGATTTCCGCCAGATGGGTGAGGAAGGCGATCACATCGTGCTTGGTCTCGCGCTCGATCTCGTCGATCCGGGCGACATCGAAGATGGCGTCCCGGGCCTTGGCCCAGATCGCTCTTGCCGCCTCTTTGGGGATGACGCCGAGTTCCGCCAGCGCATCCGCCGCATGCGCCTCGATCTCGAACCAGATCTTGAAGCGCGTCTGCGCCTCCCAGATGGCGGCCATTTCCGGGCGGGTGTAGCGGGAAATCATCGACGACTCGTGGCTCCCAGGGGATTACGCCGCGCTTTAGCAGAGCAGGGCCGGTGAGACAAACCGCTGCCGCCGGCGAACGCTCCAGCAGCCGGGACCGGTCCGAGCCCCTGATCACGAAACATTGACTGACAGATATTGTAATCTGTCAGTCAGATATGCTATTCAAGAGGCCGGCGCTAGGTTTGGCGTCACCCTGGCGCGTTGGCCGATCGCCCGCGTGCCCGGGACTTGCAGAGGACTTCGCATGACTATCGAAATTTTTTATCTGACTGAACAACTTAATCGCTGGCTCAACCTTCAGGTAGCCCATCACCTCGAGGCGCAGGCCGCCAGATTAAAGGCCGCCAAAGGGCCGGTCCTGGCAATGAGCCCAAAAGCCCTTGAAAAACTCGGTGCCGACGGTCCCGGGGGTTCGGTGGGTCTCGATTGCAGGGGAATGCCCGATTGCGGCGAGTCCGTCGAGGAGGCCGAGGGCATCGATGGCATCCCGGACGCCGCAGGAGGAATGCGCTTTCCCGCCGCACGGATGGCCATCGGCGATGGTGAAAAACCGACGGTGTCGGCATGAACGAAAATGTGGTCTTGACCCCTGAGCGAATTCTCGAAGTCACCGAAGACGTGCTGCGTCGCTTTGGACTGGCAAAGGCCACAGTGGTGGATGTTGCCCGTGCGCTCGATGTGAGCCACGGCAGCGTCTACCGTCATTTTCCGAGCAAGGCCTCGCTGCGCGAGGCGGTGGCCAAGCGCTGGCTCGATCGCGTCAGCGCGCCGCTTGCAAAGATTGCGGAAGCGTCTGGGCCCGCGCCCGCCAGGCTGGAGCGCTGGCTGCGTGCGCTGTTTGCGGCCAAGCATAGGAAGGTTTGCGATGACCCCGAGATGTTCGCGACCTATCTGACGCTGGCGCGAGAGGCGTGCAAGGTGGTCAAGGCGCATAAGGATATTCTAGTCGATCAAGTCGCGCATATTTTGTCCGACGGCGTCAAGCAGGGCGCCTTCCAGGTCGCCGACGTCAAAGCCTCGGCGCGCGCGATTTTCGACGCCACCATCCGCTTTCATCATCCCGCGCATGCCGAGGAATGGAGCGACCCGCAGTTCGCAGCGCGGATCGACGCCGTGCTGGCGCTGTTGCTCCGCGGCCTGGAAGCGCCGCGCAAGCGCTAGATCATTCCTCCAAATTATCTCTCTTGTGCGCCATCGCCGGCGCGGCCGGCGGATCGCGGAAGCGCTCCTGTCTCCCCTGCATGACCGCAATTCCTGCCGTCAGCCCGATTGCGGCCGGCCGGCTTTCTTGTTTGATATCCATCAAATCCGGTACAGGCCCGGCCGATAGGATGGCTGTGGAGGAAAGCGTGCGGCTGGCCATTTTTGCGGATATCCACGCCAACCGGCAGGCGTTCAGCGCGTGCCTCGATTTTGCGCGGGCGCGTGGCGCGGAACGGATGATTTGCCTCGGCGATTACGTCGGCTATGGCGCCGATCCGGAATGGGCCGTCGAGACGGTGATGGGCCTCGTCGATGATGGCGCCATCGCCGTGCGTGGCAACCACGACAACGCCGTCGGCGCCACGGCGGAATCGATGAATGCCGAAGCCCAGGCCGCGATCGAGTGGACGCGCGGCAGGCTGAGCGCGCCACAGCGGCGCTTTCTGGCGGAATTGCCGTTTGAGTTGCAGGAGGAGGATCGCCTCTACGTTCATTCCGAAGCCAGCAATCCCGCCAAATGGCATTACGTGCGCAGCGCATCGGATGCCGCGCGCAGCATCGTGGCGACGTCGGCTCACATTACGTTCTGCGGCCATGTTCACCAGCCGGCGCTCTATTCGATGTCTTCAGCCGCGAAGATGACGAGCTTCGTCCCGATATCGGGCGTTGCCGTGCAATTGCTCGGGGGGAGGCGCTGGCTGGCCGTTCTCGGCTCGGTGGGCCAACCCCGCGATCGCGATCCGGCAGCTTCGTTTGCGATGTTCGATACCAACTCCCGGGAAATCAGCTATTGCCGTGTGCCCTACGATACCGAGGCGGCGGCGAGCCGGATTCGCGCCAACGGCTTGCCGCTCTGGCTGGCCGATCGGCTCTCGGTCGGGAGGTGAGCGATGGCCAGGACTTCAGTTAAGACTTCGGTTGTATCAGGCGCCGTCATCGATGGGTTCACGATCGGGGAATGCGTCCATCACGGCGGCATGGCGACGCTGTGGAGCGTGACCCACCCCGGGATCGCGATGCCGCTGTTGATGAAGATCCCGCGGGTTTCGGAAGGAGAAGATCCGGCTGCCATCGTCAGTTTCGAGATGGAGCAGATGATCCTGCCGCGGCTGTCGGGGCCTCACGTGCCGGCCTGTTTCGGCACCGGCGATTTCGCAGCCCAGCCTTATGTCGTGATCGAGCGCATTCCCGGCAAGACGCTATACAGCAGGCTTGGCGATCTGCCGCTGAGCTTTGAGGAGGCGAGCGGCATTGTCGGAAAAATCGCGCCGGCGCTGGCCGACCTGCATCGACAGAACGTCATCCATCACGACATCAAGCCGAGCAGCATCATGTTTCGCCCCTCGGGCGAGGTGGTCCTGATCGATTTCGGCTTGTCGCATCACAACCAGTTGCCCGATCTGCTGCAGGAGGAATTCCGGCTGCCGTACGGCACGGCGCCCTATATGGCACCGGAGCGTTTGCTTGGCGTGCGGGACGATCCGCGCAGCGACCTTTTTTCGTTGGGCGTGCTTTTGTACTTCTTCACTACCGGCGTGCGGCCGTTCGGCGAAAGCGAGACCATGCGCGGAATGCGGCGGCGGCTGTGGCGCGATCCGCATCCGCCGCGCAAACTGAAAGCCGACTATCCGCCCTGGCTGCAGGAAGTCGTGCTGCGGTGCCTCGAAATCGAGCCGGTCTGGCGCTACCCCGCGGCATCGCAACTGGCATTCGACCTCGGCAACCCCGACCAGATCAAGCTGACCGCGCGATCGGAGCGGGTGAAGCGCGATCCGATCAGCACCGTGTGGCGTCGCCGCTTCAATGATGGCCTGACGCAGCCGAAACCGAAAGCCGATCTGGCGGCGCAGCTGGCAGCGTGTCCGATTCTGGCAGTCGCGCTCGATACCGCGGAGGGATCCGAGCCGCTGAACGAGGCGCTGCGCGTCACCGCCCAGCGAATCCTGGCGACCCTGCCATCGGCAAGACTCGCCTGCCTGAATGTCTTGAAACTCGGCCGCGTCACCCTCGACAGGACGCTCGATGAGCAGGGCAACAACAAGCACATCGACCGGCTGGTCACGCTCAAGCATTGGGCGTCGCCGTTAAGGCTCGATGAAAACAGGCTCACCGTGCATGTCCTCGAGGCCATCGATCCCGCGGCGGCGATCCTGGAATTTGCCGAAGTCAATCATGTCGATCATATCGTCATCGGCGCGCGCCAGAATTCGCTTGTGCGCACGCTGCTCGGCAGCGTCTCCGCCAAAGTGGCGGCGGAGGCGCCCTGCACCGTGACCGTGGTGCGGCCGCCGCGCGCGGCTTCGCTGCACGAGCAGGATGCAAACGTCAAGAAGTCAGACGAGGTGAGAGCTTAGACGGCTTCGCCGCGCGCCAGCGCCGCAGCGCCGCGGATTGCGGAAATGTTGGCCTTGTAGGATTCCATGGTGCCGCCCTTGAACACGGCGGAGCCGGCGACGAAGGCGTTGGCGCCGGCGGCGGCCAACTGGCCGGAAACGTCCGGGCCGACGCCGCCGTCGACCTCGATGTCGATCGGGCGCCCGGCAGTCATCGCTCTGATGTCGCCGATCTTGCCGAGCGCCGAATGAATAAAAGCCTGGCCGCCGAAGCCGGGATTGACCGACATAACCAGCACCAGATCGATCATGTCGATCACATATTCGATCGCAGAGATCGGCGTGCCCGGATTGAGCGAGACGCCGGCTTTCTTGCCAAGCGCCCGGATCGCCTGCAGCGAGCGATGCAGATGCGGGCCGGCCTCGGCATGCACCGTGATGTGATCGCAGCCGGCCTTGGCGAAGGCCTCCAGATACGGATCGCACGGCGAGATCATCAGATGCGCGTCGAAGATCTTTTTGGTGTGCGGGCGCATCGCCTTGATGACGTCAGGGCCGTAGGAAATGTTGGGGACGAAATGGCCGTCCATCACGTCGAGATGGATCCAGTCGGCGCCGGCCTGGTCCACGGCGCGGACCTCTTCGCCCAGTTTGGCGAAATCGGACGCCAGGATCGACGGCGCGATGACGAGGGGGCGTGACGCAAATTGTTGAGACATGTGCGCGTTCCCGAACCATTTTCGAAGCGTGCGGAGGCTCCGCGTAACATGCGTGCAGCGCTGGGGCAAATGCGGGGAAAACGCCACCGGTGTCCTGGACCCGGGTGCATTGGCGCAAGCGCTCGGGCTTGGGTCCAGGCAACGTTGTTTCATCAACCCCCGCAGTTCCCCGCCCGCGATCGTTAGCCTCGGTTCCCGATTTTTCTCGCTTGCGTATCGTTATGGGACGTCCTTGGCACGATATTCGCATTGTGACTGACGCTGGCGGTCATTGGCGGAATTTTTCCTCCGAGCTTCCCGCCTCGGTGAGCAAATGGGCGAAGTCATACAATTCATCCCGAAACCTGCCCCCGACCGGGCAGCCCGTCTCATTCAAGAGGCCCGCGCGATATACGAGAGCATTTTCCCGACGGAGACCGCCAGTATCGCGCCAATCGAAGATGACGATACTTCGGCCTGATTTTTTCTCCCGGAAAACCGTTCCTTCAATCTTGATTTGGCGCCTCGTTTTGGCGGCGCTATTTGTTCCTTGCATGCCGCTGACAACGCGAGCACGGCCGCGCGGAGCGCGGACCCAAGTGCTTCGAGCAGCGCCCGGGGCACGTCGATGGGCGGAAAATTCTGCCGCGGCGGCATCAATTGCCGGGGAGGGGTGACCGTTCGGGGTACAAAAAACCCTTATTTTATTGGGTTTTTCGCGGTGGCACGGCGCTTGCTGATCAGTCGGTGTCGAAGCAACAGCCGCACGATGCGGCATTTTTCGGAGTTCCGCTATGCTGCTCGCCCTTGGCGCCGCGTCGTCCGTAATCGACGCCTTCAAGTCGTTGACCCAAACGAAAGCGAAATCGTCGTCTCCGCAAGCCACCGGCTTTACCCAGAGCTCGACGAACCCGTTCGATAGTTCCAGCAGTACCTCGACTTCGGCCACTCCGGCCCCGGCTTCCGGGCCCACCGGGTTTTCGCAGATATCGCCGTCGACGATGAGCGCGCTGCTGGCGGCGCAAAGCCAGTCACCGACCGCAACACCGACATCGACATCGACCAGCCCGTCCAGCGCCCTGCAAGACCTGTTCTCGCAGATCGACGGCAACGGCGACGGCCAGATCAGCAAATCCGAATTTGAAAGCGCCCTCGGCGCCGGCGGCACCAATACCGCGAACGCCGACGACGTGTTCGGCAAAATGGACAAGAATGGCGACGGTTCGATCAGCCTCGACGAAATGTCGTCGGCGCTGAAGGGCAAGGGTGGCCAGCATCACCACCATCATGTCGCCGGTTCGGATGGATCGAGCGGTTCGAGCAGCACCAGCGGATCGAGCTCCGATCCCCTGCTGCAGGCATTGGATGGCGCATCCAGCACGTCGACCACCAACAGCGACGGCTCGACCACCACATCAATGACTTACGCCGACGGGTCCAAGGTCACGATGACCACGCCCGCGTCGACGTCATCCAGCTCCGCCACCTCATCCAGCAGCGCGACCTCATCCTACAATATCATCGAGCAGATGATTCAACGTCAGGCACAGGCGATTTCATCCGGAGCGACCTCACCGCTCTCGATGAGCGTCTGAGACAGCCCGGCGAACCGTCTGTTAGGAACACCGTGACCTAGCCAAAGCGGTCCTTCCACGCCGGCAGTGCGCCGGGGAAGGGCAGCGCGATCGCCGTGTAAACGCCGCGCGCGATGGCGCGGGCCACGACATTGGCCGCGACCATGCCGAGTTCGGTGAGGCCGACCAGCGGATCGATCGGCTTTTCGCCGGTCGCGGCGGCGAACAGAACATCGCCATCGAGCGGCGCGTGCACCGGATAGATCGCGCGGGCAAATCCGGTCTGCGCGATCATCGCCAGCCGCTTGGCCTGGGGGTTGGTCAGGTCGGCGTCGGTGACGACCACCGCCAGCGTGGTGTTTTCCACCGATGTCGCGGCCGCGCCGCCTTTGATCCGCATCGTGCGCATGTCCGGCGTGAATGACGGCGGCAATCCGCGTCCGCCATATTCGCCGTCGATCTCAAACGGCGCCGCCCAGAACCACGGTCCATCGCCGACCGTGACGGTGCCCACCGCATTGACGACCGCAAGCGCTGCGACCCGGACGCCGCTCTGCGTCACCGCCGATGCCGAGCCGATCCCGCCCTTGAAATTCGCGGTAGTCGCGCCGAGCCCGGCGCCGACGCTCCCCTGCGTGAAATTGGTGCTGGCCGCGGCGGCAGCGGCGTAGCCGAGATCGCGGTAGGGCGCGAAGCGGCCCCAGGCCTTGTTGCCGCCGTTGAGCAGATCGAACATGATCGCGCCCGGCACGATCGGAATGATCGCGCCGCGCACCGCAAAGCCGCGGCCCTGTTCGGCGAGCCAGGCCTGTACCCCGCCGCCGGCCTCGAGCCCGAACGCCGAGCCGCCGGCGAGCGCGATGGCGTCGATCCGCTGCACGGTGCTGGATAGCTCAAGCAGCGCGCCTTCGCGGGTGCCGGGACCACCGCCGCGCACATCGATCGCGGCCACCGCCGGTTTGTCGAACATGACCGCCGTGACGCCGGACGCCAGCGCCGCATCATCGGCGTGGCCGACGTGGACGCCCGCGATATCGGTGAGGAGGTTTTTCATCGCCTGTACCCTAGATGTGAGCGTTTTCAAGCGAAGCATGCCCTCGGACTTGATCCGGGGGTGGAGGCCGGTTCGCGTCAAGAAAACGCGTCAAATCGAGTATCCAGAGCCCCGTTTCGATTCTATCGAAACGGAAAAGGCTCCAGGGAAATACAGATGATCGCATCGCCCCGATCGGGTCAACCTCATTGAGATGGACCTGTCACCAGGCAAAACAAAAACGCCCCGGCGAACCGGGGCGTTTGATGTCGCGACAGAATTTGTAGGGCTTACGACCCCTTCGGATTGATCTCGGTATAGTTGCCCTGGGCGTCCCATTTGTAGACGACGTAGTCGATCTGCTTGATGTCGCCCTTGGCGTCGAACTCCATCTTGCCGATCACCGTATCCCACTTGCCGGCCTTGATCGTTTCCATGACTTTCTTCGGATCGGTTGTCTTGGCTTTCGCTACCGCCTGCGACCAGACCTGCATCGCGGCGTAGGTGTAGAGCGTATAGCCTTCCGGATCGATGTTCTTGGCCTTGAACCGCTCGACGATGGCCTTGGCGGTCGGCTTGTGGCGCGGGTCGGGACCGAAGGTGAACAGGGTGCCTTCGCCGGCGGGCCCGGTGATCGACGCGAACTCCTTGTCGGCAAGCGCGTCGCCGGCCATCAAAACGGTCTTGAGACCCTGATCGCGCATCTGGCGCACCAGCAATCCGGATTCCTGATGGTAGCCGCCGACATAGACGAGGTCGATGTTGTCGCGCTTCAGGCGCGACACGATGGCGTTGAAATCCTTGTCGCCCTTGTTGTAGGACTCGAACATCTTTTCGGTGAACCCGGCCTTGTTGAGCGCCTTCTTGGTCTCGTCGGCGAGGCCTTTGCCGTAGGTCGTCTTGTCGTTGAGGATGGCGACGTTCTTGCCTTTGTAGAATTTCTCGATGTATTGGGCGGCGACCAGTCCCTGCTGATCGTCGCGGCCGCAGACCCGCGCCACGTTCCAGAGCTTGCGCTCGGTGTACAGCGGGTTGGTCGAGGCCGGCGTAATCTGCAACACGTTGCCGTCCGCATAGGCTTCCGAAGCCGGGATCGACGAGGACGAACAATAATGGCCCGCCACGAACGGGATTTTTGCGCCGGCAATTTTTTCCGCCACCGAGCGCGCCTGCTTGGGATCGCAGGCGTCGTCCTCGACGTCCAGCGCCAGTTTCTTGCCGAGAACGCCGCCGGCTGTGTTGAGATCCGCCACGGCCATGTCGGCGCCGTTCTTCATCTGCCGGCCGAATGCGGATTCGCCGCCCGTCATCGGGCCGGCCACGGCTATCGTGATGTCCTGCGCCAGCGCCGTCGTCGACAGCGCCAACGATGCGCCCAATGCCAGGCCGATGAATTTTAATGATTTCATGAGAGTTCCTCGCGGGTGGTGATCGCTACCGGAAGTGCCCGGCAGGGCGCCGGGTTCCAGGTCGCAGCCATTGTCGGCCGATTTTGCCCTGAAGTCATCGGCAATTTTCGGGCAGATTCGTTAGGTCGTAGCATCGAGCGGCAGTTTGGCCCTGTCCCGGACGCGGTGCTCCACAGAGCCGGGGGCCTAAGTGTGCCTTCCGCCTTCCAGATAGGCCGCGCG
>Ga0209871_1000344_pt1 | contig 12932 bp, 15 predicted proteins | sample OrgsoiDNA2013045_FD_185795 | JGI IMG/M metagenome (GOLD analysis project Ga0209871, IMG submission 185795) | Permafrost soil microbial communities from the Arctic, to analyse light accelerated degradation of dissolved organic matter (DOM) -... | ecosystem: Environmental > Terrestrial > Soil >... | reverse complement strand
CCCGGCGGGACCCCGCGTCCGGCAAGCCCGGCGGGACCCCGCGTCCCGCAAGGCCCCGCGTCCCGCAAGGCCTGCGTCCCGCAAGGCCGCTTGCCTGGTCAGCCTTCGGCGGCCTGCGGCTCGCTCATCACTGAGAACACGGCGCCCTGATCGTCGGCCAGCACTGCCATCCGGCCGAACGGAGTGTCCCAGGCCGGCTGTATCACGGCCCCGCCTAGCCCGGTGATCTTGGCGACGGCGGCGTCGGTGTCGGCGACCGTGAAATACACGGCCCAGTGGGCCGGGGTTTCCGCGGGGGAGTCCGGTCCCAGCTCACCTATCCCGCCGACGGGCCGGCCGCCGAGATCCAGCGTCGCGTACTTGAATCCGGCATCGCCCAAATCGCCGTAGTCGTAGCCGAAGACGGAATGATAGAAGGCCTTGCTGCCCTCGAAGTCCCGGCTCATGTTCTCGTTCCAGGCCAGGGACCCCGGCTCATTGGCGAGCCTGACGCCGGTGTGCAGCCGGGCTTGCCAGACGCCGAAGACCGCACCCGCCGGGTCGGCGGCGATCGCCATCCGGCCGGCATCCATGACATCGAACGGCTCCATCATCAGCTGGCCGCCGGCGGCCTTGATCTTGCTCGCAGTCTCCTCGGCGTCCTCGGCGGCGATGTAGGTGGTCCAGACCGACGGCATGTCTGCGGGGCCCATCTTGGGCCCGAGGCCCGCCACTTGCCTGCCGTCCAGCTCGCACATGGCATAGCCCCCAGCCTCGGGCGGCCCTTCTTGCACGTCCCAGCCGAACATGCCGCTGTAGAACGCCTTTGCCCTGGGCATGTCGTCCACGCCGAGATCGATCCAGCAGGGCGTGCCGCTGTCCCAGGCAGTGTCGCGCGTAACCATCAAGCCCTCCCCAGCTTCCGGGTGGCTCCCAGCCGCAGCTGCGAGCGGACCTATGAGCGTATACCCGAGGTGCTGGGGATGGTGGCGGGCGGGAAGATCAACAGCCAGACCGCGGCCGCTCTGTTCATCAGCGAGGCCACCGTAAAGACGCACCTGGTGCACATCTACGCCAAGCTTGGCGTCAGCGACCGCGCCGCGGCCGTCGCGGAGGCGTTCAGCCGCGGGCTGCTGACGCCCGGCGGACAGAGTGCCGGCGACGCTCGGTGAGCGCGGCAGTCAGTCACTGAGCCTTGCGGAGGATGGATGCAAACATGGGAAGCGATCAGGTCGCGGCGCAATGTCAGGAGCTTCGCGGATCGCCCGGTCACCGAATCAGACCTCGACCAGATACTCGAGGCCGGGCGGAGATCTCCGTCATCGCAGAACTGGCAGCCATGGGACTTCGTCCTGCTCACCGAGCGGGCGCGGCTGCGGGAACTCTCCACCGTGTGGAAAGGCGCCGGGCATGTGGCCGAGTCTGCCGCGACCATCGCGCTGATAGCCCCGGCTGAGGCCGAGGCGCTGCGGCGCGCCCAGTATGACCTCGGCCAGGCGACGATGAGCATCATGCTGGCCGCGGCCGATCTCGGCATCGGCAGCTGCCACTCGTCGGTGGGCGACCAGGAACTCGCCCGAGAGATCCTCGGCCTGCCGAAGGACAGATTCTGCGCGTTCCTGGTCTCGCTGGGCTATCCGGCCGGGCGGCCGCTGGCGCCCATCGGCGTGCCGGACCGCCGGTCGTTCGAAGTGGTCGTCCACCGGGGGGGCTGGTAGCGCCGCGCGCTCGATCATCGTGCGGCCCGACCGGGCCGGATCATCTGTCCGGCCCGCCGGGGCGCCGTCGTCGATCCGGCCCGGCGGGCTTTCGCTTGCTGCCCGCAGGTGCGGAGCGCGCTACGACGGGAAGCAGTACGAATCGCTCGAGGCGTCGCCGCCCTGCAGCCGGACCTGGTGCGCGCGCCGGCCGCGGAAGGCCTCGCCCTCCAGGAAGAACCGCTCATCGACCGTCATCTCGCCGCCCTCGCTGACGTCGAGCTTGGCCATCCACGCGCCCACGCCATCCGGGTAGAACTGGTCGTCCCAGGCTCCGTACAGGGAGTTGGTGAAGTAGACCCGCTTGCTGTCGCGGCTCACCTCCACCATCTGCGGGCCGCCGCTGAGCGGCTGGTCCGGCCGGGCCGGGTGGGCCGCCCGGCCGACGATCCCGCCCATCCGGACTGACCCGGTCTCCCGCGGCTGGAACGGGTCAGACACGTCGTACCGCTTGAGCTCGCCCGTGCCCCAGCAGGACACGTACAGCGACTGGTCGTCGACCGAGAGCGCCAGGTCGGTAATCAGCGGCGGCACGGCGCCGAAGCCCTGCAGCAGCGGCGGCAGGCTCGCCGGGTCGGCCGGCTCGGCCGGGATGGAGATGACCTTCCGGATGGCCCACTTGCCGTCTTCTTCGTGCCAGAGCCAGATCGACGCGGACAGGTCCTCGACGCTGATGACGACGCCCACGAAGCCGTATTTCTGCGTGGGGTCATGCGCCGGCCGCAGCTCCAGTGCCATCTGATGCTCGTCGCCCAGGTCGAGAGTCTGGACGTTGGTCCGGGTCTTCATGTCCCAGAAGTGCAGCCGGTGACCGTATTTGCGGCCGAGCAGCAGCTCCGGCACGATCCCGTCCTCGATCATGGACGGGGTGCCCCACTCGGAGGTGATCGCGACGTCGTGGTTGATGTGCCACCACACGTCATAGGCGAGGTACTGGTCGCCGCGGTCGGCCTCCCACTGGCTGAGCACCTCGAAGGTGTTGTGGTCGAGCAGCGCCACCCCGCCGGGGCCTTCCTCGCCATTGCCGCCGAGGCAGGAGACGAACAGGCCGCCCGGACCGCAGTGGACGGTGTGCGGGCGGGAGTACCCGGCGCGCTTGCCGAGTTCATCCGGGCCGAGCACCTTCACGATCTGCGGGGCGGCCGGAGTCTCCTTGGTGTCGAGCACGTAGAGGCGTGAGGAGCGAAGGCCGGGGACAATCAGGTAGCGCCGGTCACCGTGATCGTGGCCGCCGCCGGGGCACAGCGCGCTCGAGCAGGCGTTCCAGCCGAAGTGGTGCAGCTCGTCACCGAGGTTGGGCAGTTCGGTGAAGCCGACGACGGAGCCGTAGCCGGCGGAGTCCGGATCGACATCGACGACGGCTATCGCGTCCGGCTTGTCCGCGGGACGGGAGAAGGCGGCCACGTAAGCGAGCTTCTCCGGCGGTGCGGCTGCCGCGTCGCGAGGCGAGCGGTAGAAGGTCGGGTCGTGGTGGTGCTCGTCGTGATGGTGCTCATCTGACATGGCGCGTACCCTTCATAGTCGTCCGGAAAATAGGAAAATCCGGTGGGCTCACGATGCGGGGATGTCAGCAACGAAGCATTCAGGCAGATCAACAGATCGCGCTGCGGATGCGGCCGAGATCGATGTGCAGTCGCTGCACGAGCAGCGGCGAACCGGTGGCCATGCCGGAAGTCTCGATCATCGCTGGACGCGCTGTCAATGCGGGCGGCAGCAGAAACTAGCAGCTCCGAGAAGGGCAAGCGGCGCGCGCGACGTTACGTGTTCGTAGCATTGTTGCTTAGTCACGGTGATGCAGCTGGCCTCAGGCAGACAGAGCGCCGGGTCAGGCGCGCCGCCGCGGCCTGTCTGCCCGGGCGCCGGCGTCTCGGGCGCTGACGAATACTAGGGCTAGCCGCACGGGGCTGGCTCGCTGAGAGGCAGCCCCCTTGCGTATCCCAAAGCTGTGGATCCGGATCGGCGGTACCATCGCCGCCATCGCGGTCGCCACGGCATGCGCGTCCAGTGCCCTCGCGGGGCATGCCACGCGCTCCGGTCACCCCGCCGGGTCGGCCGCGGCGTCGAGCTCGGCGGTATCAGGCGCGCCGACTTCGCCGGCGTCATCGGTGTCATCGCCAAATGCCTCGTCGGACGCCTCGCCCGACCCGTCGCCGGACGTGGCATCGTCCGGGACTCCCGGCATTCAGGGCCCCTTGGGCGCATCGGCGCCACTGCCCAGGCTGACGGCCCGGCAGATGGCGGGCCTGCGAGTGATTTACAGCTACGACGGCCTGACGCCGCCGGCCCGCCTGCTCTGGCTCATCCGGCATGGCGAGGCGGGCGGGGTCGTCTTCTTCACCAGCAATATCTCGAGCCGGGCCCAGATCAGCGCCGTTATCCGGCGGCTGGATCAGGCCGACGCGAGCACGCTGAACCCGGTGCACTCGCCGTTGCTGCTGATGACCGATCAGGAGGGCGGCATGGTCCGCCGCCTGCCGGGACAGCCCGTGCTCTCCGAGAAGCAGGTCGGCGAGTCCGCTCATCCGGCGGCCGAGGCAGCCAGCACGGCCGCCGGCGCCGCGAAGAACCTGCGGGGCGCGGGCATGAACATCAACCTGGCGCCGGTGCTGGATGTGTACCGGAAGGCAGGCGACTTCATCGACAAGTTCAGCCGTTCGTACAGCAGGAGCCCGCAGACGGTCTCCCGGCTCGGCTCTGACTTCATCAGGGCACTGCAGGCCGGCGGCATCGCCGCCACGGCCAAGCATTTCCCCGGCCTCGGCGCTGCGGCGGCCTCGCAGGACACCGACATCAGGCCAGTGACGCTGAATCTGTCCAAGGCCACCATCAGGAATGTCGATGAGCTGCCTTACCAGGCGGCGATCAGTGCCAAGACCAAGATGATCATGGTGTCGTGGGCTACCTATCCGTCACTGGACGCCAAGCGGCCGGCCGGCCTGTCGAGCACAATCGTCCAGGGCGAGCTGCGGCAGCGGCTCGCCTTCGGCGGGGTGACCATTACCGACGCTCTCGAGGCGGGCGCGCTGAACGGGTTCGGCGCGATCTCCCATCGTGGCGAGCTGGCGGCACGCGCTGGCATGGACCTCATTCTCTGCTCCGGCCAGAAGGTCAGCGAGGGCGACGAGGCGGCAGACGGCCTGGAGAGCGCCTACCAGAATGGCACTCTCGGTCACACCGCCTTCAAGGCGTCGCTCCAGCGGATCCTGGCGCTGCGGGCCAGCCTGACCGGGCCAGCCGGCTAGCGGCAACGCGGACCTACGAGCGCGTGGACGCGTCGAGCAGCCGGGAACGGGTGGCCTGCAGCCTGCGCACGAGCACCACGGAGAACCTTCGGCTCAGCTCGTAGCCCAGGGCAGGATCGCTGTCACAGGCCGCGCGTACCGCGCGGGCATCGAACTCGAACGCCTGCATCGGCTGCGTGGTCACCGCGCCGAAACGCCATTGATGCGGCGGTACCAGCCACGACAGGCCGATGACGTCGCCGCGGCCGAGCATCTCGATGATCACCCGGCCCCGGCCCGGCACCGTCGCGTCGAGCGCGACCTGGCCAGCGTCGATGAGCCAGAACCGGTCGGCTGTCGTGCCTTCCTCGAAGAGCCGCTGTCCTACCGGGACCGTGACGTGTCTGCAGACCGCCGCCAGCTGGGCCAGCTGGTCGTCGGGGAGGCCGCGCAGGAAAAGCTGCGCTCCGATTATTACCTTCTCCTGCGCGGACATGCTGCCTCCTTGGCTGGCTCGACGCGCCGCCTCAGCGGCCGCGGACGACGACGACCGGACACGATGCGCTGGTGACGCAGTGGATGCTCACCGAGCCGACCAGCATGCCGGTGAATGCCCCGTGCCCTCGGCTCCCGACCACAAGCAGGCTTGCGTCCGCCGACTCATCGATCAGCACCTGAGCCGGGTGCCCGTAGATCACCCGGGTCTCTATGCGGGCCGCCGGCGGGTCCTGCGCCACCTTGGCGACATGCTCGGCGAGATCGCCGAGCATCCGCTGCTCGACCTCTTCGGTGACCGCGCCTGGCGCCAGTCCGACCGGCCCCTGCCCGACTGCCGCCGGATGTTGCCAGACCAGGACAGCCCGGACCATCGCGCCCATGGCTGTGGCATAGTCGCTTGCCCAGTTCAGTGCTGCTATGGACTCCGCCGAGCCGTCGACGCCCACCACCACGACCTGCCGCGCTTGGCCTCCGTCGTACATGGCATCTGCCTTCCTGTCGCCCGTGATCTCGTTCCGGCAGGTCGGCTCATATGCTGAGCGGCCGGTCACCAGCAATGTAATCCTGGGCTCGCGCTGCGTGCAGAGAGTCCTTGGTCCCTTCCTCGCGGGACCTCTTCCTGTTTCTGCACGGATGCCCGCGGCGGCCTTCCCTGGTCGCTGGCGCGGCGGAGGCGAGCGGGGCGGCGGAGGCGAGCGGGGCGGCCGGAGATGCTGGCGGGGTGACGGGGGAGTAGGTGGTCAGGAAGAAGCCGCGCACCGGATAGCGCAGGTTCAGGTTGTGCGAGAAGGCGGTGGCCTCGGCGGGTCCCGAGTTGTCGAACCAGATGCGGGCGTCGTCGTCCTGGCCAGAGTTCGGGTCGTACACCCGCACGGTCACCGCACTGCCCGCCAGCGAGTAGCCGACGGCCAGCACCTGGTGGTTGCGGCCAAGTTCGGCGGGGTTCGCCGATGCCACGGTGACCAGCCCGAGCGCGGCCGGGGCGCCGTCGTCGAGGCTGGCCTTGATCTGGGGCCACTGCACGCAGATCGTGCGCCACGACACCCCGCGCTGCGTCACGAGGCGGCGGCGCATGAGGCTGACGCTGGCGTCGCCGTCCGGCAGGTTCATCCACCGGTAATACGCCGCGACCCCGGCCGGGAGCTGCCAGGAGCGGATGAGGCGGCGCACCATGAACCGGTAGAGCGGCGAGCCAGGGTCCGGCTGGCTGACCGGGACGGCGATCCCCGCGTGCCAGAAGTCGAGCGCGGCGAAGACCATCCCGCCGCACAGTCCTTTGGAGGCGTTGCCGATGCCGATGCTGCCGAACGGCGTCGGCACCTCGACTGCCGGGGCCGGCGGCCAGGAGTTCGTGAAGGCGAAACCATCGCGGGAGGGCAGGAAGCCCGGTGCGCTGGTCTGGGTCATGCTGCCAGTATGTCGCGGCGTCCGCAGCTGTCAGCCGGCCGCGATGCCCGTCGATTCGCGCCACCGCCGTCAGCCGGCCGCGATGCCGTCGATTCGCGCCACCGCCGTCAGCCGGCCGCGATGCCGTCGATTCGCGCCACCTCATCGGCGTCCAGTGCGAAGCCGAGCAGATTGATGTTGGCGGCGATCCGGTCAGGATCTGCCGACTTGGGGATGACCGTGATCTGGTGCTCAAGGTGCCACCTCAGCACGACCTGTGCCGGAGTCACGCCGTGCGCCGACGCGATCTTGGTCAGCACCGGATCGTCGAGGTTGGTGTCCTTCAGCGGGCTGAAGCCCTCGAGGGCGATGCCGCGCTCGCGGTGGCCGGCCAGCACCGCGGCGTCATAGCGCGGCGGGTTCCAGTGCACCTGGTTCACCGCCGGAGCCTCGCCGGTCTCGGCGATCAGGTCGTCGATCTGTGCCAGCGAGTAGTTGCTGACGCCGACCGCCCGCGCCAGGCCCTGATCGCGGAGCGCGAGTACCTCGCGCCACACCTGACGGCGGACATGCGGCCGCGTCGGCGGCCAGTGCACCAGCCACAGGTCGACATACTCGGTGCCCAGGGCCCGCAGCGACCTGCGGAGCACCGCGCTCTCCTGGCCCGCGTCCGACGCCCGGAGCTTGGTGGTAAGAAACACCGCACTGCGCTCCAGCGGGCTGTCGCGCAGTGCCTGACCCACCTCGGCCTCGTTGGCGTACATCGTCGCCGTGTCGACGTGCCGGTAGCCCGCGGTCAGCGCGGCGGCGACTGCCATCCGGGCCTGGCGGCCGCGCATCGGCCAGGTGCCGAACCCGATCATGGGCATCTGTGCGCCGCCGCCCAGCGTCACTACCGGTACTTCGCGGGATTCGCTCATGTGCCTCATTGTCCGCCATCGGAGCGCGGTACCGGCCGCTAGGCCACGGGAGTGCGGGCCGCGCGGCACCGGCCGCTAGGCCACGGGAGTGCCGGACCGCGCGGTCAGGTCCGCGAGCAGCGCGGTCAGCCGCAGCGTGACCGGGCCAGGCGATCCGGTCCCGATCTGCCGTCCGTCGAGCGAGATCACCGGCGCGATCCCGCCCATCGTCCCGGTCACAAAGAGCTCATCGCAGGTGTAGAGCTGGGTCAGCGAGTAGTCGCCTTCTTCGCAGACGATCCCCGCCGCGGCGGCGATCTCGAGTACCGCGGCCCTGGTGATCCCCTCCGGGCAGGCGGCGGCCGTCGGGGTCGCCAGCATGCCGCCGGTCACCAGGAAGATGTTGGTGGCGTTGGTCTCGGCGACGAAACCGCGGTGATCCAGCATCACCGCGTCGTCCGCGCCCGCCACGTTGGCCTCGATCTTGGCGAGAATCGAGGTCAGCAGGTTGTTGTGGTGGATCTTGGCGTCGAGACTGTCCGGCGGCGACCGCCGGACGCTGGAGGTGACCAGCGTGATGCCCGCGTCGTCATAGACCGGGGCCTTGTGCTCGGGCAGGACGATGAGGGTCGGCCCGGACTGGTTCAGCCGCGGGTCCATCCCGCTGGTGATCTTCACTCCGCGGGTCAGGGTCAGCCTGATGTGCACGTTGTCGGTCATCTGATTGGCGGCCAGGGTCCGGCGGATCTCGCCGGTGATCTCCTCGTCCGACGGCACCGACTCAAAGCCCAGGGCATGCGCCGAGCGCCCCAGCCTGGCCAGGTGCTCGTCGAGGCGGAAAATCCGGCCGCTGTACAGCCGCAGGCCCTCCCAGACCGCGTCGCCGCCCTGCACGGCCGAGTCGAACGGGCTGACCGCCGCCTGGTCGCGATGCGTCAGCCGGCCGGCCACGCTGACGATGAGGTCACGGTTGCGCTCGTCGAAACTCTGCAGCACGGCTTCTCCCGTCGGTCATTTGAGTCTCGCTGAGAACGCCTGTTCCATGATCGTGGTTGATTGTGCCGGTCCTCCAGGAACAATCAACCACGATCATGGAAGACCGCGCGCCGCATGCGCGTCCGGCCGCCCTACGGCCTAAGACAATGTTCGGACATCTCGGAATAAAACGGCTGACATCGGGCGGCGAGCGGCTCCAGGCCGGGCGGCAGCTCCACGGCAGACTCCCGGTACGGCCCGAAACCGGTCGACCGCCGCACTCCGTCATACCAGTAGCGGGCCCACACCCCGTCGGTGTCCCGAGGCCCGGCCGGCCAGGACAGCATCGCCGGATCGAACGGCACGCCGAGCGCCGCGCACAGCGCCGCCAGCGTCCGCCGCGGCTGGCGCAGGATGTCCGCCGCGTCCACCACCGGCCCGCCGAACATCCGGAAGATCTCGACCTGCTGCTCCAGGCCCAGATCGGCCAGGACCGGCTCCGCGCGCACCCGGGCGTACGAGGCGAGCAGCTGCCGCGGGTCGCGGATGAGGTAGGCGTGCCGCAGCGCGCCCAGCGCGCTGCGGTCCACCTCCGGCAGCAGGTGGTGGGTCATGTGCTTGCCGTAGGAGATGGTCCGACCGGCAGGCAGCGGGACCCGGGTGAGGTCGTCGAGCACCTGCTGCCAGCCGTTCGGCATGGTGTGCATTACCTCGTCCCGGCCGGGATGCGGCGCACCGCTGCGGGCCAGGTAGAACCCGTACAAGGGCTCGTCGACCACCACCGTGTCGGGCCGGTTCTCCCAGGCGCGCATCAGCGCGGTCGAGATGGTCCGGGGCCCGGACCACATGGCGATCCGGGCGACCCCCGCGCCGTGGCCGGCCGCGCCCGCGCCGCTGTCGCTCCCGCTGTCGCTCACAGCAGCACGACCGAGCGCAGCACCTCCCCGCGGTGCATCTTCGCGAACGCCTCCTCGACCGCGCCGAGCCCGATCGTCTCGGACACGAACTTCTCCAGCGGCAGCCGCCCCTGCAGGTGCAGGTCCACGAGCATCGGGAAGTCGCGCGACGGCAGGCAGTCGCCGTACCAGGAGGACTTGAGCGACCCGCCGCGGCCGAAGAAGTCCAGCAGCGGCAGATCCAGCCGCATATCCGGGGTCGGGACGCCGACCAGCACCACGGTGCCTGCCAGGTCGCGGGCGTAGAAGGCCTGCTGGTAGGTCTCCGGGCGGCCGATCGCCTCGACCACGACGTCCGCTCCGTTGCCGTCGGTCAGCTCGCGGATTGCATCGACCGGGTCCGCCTCCCGCGAGTTGATCACGTGCGTGGCGCCGAACTGGCGGGCCCACTCCAGCTTGCGGTCGTCGATGTCGACCGCGATGATCGTGCGCGCCCCGGCCAGGCTGGCCCCGAGCACCGCGGCGTCGCCCACGCCGCCGCAGCCGATGACGGCGACCGAGTCACCGCGGCTGACCTGGGCGGTATTCAGCACGGCGCCGAGCCCGGCCATCACGCCGCAGCCGAGCAGGCCGGCCACCTCGGGCCGGATCTGTGCGCTGACCTTGGTGCACTGGCCGGCCGCGACGAGAGTCTTCTCCGCGAACGCGCCGATGCCCAGCGCGGGCGACAGCTGCGTGCCGTCTTCGAGGGTCATCTTCTGCGTGGCGTTATGCGTGGCGAAGCAGTACCAGGGGCGGCCGCGCCGGCACGCCCGGCACTGCCCGCACACCGCGCGCCAGTTCAGGATCACGAAATCGCCCGGCTCCAGATCGGTCACGTCGCTGCCGACGGACTCGACCAGGCCGGCGGCCTCGTGCCCGAGCAGGTAGGGGAAATCTGACCCGATGCCGCCCTCGCGGTAGTGCAGGTCGGTGTGGCAGACGCCGCACGCCTGCACCCTGACCAGGGCCTCGCCGGGACCAGGGTCCGGTACCAGCACGGTGGTGACCTCTACCTGTGCGCCCTTGTCGCGGGCGATGACGCCCTTAACCTCATGTGCCATCTGGCCAGTGTTCCTCTCACTACTTGCGAACTACAGACGAAACGGCAGCCGCGTGGCCACTGAGCATCGCCGCGCTCTGGCGGTCAGGTGATGATGTGCAGCGATGATAACGGCTGGCAGGTCAGGCGATCATATGGCCGTGCGTGTCTCCTGGTCAGCCGTGGCCGCTGGGCTGGCTACGGCGGGCGCCCGCAGCGGTGCGGCGGCAGTCGCGAGCGAGCGCGGGCGCACCGGGGCCGGCGGCGCATAGGGGAGTGGCCGGCTGGCGCGACGCTGCCTCCTCTCGACGATGCGCCAGCGGGGCACCTCGACGACCGGCACAGTCGCCGGCGCCAGCTGCGCCAGCGCGAGCCGCAATTGCGCGGCAGTGACGTCGTAGAGCGGGACCCGGTAGCGGGGCGGTTCTGTCCGGGGGCTCAGCAGGCCCGGTGAGCGGAACAGGTAGGAGACCGGGATGATCACCAGCAGGCCGTTGGCTGCGATCTTCCCCACAGCACGCCAGAAGCCGAGGATCGGGGCGGCCTCGCCGAGCATGATGTCAAGGCGCGCGCCGTACGACCGGGGGACCACCCTGAGCTGCTCGATCTGCGGCCACGCCACCTGCCGGACCGCGCGCCGACGCCGCCCGAGCCGCCTGGTCGCGCCAGCCCTCAGCCCGAGCCAGATGCCGCTGCTGTCCGCGACGAAGGCATTGTTGCGCACGAAGGTGAGGACCAGGAGCAAGGTGACTGCCGCCAGCAGGAGGCCGAGCAGCGCGGCGTAGCCATACCACGGCGGGGTCTGGCCCTTGAACTGCAGCAAGAGGGCGATGCCCGCAAACCACAGGGGAATCAGCCACAGGAAGCCGCGGGGGAACAGCGCGGACGGGCCCTTGACGAGTGCGGCGTAGCGATCCTGCACGACGGCCTCCCCGTGGTGCTCTATAACGGGATCCTCCGTCTTAGGACGCGGCAGGGCAAGAGCGGGGTTGTGCGGGTTATCAAGCCGTGATCAAGTAGTTGCGCCCGGGTGGATCGTTCCTGACCTGATGCGCGGGGCGGCTCCGGTGGCAGGCGCCCCTCCGGTGCCGTTGGCGGGCCCATGTCCGTTCCCGCGCGTATCCATACGGCCTGATCATGTAGCGATGAGTGCGGATCTTGCCGCATGATGTAGTGATCTCGGCTAGGGCAGAGATCCCACGCCAGCGTCAGGGGTACCCCGCTTTATGAGCACCGGACAGCCGCAGGAGCACCAGGATCTGCGGTGGCCCTATGCCCAGCCCGATGACGTGTGGCCGCAGGACGGGGATCAGAATCAGCCCGTCCAGCATTCGGCGGATTCGAATCCGGACCCGGCACTGGGCGCCCCGCACCCCGCCCAGCATGCCTCCCCGCAGTCCGCCCAGGGGCCCGCCCGGCAATCCGCCGCCCAGGGGCCCGCCCCACAGTCCGCCCAGGGGCCCGCCCAGCAGGCATGGGATGGCGGCGCAACGAGTCATGAGGACGGCTGGAAGTCAGACCCAAATGACGTGCCAGGATCTGAAGACGATGAGGACTACGAGTGGATCCGGTACCTGGGCGGGGGACGCTCGGCGCAGGCCAAGCCTCCTGCGGCTCCCTCTCGGCGGCCGGCGCGCCCGGCTCGCGGCAAGCCTGAGCGGGGCCGGCGGGGTTCCCGGTCGCCGGAGCCGCAGGACCGAGCCCCTCAGCGACCGGCCGAGGCGCCTGGCGACGCGGATCCCGGCTACGGGCCACCGGAGTACGCCGATCCTGCCCACGGGCCACGGGGGTACGCCGATCCTGGCCACGGGCAGTCCGGCGTTGCTCTTCCCGGCGCTGCTCTTCCCGGCCCGGCCACGAAACGAGTGCCGGGTAGCCGGGGTGACCGCTCGGGCAGTCGGTCCGGGAGCATCGGGGACCCGCCGACGGCGGGGTCAGAACCGGAGAGCCGGCCAGACCCTGTCGCGCGGGCACCGCGCCGGCCGTCGCGGCGCGAGCTGAAGGCGCGCGAGCAGGAAAAGCGTGAGCAGAAGGATCTTCAGCAGAAGCTGCTGGAGCAGGAACGGCGAGAACAGCAGGCGCGCGAGCAGAAGGCGCGCGAACTGGACCAGAGTGAGCGACAGCAGCGTGAGCGGGACGCGCGTGAGCAGGCCGCGCGCGACCAGGCGGAGCGCAAGCAGGATGAGCGCGAGCGGAAGGCGCGTGAGCAGGCGCAGCGCAAGCAGAGGCAGCGCAAGCAG
>Ga0209871_1000341_pt1 | contig 12987 bp, 10 predicted proteins | sample OrgsoiDNA2013045_FD_185795 | JGI IMG/M metagenome (GOLD analysis project Ga0209871, IMG submission 185795) | Permafrost soil microbial communities from the Arctic, to analyse light accelerated degradation of dissolved organic matter (DOM) -... | ecosystem: Environmental > Terrestrial > Soil >... | reverse complement strand
GCTGTCACTGAGCGTAGGAGCGGGTGACATCGTCGGCATCGTCGGCCCGAACGGCGCGGGCAAGACCAGCCTGTTCGGCCTCATCGCCGGCGATCTGGCCCCGCAGGCCGGCGTGATCCGGCTCGGCGGCGCCGAGGTGACGCGGCTCGATCCGGCGTCCCGGTGCCGGCTCGGCATCGGGCGGACCTACCAGGTGCCTCGGCCGTTCGGGGCGATGACGGTCTTCGAGAACGTGCTGGTCTCCGTGCAGCAGGGCGCGGGCCTGCGGCGGCGGGCAAGTTACGCGGCCGCGGTCGCGGTCCTGGAGCGCACCGGCCTGTCCAGGGACGCCAACAGCCCGGCCGAGCGGCTCGGGCTGCTGCAGCGTAAGCGGCTCGAACTGGCCCGCGCACTCGCGTCGGGGCCGCGCCTGCTGCTGCTGGACGAGGTTGCGGGCGGCCTGACCGACCCCGAGGTCGAGGAACTCGTCGGGATTGTCCGGTCGATCCGGGGCGAGGGCATCGCGATCATCTGGATCGAGCACGTCGTGCGCGCGCTCACCGCCGCCGTCGAGCGGCTGCTGTGCCTGGCCGGCGGGAGCTTCGTGAGCGACGGAACGCCGGCGGCCGTGCTGGCCGATCCCGCGGTCCGCGAGGTCTTCCTCGGCACCGAGGTGACGACCTCGCTCACCGGCGGAGCGGCGCAGCGGGGCGGCGGAGCCGGGCCGGAGCCATCATGAGTGACGACGGCCAGCCGCTCCTTCAGGTACGCGACCTCACCGTGCACCACGGTCAGCTGCAGGCCTTGCATGAGGTGAGCCTGAGCGTGTCCGACGGCGAGGTGTACGCGATTATCGGGGCCAACGGCGCGGGCAAGTCGACGCTGCTGCGCGCCATCGCCGGCCTCGACCCGCCCACGAGCGGATCCATCCTGCTCGACGGCGCCGACGTCACCCGGATGCGCCCCGAGCGCCGGGTGGCCGCCGGGATTGTCATGGTCCCGGAGGGCAGGCGGCTGTTCCCCTCCCTGACCCTGGAGGAGAACCTGCTGGTCGGCAGTGCTTACGCGCGCACGGGGCCGTGGAATGTCAAGGGCGTCTACGAGCTCTTCGGCTGGATGCGCGACCGGCGGTCGCAGCGCGCATCCCAGCTGTCCGGCGGCGAGCAGCAGGCAGTCGCGATCGGCCGGGCGCTGGTGGCGAACCCGCGGGTGCTGCTGCTGGACGAGGTCTCGCTCGGGCTGGCGCCCGTGGTCGTGCGCCGGATCTACAGCCTGCTCCCTGACCTGCTCGCATCCGGTGTCACTATCCTGCTCGTGGAGCAGGACGTCAGCCAGGTGCTGCGCGCCGCCACACACATCCACTGCCTGCTGGAGGGGCGGACCACGCTGGAAGGGCCGCCGGGCGAGCTGACCGCCGAGGGTATTGAGGGCGCCTACTTCGGCCTCGCGGCGGGCGCGGACGGGGTGCCAGGACCTGCGGGGGGGCACGCATGAGCTGGGTCAACGCGATCCTTCAGGGGGTGCTGCTCGGCGGGCTCTACGCGCTGTTCGCGTGCGGGCTGTCGCTGATGTTCGGTGTCATGAAGGTCATCAACCTTGCGCATGGCGACCTGGCAGTGGTCGCCGCCTACCTGGCCCTTGGCGTGATCGCGGTCACTCACGTGCCTGCCGTCTGGTCCTTCGTGCTGGTCGTGCCGATCTTCGCCGGCCTCGGCTATGTCTTGCAGCGGACGCTGATCCAGGCGAGCCTGAACCGCAGCGTGCTCACCACGCTGCTGGTGACCTTCGGGCTGTCAGTAGTGATCGAGAACGGCCTGCAGCAGTTCCTGTCCGCGAACAGCCACTCGCTGAACATCGGGTCTCTTGTGTCCGATTCCTTCAGCATCGGCTCGCAGATCACGATCGCCTACCTGGACCTGGCCATCCTGGTCATCGCCGTGGCCGTCCTGCTCGGGCTGCAGTATTTCCTGTCGTCGTCCAAGCACGGCAGGCTGATCAGGGCGGTAGCCGACGACCGCGAGGCCGCTCAGCTAGCCGGCGCCGACTACCGGCACATTTTCGGCATCGCGGCGGCCATCGCCTTCGCGACGGTGGCCTTCGCCGGGCTGGCGTACGGCATGTACTCGCAGTTCGACCCGACCATCGGGACCGACCAGCTGCTGCTGTTCGCCTTCGAGGCCGTTGTCATCGGCGGCCTCGGCTCCCTATGGGGCACCCTGGTCGGCGGGATCCTGCTCGGAGTGGCCCAGCAGGTCGGTGCGCAGATCAACTCCTCCGACCAGATTCTCGTCGGCCAGCTGTTCTTCCTCCTGGTGCTGGTCGTCATACCGCAGGGGATCACCGGCCAGCGAATCATCAGCCGGCGAATCATCAGCCGGCGAAGTACCGGCCGGCGAAATACCGGCCGGCGCATCGGCAGCTGGCGGAGGACCGCATGAGCGCCGTCGGGCAGCAGGCGCCGCGCACCGGCAGCGCGGCGCAGCGCAGCGCCGTCCGGGTCACCCGGTCACGGCGGTCAGCCATGTGGTCAGGCGTCGTCCTCGTGGTGGCCGTGGCCATCCTCGGCTACCTGCCCTACCTCGTGCATTCGGCTACCACCAGCCTGCTGGTCCAGTTCTTCACGGTGCTCACGATGGCCAGCATGTGGAATCTGCTGGCGGGCTATGCCGGGCTCGTCTCCGTCGGCCAGCAGGCGTTCATCGGCCTCGGCTCGTATTTCGTGCTCATCTGCGCCCAGCGCGGACTGGACCCTTTCGCCGCGCTGCCGGTCGCGGCGATCGCCTGCGGCGTGGTCGGGCTGCCCGTGTGGTGGCTGGTCTCGCGGCTGCGCAGCGGCTACTTCGCGATCACCACGTGGGTGATCGCGTCGGTGTGCGAGCTGATCATCATCCGCTATCCGTCACTGGGCGGCGGGACCGGGACGCTGCTGCAGGGATTCCCCAACATCAGCGCCACGCTGCTGGGCGCCTACACCTACTGGGCCTCGCTGGCCGTGACCGTGATCGTGCTGGCTGGCGTGTACCTCCTGCTGCGCAGCCGCACCGGGCTGGTCCTGACCGCGCTGCGTGACGACGAGACCGGGGCGCGCAGCATCGGCGCCAGGGTCTCCCGCACCCAGCGGCTGGTGTTCATGGTGGCGGCCGCCGGCTGCGGCGCCGCCGGGGCACTGCTCATCATCAGCCAGCCGTTCGTCGAGCCGGGAGCCGCATTCAGCGTGTCGTGGTCAGCCAAGATGATCTTCGTGACGATCATCGGCGGGATCGGAACGATCGAGGGCCCGATCCTGGGCACGATCGTGTTCTTCGTCCTCCAGCAGACGCTGTCCCAGTACGGGACCTGGTACTTCATCATCCTCGGGCTGGTCGCTATGGCCGTGGCCATCTGGGCGCCGCGCGGGCTGTGGGGGGCGCTCGCGGACCGGCTGGAAATCCGGCTGTTCCCGACCGGCTACTGGCTCTGGCCGGCCGGCAGCAGCGGTCGCCCCGGCCGGAGCCTTCTGCGGCGGCAGCGGCCGGCCGGCTGACCGCTCTGGCTGGCTGGCCGCTCTGGCTGGCTGGCCGCTGACCTGACCGGAAATATCGGACCCTGCTGCCGTTGTTTGCCTGCTATGTGCGCGTCCCGCCAGGCCGGAGTCGGCCAGCGGAAAACGCACACGCGCGGGGCGCAACCAGCGTCCTGGCAGCAACGGGGAGTTCCTGAGGAGGCGACCGTGTTCGGTTTCCACAAGACACAGATGGTCACAGCAGACGAGGCGCTGCGCGGACGGCCCGGCCAGATGCCGGTACCCGCGGAGCACGCGGTGCTGCATTCCCCGCTCCGGCCCCCGTACCCAGACGGCGCGCAGGTCGCCGAGTTCGCGCTGGGCTGCTTCTGGGGCGCTGAGCGGATTTTCTGGCAGACACCCGGCGTGATCACGACCGCCGTCGGCTATGAGGGCGGCTTCACGCCGAACCCGACCTACGAGGAAGTCTGCAGCGGCCGGACCGGTCACTCCGAGGCCGTGCGCGTGGTCTTCGACCCGGCCAAGATCAGCTACGGGCAGCTGCTGCGGGTCTTCTGGGAGGCGCACGACCCGACCCAGGGAATGCGCCAGGGCAATGACCGGGGCACCCAGTACCGGTCAGCGATCTTCTACGCCACGCCACAGCAGCAGGCCGAGGCACAAGAGTCGCTCAAGGCGTACCAGAAGCGGCTGGGCGACGCCGGATTCGGCGAGATCACCACGGAGATCTCCCCGGCGTCGGAGTTCTACTTCGCCGAGGACTACCACCAGCAGTACCTATACAAGGTCCCCGGCGGGTACTGCCCGGACCACGGCACGGGCGTGTCGTGCCCGATCGGGGTCGTGCGGGCCAGCGGTCCGGCTGGGCCGATCAGCGCTGACAGCTGATCCTGGCTGGCAGCTCCGGTAACCCATATCTAGGTAGCGGGTCAGCGTCGCGTAATCGCGATCCTGGGGCCCGCTGCTTGGCATCTGGGCTGACGTAGGTGTCGCGCAAGGCGCGGTCAACTCCGATGCCTCTTGGCGGACGATGTCGAAGGCCCGCAGTACCTTGCCGTAGCAGACGCCCGAAGCTGCGCCGGATGGTGTCCCGCAAAAGTCCGGCGCGGTCCTGCCATGTGCGGTCGGCCTGGGATCAAGTCTCGGTTGAGTTGACTGAGACGCCTCTGCGACCGGCCAAGGCAAGCGGTCCGAGAGCAAGACATCGTAGAGGGCGCGGTGAGCGAGCCTGATCGCGGGCTTCGCTCGCTGGAGGCGATTCACCTGGCGACGGCCCGTATCCTGGCCCCGGACCTCGATGCCATCGCTCCACCGTTTTCTAGCGCCATGACATCCTCGGCATACGCTGGGCGGTCAGGCGACCACGCAGAACAGGACGTAGCCGTAGGTCAGGCTGGTGGCGGCAGGATTTTTGGTCAGCCAGGCATCGGTGACCGCATCAGGAAACTCGATCCGCAGTACAGCCTCCAGATCGGCCGGAGTATCGAAGCGCCACTCGGAGCGGACCGCGTGGCGGCTGGCTCCCCGGTCGCGCCACCAGGTATCGATAGCGCGGGAGTTGCTGGCCGGCGGGGCCGACGACGCCGCGGCCAGGAGGCTGGCGAACTGCCCCCAGTGGTGGTCGTTGTCGACGACCACGAGGCTGCCGCCTGGCCTGAGCACCCGCAGCACCTCAGCGAGACCTGCATCGGCGCCGGGCGCGAGGAAGTACGCGAACCTCGCATGCACCACGTCTGCCGAGCGGTCGGCCAGCGGCAGGTGCTCGGCCGATCCGGGTACCACCTCCACGCCGGCCAGGCCCCGGATCCGCCTGACCGCCTCTTCGCGCAGCGCCGGATCGGGCTCGATGCCGATGACCCTGCTGGCGTCGCTGGCGTACCCGGGAAGCCAGAAACCGGTTCCGCAGCCTAGATCAACCAGCGTGCGGCCGTCCCACGGCGCGAGGTTGCGCATCGCCGCGAGCACGTGGCCGTCGGGGTCCAGAGCGCGGTTCTCGATCTCGTAGATGTCGGCATGGCCCCCGATGTTCGGCGCAAAGCGCCAGTCCGGGAAGGCTGCGCGAGCGGCCGCGGCAGCGGGCAAGTCGGCGGTCACAGGCAATAGTGTGGCCGGCCCGGATTGTGACCAGCGCGCGGGAGAGCCGCGCTCACGAGCGGCGGGCCAGTGCCGGGATCTTCTCGTCGGGCGTGCCCCACGACGGGTACGGCGCGGACGGCAGGATGACGGCCTTTACTCCCGGGTTGAGGTCGCGGTTGATCACTTCTGCGACGTCCTGGATCGTGTCGATCCCGTAGGGCATGGACGGGTTGCCCCGCGTCAGGACGGCGATCCTGTAGTCGCGGTGATGGCCCGTGAACGCTCCGATGCTGTTGATCACCCAGCGCACCGGGTCCGGCAGCCAGCCGTTCTTGACATGCACGGTCACGTCGGACGGCGCGCCGGCCGGGACTCCCCAGCGCTGCGACGGTATGACTTCGGCCATCAGCTTGAGCGCGTAGGCCCGCGAGGGCTGGTCGAGCACGGAGTTCTTGTTCGTCAGCAGCTTCAGCAGGACCAGTTCGTCGTGCGCGGTGACCAGGGTCAGGCCCCAGAAGCCGTCCTGCCCCAGCCTGGTGTGCGTCATCTTCGCCAGGTCCAGGAACCGCTGCAGATTCCGCATGCCGACCTGGTCCCACAGCGTGGTCGCCGCCGAGTTGCTCGACTCGGTGATCATCTCCTTGGTGAGGACGACCTCCTTCGCCGTGAGTGCGCGGTGCTCGGCTTCCAGTTCGCGCAGCAGGGCGCCGAGGATGATGACCTTGACGATGCTGGCCGAGTGGAAGTGCCACTCCTGGTGCAGCTTGCAGGTGATACCTTTCCGCGGGTCCGCTGCCGCCAGGCCGACGACGGAGGCTCGTTCCCGCAGCGCCGCGGAGATGCCACGCGACATCCGGGCGGCGAGCGCACGGTGCTTGCGCGTGGCCGATGCGCAGATGGCTGTCGGCCCGACGTTCTGAGCACGGGCGTCCGGCTGAGCAGCCGCCCACGCCAGGGCCGGCGCGCGGGCTGGCCGGGCGCGGGCAGCCTCGATGAGGACCGGCGCGGCGGTCGCCATCGACATGCAGAGGGTCAGCCCGATGATGAGCGCCGCCTGCCGGATCGGAGCGTGCCCGGTGCTCATCGTTCCCCCAAGTGCGCACGGCATTGGCTATGGACACATATGAGACGGCTATGGCGATCATCAGGTTGGCAGTCGCGGCGCGATGCTCAGCTAACTTCTCCGGCTGGCGCACTGACCTCAGCTAGTTCACTTGCCGTTCATGCCTACGTCGGGAGCGCTTCTCCTGAATCGGGTAATTTCTTGGCTGAGAGACAAGATCACGGAGGAGTCAGCCGAGATCGAAGGGAATAACTGTGGCCGAGACCCGGTCCGGGGATCTGATCGGCGCGCTTGATGACGTCTCGCTGAGCAGGTTCCACCTGCGGGCGGTGCTTGTCTCAGGGATGGGATTCTTTACCGACGCTTACGACCTGTTCGTCATCGGGATCGCCTCGACCCTGATCAAGCTGGACTGGCACCTGGACACTGGCAGGCTGGCCTTGCTGAACGCCACGATGCTCGGCGCAGCCTTCCTCGGTGCCTTCGTGTTCGGGCGGATCGCCGATCTTGTCGGGCGCAAGCGCGTGTACTGGCTGGTAGCGGCGGTCATGGCCGTCGCCGCTGTCGGTTCCGCGCTGGCGCCGTCGTACTGGGTGCTGATCGCGTTCAGGTTCATGCTCGGGTTCGGGGTCGGCGGCGATTACCCGGTGAGCGCCGTGCTGATGTCCGAGTATGCCAACCGCAAGGACCGGGGCAAGCTCGTCGGGCTGGTGTTCTCCACCCAGGCTCTCGGCCTGATCGTGGGGCCGCTGGTCGCGCTCGGGCTGCTGGGCGCGGGGACGTCCTCGGATCTCACCTGGCGGCTGCTGCTGGGGCTTGGCGCCATACCGGCAGCGGCCGTGGTCTACCTGCGTCGGCGCATGCCTGAATCGCCGCGTTTCCAGGTGCAGGTGCAGGGCCGCGCTGCGGAGGCTGGCGACCAGATGCACCAGCTGAGCGGCGGGATAGTGGGCGGCACCGGGCTCGCTGCCCCGTCCGGCACGCCGAGCCGGATCGCGCTGCGGGACTTCCTGACCAATCGCAAGTACCTGGTGATGCTGACCGGGACGGCGGGCAGCTGGTTCCTGCTGGACTACGCCTACTACGGAAACACGATCTCCACGCCACAGATCATCAAGCTGATCTCGCCGACAGCGACGACCATGACGACGATCGGCATCCAGCTGGCTATCTTCGTGGTCGCGGCCGTGCCCGGCTACATACTCGGGATCGCGCGCATCGACCGGATCGGCCATCGGCGCCTGCAGCTGGGGGGGTTCGCGATGATGGCGCTGTGCTTCGCCGTCATCGGGCTGGTACCGGGCATGACCACCATGGTGCTGCCGTTCCTCGCGGTCTACGGGATCAGCTACTTCTTCACCGAGTTCGGGCCGAACATGACGACGTTCGTCATGCCCGGCGAGCTGTACCCGGTCTCGATGCGGGCCACGGGTCACGGGATCTCCGCGGGCATCGGCAAGTTCGGGGCGTTCGTGGGCGTCTTCCTCTTTCCCGTGCTCGCCACGTCCCTCGGTCTGCGCGGAACCCTGCTGCTGACCGCCGGAGTGTCGGTGCTTGGCGGGCTGGTGACCCTGGTGCTTCCCGAGCCGTCCGGGCGCAGCCTGGAAGACATTTCCGGCGAGAGCGACGTGCCCATCGCGGCTGAGCTGCTACTCGCGGAGTCCGAGTCCACTGCGAAGCTCTTCGAAACCTGACCGCAAACGGCATGGCTGCCTGTCGATGTGCGTCCGCAAGGCCAGGGTGCCCGGCGGTCAGGCCGGGACGCCGCCGCGGCCAGCGCCGCCGCGAAAGCGGGATAGCCCAGCGACCACAGCGGGGTCGCTGAGGCTGGTCATGCCGTGCCGGAACTCGCCCGTCATCGCGGCATCATGGCCAAGGGAGAGGCTCTCCAGGGCCGAGAGCCGGTCGCTGCGCATGCAGGCTTGCGGCAGGGCGGCGAGGTCACGCGCTAGCTGCTCGGCGGCGCTGCGCGCGCCGCCCTGCGGGACCAGGCGGCTGACCAGGCCCATCTGATGCGCTTCGGTGGCGGGCACAGCCCGGCCCGTCAGGATCATGTCCATCGCCCGGCCGATCCCGACGATCTGCGGCAGGCGGACAGTGCCGCCGTCGATCAGCGGGACGCCCCAGCGGCGGCAGAATACGCCGAAGACCGCGTCCTGCTCCGCGACCCGCAGATCGCACCAGAGCGCCAGCTCAAGGCCGCCCGCCACCGCGTGACCGGCGACCGCCGCGATCACCGGCTTGGACAGCCGCATCCTCGTCGGCCCCATCGGGCCGTTCCCGTCCGGCTCGGTCCGGTTGCTGTCCTGGCTGCCCATCGCCTTGAGGTCGGCGCCCGCGCAGAACGTGCCACCCGCGCCGTACAGCACGGCCACGCAGGCGTCCGGGTCGGCGTCAAAGTCGCTGAACGCGTCGACGAGCGCGGCTGCGGTCGGCCCGTCGACCGCGTTGCGCACCTCGGGGCGGTCCAGGATGACGGTGCTGACGGGCCCGGCCCGCTCGACGCGCACGGCCATCGGGCGGCTAGCCGACCTGCCAGGTGTCGGCGCCGGCCAGCAGTGCCGCCAGGTCACCATCGCCCTGCTGCTCGCGGGCACCCTCGATCTGGGCGGACATCAGCTCGTCATAGCTGGGCCTTGGCGCCTGCCGGAAGATGCCGATCGGGGCATGCGCGAAGTCCGAGCTGTCCAGCCGGGACAGCGCGAAAGCGTACGACGGGTCGGCGGCACGAGCATCATGCGTCAGCAGTGACGCGGGATCCGCCCCGGCCACCTCGACCGCCTCAAGCGAGCCGTAGCGGCTGAACCGAAGGCCCTGGCTGCCGCCGGCGCCGAAGCGTACTGGCTCGCCGTGCTCCAGCCGGATCAGCCGCTCGTCCCTTGACGCGGGCGCGGTCACGGGCGCGAACGCGTCATCGTTGTAGATCGGGCAGTTCTGGTAGATCTCCACGAACGCGGTGCCGCGGTGATCGGCCGCCGCCCGCAGCACCCCGCTCAGGTGCTTTCGGTCCGAGTCGATCGTCCTGGCCACGAAGCTTGCCTCGGCGCCGAGCGCCAGCGACACCGGGTTGAACGGGGTGTCCAGCGAGCCGAACGGGGTCGACTTTGTGACCTTCCCCTGCTCGGAGGTCGGTGAGTACTGGCCCTTGGTCAGCCCGTAGATCCGGTTGTTGAACAGCAGGATCTTGATGTTGACGTTGCGGCGCAGGGCATGAATCAGGTGGTTGCCGCCGATGGACAGCGCGTCACCGTCCCCGGTGATCACCCAGACCGACAGGTCGGGCCTGGATGCCGCCAGGCCGGTGGCGATCGCGGGCGCCCGTCCGTGGATCGAGTGCATCCCGTAACTGTTCACGTAGTAAGGCAGCCGGGACGAGCAGCCGATGCCGGAGATCATCACCAGGTTCTCGCGCGGGATTTCCAGCTCGGGCAGGAATGCCTGGAACGCGGCCAGGATCGCGTAGTCGCCGCAGCCAGGGCACCAGCGAACTTCCTGGTCGGACTTGAAATCCCTGGTGGCGAGCTTCGCATCAGCCTTCGGTACCAGCGTCAGCGATGCGAACCGGCGCGGGCTGTGGGCGCTGTCCGCGCCGTCATTGGCGTGGTCAGACATTCGCGATCACATCCTCGATGACTCCGGCAAGTTCCGAAGCACGGAACGGAAGCCCCCGGACGCGATTGTAGGAGATCACGTCGGTCAGGTACCGGCCGCGCAGCAGCAGAGCGAGCTGGCCGAGGTTGATCTCGGGGACCAGAACCTTGTCGTAGGCGAGCAGCACCTCGCCGAGATTGGCCGGGAACGGGGACAGATGCCGCAGGTGCGCCTGGGCGACCGAGCCGCCGGCCAGCCTGACGCGGCGGGCGGCCGCGCCGATCGAGCCGTAGGTCGAGCCCCAGCCGAGCACGAGGACCCGCGCGTTGCCGTCCGGATCGTCCACCTCGAGCGGCGGGATGTCGGCTGCGATCCCGTCGATCTTGGCCTGGCGCAGCCGGACCATCTTGTCGTGATTATCCGGGTCGTAGGAGATGGTCCCCGCGCCGTCGGCCTTCTCGATGCCGCCGATCCGGTGCTCAAGACCTGGCGTGCCGGGGACGGCCCACGGCCGGGCAAGGGTCTGCGGATCGCGCTTGAACGGCAGGAACCCCGGGGTGCCATCGGCGCCCGGATTTTCGTTTCGAATGGCGAATTTGAACTCATCCCGGAGCTTGGCCAGGCTGTCCACGCTGGGAATCCGCCACGGCTCCGAGCCATTCGCCAGGTACCCGTCGGACAGGATGATCACCGGCGTGCGGTACTTGACGGCGATCCGCACGGCCTCTATCGCCGTGTCGAAGCAGTCCGCAGGGGTGGCCGGAGCGAGGATCGCGACCGGTGACTCGCCATTCCTGCCATAGAGCGCCATCAGCAGGTCGGCCTGCTCGGTCTTGGTCGGCATGCCGGTCGACGGCCCCGCCCGCTGGATATCGCAGATGATCAGCGGCAGCTCTACGGACGCTGCCAGTCCGATCGTCTCGGCCTTCAGGCACATGCCGGGCCCCGAGGTGGTGGTCACGCCGAGACTGCCGCCGAAGGCAGCGCCGAGTGCGGCGCCGACGCCGCTGATCTCGTCTTCGGCCTGGAACGTGCGGACGCCGAACCGCTTGAGCTTGGACAGCTCGTGCAGGATGTCCGAGGCCGGCGTGATCGGGTAGGAGCCCAGGAAGAGCGGCAGGCCCGAGCGCCTCGACGCGGCGACCAGGCCATAGGAGAGCGCGCTGTTGCCCGTGATGTTGCGGTACGTGCCCGGCTGCATGACAGCAGGCTTGACCTCGTACTGGACGGAGAAGTCCTCGGTGGTCTCGCCATAGTTCCAGCCGGCCTGGAAGGCCGCGATGTTCGCCTTCATGATCTCGGGCTTAGCCGCGAACTTGGACCCCAGGAACTTCATCGTGCCATCGGTCGGCCTGTTATACAGCCAGGAGAGCAGGCCCAGCGCGAACATGTTCTTGGCCCGCTCGGCGTCTTTCCTGGAGATGTCGTAGCCCTCCAGCGCCTTGACCGTCACCGACGTGATTCCGATCGCGTGCAGCTGATAGGCCGACAGCGACCCGTCCTCGAGCGGGCTGGCGGCATAGCCGACCTTGGCCAGGTTGCGCTTGGTGAACTCGTCGGTGTTCGCGATGATGTCCGCGCCGCGCGGCAGGTCGTCCAGGTTGGCCTTGAGCGCCGCGGGGTTCATCGCGACCAGCACGTCCGGGGCGTCGCCGGGCGTGAGGATGTCGTGATCCGCGAAGTGGAGCTGGAAGCTCGATACCCCGGGCAGAGTTCCCGCGGGCGCGCGGATCTCGGCCGGAAAGTTCGGCAGCGTCAACAGATCATTGCCGAACGTGGCGGTTTCCTGGGTGAATCTGTCGCCGGCCAGCTGCATGCCGTCGCCTGAGTCGCCCGCGAACCTGATGATGACACGATCGAGCTGCTGGACCTGTTTGGTCACAGTCGGAGGACCTCCTCCACGCGCCGAGGCCGGGTGAACAGACGCGGTGACGGCGTGCATCTTTGAGCGCCGCCCCGGGGCCGGGGCGCTGAGGTTGGAACTGCCTGCATCCTACCGACGACGCCGTGCCGAAAGTCGGACGTAGGACCTCTGAGCTGCTGCGACGTCTTCATTACCCACCAGGTTGGCCAGATGGCGAGGCCGGGCGGCAGCTCTAGCGTGATTCTATGACAGAGCTGTGCATGACCGTGTCGTCTCTGTTGTATGACGTGGCGCGGGGACGGGGGTTCACCCAGCCGCGGCCGTGGGGCTGGCCTGGCTGGTGGGAGGTCTGGGGCTCGGGAGTTCGCTGGAGCCGCGTTCTGGGCGGCCACGGCAGCCCAGGGAGCTGCCGGGGGCCGCCTTATCGGTGGGTTTCGGGCAGATATCCCGCACGTTCGGACAAGGACGCAGGTTCCCCCGGCGCCTGGCCGGCGGGTGATAACAACCTGGCTCAGTTACCGAGAGTGTCAACCTGACTGCTGGGCGAAGCGTCATACTCACGTAGTCCTGTTCGGCCGGCCCGGCGCCGCCGAACGCGCGGCCCGCGCGGCAGAACCTGGATCTCGAGCGGTGAGCCCGATCTCCCGCTCGGCGAGGAGGCCCCGAATTGATGACTGATCTTGTGCAGGGGCTGGCAGCCGGGCAGCCGGGCGCAGTCCCCAAGCCATCCTGCATCCGGCCAAGACCGCTCGGCCGGCAGCAAGCGGCGGCCATCAAGCCGCAAGCATCGGCGGTGGCCGCCCCGGGGGCGGAGGCATCGCACGTGGCGGCGTTGTCGCAGGGGCCGGCGTTGTCGCCGGGGGCGGCAATGTCGCCGGGGGCGGCAATGTCGCCGGGGGCGGCAATGTCGCA
>Ga0209871_1000340_pt1 | contig 13032 bp, 13 predicted proteins | sample OrgsoiDNA2013045_FD_185795 | JGI IMG/M metagenome (GOLD analysis project Ga0209871, IMG submission 185795) | Permafrost soil microbial communities from the Arctic, to analyse light accelerated degradation of dissolved organic matter (DOM) -... | ecosystem: Environmental > Terrestrial > Soil >... | reverse complement strand
ATGTATTTGTCGCGGAAGCGGCTGTTGATGCCGTCGGCCAGCACCACCAGATCGGCATCGGCAAAACGGGCCTCGTCGTCGATATCGGCTTCGAACAACAAGGTGACACCGAGTTCGCGCGCCCGTTCCTGCAGGATCATCAGCAGCGTGCGGCGCGAACAGCCGCAAAAGCCGTTGCCGCCGACCCGGTGCACGGTGCCGCGGAAGTGCACGGCGATATCATCCCAATAGGCGAACTCCTGGGTGATACGGCGGTAGCTGGGCGCATCGTATTTCTCGAAATTGTCCAGCGTCGCGTCGGAGAACACCACGCCGAACCCAAAAGTGTCGTCGGCGCGGTTGCGCTCGTAGACGGTAATGTCGGCTCCAGGCCGTTGTTTCTTGAGCAGGATCGCGGAATACAGACCGGCCGGTCCACCCCCGATGATCGCGATCTTCATGAGAGCCTCCGGCGCTGCTGTCGGACCGTCCAAATTATTTTAAACCTAAAGCATTTCTCCGACAAGCCCGCAACGGGATGCTCAATTGCCCTGAAATGCCGGCTTCACTTTATTGGAAAATGCCTCGAAGGCGCGGGCAAAATCCGCCGTGGTCATGCACAGCGCCTGCGCGATCGCCTCGGCCTCGATCGCCTCTTCCACCGACATCGCCCATTCCATCGCCAGCATGCGCTTGGTCATGGTATTGGCAAATGTCGGCCCCTCGGAAATCTGCCGGGCCAGAAGCTGCGCCTGCGACAACACATGCTCCGGCGCGACGATGCGGCTGAAGAACCCCCAGCGCTCGCCCTCCTCCGCGGTCATGAAGCGGCCGGTATAGAGCAGCTCCGACGCCCGCGATTGGCCGATGATACGCGGCAGGATCGCGCAGGCGCCCATGTCGCAGCCGGCAAGGCCCACCTTGTTGAACAGGAACGCGACCTTGGCGCCAGCGGCCGCCAGGCGGATGTCGGACGCCATGGCGATGATCGCGCCCGCTCCGGCGCAGATGCCGTCCACGGCAGCCACGATCGGCTGCGGGCAGGCCCGCATCGCCTTGACGAGGTCGCCGGTCATCCGGGTGAAGGCGGTGAGGCCCTTGGTATCCATCTTGACCAGCGGGCCGATGATCTCGAACACATCGCCGCCCGACGAAAAGTTGCCGCCGGCACCGGATACCACGACGGTCTTGACGTCATCGTCCATCGCGCAGGCGCGGAAAAAATCGGTCAATTCGCGGTAGCTTTCGAATGTCAGCGGATTCTTTCGCTCCGGGCGGTTCAGCGTCACCGTCGCCACGCCATCGTTTACTGCCAGCAGGAAGTGACGGGGCGAATACTGCGCCAATGGCAATGTGACGGGGTTGGCTGGCGTGCTCATAACGTCTCCCTTGTGGTTCATTATCTCAGGCGTGGCGCACTGCGCGCCTCAAATCTCTCCGCCTGCAACCGCGATGGCCTGTCCTGTGATGGCACCGGCCCCCTCGCCGCACAGCCAAAGCACGGTATCGGCGACCTGCGCGGGGGTCACAAGCCGGCCCTGCGGATTGTGCTTCGCGAGTTCGGCTACGGCCTGCTCATGGCTGCGGCCAGTCTTTTTTATGATGTTGTCGATACTGCCGGCAAGCAGATCGGTATCCGTGAAGCCGGGACAAACCGCATTTACCGTCACGCCGGTGGGCGCCAGCTCCAGCGCCAACGATCGCACCAGGCCAACCACGGCGTGTTTGGCGGCGCTATAGGCGCTGACATAGGCATAACCCTTGAGACCCGCGGTGGATGCGACGGCGACTATCCGGCCGTAAGGACGGTCTCTCATCGAAGGCAATATGGCTTGGATGGCGTGAACCACGCCCATGAAGTTGACGTCCATCATCCGCTTGAACAGCGCCGCATCGGATCTTCCGAACGGCGCGGACTCTGCGATGCCCGCGTTCGCTATCAGGATGTCGATCGGTTGCCGCGCAGCCGCTACCGCAACCGCGGCACTGACTGCAGCCTGGTCCGCAACATCGGCAACCGCAGCGAAGTGCGCGGAGCCGGCGGCAACCGCTTCATCCAGTGTCGCGCGGTTGCGGCCGAGCACGGTGACGGTTGCTCCCGCGCGCGAAAGCGTGGACGCGATCTCGCGGCCGATGCCTCGTCCGCCACCGGTGACGAGTGCATGCGGTGAATTCGGCAGTACGGACATGCGCGGGCCTCCCCGAATTAATTCGTCAATGTGACAACTTGCGTATATTTTAGACTTCAAGCTTTTGCAAGAAATCAACTCCGATCGGCGCCACACAACCAACCACATCAATCGGGCATGCTTGACAGGCGCGACGCCGCAGGTAGCGTCGGCCGGACTGCAACGAGGATGGGTATCATGGCAGCACTTGAAAAAGGCATCACGCAGAACGGAACGGGATACTCCGGCAAGACCTGGAATATTCTTGGACAGGTCTATTTCCCAAAGGCGGTGACGGACTCGACCTTCGCTTTCGAGACCAACAGCGACCCCGGCCAATTCGTGCCGGTTCACATTCATCCCAACCAGGACGAATTCATCCTGGTCCAGGACGGCATGCTCGACCTGAAGCTGGATGGCGTCTGGGTACAGGCGATGGCCGGAGACCTGGTTCGGCTACCCCGCGGCATTTCGCACGGCTATTTCAACAAGTCGGACAAGCCGGCGCGGGCACTGTTCTGGGTATCGCCGACGCAAAAACTCGAAGCACTGTTCAATCAACTTCATAATCTGACGGACGTCGCGGAAATCGTCCGCATCTCGGCCGAGCACGAAGTGAATTTTCTGCCTCCCGAGGCCAATGAATGATGGGACGGGGCGAGCATCGTTCGCCCATCCCAAAATTGCTTTAAATATAAAATATCTCTTTTTCGTGCCGTGAGGTCCTGTTAGCATCGGCAGATCCAAAAGTACCGGAGGTCAGGCGTGCCCGCTGCTACGCCTTTGAACACCAGGGATGGCCGTTTCAGTTATGAGGCCGCCGGAGATCCTGCCATGCAGCCGCTGGTGTTCCTGCATGGAATCGGCGGCGCGGCGCGGGCGTGGCGTGGCCAAGTCGCCGCCTTCAGCGACCGATATCGCGCCATCGCATGGGACATGCCGGGCTATGGCGGCTCGGCATCACTTCCAACCGTCGGCATTGCCGCCCTCGCCGATGCCTTACGGGATTTCCTGCGGGAGGTCGGAGCGACGACACCGATCCTTGTCGGACACTCGATCGGCGGCATGATCGTTCAGCAGTTGCTGGCGAAATCCCCTGATATCGCCAGCGCCGTCGTGCTCGCACAAACCAGCCCTGCATTCGGCAAACCCGATGGCGACTGGCAGAAGGCGTTCATCGAGGCGCGGCTCGGCCCGCTCGATCGCGGCGAAACGCTGGTCTCACTGGCGCCGACACTGGTGAAGGAATTGGTCGGAGACGATCCCGACGTCAGCGGCATGGAGCTTGCCCGCCACTGCATGGCTTGCGTTCCCGAACCGACCTATCGCGCCACGATGCTGGCGCTGATGGGGTTTGATCTGCGGGATGCGCTCAAAAATATCTCGGTGCCGACGTTGGTGCTGTCGGGATCGAAGGACAAGAACGCACCGGCGCCGATGATGGCGAAGATGGCGGGCTATATTCCATCCGCCACATACGTTGAGCTCGAAGGCGCCGGTCACCTTGTTAATCTGGAACGTCCCGGCGAATTTAACGCCGCGCTCGATCGATTTCTGAAAGCCAATGTGGCTGCAACACAAGTGACCGCATGATGACAATGCAAGCCAGCAAGAGCGCGACCGCGATCGACGAAATCGATCTGGATGCGCCGATCTTCGACCCCAATGCGTTTCGGCTGAACGACGAACAGGCAGCGATCATCACCACTGCGCGCGGTCTTGGCCAAACCGTGTTCGCGGGCCGTGCGGGGACTTACGATCGCGACGCGACGTTCCCGACCGAGAATTACAGGGATCTGCATCGCGCAGGCTTGCTGGGCATCGCTATTCCGAAGAGGCATGGCGGCCTCGGCGCCGACTACCAGACCTATGCGGTAGCGGCAGCCGAAATCGGCCGCTATTGCGGAGCGACTGCGCTGACCTGGAACATGCATGTATGTTCGACGCTGTGGTCAGGCCCACTGGCCGACGATCTCGACATGGACGCATCAATACGTGCCGATCACGAGCAACGGCGCGCCGTGCATTACAAGCGCATTGTGGACGACGGCGCGATCTATTCGCAGCCGTTCTCGGAAGGCGGGGCGGCGGCAGCCGGTGGCGTCGCTTTTGGGACGGAGGCGAAACCGGTCAAAGGTGGCTGGATTGTCAACGGCAAGAAGATCTTTGCGTCGCTTTCCGGCCACGCCGATTATTACGGCGTGCTCTGCACCGAGATCGCGGAAGGCGAAAAGGCCTCGCGCCGCAATACGCTCTACCTCGCGCTGCCAGCCAAGACCGCTGGTATATCCGTGGTCGGCGATTGGGATCCGCTCGGCATGCGCGGCACGGTATCGCGCACCCTGCTGTTTAAGGATGTGTTCGTGGCGGAGGATGCGGCGCTGATGCCGCGTGGCGTCTATTTTCAGGCGGCGATGCGCTGGCCGCACATGTTCCTGACGCTGTCGCCGACTTATGTCGGCCTGGCGCAGGCGGCTTACGATTTCACCGTGCGCTATTTGCGCGGCGAGGCGCCGGGCACGCCGCCGGTCAAGCGCCGGATGTATCCGACCAAGCAGATCGCGGTAGCGCAGATGCAGATCAAGCTCGAGCAGATCAAGGCGATCTGGTTCCAGGCGATCACTGAAGCCCGCGCCAATCCGACCAAGGAGCAGGTGCTGCGCGCCTATGCCGCGCAATATTCCGCGATGGAAGGCGCCAACGAGATCGCCACGCTGGCAATCCGCACCTGCGGCGGCCAGGCGATGCTGAAATCTTTAGCCCTGGAGCGGATCTACCGCGACAGTCGTTGCGGTTCGCTGATGCTGCCATGGACCGCCGAATTGTGCCTCGACCGCATCGGCCGGGAGGCGCTATACGAGACCGGCGAATCGGACGACTAGTTCGAAAATGGACCTTTCCGACCTCATCGAACGCAACGCGGCATTCACGCCGGACAAACCCGCGATTGTATTTGAAGGAAAGGTGCTGAGTTACGCGGCGTTCGGCGCGCGCATCGAACACACGGCGCGCGCACTGAAGGCAGAATTCGGCGTCGGCCGTGGCGATCGGGTTGCGATCCTCAGCCTGAACCGGCCCGACTATCTCGTATTGCTCTATGCCTGCGCGCGCCTCGGCGCCATGCTGGTGCCGCTGAACTGGCGGCTTGCAGTGGCCGAACAATTGTTCATCCTGTCGGACGCCTCGGTAAAGGTGCTGGCGCTCGAACAAGCCTTCGCGGAGGTTCTGCCCGCGCTGGAGAAAAGCCTGCCGGACACTGGCATCATTGGGCTCGACTTTGTACCTCGGCAAGGAAGCGCATTCGACCAGGTGCTAACGCAGGCACGAGGCGACGGCCGCAATCCACATACCGATCTGACCTGTCCGCTGCTGATCGTCTATACCTCCGGCACGACCGGAAGACCCAAGGGCGCCGTGCTACGCCAGGAAGCCCTGCTGTGGAACGGAGTCATGAGCCAACATATGCACGGCCTCACCTCCAGCGATCATGTGCTTGCGGTACTGCCCTTCTTCCACGTCGGCGGTCTCAACATCCAGACGACGCCGGCGCTACACCATGGCGCGACCGTGACGATCCATCCGCGCTTCACGCCGGATGCAGCGCTCGCGGCAATCGCGCGCGAGCGTCCGACCTTGACGGTGCTGGTGCCGGCGACCATCCAGGCGGTGACCGATCATCCCGACTGGCCCTCGACCGATCTCTCCTCCCTGAAGGCGGTCTCGACCGGATCGACCATCGTGCCGCCGCATCTGATCGAGCGCTTTGTGGCGCGCGGCGTGCCGGTGCTTCAAGTCTATGGCTCGACCGAAACCTGCCCGGTCGCGGTCTATACGCGGCTCGGCGGCGATCTTTCGCGCGTCGGCTCGACCGGTCTCCCCGGCCTGTGCTGTGAGGCAGCCGTGATCGATGATGCCGGCGTTGAGCTGCCACCGGACACGCCGGGGGAGATCGCGGTGCGCGGTCCCAACGTATTCTACGAATATTGGGGCAATCAGGAAGCAACGCGGGAGGCGCTGCACGACGGCTGGTATCGAACCGGCGACATCGGCTGGCGCGACGCCGATGGCTATTTCTGGGTGCACGACCGTAAGAAGAACCTGATCATTTCCGGCGGCGAAAACATCTATCCGGCGGAGGTCGAACGCGTGCTGCTGGAGCATCCCGACGTGGTGGAGTGTGGCGTGATCGGGCGGCCCGATCCCCGATGGGATGAGGTGCCGGTAGCCTACGTCATCAGGCGGAAGGGGTGTTCCGTCGAGGCGGAAAATCTGAAAGCGCATGTGCTGACGCAGCTCGCCCGGTTCAAGGTGCCGCGCGACATCGTTTTTGTCGACGATCTGCCACGCACGGCTTTGGGCAAGGTCCAGCATTTCATGCTGCGACGGCTCGACGAGCCGGCGACCGTACAAGGAGACGCGCCTTGAAGATCGCGGTGCTCGGCGGCGGCAATGGCTCGTTTGCGGCCGCGGGCGATTTTGCGCTGCAAGGCCACGACGTGAGCTTGTGGCGGCGCGATGCGAGCCAAGTCGCGGAGCATCGCGCGGCGGGCTCGCGGATTATCGTGACGGACGCTAATGGCCGGCACGACGTGCAACTGGCCCTGGTGACGACTGACATTGCCGAAGCCGTCAGCAACGTCGAGCTGATCCTGTGCCCTGCCCCGGCCTTCGCGCAGCACGATATCGCAAGGCAGCTCGCGCCACATCTCGCCGACGGGCAAGTGGTGTTCCTGTCGCCGGCGACCTTCGGCTCGATGATCTTCGCCGCGGAAGCGCGTGACACCGGCAATCAAGCAGCGGTGAGCTTTGCGGAGACCGGCACGCTGCCATGGCTGACGCGCAAGCATGGACCGTTCGAAGTCGCCATCACCATCCGCGCCAAGCGGCTGCCGGTCGGGGTATTTCCACTGAAGGCTGCGGATCATGCGCTCGACGTGATCGGACGCGCGTTTCCTGCCGTGATCGAGCCGTGCGGCGACGCGCTATCGGCCGCCCTGATGAATGCCGGACCGATCATCCATCCGCCGCTGATCGTCATGAATGCCGGCCCGATCGAGCATTTCGAGCGCTGGGACATTCACAAGGAAGGCACGCAAGGCTCGATCCGCCGGGTCACGGACGCACTCGATGCCGAGCGCATCGCGGTCCGCAAGGGTCTTGGTTATGGAGGCCCGCATTTTCCGCTGGCGCATCATTACGCCACCGAGGGCGAGCCATGGATGTATGGCCGCGGCTCGCACGATCGCCTGACCGATTCCGGCGATTGGCGCGAACGGATCGTACTGTCGGAACACCGCTACATGCGGGAAGATCTCCGCCTCGGCCTGTCATTTCTGGTTTCGGTCGCCGAACTGGCCGGAGTAGCGACGCCGCTGGCATTTTCATTTCTCGCCCTCGGCGGCGCGATCTGCGGCGAGAATTTCACGGATGGCGGCCGTACGCTCGATAGTCTCGGTCTCGGCCACCTTGATCGCGACGAACTGCAGACCCTGTTGCGCGAGGGATTTGACGGATGACCACAGCTCGCCCCGCCATCGCCTGTCTCGGCGCCGGCCGCATGGGTCGCGGCATCGCGGTGGCATTCGCCTATGCCGGCCACGCCGTCACCATGATCGACGTCAAGGCGCGCTCCGCGGAGCAATTCACCACGCTCAAAGCCGAAGCGCTGGGCGAAGTTGGCAAGACGCTCGCGAGTCTGGCGCGATTCGGATTGCTGACGCACAAGGACGCGAACGCGGTCATCGCACGGGTCTCTGTGGTTCCTGCACGGAACATGGCTCCCGCCCTTGCCGGCGCTGGCATCGTGTTCGAAGGCGTGCCCGAGGTGGTCGAGCTCAAGCGCGAGGTGCTGGCCGCCGCTTCAAGGTTTGTCAGCCCCGAAATCATCATCGCCTCGACCACGTCTACAATTCTGGTCGACGACATCTCCAATGCGGTTGAGCATCCCGAACGCTTTCTCAACGTGCACTGGCTGAACCCCGCCTATCTGATCCCGCTGGTCGAGATATCGCCGGGTGCAGCGACCGATCCTGCCGTTACTGCCAGCGTCAAGGCCTTGCTCGAGGGGATCGGCAAGGTTCCGGTGGTCTGCGCCGCAACACCCGGCTTCATCGTGCCGCGGATCCAGGCGCTCGCCATGAACGAGGCGGCGCGGATGGTGGAGGAAGGCGTCGCCAGTCCTGCAGATATCGACAAGGCGATCCGGTACGGTTTTGGGTTTCGCTACGCCGTCTTGGGTCTTTTGGAATTCATCGATTGGGGCGGCGGAGACATTCTCTATTACGCGAGCCGCTATCTTGAAGGCGCGTTGGGCAGCGATCGCTATCGCGCGCCCGAGGTGATCTCACGCAATATGCACAACGGCCGCATCGGCATGCGGACCGGCGCCGGTTTCCTCGATTATTCCGGCCTCGATGTCGACGCCTATCGCGAACAGCGCCTCGCGGCAATGGTCGATCTGCTCCGGCATTTTGATCTGGCCAGACCGCCGGTGCTCGATCCGGATTAGCCGAACACATCCTGAAGCACGCCTTCGCGGACTACGGCAATACCGTCGAGTTCGATCGTCGTGCCCATCATGGGCAAATCAAAATGTCCCGCGGTGTAGCGCCCGGCGAATTCGTTGGCGCCAGTGGAAAACAGGAAATTGCCGGCCACTGCGCGCAGCTCGGTGCCGTTGGTATCGCGCTGGTCGTACATCGCCAGCGCCTCATAGCGTGCGCCGGGATTCATGCCGAAGCCGACATGGGACACCGCATAGGCTTCGCGGTCGCCCCAAGCCGCGAGATAGGCTCGCATCATCATCGCGTCGGCGCCCTCGCCCAGGAGATCCGTGACATAATCGTCCTTCAGCGTCATCCGGATCGGCGACGTCAAATAGCGCTTGAAGGTGAGATTGATGTCACCGGCCGCCATCACGAGCGTGCCGTTCACGGTACAGCTCTTGGGGAAGCTGACGACGATGCCGCCGGGCCAATGCGCCAGCGTGCCGGGTTTGTCGGTCCAGCCCCAGACCCCAACCGTCGAGGCGCCGGCCAGATCGACGTCGAGTTCGGTCCCCGCTTTGGAGGTCACGCGCATCCGCTTGGTTCCACGCAGCATTTTCACCGCCGCCCGCACGCGCTTTTCCAATGCCGAATCGGGCAACATGCGCTCCAGCGCTTCGGGATGTTCATTGGAAATATTGAGAATCCGCGCCCCCGCTTTGAGTATTTCCGGTGTTTCCGCCGCGTGCATCAGGCCTTCGATGGTGCAATCGACCACGAAGCCTGCCTGCTGAAGCGCGGTGATCACCGGCGCAAGCCGCTGGATTGCTATGCTGGCGCCGGTCGAGCGGATCGGCACGGCTTGCCGGTTGCGCGGCGTCGGTACGATGATGTGAAACGGCTTTGCGCCCAACCGCAACAGCGCCAGTTCGGCAAGGTGAACGTTGAGCGCGCGTGACTGCGTCTCCGAAAGGATCGCAGCGGTGTCGCCGGGCTTGACCGCGCAGCGCTCAAATATCTCGCAGAACGCGTCGATCCACTTCGCTTCGATGCGATCCGCCAGCATGGTTTATCTCCACTTCGATCGTTGCATCAGACTTCCGGAAACCCGCGCAGCAAAAAGGATCGCAGCGCCTGCAACAGGCCGTTCAGAATCAATCCCAGCAGCGAGATCGTGATCAGCGGAACGAACATGTCGACCGCCTGAAAGGTCCGTGCCGCCGTCACCAGGAGATGGCCGAGGCCGTCGGTCGACGTAATCATCTCGGCGAGGAACACCACGATGCACGAAATCACCAGGCCAATGCGGCAGCCGGTAAGGATCGACGGCACCGCAGCCGGCAAAACCACCTTGAACAGGATTTGACGGCGCGGCGTTCCGGCCGCCATCGCCGACCAGATTAGTTTCTGCTCCACCATCGACGCGCCGTAATAAGTCGACAGCAGAATCGGAAACAAAGCATCCGCGACAACCAGCGTGATCTTCGATTCGTGACCGAAACCAAGCAACAACAGCAGCGCCGGATATAGCGCGACCTTGGGCAGTGGCGCCAGCACCCGCACGATGGGCCGCACGACGGAATTGACTGCCGGACTGGTTGCCGCAGCAAGCCCGATGGCAACGCCAAGAATCACCGCGATCGAGAATCCCACGAACAACCGGAACAGCGTGGCGCCGATTTCATGTTGAAACGTCCCGGTAAGGAGCTGCTGCGCGAGGCGCATGAATACGAGCCCGGGCGGCGGCAGCAGCGACGCCGGCGCATACCCGAACGACGCGATCGCCTGCCACAACGCGATCAATAGCGCGATCGGCGCCATCCCCAGCAAGACATCTGTCGTAACGCCGCGCGCGTTCATGCGAAGCTCAACGGAACATCGAAGCCCGGCTCGGACCATCTTACCAGCCTGCCGCGCAGCCGTTCGAAGGCGGCGTCGAGGCCTATCCCCATCGCGCCGATGATGATGATCATCGCGTACACGGTATCGTACTGTCCCATGTCGAGCGCATTGAACAGGATATTTCCGGCGCCGGACTGCCGCGCGATCATCTCACTGGTGACCATGGTGATCAACGCCAGCACCAGCCCGGTGCGGCAGCCGGTCAGAATTTCCGGCAGCGCCGCCGGCAGCACGATCCGGATCATGCGCTGCGCCGCCGACAGCCCCATGGCGGCGCCCGACCACAGCATCTTTTCCTCGACCGCTTTCGCGCCCTGAAAGCTGTGATAGATCACGGGCAGGCTGACGCCGAGAAAGATCACCAGCATCTTCGCGATATCGCCGACCCCGAGCCAGAGCATGATGATCGGCATCAACGCCGCCTTCGGCACCGGATAGGTCACCATCAGCAGTGGATTGAAAAACGACGCCACGCCACGGCTGCGGCCCATCATCAAGCCGAGCGGAACAGACACGGCAACCGCGACGCTGAAGCCGATCGCCATGCGCCGGAGGGAGGCAAGAATGTTGATCAGGGATTCCTTGTCGCCGAGAATCGACGGAACCGCGCGGATCGCCTCCAGGGCGGTCGGGAAACTGTCGGTGTTGAGGATCAACGCCGCGACCTGCCAGATCGAGAGCAGGCCGAGACAGGCCAGCAGCGGCGCCGAACGCGCGATCAGAGCGCGGGTGGCAATCATGGCCGCAACTCATCTTCGCTGGTGTCGTCGATCATGCCCTCGATGTCGACCACATATTTCTGGTAACGGGGATCGAGCAACAGCTCTGCCCGTCGGCGCGGCCGCGGCAGATCGATGTCGACGATCTGTTTGATGCGGCCGGGCGAACGCGTCATCACCACGACCTTGTCCGACAGAAACACCGCTTCCTCGACCGAATGGGTAACGAACAGCACCGTCTTGCGATCCCGTTCCCAGATATTGAGCAGGTCGTTCTGTAACCGTGTGCGGGTATGTGCATCCAGTGCGCCGAACGGCTCGTCCATCAGCAGCACGGCGGGATGATAGGCCAGCGTACGCGCCAACGCGACGCGCTGCTTCATGCCGCCGGACAGTTCCTTGGGATAAAAATTCTCAAAGCCCTTGAGGCCGACCATCTCAATCAGCGCACGGCTCTGCGCTTCGGCCTCCGCGTGCTTCACGCCCTGCTGGCGAGGGCCGTACATCACATTGCCGAGCACGCTCTTCCAGGGAAACAGCGCGAACTCCTGAAACACCGGCCCGCGATCGGGACCGGGCCCGGCGATCGCCTTGCCCTTCATCATGGCCACGCCTTTGGTCGGCCTGACAAAACCGCCGACGATATAGAGCAAGGTCGATTTTCCGCAGCCGGAGGGACCGAGAATGGAGACAAAGGCGCCATCCTCAATTGTCAGCGAAATCTCCGACAACGCCAAATGGTCCTGGCGGCCGGAAGTGCGAAACACCTGCGAGACACGGTCGATCTCGATCATGGCACTCGCCGGCCCGCGTGCCGGCGCGGCTTCCGCCTGAACACCTCTCAGCGATGGCAATGCCTTCATTCCCGCTTCTCTTCCGGACGAGGATCCGTCAGGCACAGCTGCCTTCCCGCTTTTCCGACGTTAACGGCCCTAGCATAGCGGAAACGTGCGAGGGTTGGCGATGCCGATTTAGGCATTACGAGCGCCGGTGTCGACTTCATGCGCGCCAATTCGCCTAAGGACCGCGCGCACCGGCGCTGCGTCGAGGCCCCTGAGCTTCAACGGCAGCGCGATCAACTCGTAGTCGCCGGGTACAACGTCGGCCAGCACAAGATTCTCGACAATCCGAATATCGTGCCGCCGGCACACCATGTGCGACGGCAGGCTCTTCGACGTTTCCGGATCGACCGACGGAACGTCCACACCAATCAGCCGGGTGCCGCGAAGAGCCAGGCGCTCCACGGTTTCCGGAGCCAGCGTCCGAAAACCTGTCGGCCAGCTCAATTGATCGCCCCTATCCATCAACTTGAAAAGCAATCGCCTGGGAGCGCCGTCGAGGGCGGACGCGATTTCCTCAAAGCCACAAAGCGGGTCATTTCCACGCGCGTCAATCACCCTTGCGGGGCCAATGAAATCGCTGAGATCCAGCATATCGACACTGGCGCCTGAGGGATCGTAGTGCAGAGGCGCATCGACATGGGCGCCGCAGTGCGTTGACATCGCGAAGCTCGCCACATTGACGGGACAGTCGGGCCCAATTGCAAATGTCTGGTTGACCGCGAAAACAGCGTCGCCGGGAAACACTCCCATGCCGACACGAAGCGACGGCGAGATGTCGATCAGGCCCGTCATAACTGGGTCCGCACCCGCCAGAGTTCGGGAAATAACACTACGTCCAGCATCTTGCGCAGGTAAGAAACTCCCGAAGTGCCGCCGGTGCCTCGCTTAAATCCGATGATTCGCTCGACTGTCGTAACGTGGTTGAAACGCCAGCGGC
>Ga0209871_1000338_pt1 | contig 13069 bp, 9 predicted proteins | sample OrgsoiDNA2013045_FD_185795 | JGI IMG/M metagenome (GOLD analysis project Ga0209871, IMG submission 185795) | Permafrost soil microbial communities from the Arctic, to analyse light accelerated degradation of dissolved organic matter (DOM) -... | ecosystem: Environmental > Terrestrial > Soil >... | reverse complement strand
TACTCGACCACCTGCACGATGCGGCGCGAGCGCGGTTCGACCAGTACGGTCCGGCCGTTCACCACGGTGTAGCGATAGGGCGTGACGCCGTAGGTTTGCGGCACGTCGTAGTAAGTGACGCCGGTTTCGGGCAGCACGCCGCCGACGATCACGTGATCCTGGACCGTGTAGTTCGGCACCCGCTCGCGCACGATGTATTCGCGGAACGCCGGCCGCTGATCGACGGCGATGCCGACATCGTCGTCGTTGATGATCACGCTGCCGCCGCGAACGACGCCGGTGGTGATCTCGCTCTGCGCCTGCGCCGCGATCGGTACGCTGATCGCGCCCGCGATTGCCGCAATGGCCAGTATCCTGTTTCGCATGATGAACTCCTTCGAGATGATGCAAGCCGGTTTGCACCGGCGCGCAATCCCTCCCCAATTCATCGCGCGCGGCATCGTTCCCCGGAACATGCGCATCTTTCCGCTGCAATTTTCGGCATTTTGAGCAGGCGCTGGAACCCGTTGAAGCGACAAGCGTCTGCTATCGTGGAACCGCTCTACCGGATAAAGTCCGGCTCGATTCGACATCACAAACTCCAGCGGAGAATTTTTACATGACCCTGACAGTCGCCCACATTTCACCAATCATGGCCGTGATTGCGGGCCTGCTGATTCTGATCATGCCGCGGCTGCTTAATCTGGTGGTCGCGATCTATCTCATTCTCAGTGGCCTGATCGGCCTCGGGCTGCTCAAATGGCTCCATATGTAACGTTGAAACCGGCTTCGCGCCTTGCGTGGAACCGGCAAAACGTGGTGTAAGCGCGCATCCCATTTCCCTCTCGCGGATTGATTGTAAGTCATGGCCAAAGCCGCATCGAAACTCAAGAAAACCGCAGCGAAATCAAAGTCATCCGTGACGGTCCGGGCCAAGGCCGCGGCGCCGGTCAGCGTTCGCAAGGCGTTCAAAAAAGGCCCGGCCAAACCGGCGCCGAAGCCGGCCGGCAAACCCGTTATTGTCAAGCGTGCGCCCGAGGCGGCGAAGTCCGGTAAATGGGTGTTCACCTTCGGCGACGGCAAGGCCGAGGGCAAAGCGGAGTTGCGCGATCTGCTGGGCGGCAAGGGCGCCAATCTCGCCGAGATGGCCAATCTCGGATTGCCGGTGCCTCCGGGATTCACGATTCCGACGTCGGTCTGCACCTATTTCTATGCGCACGACAAATCCTATCCCGGGGAATTGAAGGCGCAGGTCGAAAAGGCGCTGGACCATGTCGGCAAGCTGACCGGCAAGGCGTTCGGCGATGCCAGGAATCCGCTGCTGGTTTCGGTGCGTTCCGGCGGCCGCGCCTCGATGCCGGGCATGATGGATACCGTGCTCAATCTCGGCCTCAACGACAAGACGGTCGAGGCGCTGGCCGAAATGTCCGGCGATCGCCGCTTCGCCTATGACAGCTACCGCCGCTTCATCACGATGTATTCGGACGTGGTGCTCGGCTTCGAGCATCATCACTTCGAGGACATTCTCGATACCTTCAAGGACGGCCAGGGCTATTCGCTCGATACCGATCTGACCGGCGACGACTGGGTCGATCTGGTCGGCCGCTACAAGGACGCGGTGGCGCGCGAAACCGGCCATGACTTCCCGCAGGATCCGCACGCGCAATTGTGGGGCGCGATCGGCGCGGTGTTTTCGTCGTGGATGAACGCGCGCGCGGTGACCTACCGGCGGCTGCATGACATTCCGGAGTCCTGGGGCACCGCGGTCAACGTGCAGGCGATGGTGTTCGGCAATATGGGCGACACCTCGGCGACCGGCGTTGCGTTCACCCGCAATCCCTCCACCGGCGAGAGCCGGCTGTACGGCGAATTCCTGATCAACGCGCAGGGCGAAGACGTGGTGGCGGGCATCCGCACGCCGCAGGACATCACCGAATACGCGCGCAACGAGTCCGGCTCCGACAAGGCATCGATGGAAACCGCGATGCCCGACGCGTTCAAGGAACTGACGCGAATCTACACGCTTTTGGAAAAGCACTACCGCGACATGCAGGACATGGAGTTCACGGTCGAGCAGGGCAAGCTGTGGATGCTGCAGACCCGCGGCGGCAAGCGCACGGCGAAAGCCGCCCTTCGCATCGCCGTCGAACTCGCCAATGAAGGCCTGATCTCCAAGAAGGAAGCGGTGTCGCGGATCGACCCGGCATCGCTCGACCAATTGCTGCATCCGACCATCGATCCGTCGGCGACCCGCGACGTGATCGCCACCGGCCTGCCGGCATCGCCGGGGGCTGCCGCCGGCGAAATCGTGTTCTCGTCCGATGAGGCGGCGAAACTGCAGGCCGACGGACGCAAGGTTATTTTGGTGCGGATCGAGACCAGCCCGGAAGACATTCACGGCATGCACGCCGCCGAAGGCATTCTGACCACGCGCGGCGGCATGACCTCGCACGCCGCGGTGGTTGCGCGCGGCATGGGCAAGCCCTGCGTCTCCGGCTGCGGCAGCATCCGCGTCGATTACGGCCGCGGCACCATGAGCATCGGCGCGCGCACCTTCAAGACCGGCGACGTCATCACCATCGATGGATCGCTGGGCCAGGTGCTGGCCGGGCGGATGCCGATGATCGAGCCGAAATTGTCGGGCGAATTCGGCACCCTGATGGGGTGGGCCGATTCCTTCCGCAAGCTCGGCGTTCGCGTCAACGCCGATACGCCGGAGGATGCGCGCACCGCCATCAAATTCGGCGGCGAGGGCATCGGGCTTTGCCGCACCGAGCACATGTTCTTCGAGGAGACCAGAATTCGCACCGTGCGCGAGATGATTCTCGCCGAGGACGAACAGGCGCGCCGCGCCGCGCTGTCAAAACTGCTGCCGATGCAGCGCGCGGATTTCGTCGAACTGTTCGAGATCATGAAGGGCCTGCCGGTGACGATCCGGCTGCTCGATCCGCCATTGCATGAATTCCTGCCGCACACCCAGGCCGAGATCGAGGAAGTCGCGCGCGCGATGAATACAGATCCGCGCAGGCTGGCGGATCGCGCCCGCGATCTCGCCGAATTCAATCCGATGCTCGGCTTCCGCGGCTGTCGTCTCGCCATCGCCTATCCGGAGATCGCCGAGATGCAGTCGCGCGCCATCTTCGAGGCCGCGGTAGAAGCGGAGAAGCGTACCGGCAAGGCGGTCGGCCTCGAGGTGATGGTGCCGCTGATCGCGACCAAGATGGAGTTCGATCTGGTCAAGGGGCGGATCGATGCGACCGCGCTGTCGGTGATGAAGGAGACCGGGAAAAAGCTCACCTATCAGGTCGGCACCATGATCGAGCTGCCGCGCGCCTGCCTGATGGCCGGCGACATTGCCAGGACGGCGGAGTTCTTCTCGTTCGGCACCAACGATCTGACGCAGACGACCTATGGCATCAGCCGCGATGACGCCGCGGGATTCCTCAGCACCTACATCGCCAAGGGAATCCTGGAAATCGATCCGTTCATTTCGGTCGATCGCGACGGCGTCGGCGAGTTGGTGAAGATCGGCGTCGCGCGCGGGCGCAAGACCCGCTCCGATCTGAAAGTCGGCATCTGCGGCGAACATGGCGGCGATCCGGCTTCGGTCTCGTTCTGCCACGAGATCGGACTGGATTACGTATCGTGCTCGCCCTACCGCGTCCCGATCGCGCGGTTGGCCGCGGCACAGGCGGCGCTCGGCAAGGCGACCGCCAGCCAGGCGTAACGATCAGCGATCGGTTTTGAGACGCAAATTGCCGGGATCTTCCCGGCCATTTTATCGTTCGCGAGGGCGTAAAGAAGCGCGCCGCTGCATGCCGGCCGAGATCCCTGCGATCACGGGTGTGCCGCAATGACGCGGCGGAAAAATTTGCAGGGTGCCAGGAATTTTCTTCATCATTTTCGTTCATGCCATATTTACCACCTTGTTGATGTGCCCGTTTACCAACGTTTTTGATGCGATTGTGCAAAGCCCAGCGAGTTCTTGCGTGTGTCGCGCGCGCAACGCCGATTAACTCCCTCGCAACCTAAATTCGATATCACCAAAAAAGATCGAATTGCACGGATGTACTGGGGTTCGATCATGCGTCTGTGTTGAGTAGTGTTGCGTGAGCGTATCGATGTCAGTAATGCGTAACCGGTCGAAGGGCGCGAGATTCGCGCCCTTCGGTCTAGGTCTTTGCGTCTTCGCATTGATCCCGACCGAAATTGGATATCAGGATATTGCCTCGCTGCTGGCCCGGCAGCCGGGCGTCGCCGAGCGCTGGCAGAAGCGGGTGTCCGCCGCCGCCAGCACCATCCAGGTCGCCACCTACAGCTTCGGCCGTCCGATCGGGACGGCGCTTCCGCAGCCCCCGACCTATCTGCTGGCGCGCCTTGACAATCAGGGCATCGACATCACGGGTTCGCTGACGCGCAATCCGATCACGAAGGTGCCGCCGCGCTATCAGGCCTCCGATTTTCCCAAGGTTGATCGCACCCTGAAGGGCGATCGTCTCGTCATTGTTCGGCCCCAGCCCACAGCGCCCGCGAATGCGGCGCCGTCGAACGAGGACCCGACGTCCAATGCCCTGGTGGCCGGCGCAAAGACCGCCGCCGCGAAGCCGCCGGCCGGAACTACCCCGCTCGATCCGTAACTTGCCGAAGCGCTGAAAGCTCCGCCGCTCGACGATTCGAAAATGGCGCCCGATGCGGCATCGCTGCGCGACGGCTTCTCGGTGAAAACCGCGAGCCTGTTTTTCGGCAGCTCGTCGATCGGCGCTGCCGAGAGCATGGAGCGCTGGCAGCCTGGCCAAGAGCCGACCATCGTAGCACCGGGCGCCGCTCCCGATCCGGACATGAAATTCCTGGCGTCGCCGCCGTCGAGGGCGATCGAGAGCGGTGAGAGCGTCGTCGCCAAGGGCGAAGTCAACTCCGACGTCCAGCGTCTGACCCCGGCCGAACGGCTCGGCCTGTTCGATGAAAAGGCGCGGGCCAAATCCGAGAAATGCCTCGCCGAAGCCGTCTATTTCGAAGCCCGCGGCGAAGCCGTGCGCGGCCAGATCGCGGTGGCGCAGGTGGTGATGAACCGCGCGTTCTCCGGCTTCTACCCGACCACGGTGTGCGCCGTGGTCTACCAGAACAAGCATCGCCACCTTGCCTGCCAGTTCACCTTCGCCTGCGACAACGTCGCCGACGTGGTGCGCGAGCCCGACATGTGGGACCGCGCCAGGAAGATCGCCAAAGCGATGCTCGACGGCCAGCTGTGGTTGCCGGAAGTCGGCAAGTCGACGCATTACCACGCCTATTGGGTGCGGCCCTCCTGGGTCAATGAAATGAAGAAAATGTACAAATTCGGCGTCCACACCTTCTACCGGCCGCGCGCCTGGGGCGACGGCAGCGACGCGCCGAGCTGGGGAACGCCGGCGCAGACGGCGGAGATTTCCGCCAAGCTCACGGTAGCCGCAAAGAGTTCGGCAGAGCTGTCGGATACGACGGTGCGGCGCTAAAGACCTGTTCCTGAAACCTGGGTACGCCTGCACCGAGTGCTCGGCGCGCCCCGGGCGGGCGGTTAACACCGCCGTTGCCGCGACATCCAGGCAAAGCTTCAACTCCCACAATTGTGCCCGAATCAAATGGTGTTTCGACGCCTATTATCGTTGCAGGCAGGCACGATTGCGCGGATGACGAATGCCCGAAATAACAGGCAGGCTGCGACAAACCTCATCAGTATGAGTGAGGGCAAAATGACTGACGCCGGGACGGGCGACAAGGCTGGGCCGACTCTTGCCATCAAGCCGCTGACGGAGTGCAGCGCAGGCGAACTTATTCGCCTGACCAGCGGCGCCTGGGCGATTGTCGCGAACGATTCGAGCGCCAGAAGAATTTTCGTGATTTCCGGTGATGGTGCGCCGCTGACCTATGTCCTCCCGGAGGACAGCACGGAGGCCTGTCTAAGCTATGGGACCGGATTTCGAGTGGCGTCAGTACATGCAAGCTTCGTCGGGATGCATACCTTTGGCCAGGAGGGGTTCGATCCCGTTGGAAAGCTGATCGTTGCCCGGCCGTACGCGCACGATGGGCGCACCAGCCGCTACTTCGCGGCGCCAGTTGGCCAACCCCGGTTTCTTGACCTTGATAATTTTCAGACCGTCTCGGAACCGCTTGGACATCGCGCCTTGTTTAAGGATTGGGAAGTGTCGATCAGCAGGCCGGGACACCCCGAGCCGGTCGCGGTGGTCAAGTCCCCGGCTCATTGAACCGCTCGCTCACGCGTCGATGTCGAGCGCGACATCGAAATTCGGTGCCGAATGCGTCAGCGCGCCGGACGAGACGTAATCGACGCCGGTCGTCGCGATCTTTGCAATCGATTCCAGCGTGACGCCGCCGGAAGCCTCCAGCACCACGCGCCCGTCCGCGAGTTTCACGGCCTTGGCCAGATCGGTAATATCCATGTTATCCAGCAGCACCACGTCGGCGAGGCCGGTGTCGAGCACCTCGCGCAACTGCGCGAGCGTATCGACCTCGATCTCGATCTTGACCAGATGTCCGACATTCGCCCGCGCGCGCGCCAGCACTGGCCTGACGCCGCCGGCGACCGCGATGTGATTGTCCTTGATCAGGATGGCATCGTCGAGGCCGAAGCGATGATTGAAGCCGCCGCCGCAGCGTACGGCGTATTTTTCAAGCGCGCGCAGGCCCGGCGTGGTCTTGCGGGTGCAGCAGATCCGCAACCCGGTGCCGATGGTGTGGCGCACATAATCGGCGGTCAGCGTGGCGACGCCCGACAGCCGGCCGACAAAATTCAAGGCCGTGCGTTCGCCAGCCAGCACCGCGCGCGCCGGTCCGGAGATGGTCAGCACATGCACGCCGGCGGCGACGCTGCCGCCATCGCGATGATGCGCCTGGATGGCGATGTCAGGCGATAGTTTCTGAAACACCGCGACCGCCAGCGGCAATCCCGCGATCACGCCGGCCTGCCGGGCAATCAGGATAGCACGGGCGCGGGTTGCTTCCGGGATGGTCGCGATCGAGGTGATGTCGCCGGCGCGGCCGAGATCTTCGTCCAGCGCGCGCTGCACGGCCTGGTCGATGGCGAGCGGCGACAGAAACGCTTCGGGATTGAGCAGTGAGGCGGGCGTGGTCATGATGCATTTCCATTCAGGCGATGATCGGGTGTGGTGACCGCGCCGGCGCGGGCTCGCAGAGTGACGCGGCGATGTGTCGCGCGGTGGCGAGCGTCGTCATGGTGCGATGCGCCAGCGCCGGCTGCTCGATGGGATGATCGAGGCGGTAATGCGCGCCGCGGCTTTCGCGCCGCGCCCATGCCGACGCCGCGACCAATAGCGCTGTCGTGGCCATATTGCGCAGCGCGATGTTGCCGGTGTCGCGTTCGATGGCCGCGAACGACCGCACGGCTTCCGCGAGGTGCTCGCTATCGCGGATCACGCCGACATGCGAGGTCATCATCGCCCGAAGATTTGTCAGGGTAAGCGGAGGCATGGCGCAATTCCGCGGTGTGAACGACACATCCAGCGCGCGAGCGGGCCGGGCGATCGAGGTGCCATCGATATCGTCGGCGATGCGTGCGGCGTAGACCACGGCTTCGAGCAGCGAGTTCGACGCCAGCCGGTTGGCGCCGTGCGCACCGGTGGACGCCACTTCGCCGCCGGCCCACAACCCCCCGAGCGACGTGCGGCCGTGGGCATCCACCGCTATGCCGCCCATGTGATAATGTGCGGCAGGCGCCACCGGGATCGGCTGTTTCGCCGGGTCGATGCCGGCGGACATGCAGCTTGCATGCACGGTCGGAAATTTTTCGGCGAAATGCGCGCCGAGTGCGTGGGTGGCGTCGAGCAACACGCCATGGCCGGCGGCGATTTCCGCGAACACGCCGCGCGCCACGATATCGCGCGGCGCCAGTTCGGCCAGCGGATGCAGCGCCTGCATGAAACGTTCGCCCCTGTCGTTGATCAGTGTCGCGCCTTCGCCGCGCAACGCTTCGGTCGCCAGCGGCGCCGGATCGCGACCGATCATGATGGCGGTGGGGTGAAACTGCACGAATTCCGGATCGGCGATGACAGCGCCGGCGCGCGCGGCGATCGCCAGCCCCTGTCCGCTGGCCTCGGCCGGATTTGTCGTCACCGCATAGAGATGCCCGATGCCCCCGGTCGCCAGCACCACCGCGCGCGACGCAATCGATACGGGTGTTGTCACGGCGTCGCCGACCTGGCGCAATTGCAGACCAGCGACCGCGCCGTGCTCGGTCAAAAGTGCTTCCGCCGCAAAACCTTCGATCACCCGGATCGACGGCGTCTGGCGCACGGCGTCGATCAACGCCGCGATGATGGCCTTGCCGGCCATGTCACCGCGGACATGCACGATGCGTCGCGCGGAATGCGCGGCCTCCTGCGCCACAGCGAGCCTGCCTTCGAGGTCGCGGTCGAATGGCACGCCGTAACGGAGCAGGTCGTGGATGCGCGCGCCGGCTTCGCGCGCGAGGCCCAGCGCGATCGTTGCATCGACCAGGCCGGCGCCGACGGCGATCGTATCGGCCGCATGCGCTTCCGCGCTGTCGCCTTCGGCGACCGCCGCCGCGATGCCGCCTTGCGCCCACGCCGTCGAGGCGCCCTGGCCCAGAGGCGCCGCGGAAATCACGGTAACCGGACGCGGCGCCAGTTTCAGCGCGCAGAACAGGCCGGCGAGACCGCCGCCGACGATAACGACATCGTCGGTGGTGCGGGTGAGGTCATCATCTCTATTTGACATTTTCGCTTCCTCTCGCGTCGTTCCCGCGTTTCGCGGGGACGACCGTGAACTCAATTCTTCAGATTGATCATCCGCTCGACCGAACGCCGTGCCTTCTCGGCGATATCAGGATCGATCGTGACTTCCTCTCGGAGATAAATCAGGCTGTCCAAAATCTTCGGCAGCGTGATCCGCTTCATGTGCGGGCACAGGTTGCACGGCCGCATGATCTCGACATCCGGCATCTCGGCCTGGACGTTGTCGGCCATCGAGCATTCGGTGATCATCACCACGCGTTTGGGGCGCTTGCTGCGGACCCAGTTGATCATGTGCGCGGTCGAGCCGGTGAAATCGGCCTCCGCCAGCACGTCAGGCGGACATTCCGGATGCGCGATGATCTGCACCGTTGGATCGGCTTCGCGATAGGCGCGCAGTTCGTCACCGGTAAAACGCTCGTGGACTTCGCAGGCGCCTTTCCAGGCAATGATTTTTACATTCGTCTGCGAGGCCACGTATCTTGCCAGATACTGGTCGGGGAGAAAGATCACCGTGGGCGCGTGGAGGCTCTCCACCACCTGCAATGCGTTGGACGACGTGCAGCAGATGTCGACCTCGGCCTTCACATCGGCCGATGTGTTGACATAGGCCACGACAGGCACGCCGGGAAAACGTTCGCGCAACAGCCGCACGTCGGCGCCGGTGATGCTCGATGCCAGCGAGCAGCCGGCGCGCCGGTCCGGGATCAGAACCGTCTTGTGCGGATTCAGCATTTTCGAGGTCTCCGCCATGAAGTGCACGCCGCATTGCACGATGACGTCGGATTTCACCTTGGTGGCTTCGATCGCCAGCTGCAGCGAGTCGCCGCCGATGTCGGCGACGCAATGGAAAATCTCCGGCGTCTGGTAATTGTGCGCCAGGATCACTGCGCCGCGCGCTTTCTTCAGCTCGTTGATGGCCTTCACGTAATGCGCCATGAACAGCCACTCGACCGGCGAGATCACGTTCTTCACACGTTCATAAAGATGCGCGGTGGCGCGTTCGACCTGGGGGGTCCATTCCAGCGATGGCACAGGCAGCGCGCGCGCACGCTCGGCGGCTCTCACGCGGGTCCTCGCCGGGGTGAGGGGGCGCCCGGGAGCGGGATTACCGAAATCGTCGGGACCATAGATTGCTGCGATGGGCATGGTGGCCTCCTTTAATCAAATATGCTCAAATTGAGCATATTTAGCTTTTGAGAAATCCGGCCTCAAGGGGGCCGGCGTTTTCAAAAGCTGCGTGGTGTTGATCCGAACCTGGCCGCGGCGCTGCGGAGGTTCGGTTCGTGATGAGGGATTTAGCTTATCCTCATAACGAGCAAATCGAACATAACACCGATGCGGCGCCGCCGCTAGGCGCCCGGTGAATTAATTCGTCAGGGCTGCCCGACCTGATTTGCATCGCTGCATTGCGGCGAAAGATTTCAACCAGATGCCGGTTGGGATTTCCATGCGAATGCATTAACTCCCTGTCAACTTGTCAGCCGTCTTTCGGTTTCGACACTTAACCACCCAGGGGGAAATTGCATGGCGGTTACAGCAGACGATCTCCGCGCCGAGCCCGGCATCGGGAGTTGGCGGACGCCGCTGGTGATCATCGTCTGCGGCTGCGCGATCGCGCTGTTGAGCTTTGGGCCGCGATCGAGCCTCGGCTTTTTCGTGCAGCCGATGAGCCGGGAGTTTTCATGGGGCCGCGACGTCTTCGGCCTCGCGCTTGCCGTGCAAAATCTGTTGTGGGGACTGGGCCAGCCGATTGCCGGCGCGATCGCCGACCGGTTCGGTGTGCTGCGCGTCATGTGTGTCGGCGCCGTTCTGTACGCCGGCGGTCTCGTCATGATGCGCTACGCCGCGACGCCGCTGTCGCTTGATCTCGGCGCCGGGGTCCTGATCGGATTCGGACTGTCCGGCTGTTCGTTCAATTTGGTTCTGTCCCCCTTCAGCAAGCTGCTGCCGCCGGAGCGGCGGGGAATTGCGCTGGGTGCCGGCACTGCCGCCGGATCATTCGGACAATTTCTGTTCGCGCCGTTCGGCGTGGCGATGATCGGCAATCTCGGCTGGCAGGCGGCGCTGACGGTGTTCGCGGGCCTGATGCTGCTGATCATTCCGCTTTCACTCGCGCTCGCCACGCCGGCGGCGACATCGACCAACCTGCCGGTCGTGCAGCAACAGTCGTTCAAGACGGCGCTGGCGGAAGCGTTCGGTCATCGCTCCTATGTGTTGCTCGTGCTCGGCTTCTTTACCTGCGGTTTTCAGCTGGCTTTCATCACCGTGCATCTGCCGGCCTACCTGTCCGATCGCGGCGTTTCCGCGCAAACCGGCGGCTGGGTGATCGCCACCATCGGTCTGTTCAACATCATCGGCTCGCTGGGTGTCGGCTGGCTGCAAAACAAATTTCCAAAGCGCTACATCCTGTCGGTGATCTATTTCGCGCGTGCGATGTCGATCGTCGCTTTCATCTCGTTCCCGATCACGACATTCTCCGCGATCATTTTCGGCGCCGCCACCGGTCTCACCTGGCTCTCGACGGTGCCGCCGACGTCGGCGCTGGTGGCGTTGATGTTCGGCACGCGCTGGTTTGCGACGCTGTATGGATTTGCCTTCGTCAGCCACCAGGTCGGCGGCTTCCTCGGCGTGCTGCTGGGTGGCGTCGTATTCGAGAAATTCGGGTCGTATACGCCGATCTGGTGGCTTTCCGTGCTGTTCGGCGTGCTGTCCGCCCTGATCAACCTGCCGATCGTCGAAGCGCCGGTGGTGCGTCCGGTTGCGCAGCCGGCCTGATCCGGTAAACATAAGGATCGGAAAAAAGCCCGGGGAGTTGGCGTTGGCAACGTTCAAGGCGATCAGAGTCGACAAGGCGGACAAGGGCACCACCGTCGCGCTTACGCAATTCGACGAAGCCGACTTGATGGACGGCGACGTCACGTTGGGGGTCGAATGGTCGGCGCTGAACTACAAGGATGGCCTTGCCGTCACCGGCAAGGCGCCGGTGGTGCGGCGCTTCCCGATGATCGCGGGCATCGACCTTGCGGGCACGGTCGAGCAGTCGTCGCATCCGCAATGGAAGCCCGGCGACAAGGTGATCTGCACCGGCTGGGGCATGGGCGAGACTCATCTCGGCGCTTATGCCGAGAAGGCGCGCGTCAAGGGCGACTGGCTGGTGCGCCTGCCGGAAGGGATGTCGGCGCGCGATGCGATGGCGATCGGCACCGCCGGTTTCACGGCGATGCTGGCGGTGCTCGCGCTGGAAAGGCATGGCCTTGTGCCCAAGGACGGCCCGATCGTCGTGACCGGCGCGGCCGGCGGCGTGGGCTCGGTCGCGACCGCGGTGCTCTCAAAACTCGGCTATCAGGTGATCGCGTCGACCGGCCGCATGTCGGAGGTTGCCTATCTGAAAAATCTCGGTGCGGCCGAGGTGATCGACCGCGGCGAGCTGTCGGGGCCGGCCAAACCGCTGGCCAAAGAGCGCTGGGCCGGCGGGATCGACAGCGTGGGCTCGACCACGCTCGCCAACATTCTCTCGATGACCAAATACGCCGGTGCAATCGCCGCGTGTGGCCTCGCCGCCGGTATGGATTTGCCGTCCTCGGTCGCGCCGTTTATTTTACGTGGCGTGTGCCTTCTGGGCATCGATTCCGTGATGTGCCCGATTGAGTTGCGCAAGGTCGCCTGGAGCCGGCTCGCAAGCGATCTGGATCCGGGAAAACTCGTTGAAATAACTCATGAAATCGGACTCGGCGAGGTCGTCGTGGCCGGCGCCAAAATCCTCGCCGGGCAGGTTCGCGGTAGAATCGTAGTAAAAATTCTCTGAGTTTGTTCAGACTTTACCAACCAAGCTGCTCCAATGTTGCCACGGTTGGTATGGTAAGCATCGGGTAAAGATATCAAGCGGTTGCCCCTGCTCGGTAAGTTGGAGTTTAGCATGCTTGCGCGTTTTGTGTTGGGTGCGTTGACGGCCAGTGCGGTGATGGTGCCCGCCCTCGCGGGACAGATCATGAATGGCGAGGAAGCCCGCAAGTTTGTCTCCGGCAAGGTGTTCGCGTTTACCTGCTTTGACGGCACCCGCGGCGCAGGCCGTGTGCTCGATGACGGTGGCGCCATGGGCGCCGTACAATTCAGCGGTTCCGGTCCGGTGCGCCACATGCGCCTTCCCGGCAATACGCTTCAGGTCCGCGGCCAGTCCGTCTGCGCCTCGATCAAGGGGCTTCCGTTCGAGCCGTGCTTCAATCTCGACAAGAAGGACGAGCGCAACTTCCGCGGTTCGGTCTCGGGCATGGGCTTTGCCTATTGCGACTTCCGTCATCAGGGTGCTGCCCAGATGATGATGGCGC
>Ga0209871_1000337_pt1 | contig 13079 bp, 12 predicted proteins | sample OrgsoiDNA2013045_FD_185795 | JGI IMG/M metagenome (GOLD analysis project Ga0209871, IMG submission 185795) | Permafrost soil microbial communities from the Arctic, to analyse light accelerated degradation of dissolved organic matter (DOM) -... | ecosystem: Environmental > Terrestrial > Soil >... | reverse complement strand
CAAGGTCCCCTCCGACGATGTCGACCCACGCGAGTGGCGCAACACCCCAGACGGAGAACGCGTTCATGTGGGGAAGTACTGGACTGGAAGCCCGCAAGCCATGGCAGCGGCGGGCCGCGCGCTTGCAGGCCGGATTTTGGGCGCAGTCCGCAGGCACCCGGCACTAGCCGCAGCGGATGGGGTTGTGGCGGTTCCAGGTCACGACGGCACTTACGTCAGTTTCGGAGAGCAGCTTGGGGCCAGCGTCGCCCGCGGTCTCGGAGTGCCGCTGATCAAGGCGGCGACTCGACGCGAGTTCCGGCCACCAGCCAAGGACCTGCCCGCAAGTGGGATCCACGCCCTGAGGGATGAATTCTCCATCCCAGCCAACCTGGCAGGGGCGGCTCTGCTCATTGTGGACGACGTCTTCCGGAGCGGGGGGACTCTGTCGTCCGTCGCCCTCGCAGCTCAGCAGGCAGGCGCTGCTCGAGCTTGTGGCCTGGTCGCTGTACGCACAATGAGAAGTTAGCGCTGGCGAAGCTAGAAGGACCAGTCCTCGTCCTCAGGACGCGGGATACCTGGAACGCGGATGTTAGCCACAATCGAACGAAGATCCCTGCTCAAGCTATCCAACGTTTCCGGCTCGACCTGCAGCTGAGCGTCGGCGGTGACGTTGAGAGTCTGTGCAAGCTGGGCAAGCACCACAGATTGCGCGACGACAGGCCGCTGCGCTGAGATACGCATGAAGGACTCCGCAGCTTCTTGCAGAGAGGTGCTCCATCCGGAAATGGTGATGTGCGACAGGCGGTAAGACTCGATCACGTCCCGCGCCAACGCTGCAGAGCGGACCAAGTCTTGCTCTACCGTAACCATCTGCCCTCCACCCCCAGGAGACCCATAGGCAGCGAGACCTGAAGCATCGCATCCTTCAGTGCCCCTAGGATAGAGCCCCATGACAGAATCTGTCGCAGGCGCGCAGATTCTGTCGCTATTGTAGAAGACGTGACACGCCGCCGGCGGGGAACTGAGCCACCTGTCCCCGCTGCTTACGGCACACCTGATGTTCGCTGGGAGCCGTCCCGCGACCACGATGCAGTGCACGTCGCGGCCATCAATCTCCAGCACCTTCTTCTGTGCGAGATCCGCCGCCAGGCTGGCGACGCCTCCGCCGCAGATCTGAGTCGGCTCTTGGGGGTCAACCTGAGGACTGCTCAGCGCGTTACTGCGGGTGATCACCTGCTCCGGGTTGACGAGATCGTGGAACTGGCCGCGCTTTTCGGCGACAGCGTTCTAGGAGCAATTCCCCGACGTGCCATAGAGCTGTTTCCCGAGGCCTATCGTTCCTACCTGGGAGCTTGGAGAGCTGGAACACGGGAAATACCGGCCTTCGCCCGACCATCTGTCCCTGGGACAATCATATGGGCGACGCCATGCGCCGACCTGAGCCGCTGGCTGGGCAATGAGCTGCAGGCAGGCCGCATCGGTCTGGTTAACGAATGGGTAGTCGCCCACCATCTCGCGGAACTCCTAGCCGACACAGAGATTCCCAGCAGCCTCATCACGCTGACCAAGCCGGCCGTAAGCCCAGTTGGCTGGCTCAGGCTCGACGTCCTGACACGCATCCCAACTCGTCTAACCCTGGGCTACCTGTTGGATCCGATCGAAGATCCGCTGATCGCTCTGCGTAACATCTTGAGTGCCTTCTATGAGGTTCTCTCTCACGATGGCCAGCGAGTAGTAGCTCTGCTGTGCTTGGGACACCGGATGACCGGGCAGCTCCGGGTTCATGTGCCCGACTTGGCCGTCGCGCTGCCCGGTGACACAGTCACGATCAGGTTCCAGGCAGCTGGCCAGCTAGGAGTGCCAGCGGCCAAGGAATCCGGTGCTGCGGATCTTGCACTGACCGTGGAGGCATTTGCCATCGGCAACCCAGGAGTACACGTACTCGCAGTGAGCGTGGGGAAGATTACCTGATTGAGCGCCTGCAGGTCTGTCCTGGACCGCCACATCACCGGGCGCGGGAGTCGCATGGGACGGACGCGGGCGTTACTGACGGCGGTGTCACATGGGGTCTGCGTAGTCGTAGCTCGCGACGATCAGGGCGTTGCGGGTGCCAGCCACGGTGGTATCTCTGGCTTCCGTGCCGGCGCAGCTACTCTTCGGCCAGCATCCGCTGCTGGTCCAGGATGCGGCAACCTTCGGCCGGGCAGCGCAGCAGCAGTTCCGCAACCTCTACCGAGGCCAGCCGATCTGGCTGCCGCCTGATCGGGGCATCGCCGTCCCACGACGCGGGCGGCATTCCAGCTATCAAAGGAGGAGCGAAAGTGGACCGCCAGGATGGGCGACGCCCGTCGGCTACTGGCACCGATTGCGGAGTCAGAGGGGGTGGTCCGGGAACAGCGCATATTCTCCCTGCCGGGCGCCGGCATCGTAGTAATCCGGAATGAGAGCATACGTACTTCAGCGGGTCCGGTAAAGGCTAGGCTGTCGGCAGGCGGCATACAGGGGCGTATGACGAATGGACCAGCGGTAATCCGTTCCCTGGGCGCCTGCTGTCAGCGATGTGCTTGCCGACGATTGGATGGTGGCGTAATGCCGTTTACCCGTAAGCTGAGAAGCCGGCTGGCCGCTGGCGCAGGAGCCGTAGCGCTCCTGGCCGCCGCATCCCCCGCCGTGGCGCACGCAGCCGACACGCGGGCAGCCATCCTGACCGGGGCAGCCGAGTTTCCTTACACCGTGGCCGGCTGGCAGGCCGGAAACACCGCCATCGGGCCGCTGCAGACGCAGCGGATCTTCTACAGCGGCGCGCTGCCTGCCTCGTTCACCGGCAGCTACTGCGACCAGCTGGAGAAGGCCGCTAGCAATGCTATTACCTGCGTGATCAGCTACAAGACGCAGACCACGAACGTGGCCGGGTTCGTGGCGGGCATCCCCGCCACCGACCATGTGATCATGATCTTCCATCACGAGCCGGAGAACGATACCTTCAGCGGCTCGGGCACCAACGGCCAGAATTTCGTGTCCCAGTTCGAGGCCCAGTCCACGCTGATCACCAACTCGGCAGCGGCCGCGGGCAACTCCGCTGAGGTCAAGGTCGCGATGGCCGCGATGGCCTGGCAGTACCAGTCCAGCAGCTACCACGGGTACAGCTGCAGCTACATCCCGCCTGACCAGTACGTGGCCTACTACCTAACCGACATCTACGAGCCGGCACCGAACGGGCGGCCGCTGAACACCGGCCCGGTGGCCAGCCAGTGGAATAACTGGCTGGCTTGCGTCAACGCCGCGAATAACGCCAATCCGCACCCGCGCAAGGCGCTCGGGATCGCCGAGTACGGGCTTGGCACCCTAGCCGGGGACTCGGTGCGCGCCTCGACCATCACGGCCGATGATGCCTACCTCAAGGCGAACTTCACCAACTTCGCCCTGTGGGAGTACTGGGACGAGAACAACGCCGTCAATGGCGGCTGCACCGCGTCCAACTGCGACTGGCAGATCACGGGTGACTCGGCCAGCACAGCAAGCGTGGCGGAACGCAGAGCGGGGCAGCTAGACGGCTTTCTGGAGCGGCTGCGGCCGCTGACCGGGCGCTGACCGCTGTGAAGCAAACCCGTGAGGCACTGTCCGCATTGCTGTCGGCACTCCTCAGCCCGGCCAGTCCCGGCGCCAGAGGCGGCCGGGCGAAGGCGGGAGGCACGGCGCCAGGTTCAGCCAGCGCCGGGCCGGCACCGGACGGCCTCTGGCGGATCTCGAGTTCCTGTCAGTTTCCTGGGCGGCTGCAGCGAGCCAGTCACGACTTGCCCTGGGCCTCAGACGGAACGGCAGCGCAACTGCTCGTCGGATCATCCCGGCGCTCCTGATACCGGACCGCGTGGCGCGCGCAGCCGTCGAGCTCCGGACCGTTCTCGGCCTTTCCCAGCGGCCCGAGATGGTACGGGTGTCACCGCCAATCGTCCCGACGAAACGCTGTGCGGATGGCTCACCCTCGCGCTGGAGAAGCCACTGCTTGCTGTCGATTTGCATGGTGTAGATACGGCACACCCCCGCGCTCGTCGCTGTAGAGCAGCTGTCCTCCTACCGCGCCACCCTGGACGCCGGCGCAGACCCGGCCGTCGTCAGCGCGTGGATCACCGAGACCCAGGCCAGGAAGGTCGCCGCCGAAGCGCGCCTGCGCGCCCAGATCGGCAGCCAGTGCAGGGTCACCCCGGTGGTGTCGCCGTCGGAAACCGGGCCGTTGTCGATGTTGTCCTCCAGGGCGAAGGCGCCGAACGCGATCAGTGATGCCTGTACGGCGACGGCCAACGCCAGCAGGTAGGCGAGCGCCCGGTACGCGGTTCTCATGGTCCTGCTTCCTTTCGATGTGCCGAGGCGGCGGTTTCTGGGATCGGGAGGATGGCCCGCGATGGCACCAGGGCCCGGCCCAGGGCCAGGACCCAGAGGGGGATCGAAAGCCAGGCCAGGCAGCCCGCGATGAGCCCGGTCCACACGACGGCGGCGGCGCCGATGGCGAAACCGGTCAGCGTCACCACCCCGGAGCACAGCATCGTGGCCGCGATCTGCCGCGCGGTGCGGGCCATGTGGGCGCGGCGCGGGCCGGGCAGCCGGGCGCCGCGGATGCCGATGGCCAGGAGCCACACCGTGGCGGCGAGTACGGCGCCGACCGCTACGGCGCTGACGCCGGGCAGCAGGCCGGTCACCGTCAGCACGCCGCAGACCGCCGCGGTCGCGAACGCCATCGCCCCCGCGATCCGCAGGACCTGGTCGGATCGCTGCTGGCAGCTCAGGAAGCGAAACACCACGCCGGTGATCACGGCCAGCAGCGCGTTCTGCGGGATGCCGGCGTAATCGGCGGCCGACCCCAGGATGGCCGCAACGCCTCGCGGCTCGGCGAACTGCTGAACTGCGAAGCTGGCGTAGAACGCGATGAACAGGGCGTTGGCGAATCCCCCGGCCGCCGCCGCCGCGTAGGCCCAGTTGCGTGCCTGGGTTTCGGTCATGCTGGCGACGCTAGGCCGCGGGGCCGTGCGGCTGAATCATGTGGGCCGCAGCGCCGGGTGCGGTAAACCTCCAGATGGGTTGCGGCTGGCCACGTGGCGTTTCCCGCCGGCTGCTCCCACAATGGAACCCATGCGGGCTGCAATTGCCGTGCTGGCGGTGCTCGGCTATGGGGCGCTCGTCGCTGCGCTCAGCGTGTCACTGGTCACCGGCGACGGCTCTGAAGTCGGCTGGATCCTGGTCGGGCCGCTGCCGTTTTGCGTGATCGGGGCGATCGGATTCCTGCGCCGCCCGGAGAACCGGGTGGTCTGGTGGCTGGTCGGTGTCGGCGCCGCGTTCGGCGCCGAGACGGCGCTCGGTGACGTTTTTCTCCCGATGGCCGAACGTCATTGGGGCACCGGCTCATCGATTACCGCGCTGGTCGCGCTGCTGTGCCAGTGGGCCGGCACCAGCAACGAGGTCGCCGCCATCGGCATGATCGGCCTGTTCCCGCCCGGGCGCCCGGAGCGCGGCTACGAACGCGTCGTCATCTGGACGTCAGCCGCGGCCGCCGTGCTCGTGCCACTGCTTGACGCGGTCAGCGCCGCGAACATCGCGCTGACCGGGGTGCCCGGCCAGGGGGTGCCGATCGTGCGCAGCGGCGTGTCCCTGGCCGCCCTGGCGCCGCTGCGCGGGACCTTCGTAGCGGCGTTCAACTCGTATCCGTTCTGGACCGTGGCCGGTGTCGTCCTGCTCGCGCTGCGCTACTGGCAGGGCAAAGCCGCCGAGCGGCGGCAGATCCGCTGGCTGCTGATCGGCGTGACGGGCTCGTTCAGCCTGTGGGTTCCCCTGTTCCTGCTCTGGTGGGAGGCCGACCCGGCCAGCGCGGCCACCAACGTCGTGGCCACCGTGCTGTCCGCGCTGGCCATAGCCACCGCGCTCGTGGCGATGCTCACGGCGTTGTTCTACACCGGTGTCTTCGGCATCGACGAGCCAGGACGGCGCGCGCTCGTGCACCGCGTTCTGCGGGTATCGATCGCCACCGCTGTCGCCATCGCCGCGGTCACCGCTGGCCTGCTCACCAGCCTGGCTGCCCCGGCCGCCGTGGCCGTAGTCGTCGGCGTGACGGCCGCCGCCGGCGGCCAGGCGATCCGAGGGCGCCTCGAGCATGCCGCCGACCGGTGGGTGCTCGGCTCGCGGCTGGCCGGCTACGCCAACCTCAACCGGTTCGGACGGAGCCTGATCCAGCCGCCCGGCTCTGACGGGCTGCTCAGCGACCTGGCCGGGGAGGTCCGCCGCGGCCTCGACCTGACCTGGGCCCGGGTGTCGCTGGATGCGGCGGACGGGCCGCTGCGGGCGGTCACGGACGGCACGCCGGCCGGCGAGCCGGCCGCGACCGTGCCCATCGAATATCGCGGCACCATCCTGGGAGGCATCGAGTGCGGCCCGCGTTCCGACGGCCCGCTGCTGGCCGAGGACCGCAGGCTGCTGGCATATTTCGCCGCCCAGGCCGCGGTGGGCGTGCACAACCTCCACCTTGCCGCGGAACTCTCCCGGCGCATCGAGGAGGTCCGGGACCAGGCGGCCGAACTGGCGGCGTCCCGCGATCGCGTGGTGGCGGGCCAAGACGCCGAGCGCCGGCGGATTCAGCGGATCCTGCACGACGGGGTCCAGCAGGAGATCGTGGCGCTGTCGGCCAGGACCGGGCTGGTGCGCCAGCAACTGCTGCGGGGTGACCCGGCCGCGGCCGGCGGGCTGGCCGACATGCAACGCGACCTGGCCACCACGCTGCAGGACGTCCGGGAGATCGCCTACGCGATCCATCCGCCGGTGCTGTCCGACCGCGGGCTGCTTGAGGCCATCGAGGCTCAGTCCACCCGGCTGGCATTGCCGATGGCGGTCTGCGCCGACCCCCGGCTGCGCGGCGTGCGATTCGGCGAGCAGATCGAGGTGACCGCCTGGTACGTGCTGTCCGAGGCGCTGTCGAACGTGGTCAAGCACGCCGCGGCCAGCGAGGTCGAGGTGTCGCTGAGCCAGGAGGACGGCAGGCTCGGGCTGGTGATCCGCGACGACGGATGCGGTTTCGATCTTGACCGGCCCCGCGGGCTGGGGCTGACCGGCCTGTCCGACCGCCTGGACACGGTCGGCGGCTCGCTGACCATCAACAGCGCCACGGGACTCGGTACATCGGTATGCGTACACATCCCGGTCGGCCGGAACCACGTCGGCCGGGACCAGGAATCCGGACCCGAACAGGTAGCCGGCCGAGAGCGGGCAGATGCCTGAGCCGCTGCGGATCGTCATGGCCGACGACAACTACCTGGTGCGGGAGGGCGCGCGGCGGCTGCTTGAGGATTCCGGCGACGTCGTCGTGGCGGCCGCCGTCGGGTCCGCGCCGGAATTGCTCGATGCCGTCGAGCGGCTGCGGCCCGCGGCGGTGCTCACCGACATCCGGATGCCGGCCAGCCAGCGCGGCCCCGAGGGACGGCCCAGCATGGAGGGCATCGAGGCGGCGCACGCGATCAGGTCGGCGTACCCTCGCACCGGCGTCGTGGTCCTCTCCCAGTACGCCGACGAGAGCTACGCGTTCGAGCTGTTCCGGGACGGCACGGCCGGCCTGGCCTACCTGCTTAAGGACCGCATCGGCGAGGTGGGCCGCCTGCTGGAAGCGCTGCGTGAGGTCAGCGCAGGCGGGTCCCTGATCGACCCGCAGGTGGTCGAGGCGCTCGTCCGCGGCCGGGCCCGGGTGCGCGCCTCGGCACTGAGGGACCTCACGCCGCGCGAACTCGACGTGCTCCGGGAGATGGCGCAGGGACGCGGCAACGCCGGCATCGCCGCGCAGCTGCACCTGTCGGAGTCCTCGGTGGAAAAGTACGTCAACGCCATCTTCACCAAGCTCAGCCTGACCACCGAGGACCTGTCCCATCGCCGGGTCACCGCGGTGCTGACGTTCCTGCGCGACGCGGGCCTGCGCGGCTGATTCCCTAGAAGCCAGCCGGAACGTACGCTGCGGACAGCCGCAACCACCTCGGCGGCTTACCTCGTTCTGCCCCGGCCGACCGGCCCCTAGCGTCGATGGCACGTACCCAAACTGAACTGGGAGAAAGCCATGACCACGACCCACGAGACGCTTGCCCGGCCCGCGTCCCTCAGCAACGCCGCCACCGCCATCTTCGCCGTGCTCGGACTCATCGACGTCGCGCTGACCGGCGTCATCGGGTCCCCTGACGCACCGCCGCTGATCGTGAGCCTAGGAGTAGCCGCACTGGGGCTCATCACGCTGCTGGCCCTGGTGCCCGCGCGGCGGGGCAGCCGCGGGGCGCTGATCGCGATCGTGGTGACCCGGGTCACCTCGGCCGTGCTCGCCGTGCCCGCGTTCTTCCTGAACGCGCCGGTGTGGGTCATGGTCGTCGAGGGATTCGTCATCGCCGGCACGATCACCGCCCTGGTCCTGGTGCACCCGCAGAGCCGGCGGCTCGCATGAGGACGGCAAGCCCGCGCCGTGCGCTGACGGCCACATCGCCGCGGCGCGCAGCGCCCGCGGCGCTGCCCAGGGCGGTCCGCACCGTCGACCGCTGGGGCCTTCTCGCCGGCGTGACCGGGTTCTTGGGCAACGTCCTGCTCGTAATCCTGTTCACGACACCAGCTGACGGCCCCTACGCGTGGACCGGGCCAGCCAACGACATCGTCGGCGTCGTGTCGACGCTGGCCATGATCCCGGTCGCGGCGGGCCTGCTCACCGTGTGCGGCAACCGTCCCGGGCTGGGGATGATAACCTCTCTCACCATCGTCGCGATGGTGGTGATCGCGGCCGTGTCGATGCTGTTCGTGCTCGGCCGGGTGCCGTACACCGCCGATGCTGACAGCTTCTATATTGGCCTGACCTTCATCTCTGGCTGGCTCCTCGCCGCCAGCCGTGCGGGCCGAGCCTCCGGTCGGCTGCCCCGCCAGGTCGCTCACTGCGGCGTAGCGCTGGGTGCGGCCGGTCTGGCCGCGGCAACGCTCGCCGCGGCGTCAGTGCCGATGCCGGCCTACTCGCTGATACACGACATCACCCAGGGCGCCGCATTGCTGGCAGGAGGTCTGGCAGCGCTGGCCTTTCCGGTCTGGCTGGTCGTCCTCTCCTACCGGCTGCCCGGTCACCTGGCTGACCGCCTCGGCTCCCCGATGAGACCATTGGAGGTGGTCTGAATGCGTCATCGCGCCATGGGCATCCTGTTCGTCCTGTCCGGCGTGTTCTTCGTCGGCGGCGTCCTCGACCCGCCGATCCTGCCGACCTGGGGCGGCTCGGCCACCGACGTCATGGCCACGGCGTCGGCGCACCGAGCGGCGTGGTTCGCCTCTACCTGGCTGATCACACTGTCCATCGCGGCCGGGCTGGCCGCGGTCGAACTCCTCGTCCGCACCCTGGACACGGATCTGGCCTCGGTGGGCAGATCGCTGTATCTGGTCGGCAGCACGCTGGGCCTCGCGTCGACAACTTACGACCTATCCGTGACCAGCACGCTGCTCGGCGCCCCCCGCCTGCCCGACTGGTACTTGGGCGCCCAGCACTGGGCCGACGGCCTCGGCACCGCGTATTTCGCTCTGCTAGCACCAGCTGCGATGGGCTGCATCGCCGTGGCGATCCTGCGTACCCGCGCGCTACCCAGGTGGACGGGGTACGTCTTCCTGATCGCGGCGGTCCTGCTGCTGGGCCAGTACGCCGCATTCCGTGGCGCATTGCCGTTCCCGCAGTTCCTGGCATTCATCGCCGTCGGCATCGCGGCGCTGGTCCAGCGGGCGCCGACAGCGCCGTCGCCCAGCAACGAGCCCGACGGCGGGCCCGCCGCAGCGATCATCGGCCGCACATGACCGCGAAAATGGCAAAATGCCTAGGTCAGACCATGATCATCTGGTGTCCGAGGGGGGACCGACCCCGTATCCCCACATTGCCCTATAAGCTACGGCGCCGATATTGATCTCCAGCAGACGGACGGGCCGTATGCCCTCTGACGTGCAGAAACGCTGCCTGCCGTCTAGGGCAGTTGCTGGTCCGGAGTCACTCAGGGGCCAGGACCAGGCTGGACGGCCAGCGGAACCGACTCGAACCCATGAAAACCGACTTGAACCCCCATGGCGCAGTGAACGGCCGCTGTGCGGCGTACTGCAAGCGAATCGCCAGCCTGTGCACTGGACCGGGCGTCGGCTTCCGCGAAGGTCCCAGGAGCTTCAATCACGCGAAGTGATCGATCACATGGTCGTCAACCGGGCTAATGCGCGCCTGCCGAATCGGGCGTGTGGATCCGGTTGCCTTGGTGGTCATATGTCGCGTCGTTCTGCGCGCCGATCGGACGGGTCCGCCCACCGAACTGATGGCCCCTGATGGATCCACTCACCGACGAATGACGGCGATGTTTGTCAGCGGTCGTGACGATCTCCCGCTGGCGGTCGGGAGACCCCGCCCGTGGTCGTGGTTTCCCGGCCGGTCGGCCGTCAGTCTCCTAGCGGTTCAAAGGTGGGAGGGCCCCTACGTCGCCAGAGGCTGTCTGGGCTGGATGCGTCATCGCGCCCGGGACAGTCGATCACGGCTCATGGCCCAGCCGGTCCTCGTGTCACAGGCGGCCGGGGCTATCTCGTCTCGAGGTTGAGAGTCAATTTCCGGGAATCAGGAAGGTGACGGTCATGCGGGTGTTCGTGGCAGGCGGGACCGGGGTCATCGGGCGGCGGCTGGTGCCGCAGCTGGTGGCCCGTGGCCACCAGGTGACGGCGACGACGACGAGCGCGGCCAAGCTGGGCTTCCTGGCGCGGCTGGGCGCTGAGGGGGTCGTGATGGACGGGCTGGACGCGGTCTCGGTCGGCGAGGCGGTGGCTGCGGCCCGGCCGGACGCGATCGTGAATCAGATGACGGGCCTTTCCGAGGCGCACGCCGGCAAGCCGAACCTGAGGAAGCCCGACCGCTTCTTCGCCGTCACCAACCGGCTGCGCACCGAGGGAACGGATCACCTGCTGGCCGCGGCTGAGGCGACCGGCGTAACCAACTTCGTCGCGCAGAGCGCCGCCATTTTCAACGGGACCCTCAAGGGCGGACGGGTCAAGACCGAGGAGGATCCGCTGGAGGCGGTCAGCCCGGCCGCGATCAAGGGGACAAAGGCGATCAACCACCTCGAGGACGTGGTCGGCAAGGCGGGCGGCGCGGTCCTGCGCTACGGCTCGCTTTACGGGCCGGGTGCCACTGACGATCAGGTCAAGCTTGTGCGCAAGCGGCTGTTCCCGCTCGTCGGAGGCGGCACCGGCTGCTACTCGTGGGTGCATCTCGACGACGCCGCCAGCGCGACCGTCCTGGCGGTGGAGCAGCAGGCAAAGGGCGTGTTCAACATCGTCGACGACGAGCCTGCCCAGGTCAGCGAGTGGCTGCCGTACCTGGCCAAGTGCGCGGGCGCAAAGCCACCGCGGCGGCTCCCCGGGTGGCTGGCCCGGCTGCTGGCCGGCGAGATGGCGGTGGACATGATGACCAAGGGGCATGGCTTCTCCAACGCCAAGACCAAGCGTGAGCTCGGCTGGGAGCTGCGCTACCCGTCGTGGCGGCAGGGCTTCGAGGAAGAGCTCGCATGACCCGGGCCGAGGAGTTCGAGCAGCTGCGGCCGCTGCTGTTCGCGATCGCCTACCGGATCCTCGGCAGCGTGAGCGAGGCCGAGGACGCGGTCCAGGAGACCTGGCTGCGCTATGCGGCCTCCCTGGCGCAGCCCGCGTCGGCCAGGGCCTTCCTGTCGGCCGTGGTCACCCGGGTCTCGATCGACGTGCTGCGCTCGGCCCGCGTCCGGCGGGAGGAGTACGCCGGGCCGTGGTTTCCCGAGCCGCTGCTGACCGACCCCTACCAGGATCCGGAGCGGTCGGCGGAGCTGGCCGACTCGGTGTCGATGGCGGCGCTGCTGCTGCTCGAGCGGCTAACCCCGCCCGAGCGGGCGGTCTTCGTGCTGCGGGAAGTGTTCGGGTTCGGTTTCCCGGAGATCGCGTCGGCGGTCGGGCGGTCGGAGGCGGCGTGCCGCCAGCTCGCGGTGCGGGCGCGGCGCCACATGGATGCCGGGCGCCCTCGGTTCGAGGCGGACCGCAGGGAGCGGGAGAAACTGGCGGCGCGGTTCTTCGGCGCACTCCGGGAAGGCGACGTCGAGGGCCTGCGGGAGCTGCTCGCCGCTGACGCTCAGCTGGTCGGGGACGGCGGCGGCAAGGCCCCAGCGTTCGCCAGGAGCGTCATCGGCGCTGAGAAGGTGGCTAAGGTGCTTGCCTCAGTCTTCCCCTGGCTCGTCCGGATCGACGTGACGCTGGAGCCACGCGAGATGAACGGCCAGCCGGGAGCGATCCTCCGCGACCAGGACGGCAAGGTGCTCACCACCTTGACACTTGACATACTCGACGGGCACGTCCAGACGATCCGCTCGGTGAGCAACCCAGACAAGCTCGGGCACGTGGGCCTGGTAGCGGACGCCTGGGCGGTCGCCCACAAGGCGAACCAGGCTCGCCGGCCCACGAACTGACCGGACGAGCCAACTGCGCTGCAGACCTGTAGAACGTCAACGGCTCGCTGGCCTAACGCGACGTAGCCGAAAGAAGATCACCTCTGAGCCGTCGACCGAGAGCGGTCCCGGCCTGCGGAAGGGCCACGCGATACACGAGCAGATCGATCCATCGGTTCGTCTAGCGCGCGCTTCCCATAGCAGGCGAGCCCACGCCGAACGGCGGTTCGCGAGTGACCTTTCGGGATCGCTCCCGGTGATCTGCGCCTGTGCCGTCGCCCAGTCGGCGTCCGTCGGCCGGGCGGCGGCATCCTGGCTGTCCTATCGGGGGGCGCCGGCAATGTAGGCGGCGACTATGTAAGTGGCGTGCCGGTCCAGCGACGCCCGGGCACGGTCGTAGCGCATGGTGGTCCGCGGGTCGGCGTGCGAGGCCGGCTCGCTCAGGTGCTTGCAGGACCAGGAGAACACCCCCGGACAGCTGCGGTGCGGGCGGGCGGCGCGGCCGCGCTCAATATCGCTGATCGCCCGCACGCTCAGCCCGGACCTCTCCGCGACCTGTTCCTGGGTCAGCCCGGCCGTCACCCGGCGATCGCGCAGCAGCTTCCCGAACCCGGCCTGGCAACCTGCGGTCAT
>Ga0209871_1000335_pt1 | contig 13097 bp, 10 predicted proteins | sample OrgsoiDNA2013045_FD_185795 | JGI IMG/M metagenome (GOLD analysis project Ga0209871, IMG submission 185795) | Permafrost soil microbial communities from the Arctic, to analyse light accelerated degradation of dissolved organic matter (DOM) -... | ecosystem: Environmental > Terrestrial > Soil >... | reverse complement strand
CACGCTCTGCTCCATCTTGGGCTCCTCGTCCGGTTGGGCCGACAGCAGAGTTGTAACTCGGGCCTACGACAGTTTCGGCAGCTCCGGCGACTCGGACAGCCCGGGCGCCTCCGGCGGCCCGGCGGCTCGGGCCCCCCGGCACCTCCGGCGGCCCCGGCACCTCCGGCCGGCCCCGGCAGCCCAGGCGCCCCCCGGCACCTCGGGCTGCCCTGGCGCCCTTCTACGCGAGGATGGGAGTGTCCGAGGGGCGCGCCACAATGGGGGCGTGACTGAACTCGCGTGGGCCTTGCTGAGTACGCCGGCCGGGCGGCTCTCGGTCGGCTGCAGCCGAATCGGCGTGGCCAGGGTGCATTTCGGCCTCCCTGGTGACTCCGCGCCCGCCGAGCCAGCGGGGCCGCGTGATCACGGAGGATCCGACGGGATGGAGCACGTCGGATCCTCCGTGATCACGGCTGAGGGGCTCCCGGAGGCTCGTCGGCAGGTGGCCGAGTACCTCTGCGGGCAGCGGAAGACCTTCGATCTGCCGCTGGACTGGAGTGCGGTCCAGGGGCTGCGGCGGCAGGTGCTCGGCGTGCTCACCGATTCCGTCGGGTACGGCCAGACGATCACCTACGGGGCACTCGCCAGACGGGCCGGGCTGCCGGCTGACGGCCCGGATCTGCCGGCCCGCGCTGTCGGCCAGATCATGGGGTCGAACCCGATCCCCGTCATAGTCCCCTGCCATCGCGTTGTCGCCAGCGACGGGCTGGGCGGCTACAGCGGCGGAACCGGGCTCGAGGTCAAGCGCTGGCTGCTGATCCTCGAAGGAGCACTGCCGCCCACGCTGGACTGGGAGCCGGCCAGCCCCGACGCCTGAGCGGCGCGCACCGTTACCCCTTCGCGGGAGAGCGACGGCGATGCGGTAACTTCGGCGCGGGCCGGCCGACGTGGTGGTGCTCCGCCGAGACCATCGTCCCGGCAGCGGAGTGCAGCACCCAGAAACCGCCCTTGCGCAGCGCCGGGCCCTCCGGCGGGGCGGACCGCACGGCCGCGCACGCCGCATCGAGCAGTAGGGGCAGGTTCTCCCGGTGCGCGCAGATCACCGCCGGCGTACCATCCGCGGCGATCACGGCCGCCCGGCCGGCGGCTGCCTGCCCGACGCCGTGCTGCCCAACCGTGAACAGCGGCTCGAGCTCAATCTTCGCGCCGGTCAGCGCGGCATAGGGCCGGACAGTGGCGACGCAGCGCTCGGCGGCCGAGCTGATCACCCGGCAGGGCCCGAAGCAGGACAGCAGCTGCGCGAGCCTGTCCGCTGCCTCGGCGCCGCCGCGATCCAGCGGCCGGGCCAGTTCATTGCCGCGCCAGGCGGCCTTGCTGCCCGCCGCGGCATGCCGCAGCAGGATGCAGGGGACGGTCTGGGCGGGCCCGTCGGCGAATGCGCCCAGCATCTGGATGTCGCGCTGGTAGCTCAGCCGGCCACGTGCCGCCTGGACCGGCAGCCATTCCAGGTCATCGACCTCTGCGTTGGGGACGAATGCGGCAGGCGGTTCCTGGCAGCGGGCGGCCCAGTAGCTGACCCGCTTGCGCTGCCCGTCGCTCTCGTAGTGCGTCGCGGCGAGCGGCCGTCCCAGGATCACCCGCACGCCTGTCTCCTCGGCGACCTCGCGCACGGCGGTCGCGAGCACATGCTCGCCTCGCTCGCATTTCCCCTTCGGGAACGACCAGTCGTCGTAACGGCGCCGGTGAATCAGCGCCACCTGCCCGCCACCTGCCGCTGGCCGCCATATCACCGCGCCCGCGGCCCGGACCTCCCCTGCCGCCAGGTCAGGCATCGGCCGCCCGGCTCCGCGTCCGTGCCCGGATCAGCTGGTCCTGCACGTCATGCAGCGGCGCGCCGGAGTCATCCAGGTGGTGCCTGGTCCAGACGCCGTCGGGGCCCAGCCACCACGACGCGGATCCGCTGTTCATCCCGAGATCGATCAGGCCGCGCAGCTCCGCCCGGTGCGCCGGATCGGTGACCCGGACCAGCAGCTCCACGCGCCGGTCCAGGTTGCGGTGCATCAGGTCGGCGCTGCCGAGCCATACGTCGCCCGCCTCGCCGTTCTCGCCCTCACCGGTGCCGAACGCGTAGATCCGCGAGTGCTCCAGGAACCTGCCGAGCACGCTGCGCACCCGGATCGTCTCCGACAGGCCGGGGACTCCCGGCCGGACCCCGCAGATCCCGCGGATCCACAGGTCGACGGGCACCCCCGCCCGTGACGCGCGGTAAAGCGAGTCGATGATCACCTCATCGATGATCGAGTTGCATTTCATCTGGATCCGCGCGGGCTTGCCTTCGCGCGCCCTGGCCGCCTGCGCATCGATCCGTTCTACCAGGCCAGAACGCAGGGCAGCCGGTGCGACCAGCAGCCGGCGGTACTCGGTTTTCCGGCTATAGCCAGTGAGGTGGTTGAACAGGTCGGTGATGTCCTCGCCGACGGTGCGGTCCGAGGTGAGCAGGCCGAAGTCCTCATACAGCCGCGCGGTGGCGGGATGGTAGTTGCCAGTGCCGATATGGCAGAAACGGCGCAGCGATCCGTCGACCTCCTCCCGGACGACCAGCGCCATCTTGCAGTGGGTCTTCAGCCCGACGAAGCCGTAGACGACATGGCAGCCGGCTTCCTCCAGCTTGCGCGCCCAGGCGATGTTGGCCCGCTCGTCAAAGCGCGCCTTGAGCTCGACCACCACGACGACCTGCTTGCCCGCCTCGGCCGCGTCGATGAGGGCGTCCACGATCTCGGAGTCACCGCTGGTCCGGTACAGGGTCTGCTTGATCGCCAGCACCCTGGGATCGGCGGCGGCCGAGACCACCAGCCGCTCCACGCTGGCGGAGAAGGAGTCGTAGGGATGATGCACCAGGACGTCGTGCTCGGCCAGGGTGGAGAAGATGCCGGTGTCTCGCGGCAGAGCCGTCTCCGACGGAACGAACGCCGGGTACTTCAGCTGCCGCATGTCGAGGTCAGCGATGGCCGTCAGGCCAGAGAGATCCAGCGGTCCCGGCATCCGGTAGACGGCGCGGTCATCGATGTCCAGCTCGGTCACGAGCTTGTCGAGCACGTCGCTGGAGATGGATTCCTCCACCTCGAGCCGGACCGCGGGCTCGAACCGGCGGCGGGTCAGCTCGCGCTCGAGTGACTGCATCAGGTTCTCGGTGACGTCCTCGTCAATCTCCAGGTCCCTGGTGCGGGTGACCCGGAACGCGTGCTGCTCGATCACGTCCAGGCCGACGAACAGCTCGCCCAGATGGGCAGCGATCACGTCCTCGAGCGGGACAAACCGGGTCGGCGCGACCGTCAGGAACCTGGGCAGCAGCGGCGGGACCTTCACCCTGGCGAAAATGGTCGCGCTCGTCTTCGGGTCGGCGATCATGACGGCCAGGCTGAGCGAGAGGCCGGAAATGTAGGGGAAAGGATGGGCAGGATCGACAACCAGGGGGGTCAGCACCGGATATATCCGCTCGCGGAAGAGCTTCTGCATGTCCGCCCGCTCGCCGGAGGTCAGTTCCTTCCACCGCAGGACCTCGATGCCCTCGCCGGCGAGCGCCGGCAGGATGGACTCGGCGAAGCACTGCGCGTGCCGCTCAGAGAGCTGCCGTGCCGTGTCCAGCGTGTTCGCTAGAATCTGGCTCGGTCGCCGGCCGCTGGCGCTCTCCACCGGGAGCCCGGTGGCCATCCGCCGGATCCGGCCGGCGACCCGGACCATGAAGAACTCGTCCAGGTTGCTCGCGAAGATGCCGGTGTATCTGACCCGCTCCAGCAGGGGGATGCGCTCGTCCTCGGCGAGTTCGAGTACGCGCTGGTTGAACCTGAGCCAGCTTTCCTCGCGATCCAGGTAGCGATCGGGCGGCATCTCCGGCTCGGCACCCGGCGACTGGCCAGCGGCCGACTGACCCGCAGCCGGCGGCGGGCCCGCAACCGGGGCGTCGGCCGGCGGCGGGCCCTCGACCAGGGCGTCGGCCGGCGGCGGGCCCTCGACCAGGGCGTCGGCCGGCGGCCGGCCCTCGACCAGGGCGTCGGCCGGCGGCCGGCCCTCGACCAGGGCGTCGGCCGGCGGCCGGCCCTCGACCGGGGCGTCGGCCGGGGGCGGGGCCGACGAGCGGTCGAGCGCCGGCGAGCGCTCCAGCGCCGGCGGCCGCTCCCAGACTGCCGTCCGCTCGTGCCCGGCGACCCGTGCCGGATCCCGGCCAGGCACCTTGCCCTCGCTGCTTTTGCCCTCGCCGCTCTTGGGCGCGCTGCTCTTTCCCGTGCCGCGTTCTGAACTCGCCTGACCGGAACTCATGTCCCTATTGTCCCCAGCGTCACGACTCTCGAATACAGCGGGTGCAGTCGCCGTGAGTATGGCGTCAGCAGCAAGGGATGCAGCAGCTCAGCCCGGCGATCTGCGGCGCCGGCGGCAGCTGGCCCTGGGCAGTGCCTTGCGGACCCTGAGGCCATGCGGGCATGATCGGACGCCGGAGCGGACCGGCCACGGCAGGTTCGGGTACGGAGCAGAACGGAGACACCTCATGCGCATCGGGACTTCCGTGGCCGAGCCCACCGGCCCGGACGCGCTCAGCGAGCTGCGAGATCAGCTACAGCGGGCGGCGGACGAAGGCTTCACCTCGGCCTGGATGTCGAACATCTTCGGCCTGGACGCGCTCACTGCGCTGGCTGTCGCCGGAAGCCATGTTCCCGGTATCGAGCTGGGCACCGCAGTCGTGCCGACCTACCCGCGCCATCCTGCGGTGCTGGCCCAGCAGGCACTCACCGCGTCCCTCGCCGTCGGCGGGCGGCTGACGCTGGGCATCGGCCTGTCCCACAAGATCGTCATCGACGATATGTACGGCTACAGCTTCGACCGGCCGGCCCGCCACATGCGCGAGTACCTCTCCATCCTGCTGCCGCTGCTCGATGGCCAGCCGGCATCCTTCCATGGGGAGACCATGCGCGCCGCGATCGGGCTGTCCGTACCGCAGCCCGGCCCCCGGCCCGAACGGGTACCCGTCCTGCTCGCCGCGCTCGGGCCGCAGATGCTGCGCATCGCCGGCGAGCGCACCGACGGCACGGTGCTGTGGATGACCGGGCCGGCCACCGTAAGGGACTACGTCGTTCCGTCGATCACGCAGGCCGCGGCGGCTGCCGGGCGGCCCGGCCCGCGTGTGGTCTGCCTCCTGCCGGTGTGCGTCACTGACGACGTACCGGGCGCGCGGGCGCGGGCGCAAGAGGTCCTCGCGATCTACGGGCAGCTGCCGTCCTACCGGGCGATGCTGGACCGGGAAGGCGCTGAGGGCCCCGGCGACGTCGCTATCGCCGGCGACGAGGACACCGTGACGGCCCAGATCACTGCCCTGGCCGAGGCTGGCGTGACCGACTTCATCGGCGTGGAGTACTCGCGCGGCGACGATCAGGAGCGGACGCGCGCGCTGCTGAAGTCGCTGATCGGCTGATCGGCTGATCGGCTGATCCGCTGATCGGCTGGTCCGCTGACGGCTGACGGCTGATCCGCTGACGGCTGATCCGCTGACGAGCGGGGCCGTCAGCCCGCGGGCGCGCTGACGCCCGGAGCTCACGCGCTGAGGGCGGCCAGTAGCTCGGGCAGCAACTGCTCCTCGCTCACGGCCCGGCCGCTGCGGCGCATGAGCTCGGCCACCCTGGTGTCCCACGGGCTCGGCGACTCGGGGCCGCGGAGCGATCCGGAGCCGCCGGCTGCCAGTCCAGCCCGGTAGTCGCCCTCCCCCATCAGCCAGGGTTCGGCGCGCAGCCGGCGCATCGCCACCGCGGTCGCCCGCAGCCCCGGCCAGGTGAAGCCGCTGTGCCAGTGGACGCGCGTGCCCGTCGCGACGGCGGCGTGCAGCAGCCGCCGGCAGGCCACCGAGGGCTCGCCCTCGGTGCAGACCAGCGGCGCGCTTGAGGCTCCCAGCCGGCCGGCCGCCGCGCGCAGCACCGCGCGGCTCTCGCAGACGTACAGGTCGATCGCCCACGGGAGCACCGGCATGGCGGTGAGCTGATGCAGGGTCACGCGGTAGGGCTCCCCGGCCTCGGCGGCCTCGGTCAGCCAGCGTCCGAGCGGCTCGCCGCCCGCCCGGACGTTCAGCACGAGCACCTGACTGGCCAGGTCGTCGGCAACGACTCCGGCGGCTGTCCACAGCGCCAGTTCCGTATCGTCGCTGGCCGGGGCGCGGACATCCTCCCGCCGGGCCAGCGCGCGCAGTACCAGGCTGGCCAGGGGGCCAGGGTCCAGGGCGTGGGCATCGCCGGTGACCGTCTCGGCCAGTTCCTCGCGCAGGATGCCGACGGGCTCCAGCCCGCCCGGCAAGCGCTCCAGGATGGCGGGTGCCTGCTCGAGCAGGCTGCCCTGCCGCTGCCGGATCAGCCGGATCACCGTGCCGTCCTTGCCGATCTCGTCCACCCAGGCGGCGTACCACGGGAGGCTGGCCAGGCGGCTGGAACGGGCCGTGGCCAGCGCGGCCTCCCAGTGCAGGACCTCGTTGGCCCGCTCCGCGGCCAGATTCCTGACCGGGCCGGTCAGTGCCTCCACCGCCGCGTGCAGGCCAGCCGCCGCGCCCGCATCCCGCAGTGCGGCATCGACCTCTGGCAGCGGGATGCTCAGCGACGTGCCGCGGCCGACGCCGCGGCCAAGGAGCCTGGCCGCCGCCCGGCGCTGCTCGTTGGTGGCTCCCACCAGGGTGACGGTCCCGTCGACAGGCTCGGCCCGCTCTAGCCGGCCGCGGATCCGCTCGACCAGCCAGGCCAGCTCCGGCACCCCGAGCAGGCGCTGCAGGCGGCTGGCGCCGCCTTCCCCCGGCTCGGCCGACACCGCATCGGCCGACACCGCATCGGCCGGAGCAGCCGCGCGCGCCGCGAAGTCCCCTACCACGAGACCCGCGTTCGAACGCGACGACGAACGCATGGACAGGCGGAGGCAGTCTGCACGATAGTCATCCTTCCCCCAGCGGACGCCCAGCGAAGCTCAACCCGAGGTCCAATGTTGCCCTCCGGGCGGCGATGGCGCACGAGCTTGGCGCACAAGGCCTGTCTCTCAACGGCATGCACGGGCTGCCCGCCGTCCGGCACAATGAGACATCAGCTTGCCAGTTGGATCCGCAGTGCACCGGATGCGGCGTCGCCGGCCTGGCCCGGCTGTCCTCGGGGGGGCCGACGGAATGAGCTAAGCAGGGAAGGTCTGGTCCATGAGCCATGGCGGCGTGCGCCCGCGGAGGCGACGGTCCATCACAGCCATGCTGGCCGTGGTCGTGCTGGTGCTCGCACTGGCCAGCGCAGCGGGCGGCTACCTGCTGCTGCGGACCAAGGGCAGCCCGCAGCAGACGGCGGCCGGCTACCTGCTCGACTGGCAGCGGGACAGCTTCCCCGCCATGGACAAGATCAGCGTGAACGTGCCGCGCTCCGGGCTGGCCGGCCCGCTGAGCCGCGCGGCGGCGGAACTCGGGATGCGCCGCATCCACCTGGTGCCCGGCCGGGTGACCGTGACCGGCGGCTCGGCGCAGGCCCGGTTCACCGCCACGGCCAGCCTGGCCAGCGGCCACGTCTGGACCTATCAGGGGCAGCTGCGGCTGGTCCTGCGGGATCGCCGCTGGTGGGTGAACTGGAGCCCGGCCGCCATCTACCCCGGGCTCCGGACGGGCGAGCGATTCGTGCTGGACGCGGCGTGGCCGGCCCGGGCGCCGGTGCTCGCGGCCGACGGGAGCGTCCTGAGCTCGCCCCAGGTGATCGCGGAATCCGGCTCCATCTCGCTGCTGACCGGCGACCTGGTAGCGGCCACCGCCGCCCAGGCCAGGAAGCTCGGTGCCCCGTACCAGAAGGGCGCCTTGATCGGCCAGGGCGGCATCGAGCAGTCGTACCAGGACCAGCTGGCTGGCCGGCCCTCGCTGACCATCCGCATCGAGGGCCCGGGAAGTCACATGGACGCGACAGCTGTTCGTTTCGCTGCCGTGTCGGGAACGCCGGTCAGGACTGGCATCGAGATGCGCGACCAGCTGGCCGCCTCGGCTGCCGTCAAGTCCGCGGCCACGACCAAGCCGGTCGACATGGTGGTCCTGCAGCCATCGACCGGCAGGGTGCTCGCCGTGGTCGAGCGCCCTGGCGGGTTCGACCGCGCGCTGGAGGGAGAGTTCGCGCCCGGCTCGACCTTCAAGGTCGTGACCGCCTCGGCCCTGGCGAGCACCGGGATGCGCCCGTCCAGCACGGTGCAGTGCCCGAGCCAGATAACCGTGGATGGCCGGACATTCCATAACGACAACAACGAGCATCTCGGCACGACTAACCTGCAGACAGCGTTCGCCGTGTCGTGCAACTCCACCTTTGCCATGCTTGCCTCGCAGCGACTGAGCGGGCCCGCGCTCGCGTCCATGGCCAGGATGTTCGGCTTCAACGCCGAGCCTGCCCTGGGCATCCCCGGCGCGCTCGGCCGCTTCACTACCCCGCACCAGAGCGTCGATCTGGCGGCCGACGCGTTCGGCCAGGGAACCGACCTGGTCGATCCGCTGAGCCAGGCAGCGGTCGCCGCCGCCATCGACAATGGCTCCTGGCGGCCGCCGCAGCTCGTAACCGGCCCTGCACGGCGGCAGGACGCCCAGCCGCATGCGCTCAGCCCGGCGATCCTGGACACGCTGCGCCCGATGATGCGGGCGGTGGTCACCAGCGGTACCGCGGCCAAGGTCGGCTTCCCGCCGGGAACCTACGGGAAGACCGGGACGGCCCAGTACGGAAGCGGCGCCACTTCTCACGGGTGGTTCATCGGCTATCGCGGGGACCTGGCCTTCGCGGTACTGGTCGAGGGCGGCGGCACCGGAGCCGATAGCGCGGGGCCGATCGCCAACGCGTTCCTGCGCAAGCTGTGACCGCCGGCTCGCACAGCATCCAGCGCTCGACAAGTCGGCGGGCTACCGGGCGGAGATCGTGATCTGCGGGCTACCGGGCGGAGATCGTGATCTGCGGGTGGTCGCCTGGACGCAGCCAGCGCAGCACCTTGATCAGCTTCGCGCGCGGCAGCGAGACGCAGCCCGCGGTGGCCGAGCCGGTCCCGACGTGCAGGAATATCGCGCTGCCGCGGCCGGGAACGCGGGCGGTGTTGTAGGCGATCACCGCTGCGTACTCGTACGCGGGCGCCTGGTGCATCGGCTCCGGGTCGGTGCCGGGGTTGGCGGTCCTGTCATTGACCCACTCGTTGTAGAGCGGGCTGGACGGGTCATCGTCCCAGACATCGTAGGAGTACGCGTGCCGGTAGCGGAACGCGACCGGGGGCCGCGGCTGGATGCCGAAGAAGAAACTGAAGCCGTACGTCCCCGAGGGAGTTCGCCCGTCTCCCTCTCGCTTCTTGCCCGGCGCGGCAATGCCGTTGTAGCCGACCCGCGCCGTCCAGGGGCCGAACCTCCTGACCCACCGCCCGCGCACCCGCCGGTAGGCGACGAGGCTCGCAGACGTCGCCGAGCGGGATGCCGCCGTCACCGTTATCAGCTGCCGGACGACGTGATGCCGTTGCGCGGCGCGCGTCGCTGCCGCCGCGTCCGCGTGCGGCGCCATCGCGGCGGTCACGGCCGCGACGGCGAGCGCGACGCACAGGACAGAACGCGACAGCCCGCCTCGTACCCACCCCGATGTCATCGCCCTACCGTATGACGGACACCAGGCGCATCACCAAGCGGGACGGGCTAGCCGGGCGATAGCCAGGACGTGCGGCCTGCTCGGGGGTGCTATCGCTGCCTTATGTGCGGCCCGGGCCAGGCCCTGGGTCATCCACGTGAGCATCGGCGGGACCTCCGCCCGCCATGTCACCATGTCGTGGCCGCCGCCCGGCGTCAGCGTCAGCGGCACATCCGCGCCCCGGAGCCGCAGGTCCGCCCAGAAGAGCTCGGCACCGGCCACGTCCCGCGTGTCACCCGTCCCCGCGCCCAGCCAGAACCGCGGGAGGGCCGCACCCGCCGGCAGCATCTGGATCTCGTCCAGCGGGGTGTTGTCCTGCCGCAGCCTGCGGCTGCCGCCGAACGGGCTGACCCTCCGGATCGGGTGAGCCAGCTGGTTGTCGAACGGCCTGAAGTAGCCGCTGAGCACCCCCGCGAACCCGTAGCGGGACCGGAAGCGCAGAGCCAAGTTGGCGGCGCAGAACCCGCCCTCGGAGTAACCGGCTACGCCCCACGCCGGGCCCGGCCGCTGCACCCGCAGGATATGTGCGATCTGCGCCGGCAGGTCAAGGGCCAGGTAGGTCAGGTCGTGCGGGCCGCCGACCTGGTTGAGGCACTGCAGCGAGACCTTCTCGGCGCCGTTGGCGTCCGGCATGACCAGCACGACGGGCCGGGCCAGCCGGTCGTCCACCAGGTGGTCGAGGGCGTCCGTCACGCCCACCACGTTGATCCAGTCCTGCGGCTCACCAGGCTGGCCGTGGATGAGCTCGATCACGGGGAACCGGTACCCCCGGTACGCCGGCTGGAAGTACTGCGGCGGCAGGTAGACATACACCACTCTGGTGATATGGCTGCGCCGGCCGGTCACCATCCCGCGCAGCGTGTATCCCTGCTGCCGCGCCAGCTTGAGATAGGCAGTGCTTCGGTCGAGCGCGCCGAGCTGCGACCCGGACTCCAGGTTGCCGGGGGGCGCCTGGCGCACCCCGCTGACGCCCTGGTTGGTCAGGTCCGCGACCGCCCCGCCCCAGGTCTCGTAGTAGCCGTAAAACCTGTTCACGGCCACCACCCCGAACAGCATCGCGGGCACGAAGGCCAGGCAGCCGACAACCACGCGCAGGACGGTCCGGCGGGTGGCCAGCATCCGCCACAGCAGCGCGCCGAAGGCCAGGATCAGCAGGACGAACAGGGCCGTGCTCTGCGGCTCTAGCATTCAGGCCTCCGGCCGCGCTCGACGGCAGCCGCCATGCTTCCTCACAGTCAGCTATGACGTACGCCGCTGCCGATGCTTCCCTGCCGCATGCGCATTCCGATCGGCACTGAGAAAGAACGCCCAGATCGCAGCTATAGTTTCCAGCTAAAGACATAATTTATGCTGTCCTGGCGAAATTCATAACAAGCCAATTCCGGATCATTACCAGCGTGAGGTGAAGCTCACTTCAGCGGCCGTGCCCGGCCGCCGCCGTGCGTCAGTCGCTCGCCAGGTCGGCGAGCAGCGCGGGGATGAGCCGCTCCTCCATCACGGCGCGGGCCGCCGTGTGCATCTCGGCAGCCAGCCTGTCGTCCCCACGGGGCCCCCGCCGGTGTCCCGCGCAGCGGCTCCGAGGCACCCTCCGCAAGCGCGTCGAGATAGTCGCTGACGGCCGCGATCCCGCCGGGCCCCCCGCCGGTCGGGCACGCCGAAGGCCACCCAGCAGGCCGGCCAGCAGGCGGAACGGGCGGTGGCGCAGGGCGGCAGCGGCGATTCCGGCGGCCGCCGCGACGAAGGCCACCTGCACCAGGCCGGTCAGCAGCCGCCCGGCAGGATCAGATCGCAGCCAGGTCACGGCGGACGTGCCGGGACCGAGCAGCCGGCGGTGAGCCGCCCCGACGGCGGCGAGCGTCCCGGCCAGCACCAGCCCGCTGACGATCAGACGGATGACATCGCCCGGATGACGGTACCGAGAGGCCGGCAGGAACCGCACCGCGTGCTCGGCGACGTCCGGATTCATGCCGGTCACCGTCTGCCCTCCGCGCGGTCCGGCGGGATGGCGCCAGCCGGGCGCTGCGTCCCGGCAGGCCGCTGCAGCCCGCCGCGCCGCCGTCGCTGAAACTGGTCGGCCACCAGCGCGGTCACCAGAGCGCAGGACGTGCCGAGGAGGATCCCGGCCGCGGCGTCGGAGAGCCAGTGCGCACCCAGGTAGGCGCGGGAGAGACCCATCAGGATCGAGAACGCCACCGCGGCCGCGCCCCACCAGGCCCGCCGCCCCGCGGGCACCAGCGCGATGACCGCCGCCACAACGGTGACCGACGCGGCGACGGCGTGTCCGGACGGGAACGACGCCCCGCTCGTCGCGACCAGCGACCCGGGCGGCCTGGCCCGGTCGTAGATCCCTTTGACCGGGCCGATCAGGACCTCCGACAGCACCATCGCCGCGGTGAAGGCGGCCAGATGCCACCACCGGCGCCGCAGGGCGAGAAAGCCGGCCAGGGCGATTCGCACGGGCAGCGTGACGTACACAAGCCCAAGGACGTTGAAGACCCTGGCGATCGCGGTGAGCGCCGGCGCCCGGCCGGAGATCATCAGCCGCAGCCACGCATCATCCAGCCGCTGGATGCGGGCCAGCGGGCCGTGTCCGGCGACCAGGGCGAACACCACGGCCGTGAGCGCCACCACCCCGGCGGTCAGCAGGGCGGTCCGCCGGGGACTGGCAAGAAGCGCGTCCTCCTCACGCTGGGCTGTGGCCGGCCGGGTCATCCGGAGCATGCGGCACCTCGCCCGCACAGGGCCAGGCCCTCGGTGCGCCGGACATAGCCGACCAGCGCTGAGCGGGGTGTGAACGCCAGCGCGCTGTCAGCAGCGCCGGCCAGGACCGGGGACACGCCCGGCGCGTATCGGTAGGTGGCGCAGCCGCCGGGGAAGGTGGAGTAGCGAACGCCGGAGGATCGCGAGACCCGGCTCGGCGGGCGCTCGAACCGGCGCATGCCGGGCTGGCCGGATCGGATCTGCCGGGCGCCTGAGGTGTCGCAGGTCGCCGTCAGGGTGATCGTCACCGCCGGACCCCCGACTTGCGCGGAGTCCAGCCAGAAGCTGGCCTTCCCGCTGGCGATCTCGGCATCGGTGCCGACAGCGCCAGCCGTCCAGCCCGACGGGAGTCGGGCGATGCAGGGCAGGAAGGCCGCCGAGGGAACCGCCTGGGCCGCCAGGATCATCGTGTGGCCCGTGCCGCAGTCGGGCGGCCGCCCACCTGGGTTGCCGGCCGGGAGGAGCACGGTGAGGCTGATGATGGTGGGCACGACGAAGATGATGAGCATCACCACGGCCACGCTCACCCGCCGGGCACTCCAGCGCTGCAGCACGATCGGCCGCCGCTGCGGGGCCAGCGTCCGGAACTCGGCGAGCAGGTCGCGGGGATCGCGTTTCATGAAGGCGCGCAGCTGCGTCGGGCTGGCCACCCCGCGGGTGGCGGCGAAGGCCTCGGCCAGC
>Ga0209871_1000334_pt1 | contig 13115 bp, 9 predicted proteins | sample OrgsoiDNA2013045_FD_185795 | JGI IMG/M metagenome (GOLD analysis project Ga0209871, IMG submission 185795) | Permafrost soil microbial communities from the Arctic, to analyse light accelerated degradation of dissolved organic matter (DOM) -... | ecosystem: Environmental > Terrestrial > Soil >... | reverse complement strand
GATGCGCCTGGCGGTCTGGGACGGCCAGCCAGGCGACGGACCGGGCGGAACGGCCAGCGTTGTCCAGCACTGGCGGGATATGGGGCTGCCGGTAGAAATCGTGACGCCGCAGGTCGTCGGTGCCGGCCAGGTGCCAGACGTTGGCGCCGATCATCTTCTGGAAGCGGACGAAGACGTCGGTGCCGAGGTAGGGCCCGGACAGGTGGCCGATGTGCAGCCCGCCATTGGGCGTGGGCGGCGTGGAGAACACGAAGACGGGCCGGTCGCCGAATCGCCTGCGGACCGTCGTGGCCGCGGCCCGCGAGGCGCGAGGGGCGTCCCGCCAGTAGAACGTCGCGAAGACCAGATCGGCAGTGCCGGTGTTGTCGAGGTAGTGCGTCTCGAACGGCTCGAACTGCAGGACCATGCCGGGGGACACCGGGGTGCGCCTGGCGTCCACGACGAGGTCGCCGCGGCCGGAGACGATGACGAACGTCTCGGTCTCGTCGTGCTGATGCGGATCCGAGTGACGGCCTGGCGAGACCTTGCCCCAGGCCGCGCCCACGCCCATCGACTCGACCGCCCCCATGTCGATCTCGCCCAGGTCGATGCCGAACGAGCGGTGCAGGGAGCTCCCGTCATACGTGCTGGTGATCACCTGATACTCCTTCGCTCTGCTGGAACTGCAGCAGATCCGCGGCTTCCGCTCCGATCGCCGGGGCAAGCCGGTAGCCCGAGCCGTTCGCGGCACCCGCGAACACGATCCGTCCCGTCTCGTCCAGGGCGCGCACCAGCGGTTCTCGGTCCGGGCTGTAGGCGTCGCAGAACACCCGCCCGGCACCGCAGGCGTCCGCCAGGGCCGGCGAGTAACGGCGCAGGCAGTCGCGAGCCGCGCCGATGTCCGCCGCGGACAGGCCCGCCGCCAGCCCATCGGGGTCGACGTCCCACTCCTGGCAGGTGTAGCTGAACAGCCAGTGCCCGCGGTGCCGGAGCGGCAGCAGGAACGCATCCTCGTCGTCAAATACCACAGCTTCGTCGGCCGGGCCCGGCCGCTGCTCGATGTGCAGCGCCACCACCTTCTTCACCCGCAGCCCCAGCGGGGCGACGCGGTCGCGCCACGCCGGGGCGGACAGCCACGGCCCCGGCGCCAGGACCACGGAGTCGGCCACGAGCCGCTTGCCCGTCCCGCCGGACACGGTGACCGTGCCCCCGCTGGACTCCAGGCCCGTCACCGCGACGCCCTCGAGGAAGCGGACCCGCGGACGCAGCCGCGCCGCGACGGCCTGGGCCAGCTGGTACACGTCGGTGTAGTGGCAGCCCGCGATATGCCAGGCCAGCGACCCGTCAGGAACGCAGATAGCGCCGTCGCGCATGCTGCCGGCCGGTGCTGGCGCCGCCAGGCCGAGGTATCCGCCGCCGAGCGCGCGGCCGTGGGCGCGGCCGGAGATCACGGTCGCGTCGATCGGGTGAATCGGCAGTTCGGGATGGCGACGCCGCAGGTCGGCGTAGTAGGCGTGACTGTAGGCCGCCATCTGCCGCGTCCGCGCCGTCGCACCTCTTGGCAGGTGCATGCCCGCTGACCTCCGGCTGGCCCCGGCGCCGATGGCGTCGCGATCGAGCACGGTGATCGATGCCTGCGGATCGCGGGCGGCGAGCTCACGCGCGATCAGGCAGCCGATAATCCCGGCGCCGATGACGGCAATTGCAGGCTGCGCCATCGCCTAGCCGTCCTGGAGTTCGCTGCTGGTGGGCTTGGTCATCCACTCGATGAACGAGGTCAGCTGGTGCTCGGTGCGGACGCCGCGCAGCCGGTCGAGGATCCGCTGGCTGCGCCAGGCGTTGAGGCTCAGGTTGGGATCAGCGAGGCCGCGCTGGCCGCGCGCGGCATTCTGCAGGAAGATGTTGCGATCCGCTGGACCGTCCCACTGGACGGCGAAATTGTGGTCAATCTTGTACTCATCGCCCGCCCGCTCCAGCCGCGTCTTGATCGGATCCAGGAAGTCCAGCGGTGCCGGGCGGAAGCCGGTGGCCCAGATGACCACGTCGAGCTCGATGTTCTCGCGGACGCCGGCGTGGTCGTTGTGGCCGAGCGCGAGACTCCACGCGCTCCGGCCCGCGCACGTGATGTCGGCGACCGTCCGGTTGGGGTAGAGCGCCACCAGGTCCTGGTCGCCGTTAATGAAATGATGCGTGTAGATGCGCTGGTAGATGAGTCGCAGTGTGGCATCGGATATTCCGTCGCTGCTGAGCGCGTGCCGCGCGTTGAACGCGTACCGCGTCGTGGCGTCGAGTCTTGCGAAGTAGTCGGAGTAGCTCGGCATGTAGTAGTCGTTGGTGAACGGAGAATCATCTAACGGGAAGTAGTTGGGACGCCGGGATATCCAGACGACTCGCCGTGGTAAATCACCATTTGGGCGGGAGACGAGATCGAGGAACACCTCCGCACCCGACTGGCCGCCGCCGACCACGCCAACCCGCTTGCCGCCGAGGTTGCTCGCCTTGGCGAGGAATTCACTCACGTGGAACTGCCGGTCGCCGATGTGCGCGTGCGCATGCGGTGGCAGTTGTGGCTGGACGCCCACGCCGACCACGATGTTGTCCGCGGTCACGGTCATCGCGGCAGTGCGGATGCGGAACACGTCGTCGTACTCGACCGAAAGCACCTCATGGCGAAAGACGATGTTCTCGTTCTTCTGGCACGCCCATGCCATGTAGTTGCGGAACTCCTGCCGCGGCACGGCGTCGAACTGAGCGTTGAGGAAGTGGTAAATGCGGCCGAGTTCGTGCAGATAGGCAAGGAAGGAGTACGCGTTGGTCGGCTCTGAAAGGCTGACGAGATCCTTGAGCATGGAGACCTGGATTGACGCGTGCGGCACCTGCTGGCCGTCATGCCACCCGAAACTATCCTTCTTGTCGAGGAAGAGGTTTGTAATCTCGGGATAGCTGTGCATCAGTGACGCCAGGCTCAGATTTGCGGGGCCAACGCCGATACCGACGCAGCGGTAGTGTCGTAGCTGGTTGTCTGCCGCCGCTTTTTGTATCAATCTAGCTGCCCTTCCAGAGAGCCGTTTCGAAAAGGTTTACTCAATGTGCGGCTTTAGTTAACCAGGGTCCTTATGCGGCGAAGCCACAAGCGAGCCTGCCTACCGGGTCAGCGTTCCGAAAGTGACTATCGCCAGAAGGATCACATGGTATCTCAAAGGGTGTCAAGACTAATCTTGTGTGGTGATGCCACATAAGTCAGACATACTTAGGCTATCCACCTGGGAATTGCTGGCCCGACGGCGTCGGCTGGCCGCGCGCATCGGCGATCTGGAGGACGTGCTGCTCGGGTCGCTCGTGGAGCAGATGCGCCGGTGCGGCAAGGCCGGCTGCAGGTGCGCCACGGGCGACCCGCACGGTCCGTACGCCTACTTCGCCCCGAGGCGCGGCGGGCGCGGGATGAGGTACGTGCCCGCGGCCCTGGCGGCGTCCGTCCGCGCGTGCCTGCGGCACGGCGAGCACGTCGAGGCAGTGCTGGCGGAGATCTCAGCGATCAACGTCGAACTGCTGGCCAGGCGAGCCCTGCGCTAGCGCTGGTCGTTTCTGGCTGGCACGCGCTGGCTACCGCGGCTAGTTGGGCCATTCTCCCGCAATGGACGCGCAAGCCCTGATGCTGCGCAGTTCCGCAATGACCAGCGGGCCCGCGTATTCGCGATCTTGACTGGCCGGCCGGACGCCGAGTTGCGGCGCGCTGCGTCCGCGTCGGACTGGAGCTACCAGGGACAGGCCCAGCATCTGACCGCGGATGACGAGTGGTAATGGTCCGGCGGGGTTTCCGCCGGGAGCCGGCCGAGTTCTCGTCAGGCAGAGTATGCCGAGGGCGCTGAATGGCTGGTGCCCCAGATGTGGGGATAGAGGCGTCATCGGCCTTTACCGCGCTGAGATCGAGCGAGGGAATGCCATTATCGCGGAACGCCTGCACGACGTGCCGCTGCGCGATAGAGACCCGTATTGGCCGGAGTTCTGGTCCTCGCATTCCGGGTTACCGGCCAGGAGAGAGCCCGCATCTGAGATGGGTTATCCTGCACCCGATCAAGGAAGCCGGCCGGAATCCCCGGCGGCTCTGTACCGCACGGAAACCCCGGACGACCGCGCCGGCCTGGCTCACGTTAAGCCAGGCCGCGGATTCGCATTAATGGGTCGCTCTAGCCCGTTACCGTCGTCACCTGCAGCTGTGTACCGCTCCGCCGATGATGCCCCCCGAGGTGAGAGCCTTGGCCGGCCGGGTGGACGAGCGCAGGAATAGGGTCGGGGTCTGCGAGCAATGGGTTCTGGCGAGCTCACGGACGTGCGAGCAGGGATCTGGCGAGCCACCGGATCTGCGAGCAATGAGCCAGGGAGAGGCGGATTCACGCTGTGCAGGACAGCCATTGTGACCCGTTCGGCACCGCAGACCTGCGCCGCCGGGTGCTCGACGCCTGGGCGGCGTCGCCGGCGCGGTTCCGCGAGGACGCCAACGCCGAAGAGGACTACGCGCTCGGGGGCTACCGGGACCGCGTCGTGGTGGAGCTGGCCCAGAATGCGGCCGACGCGGCAGCGCGGGGGGCCGTGGCGGGCCGGCTGCGCCTGACACTGCGCGCCGGAACGCTCGTGGCGGCGAACACAGGAGCGCCGCTGGACGCGGCGGGCGTCGCGGCGCTGTCCACGCTGCGCGCCTCCAGCAAGCGAGGAGCCGATACGCGCGAGACAGCGGTCGGCAGGTTCGGCGTAGGTTTCGCCGCCGCCGTCGCCGTCAGCGACGAGCCGCGTGTCTCCTCGCTCACCGGCGCGGTGGCCTGGTCGCGCAGCGCCGCCCGCGACCTCGTCCGGCGGCTTCCCGCAGTGGCCGCCGAGCTTGCCGAACGCTCGGATCATGTCCCCGTGCTGCGGCTGCCGTTCGCCGCGGACAGCAGGCCGCCCGAGGGCTACGCGACAGCGGTCACCCTGCCCCTGCGGGACGAGGCCGCTGGCCGGCTCATGGAGCGGCTGCTCGCGGAGACAGGGCCCGCGCTCCTCCTCGCGCTACCTGCTCTGGCTACCGTCGAGATTGAGGTCGACGGCACCACCCGCGTGCTGACCGCGGCGCACGACGGCGACGGCGTGACGATCACCGTCGACGGCGCGGCCAGCCGGTGGCGCACGGCGACCTCGGGCGGCCGGACCGACCCGAGGCTTCTGGCCGGCCGCCCGGCCGAGGAGCGTGCGCGCCCGTCCTGGTCAGTGCGCTGGGCAGTTCCGGCCACGCTGGGCGGCGAGAACGGCGATGCGCCGGATGGCCGCCTGCCTGAGGGGGTCAGCGGCGTCGTGCACGCGCCAACGCCGACGGACGAGCCGCTCGGCCTTCCGGCACTGCTGCTCGCCTCGTTCCCGCTCAGCACTGACCGCCGCCACGTCGCGCCGGGCCCCCTCACCGACTTCATCCTCGATCAGGCGGCCGAGGCCTACGCTGCGCTGCTGCCCAGCCTGGCGCCCGGAGCCGGCCTGCTCGATCTGGTCCCTGGCCCCGTCGCGCAGGGCGAACTGGACGCGCAGTTGCGTGGCAGGATCCTGCCACGCCTGCAGGAAACCGCGTTCCTTCCCGCCGCCGAGCAGCCTGGCCCGCGAATCCGGCCGCACGACGCGATCATCCTGGACGCACACCTCCCCGGCCTCGCTGGCTGCCTCGCGCCGGTACTGCCCGGCCTGGTCGCGGGGCCGGCCCGGCATCCCGCCTACGCGGCACTCGGCGTCCGGCGGCTCGGGCTGGCCGAGCTGGCCGACACGCTCGCCTCGCTCGACCGCGAGCCGGCCTGGTGGCGAGGGCTGTACGACGCGCTGGCCGCCGCGGAGCCGGGCGAGCGTGGCGAGCTCGGCGCACTGCCGGTTCCGCTGGCCGACGGGCGGCTGGTGCGGGGCCCGCGCGGGCTCCTGCTGCCCGGGCCGGGCCTTGAGCACGCTGAGCCGCTGGCGCTCCTCGGCTTCCGCGTCGTTCATCCCGGCGCGGTGCACCCGCTGCTGGCCCGGCTGGGCGCGGTCGAGGCGACACCGCGGGGCGTCCTGGCCGACCCGGCGGTGCGCGCAGCGGTCGAGGCATCCTACGACGAAGAGGATCCCGGCTCGGTCGCCCACGCGGTGCTCAGCCTCGTCGCGACCGCGCGCCTGCGGCCAGGAGACCACCCCTGGCTCGCTGATCTGGCGCTGCCGGGCGCCGACGGCGAGTGGTATCCGGCGGGCGAGCTGCTCATCCCCGGCGGACCGCTGGCCGAGGTGGTCGCGGCGGACACGCCGTTCGGCACCGTCGGCCCGGCGATACTCGAGCGTTACGGCGCCGCCACGCTGGAGGCAGTCGGCGTGCTCTGGTCGTTCAGCTTGCTGGTCGCGGCGGACGTTGCCCTCGACGACCCCGACCTCGACCTGGACGGCGCGCAGGAGTGGGCCGCCGACACGTGCGCGCGACTGTCCGGCGGCAGCGTGCCGCCGGCGGCGGCGGAGATGCTGGCCGTCCGCGACCTTGAGCTCGTCGACCCGGCACGCTGGCCGCGGGCTCTGGAGCTGCTCGCCGCTCCGGCCTTGCGGGCGGCGCTGGTCGAGCCCACCCGGGTACTGCTCGCCGACGGCCGCCACGCCGACGTGCCGTCCTACACCGCCTGGTGGCTCCGCCGCCATCCGGTCCTCGGCGGCCATCGGCCCACCGACGTGCGCATCGCCGACGCGGACCCGCTGCTCGCGGGCCTGTACGACGAGGCCGCCCTCCCTGCGGACCCGGCTGTCGCCCGCGCGCTTGGCGTACGCACCTCGCTCGCGGAGTTGCTCGCCGAGCCGGGCGGCGCGGACGAGCTGCTGGACCGGCTGGCCGACCCGGGGCGGCCGGTGACGCGGCCGCAGTTGCGGGCCCTGTGGGCGGCGCTCGCGGCCGTCACGCAGGCCACGCCACCAGACCGGGTACGCGCGGTACGCGGGGACGAGGTTGTCGTGGCCGATGCCGTGGACGCGCTGGTACTGGACGCCGCGGACCTGTGGCCGCTGGTGGCAGCCCAGCCCCTGCTGCTGGCCCCGTACGACCGGGCTCCGCGGCTCGCTGACCTGCTGGACCTGCAGCTGGTCTCGGAGGAGGTCGCCGGCCTGGTCGAGTCGTCACCGGCACGCCGGCGGGTCCCCGCGATCGTGGGCGCGGTGCTGCCTGGCGCTCCCACGACCTACTATGCGCATGACCGGCTCGTCGTGGACGGCGTCGCCGTGCCGTGGCGCTACACCCTCGGCGCCGTGCACGCCGCCGGGCCCGGCGGCCTGGCCTGCGGGCTGGCCTGGGCGTCGGGCAGGTGGTCGGCCCGGCACCTGCTCGCCGCCCTGCTGCGTGACCCCGGTGCGGCTGCCCGCCTGCTCGCGGAGGCCGACCTGGACGCCGATCTGCCGCCCGAGCACATGATCAGGCCGTAACGTGCCGGAGGATGGCCCTGCGGGCTCCTCGGGCCGGGGCTGGCAGCGTGGATACCGGGCTGGCCAGCATGGATACACTGAGCGCCGGAATCACGTGAGAAGCCACTGACGGTGGCCGGCAAAGAGCAGGTGGCCGGGCAAAGAGCAGGTGGCCGGGCAAAGAGCAGAGGGAGTGCCCGTGGGCAAAGGATCGGCTGGCTACTTCGGGGAGTTCGGCGGCCGGTACGTGCCTGAGATTCTTCTGCCGGCACTGGAGAATCTGGAACGGGCCTATCTGGAGGCAAAGGACGACCCGTCTTTCGCGGCGGAGTTCGCCCATCTACTGGAAACCTTCTCGGGACGCCCAACTCCCCTGACCTTCGCTCAGGGACTTACCCGTCGGCTCGGCGGCGCCAAGATCTATCTCAAGAACGAGGGCCTCAACGTTACCGGTGCCCACAAGATAACCCACTGCATCGGGCAGGCGCTGCTGGCTAAGCGCATGGGGAAGACCCGGCTCATCGCGGAGACCGGGGCCGGTCAGCACGGCGTGGCGACCGCGACGGTGGCGGCCAAGTTCGGCTTCGAGTGCACCGTTTACATGGGCGACATCGACGTGCGGCGCCAGCGCCCCAATGTGTTTCTCATGGAACGCCTTGGTGCCACGGTCGTGCCGGTGCACTTCGGCAGCCGCAGGCTCAAGGACGCCGTGAACGCCGCGCTCAAGGACTACATCGCCAGTAGCACCACCACGCACTACCTGATGGGATCGGCGCTGGGGCCGAGCCCGTATCCGGCCATGGTCCACGATTTTCAGTCGGTGGTCGGCCGGGAGATAGCAGCCCAGGTCCAGCGCGCCGAGGGCAAGCTGCCGGATTACGTGATCGCGTGCGTCGGCGGGGGGAGTAACGCGATCGGCGCGTTCGGCGAGTTCGTGCCGCATGCATCCGTGCGACTCATCGGTGTCGAGGCCGGCGGCACGGGCGACGGACCCGGTGAGCATGCCCGCCGGTTCCCTGGCGGGAGCACGGGGATCGTGGAGGGATACAAGTCACTATTCCTGCAGGATGACGACGGGCAGATGCAGGCTACGCACAGCATCTCGGCCGGCCTGGACTATCCCGGCATCGGGCCGGAACTCGCCGATCTACAGCAGCGGGGCCGCATCGAATTCGTCTTCGCCCGCGATGAGCAGGTCATCGAAGCAGTAGACCTGCTGGCGAAGACCGAAGGCATCATCGCGGCGCTCGAGTCGGCCCACGCGGTGGCGCACACTGTCGTACTCGCCCCTACGCTGCCGAAGGACGACGTGGTCGTGGTGAATCTGTCGGGCCGCGGGGACAAGGACATCTTCATCCTGGCCGAGGCGTTCGCCGATAAGGACTTCTACGAATTCCTGCGGACGGAGGCCGAACGCAATGCGTAACAAGATCGACGAACGCCTCGATGACCTGCGAGAGTCGGGACGCAAGGGCCTCATGTCCCACGTTGTCGTCGGCTACCCGTCGCTGGAGGCGATCCGGGAGCTGGTGCTCGCCATGGGCGAGGCGGGCGTGGACTTCATCGAGCTGCAAATACCGTTCGCAGACTCGCTGGCGGATGGCCCGACTATCCAGGTGGCCTGCGAAAGGGCGCTGGCTCGCGGCACCCGCGTGCGGGACGCCTTCGAGATCGCCGAGGATCTTGCCGGGAAAAGCGTGCCGCTGCTGTTCATGGCCTACTCGAACACCGTCTACCGGTATGGCGTCGAGAAGTTCTGCCGGGACGCCGCCGAGGCCGGGGTGTCCGGACTCATCGTGCCAGACATGCCGCTGGAGGCGGCCGAGCGCGAAGGATTTCTGGCCTCGTGCCGTCGGCACGACCTGCACAACATCATCACCCTCGCTCCTACTTCCACGCAGGAGCGGATAGCCAAGAACGCGGCGATCGCGAGTGGTTTCGTGTACTGCATGTCGCGGCAGGGGGTCACGGGCGCGCAACTCGGCCTGGCCCCTGACGTGCAGGAGTATCTGGCGAGAGTTCGCGAGCGCACGACGGTCCCGATGGCGGCAGGTTTCGGCATCTCGAGCCGGGAACGCCTGGAGAAGGTCCTGCCGTACTGCGATATCGCCGTGGTCGGCAGTGCGGTCATAGATTGCATCGATGAACTTGGCTCGGCAGGTACCCAGCAGCAGGTCGCGGCGGCCAAGGGGTTCCTGGAGACACTGGCGGCCGGGCTGGCGGGCGCGGGCAGTCCGCTGTCACTCTGAGGCCTAGCCCGGGGTGCGTGTCAGATGCTCCAGAGGGCCTGGGCGGGGGAGAGGCGGGCGGCGCGCAGGGCGGGGAGCAGGCCGTCGAGGGCGCCGGTGAGCAGGGCGGCGGTCAGGCCGCCGGCCCAGGCCCGGGCCGGGATGATGGTGGCCCAGTGCCGGGCGTGGGCGTAGATGGCATCGACGTCGTCGGGGAGGCCTGAACGGGCGCGGCCGGGCTACTACGTCCAGTTCACGCTCTGCGCTCACCAGGGCTATCGCGCACCTTCGTCAGCAGGTGAGCGCGTGCGCAGCGGCGGCAGTGCGTACAAGCTGTCGATGCTGAGGTGCTGTGCATCCGCAAGCACGCAGTCCTGCTGTTCCTGTGCCTTATCGGCGGTCTGCTTGGCTAGCTCTGACGCTAGGCCACCCAGCTGCCGCACACCGGTATCGTCGACCAGCACATGGCTCGTAGAGAGAATTGCGATGCCCTCCACCCGCCGCTCTGCCCGCCCGGGCAGCGAGAGACCTGCCCCGACCTTCGTCGCCTCAAGCGGGTCGGCTGGATGCGCCGCCAGCCTGTTGCGCTCCTCGATTACCCATTTATGATATTTCATCACCTCGCCCTGAAGGGGCAGGGTTCGGATGTCCTCAGCCGCAAGCCCGAATCGCTTGCCCTTGCCAAAGCAACGAGCATAGGCAACCAGAGCTGCCGACCAGAGCGCCTGCGGCACAACCGCATCTCGATCTTCCTCGGGCCTGGCCAGCTCGGCAAGCAGGCGCTTGCAGCATTCCATCACGAATTGAAGATCCTGGATGATCGAGACCTGATCGGCGAGTACGTGCGCTGATGGCATGTCAAGAGCGACAGTGAGCATCGCGACTTCTGGCGATGCCGCGTTCGTCTCGCCCACTGGCCCTCCGCCCCTGCTAGTGACTCCATGACTGCACGCGCTCAGATTCTCGCATGCGGACGGCTCGCCTCCCGTCTCACATAGCGACAAGTTATTCCTGGCTATCCCGCCGCCCGCACGAGGTCCCGCGGTCCAGGCGCCAGGGGTGTCAGTCCCTGCCCGGCTTGACGTAGCCGAAGAACCCGCGGCGCTTGATCAGCTCGGCGACATTGGCGGGAACCATCTCTTCCCAGGAGTCGTCGTCCGCGGCTATCCGGCGGAGCACGTCGCGGCTGAAGATCGGCAGGAACTCGGGCCGGTAGTTGTCGAGGTGAACGAAACTGCCCCGCCCGGCGAGGTAGTCATACAGTGGCTGCAGTTCCGGCCGGACGCTGATGTCGTTCACGGTCCTGAGCTCCTCCTCCGGCGAGGGCTGCAGGGGGTAGACATACAGCTTCAGGTCGTTCTTGAACAGCCGCCCGAAGCTTTCCAGGATCCCGCCGGGAAGCTGTGCGTGGTTCTTCTCGTCGAACAGATCGATCAGGCTCGGCACGCCCATCACGATGCCGATCCGCTCGCTCGTTCGTTCGCCCAGGTAGGCAGCGAGGCGGTAATAGTCGAAGTAATCGGTGATCAGCACGGTAGAGCCGCACGCGGCGAGCAGTTCCGCGCGGGCCAGGAAATCTCGCCTGTCCACGTCGGCTCCTCCCGCGAGCAGGTTGCGCATCGTGATCTCGGTCAGCGCCAGCACCGGCTTACCTGTCACTGCCGGGTCGGCTTCGAACTTGGCTCTTGCCGTTTCGAGCATGTCGAGATTCACGTGCGTCGGCGGGCGGAAGCTGCCCCGCTCGACCAGGATGGCCTTCTTGCGCAGCACCTCGCTCGGCTGCAGCACCTCGCGGTCGGGGCCGAACATCGCCACGCCGCTCAGCCCCAGCTGGACGAGCTTGAGCGCCATCAGCCTGTTGTCGACGCCGCGGAACTCGATGCCGCGGAACTGGATCATGTCGATCTCGATGCGGCCGGTGGTCAGGCGGTCAAGGAGGCTCTCGATCAGCTTGTCCGGCTCGTGGTGCAGGAAAAACGCGCCGTGCAGCAGGTTCACGCCGACGATCCCGAGTGCCTCCTGCTGCAGCGAGGCCTCGATGTCGAGCATCCGCACGTGCATCACGATCTGGCTCGGGTCGTCGCGGGCCTGGGCCTGGAACTTCACGCCCATCCAGCCGTGGCACTCGTTGCTGCCGTGGAAGCTGCGCGCCACGACCGTGTCGGCGAACGCGAAGAACGAGGTTCCGTCACCCCGTTCATCGCCGAGCCGCTCGACGTTGAGCTGGAATTCCTTGTCCAGCATGCCCTGAAGCCGCACGGCGGACACATACCTGTCCGCCTTGCCGTAGACGGCGTCGCTGACGGCCATGTCGTAAGCGGAGATTGACTTCGCGATGGTGCCTGCGGCGCCGCCCACCCGGAAGAACCAGCGCACGACCTCCTGGCCGGCCCCGATCTCGGCGATCGTCCCGTACCAGCGCGGATCGAGGTTGATCCGCAGGGCCTTCTGATGCGTGTCGGATTGGTGAGTGCCGACGATGAGCTCGGTCATGCCTCTCCCTGCCTGCTCACCCGGCCCGCTGCTGCCGTCTGCTGCCCGTTCAGGGCAGCGGTCCGGTGCCAGCGTCCCCCGCCGGAATTCTACTAATCTCGCCACGCCCGGCGCCAGCCCGTACCAGCGCAGCGCGAACTGCTGCTGCCGGACCGCCGGATGACGCGGGAGCGGCCGGATTAGAGTGTGTCGATGATCAGCATTGGCAGGCTGGACCAGGCCGACCGCGCTGCGTGGGAGATCCTCTTCCGCGGTTATATCGACTTCTACCAGCGCACCCTGCCGCAGGAGATGTACGACCGGGCCTGGGGCGAGTTCCAGGAAGGCACCCGGATGCATGCTCTCGGCGCCACGATCAGCAGCCGGCTGGTCGGCATCGCGCACTTTCTCGTTCATGCCAACACATCGGCGCCGGACGTGTGTTACCTGCAGGATCTGTTCACCGCGCCGCAAGCGCGTGGCCAGGGCGCGGGCACAGCCCTGATCGGCGCGGTGGCGGACTGGGCGCGTGCCCAGGGCTGCAGCACGCTCTACTGGCAGACCCAGGAGTCAAACGTTACGGCCCGGCGGCTCTATGACCAGCTTGCCATCAACGATGGTTTCATCCGGTACCGGATGCCGCTCTGAGCCGGATCCCAGGTTCCCGGCACTCGCACGCCGGCCCGCAGCAGCGGCCCGATCACCGGATCGCCCGCGAGCTGCGCAGCTGGCTCCTCCGTATCCTCGTCCAGAGAGGCGATCCGCCGGGCCCGGCTCACGATGTGGATGAGCCCGCCCCAGTGCGGCAGATGCGCAAGCCGAGACTCCCGGCGGCGCCCTGGTCGCCTTCGTAGCGCATCCCCGGTCCTAGGGTGACGCCAGGTGTCAGGGCGCCGCTCCGGCTGGGCGCCTTGCACCAAAGAGTCGGAGTCACCCGGCCGTCCTCTACCCGGGGTCTGGCAACTCCGCGGAAATGCCGGCCACCACGAGATCCACGACGCGGCGCACGAACTCCTCGTT
>Ga0209871_1000332_pt1 | contig 13222 bp, 13 predicted proteins | sample OrgsoiDNA2013045_FD_185795 | JGI IMG/M metagenome (GOLD analysis project Ga0209871, IMG submission 185795) | Permafrost soil microbial communities from the Arctic, to analyse light accelerated degradation of dissolved organic matter (DOM) -... | ecosystem: Environmental > Terrestrial > Soil >... | reverse complement strand
CCCGAGCCGCCGGGCCGCCGGAGGCGCCCGGGCTGCCCGAGTCGCCGGAGCTGCCGAAACTGTCGTAGGCCCGAGTTACAACTCTGCTGTCGGCCCAACCGGACGAGGAGCCCAAGATGGAGCAGAGCGTGACCGAAGTAGCGGAGATCGAGCTTGCCCGGCTGGCGCGGCACTTAACCGAGCCGGGGGAGGACGAGTGCCTGCGCTGCTTCCTGATGCGGATGATCCGCGAGTTCGGCTGCGACGGAACGCACCGGTGGACGATCCGGTGGCGTGACCTGCGCGCCCCCCGCGCCCGCGGGCTCATCGGGCGCCTGCAGCGCCGGGGTGGCTGCTGCTGCGACTGCGAAGTGATCTTCAATGTCTTCCCCGGCTATGCTGAGACCGATGAGGCGGCGCAGTGCGCGGGCGTCCTGCGCGCCGGTTCAGCCGTGCCCTGCGATCCGCGATCGCTGAGAAAGAGCGCCTAGATGCTAGAGACACCCTTTGTGCTCATCGGCACGGACGAGATCGCGGCGCAGTTGCGTCGCAGCCGCGAGCGCTGGGGCTTCTCCTACATCACCGTCCACGAGCCGTTCATGCCGGTCTTCGCCCCGGTGATCAAGCGCCTGCGCGGCGAGTGAAGCTGGCCTGGTCAGTCCTCGTCCTTCGCCAGGATCCGCAGCAGTGCCCTGGCGATCGGCAGAGCGGTGATCTCCGCCTGCCAGGGCCTGGCGCCGTAGCCGGCCAGGTCCGCGCCGACCGCCTCGGGAGTGACTGGCTCCGGCGGCTGCCAGGACAGCCTGCGCACCGCATCGGGGGCCAGCAGGTTCTCGGCGGGAAGAGCGTGGGAATCGGCGAGCGCCGCGACGACTGCCCGCACGGCCGTCAGCCGCCTGGCAGCCTCGGGGTCACGCTCATGCCAGCGGTGCGCAGGCGGCGGCCCGTCGCCCGCTGGGGCCGAGGCCAGCGGCAGGGAGCGATCCGGCATAGCCCCGGCCCGCCGGAGGGCACGCAGCCACTCGGAGCCGTGCCGGCGAGCACCGCGGCTGTTGAAGCCGACGATCTTGCTGAGATCTTCGGGCTCGCCGGGGGTCAGCCGGGCAGCCTCGACGATCGCCACGTCCGTGAGCACCCGGGTGGGGGACATGTCGCGCCGCTTGGCGATCTTGTCCCGCTCGAGCCAGAGCTCGCGGACGATCGCCAGGCCGCGCCTGGTGCGCACGCGGTGGATGCCGGAGGTACGGCGCCATGGGTCCTGGCGTGCGCCCGGCGGCCCGGCGGTCAGCACGGCATTGAACTCCTGCCGCGCCCACTCGGCCTTCCCCTGCTCCTCAAGCTGCTGGGCCAGCGCGTCGCGCAGCTCGACGAGCACCTCGACGTCGAGGGCGGCGTACCGCAGCCACTCCTCGGGCAGCGGCCTGGTGGACCAGTCGGCGGCGGAGTGGCTCTTCTCCAGGCTCAGGCCCAGCACTTCCTCGACCAGGGCGCCGAGGCCCACCCGCGGATAGCCGAGCAGCCGCCCGGCCAGCTCGGTATCGAAGAGCCGGCGCGGCCGGTAGCCGAGCTCGGCCAGGCACGGGAGATCCTGGGAGGCCGCGTGCAGCACCGCCTCGGTATCGGCGAGCGCGGTGTCGAGGCCAGCCAGATCGGGGCAGGCGACCGGGTCGATGAGCACCGTACCGGCTCCCTGACGGCGCAGCTGAACCAGGAATGCCCGGTGGCCGTAGCGGAAGCCGGAGGCGCGCTCGGCGTCGACGGCCACCGGCCCCTCGCCGGCCGCGAGCGAGGCGACGGCGCTCGCGAGTGCCTCGCTGGTCACAATGAGCGGAGGCATGCCGTCCCGGGGCTCCAGCAGCGGCACGGCATGGCTCTCGACGGGCTGCCCGGCCGCCTGCTCCGCCCCCGGCTCTGCTGCCGTCTCGGGTTCTGCCGCCTGCTCCGCCCCCGGCTCTGCTGCCGTCTCGGGCTCTGCTGCGGTCTCGGGCTCTGCTGCCGTCTCGGGCTCTGCTGCCGTCTCGGGCTCTGCCGCCGCGTCGGCTGCCCCGCTCGTCATGACTGCCGCCGCCCCGGTGCCCGCAGGCCGGCCACTCCTTCCGCCAGCGGCGGCAGGCCGGACGCGGCGCACAGCGTATCGGACCAGGCAGCGATGTGCCCGCCCAGGTCAGGGTGGATGCCGCCCTGACCGGTCGGCGACCAGGAGGCTCGCAGCTCGAACCCGGTGGAGACCGGATCTCCCGCCTTCGTGCCGAACCCTTCCGTCACCACCCTGGTCACCGTCCCGCTGGTCTGGCCGTAGCCAGCTGTCCTGGCGTCCAGCGCCTCGGTCAGCCAGCTCCAGCCCACCTGGCCGATCAGCGGGTCGGCCGCGACCTCCGGCTCAAGCTCCGTACGGATATAGGCGATGACCCGAAACCGGCCCGCCCAGCCGTCCTGGCCCGCCGGGTCATAGAGCAGGACGAACCTGCCCCAGCCGATCTCAGCATCCGCCTCCAGCACCGTGGCGGCGATCGCGGCGGCGTACGGCGCGAGCCGGCGCGGCGGCGGCTCATCCTCGAACGTCAGCTCAGGCCGGGCGCTGCTCTGCCGGGCCGTACCGGCCTCGAGATCGGCCATGGCCGAGCGGAACGTAGCGGCGGGACCGGTGCCGTCCGGATCCGCGGGCCCGGCCGGTCTCATGGCCGGGCTGTACGGCACGGAATCCTCATGCCACGCGGACGTGCAGGTCCGCTGTCCCCGTGGACTCGTACATGAACGGGATGAAGCCGATCAGCATGCCAGCCCCGCAGGCCGTGCAGGACCACTCGGGGCAGTAGCCGTCCGGGGAATCCGGGCATCCGCCAGCCCCGGTATGGTGCTGCTCGAATGGCCGTTCCCCGCCGCAGTCGGGGCAGTGCCGGATCATCTCGACCATCTGCGGCCTCCTCGCCGTTGACGCTGCCGCTGGATCCGCCGCTGGCCAGATCCTGGGAATCGCCGCGGCGGCGCCAGGCTCAGCACCGATGCTGGCATGCGGCGGACCTCATCCCGGGGAGGTGGAACGGCGTGTCATCACGGTGTTTCCGCGGAAACGGGCTCGGCCGACCCGGCGGCGGGCAGCGGCCGCGCGCCCGCCGGTGCCGCGCTGGCCTGTGAGATCATCCCAGATGTGACTTCTCAGACAGCTGAATCGGTCTTCGTGAAGGCGTGTCGCCGGCAGCCGGTTGCTTACACGCCGGTCTGGTTCATGCGCCAGGCGGGCAGGTCGCTGCCCGAATACCGGGCAGCCAGGGCGGGCACGGCGATGCTCGATGCGTGCGCGACCCCGGATCTCATCACCGAGTTCACGCTGCAGCCGATGCGCAGGTACGCCGTGGACGCGGCGATCCTGTTCAGTGACATCGTGGTGCCGCTGCGGGCGGTCGGACTGGGCATCGACATCCGGCCAGGGGTCGGGCCGATCATCGAGCAGCCGATCCGGGAGGAACGGGACCTGCAGCGGCTCCGCCGCCTCGAGCCCGGCGACGTCCCGTTCGTCACCGAGGCCGTCGGCACGCTGGTCGCCGAGCTGGGCGCCACCCCGCTGATCGGCTTCGCCGGCGGGCCGTTCACGCTCGCTTCCTACCTCGTCGACGGCGGCCCGTCGAAGAGCTTCGACAAGACCAAGTCGCTGATGTACGGCAACCCGCCGCTGTGGCACGCGCTGCTGGCCAGGCTGGCGGACATCACCATCTCCTTCCTCCAGCTCCAGGTGGCCGCGGGCGCGTCCGCGGTGCAGCTGTTCGACTCCTGGGCGGGCGCGGTGAGCCCGGACGACTACCGCGCCGCGGTGCTGCCGCACAGCCGGCGGATCTTCAGCGCGCTGGCCGCCTCCGGCGTGCCCCGGATCCATTTCGGCGTCGGCACCGGCGAGTTGCTCGGGCTGATGGGCGAGGCGGGCGCCGACGTAGTCGGAGTGGACTGGCGGGTGCCCCTTGACGAGGCGGTCCGGCGGGTCCCGCCCGGCAAGGCGCTGCAGGGCAACCTGGACCCGGCGATCCTGCTCGCCCCGTGGGAGGTGGTCGAGCAGCGCGCCACGGACGTGGTGGATCGCGGCCGCACCGCGGAAGGCCATATCTTCAACCTCGGTCACGGCGTGCTGCCCGACACCGATCCCGGCGCGCTCGCCGCCCTGACCGACCTGGTGCACGCCGTGTCAGCCAGGGTCCCGCGCTAGCGGGCGGCCATCCAGCCCGGTCGGCCGGCCCGGCCGGCCAGCCAGCCCGGGCGGCAGGCTACTGGGCCGCGGTCGGCCGGGACCGGCGCCGCAGCACCCGCCGCCGTCCGCCGTAGGCGATGCCCCCGGCCAGCGCGGCGATCAGCGCGAACGGAAGTATCGCCCCGAGCCCGGTGAGCAGTCCGGACACCACCAGCCGCAGCGCGTGCCAGCCAGCGGACAGACCGCCGACGAATCCGTGTTCCTTCTTCTTTCTCCTGCCCTTAACGGCCTTCGGGTGGCGACCCACGAGCCGCATCGAGACTGTCGCGTAGGTGGTCTCATGGGCCAGCGCCCGCTGCTGGGCCAGCAGCGCCTCGAGCGAGGACTCCTGGCTGTTGATCTGGTCCTGGACGCCGAGCAGGCCGCCGACCGAGCCGGCCCGCCGCAGCAGGGCGCGCAGCTGGGTAATGGCTGCCTGCGCCGAGGTAACCCTGCTGCTGACGTCGGCCACCTGCTGGGTGACGTCCTGCGCCTGCTGGCTCAGCGAGATCTGGGTGCCGAGGGCAGAGAGCCGGGGCAGTGCCGTGTGGTACTGCGCGACGGGGATCTTGAGCTGCAGGCTGACCAGGGCGAGCGCGTGGTTGGCTGGCTTGAGCGTCTCCTGCTCGCTGGAGGTGTAGCCGCCGGCAGCCGTGACGATCGCGGCGGCCTGGCTGGCGGCCGCGGCCACGTTCTTCGCCCGCACGGTGAGGCTGGCGGTGAAGACGATGCTCTGGCTGGGCGGGAGCAGCCGGGTCGCCTGCGCGGCGGCACCCTCCCCGTTGCCGGACGCCACGGGCACCCCGGCGGCCGTGGTGGGGACCGGGGCAGCTACTCTGCCTGCCCCGGCGGTGCCGTTGTCGGCGCCGAAGGAGCCGGAACGGGCGGCATGCGAGCCGGCGCCGGAGGCGGAGCTGGGAGAGCTGCTGGCGGAGCAGCCAGCCAGGAGCATGCCGGTGCCGGAAAGGGCAGCCGCGATGACGAGGGCGGTGGCGCGCGGCGGTCGGCGCGGCGCGCGGGGACGGACGGTGGTGTTCATGCAGCTCGGACGTGCCTGCGGCGCGCCTGGTTCCCGGCCGGGCACAATCGGTGCCAGAGAGAGATGGTGACCCCCATGGACTATCCGAAGGTCGAGCTGGCGTCCGGATCCGGGCAGCACGGCGTGAGCCGGCCTGCGCCGCCGGGCACCGGCCCGGCCGGCATATCCGCCCAGACGCCAGGCCCGGTCCAGACGTCCTTCCAGGCCGGGGTGCAGAACTGGATCGGCGTCCTCGGCCGGCTCCGCGACGTCGTGCGCCAGCAGGTGCTTGCCTCGCAGCTGGCCAGCCTGCCGCAGCTGGCGCAGCGGCCTGCGCGGGTGCTGGACGTCGGCTGCGGGCAGGGGACCCAGGCCCTGCACCTGGCCAGGGCTGGGCACACTGTCACCGGCATCGACTCCTCCGCCGAGCTGCTGACCCGTTTCGAGCAGGCGCTTGCGGCCGAGCCAGCCGGGGTCGCGGCCAGGGTCCGGCTCATCTGCGGCGCAGGCGAGCGGGCACCCGAGCTGGTAACCGGGCGCTTCGACCTGGTCATGTGTCATGGCGTGCTGATGTACCTCGATGACATCGCGCCCATGCTGGGCGCGCTGGCCAAGGTGGGCGCTCGCGGCGGCGCCATCTCCCTGCTGGTGCGCAACGGCCTTGCGCCCGCGATGCGCGACGGGCTCCGCGGCAGGTGGCCGGAAGCGCTGCGCGCCTTCGGCAGCAAGGACTACGTCAACCGGCTCGGCCTCCCGGCGCATGCTCACACGCCACAGGACGTCGATCGTGCTCTGACCCCGCTTGGCTGGCAGCGCAGCTCGTGGTTCGGCGTCCGGGTCTTCACCGACTGCAGGGACGAGCCCGCGCCGCAGGCCGCAGAGCTGGCCGAGCTGCTCGCGGCCGAGCGTACGGCGGGCGGCCGCGAGCCGTACCGCAGCGTGGCCGCGCTGCTGCACCTCGTCTACGCCCGGTCGCCCGCGTCAGCGTCCGGTCAGTAGGCGGCGAGTGTGCGGATATCTCGATAACATGCGCAAATTACTTAAATGTAATGCGACGCCGGTGACTGACTGGCCCGGCGTAGACTGCGACGCGCTTTCCCGCTAATCCGCTAGTGATGAGATACCAGAATTCCAGGCTAACGATGACCGTGCCCCCCGCTCGCGTCACCGTCCGGGTAGCCGTGCAGTCGTCGCGCCGGCTGCTCCGCGACACTCTTTCCGCGTGCCTGGCCGTCCGCCCCGACGTCACCGTCGTCGGCAAGGTGGCGGCGCCAGGCGAGATGCTCGCGCTCTGCGAGCTGCGCCGCCCGGATGTGGTGATTCTCGACGCTGGCCCGCGGCTGAGCGAGTTCGCCGGCCAGGTAGGCACCCTGACCCGGCGCTTCCCTGAGCTGAACGTGATCGCGACCTACCGGGACGCGTCCGAGCAGGACCTGGCCGCCGCCTGCCGCGCGGGCGTTGCCTCGCTCGTGCCCGAGTCGCATGGCCTCGCGGCCGTGCTGGCGCTGCTGCGGCGCAGGAAAGGGCGCCATGCCAGGGATGAGCGGGGCGGCCTTACCGACCGGGAGCTGGAGATTGTCGTGCTCACCGGCTCGGGGCACAGCGTCGCCGAGATCGCGGCGCTGCTGCGGCTCAGCCCGCTCACGGTAGAGAACTTCAAGCGCCGCGTGTTCGCGAAGCTGGACGTGAGCAGCAGCGTGCATGCCGTCGCCAGGGCGGCGTCGCTCGGCATGCTGGACCGCCACGCCGCTCCGGCTGCTCCGGCCGCCCGAAGGCGCCCGCTCGCGCCGAGGAGGCCGCCATCGGCCGGGGAAGACTCGGCGGTGCTCACCGTGGTCTCCGGCCAGCGCTGTTCCACCTTCGACGAGGTAGTGGTGGCTCTCGTCGCGAGCCGGCTGCCGTTCGTCCTGGTGCAGGGTCCCGGTCCCGGGCCGCTGGCCGATACTCACTGGGCGCGCTGGCATCGCGGCCCGATCGTGGTCGTGCTCGTCGACCCGGCGCCGCCGGACTGGGATCTGGCCGCGGAGCTCGGCGTTCCGGCCATCCTTGTGCACAGCAAGGCGCTGGACCCGCCGGAACTCGCCGAGGCCCTGGCCTGCGGGGCCGGCGCGCTGGTGGCGGCCGACCGGGTGGACGATCACTTCCTCTCGGTACTGCGGATGGTGAGCCAGGGCTATCTGGTGGTCGACTCCATGCCGATGCGGCCGCTGATCGGGGCCGTGCGGGCCCGGTGGGACGAGGGGCTGTCCGGCAGGCTGGAACTGCCGGACCTGACGGCACGGGAAAGCGACATCCTGCGGTGCCTGGCCAGGGGGCATTCGATCCGGCAGACCGCCAGGGTGCTGGGCATCGCGCCGAAGACCGTCGAGAACGTGCAGACCCGGCTGTTCCGCAAGCTCGGCGTGCGCAACAGGTCGGGGGCGCTGGCCGTGGCGGACACGTTTGGCCTGCTGGCCGCGGCGCCGCCGCCTGCCGGGTCCCCTCCGGGTTTCCTGTCCCCTGAGGAGTATTCGTCCTTATCCGGGAGTGACTCGCGGCGCGCGGGTGCAGCCGGGACGAGGAGTCATCCGGTCCTCCTCCCGCGCCGGGCCTGATGTCCCCGCCCGGTGTGCCCCGCTCCGCTTCAGGAGGCCGTCTCACTCGACGGTGACGCTCTTGGCCAGGTTCCGGGGCTTGTCGATATCGCGGCCGAGGGCAAGAGCCGCGTGGTACGCCAGCAGCTGCAGCGGGATGCCGAGCAGGATCGGCTGCAGCTCAGGCTCGGTGGTAGGGACGGTGAGCGCCGTATCCACGCCGGGGATCGGCACCTGGGAGTTCGTCACCACCACGACAGGGCCGCTGCGCGCGCGGATCTCGGCGACCGTGGCCATGTTCTTGTCCAGCATGTGGTCGGCAGGGGCGATGACGACGGTCGGGATGCTCTCGCTGACCAGCGCGAGCGGACCGTGCTTCAGCTCAGCCGCCGGGTATGCCTCCGCGTGGATGTACGAGATCTCCTTCAGCTTCTGGGCGCCCTCAAGGGCCACGTGATAGCCGCGAACCCGCCCGACGTAAAAGACGCTCGAGGCGGCAGCCAGGCGCCTGGCGGTGTCGGCGATCGCATCCTCGCCGGCGAGTACCTCGGCAATCTGGCCGGGGAGTGCCTCGAGGGCTCGGACGAGCCGGCTGCCGTCGGCGGGCCCGACATCGCGGATACGGCCGAGGTGCAGTGCCAGGAGAGCGAAGACCGCCAGGGTCGAGGTGAACGTCTTCGTCGAGGTGACCGAGACCTCCGGCCCGGCGTGCAGGTAGATCCCTGATCCGCACTCGCGGGCGACGGTGCTGCCTGGCGTGTTGACCACGCCCAGCACAGTGCCTCCTTTGCGCTTGATCTCCCGGACCGCCGCGAGGGTATCGAACGTCTCGCCCGACTGGCTGATCGCTATGTACAGGGTGGCGGGCTCGATCACCGGGTTTCGGTAGCGGAACTCCGAGGCGGTCTCGGCGTCAGCCGGGATCCGGGTCAGGCTCTCGATCAGGCAGGCGCCGGCGAGACCGGAGTAGAAGGCAGAGCCGCACCCCAGGACCTTGATGCGGCGCAGCGCGAGCACATCGGAGGGGCTGAGCTCGATACCGCCAAGGTGGGCGGTAGCGAAGCGGCGGTCGATCCGGCCGCTCAGCGCCCGCTCGACGGCTACCGGCTGCTCGTGGATCTCCTTGTGCATGTAGTCGGCGTGCCCGGCCTTGTCGTACGCCGTCTTGGACACCGGCGTCGTCACGGGTCTTTTTTCCGTCGGCTCGGCCTCGAGGGTGAAGGTGCGGAACCCGTCGGCTTTCAGCACCGCCATCTCCCGGTCGTCGAGATAGACAACCTGATCGGTATGACGCACGAGCGCAGATGCATCCGAGGCGACGAAATGCTCGCCGTTGCCGATGCCGAGCAGCACGGGGCTGCCGTTGCGCGCGACGACGATCCGGTCGGGCTGGCGCTGGTCGACGACGGCGATCCCGTACGCACCCTCGATCAGGAGCAGCGCGGCGCGCACGGCCTCCTCGAGGTCCGCCTCCGGCTGGGCGGCGATCAGGTGGGCCAGTACCTCGGTGTCTGTCTCGGAGGCGAATGCGATATCGGCCAGGACGGTGGCCCGCAGCTCGAAGGCATTCTCGATAATCCCGTTGTGGACCACGGCGATGGCGCTCGCGCCGTCCACATGCGGGTGGGCGTTAGCGTCGGTCGGCTTTCCGTGAGTCGCCCAGCGCGTATGGCCGATGCCCGCGCAGCCGCGCAGCCGCTTGGGCGCCGCGGCGATCAGGTCATTCACGCGGCCCGCGCGCTTATGCACCTTCAGGCCGCTGCGGCCGAGCACGGCGACGCCGGCCGAGTCGTAGCCCCGGTACTCAAGGCGCTGGAGTCCCTCGAAAAGGACAGGAACGGCATCCTTTCCGCCGATGTAGCCGACAATGCCGCACATGAGCTCTCTCCTATCCGTAGACCACGCGACGGATCTGGCGTTCAGAAAACTGCGGGGCGGCCACGGGGCGGCCGGCCAGCTCGATGGCGATGCGCCGAAAGGTCTCGGCGTTGGCCAGTCCCGCCGCCTGCAGCTCGCGGTGGCGGCGCCGGATGAACTCCTGCGCCGGCTCGCTGAAGTAGGCGACAACCTCCTCGACGACGCGGGCGGCCGCAGCCTCCGAGAGCGGCGTCGTGCGGGTGAGGTGCCTCACCAGCTCCTCCCATTTCTCGCTGGACATAGCGGCGAGCCTAGCCCGCAGATTGCGGATACTTCAAATATCTGCCCGGAATCGGGCAGATATTTGAACATGGACAGCCCTTTTGGCTTTCTTCCGGATCAGCTCCGACGGTCGCGGCGCCCAGCCGCGGCGCCCGGCCGCGGCGGGTCGCGCGCGGGTACGGCAGAGTAGACGGGTGAGCGCTTCAGCCCGCCGGCCGGCAGTGGCGATCGTGGGCGGCGGGATCGCCGGGCTCGCCGCCGCGTTCTTCCTGCGCGACCGGGCAGTAGCGGTGACCGTGCTGGAAGGCTCGCCGCGCCTGGGCGGCAAGCTCGCGATCTGCGAGGTCGCCGGTATCGCCGTCGACGAGGGCGCCGAGTCCCTGCTCGCCCGCCGCCCCGAGGGCACGGACCTGATCGGCGCGGTCGGCCTGGCCGGTCAGCTGGTGCGGCCCGGCACCACATCGGCGGCCATCTGGACCCGCGGGCAGATGCGCCCGCTGCCCAGGCGCCAGTTCATGGGGGTGCCCGCCGACCTGGACGAGCTGACCCGGTCCGGGATCCTGTCCCCGGAGGGGAACGCCAGGAGCAGGGCAGACCTTGAGCTGCCGGTCACCGCCAGAGACGGCGATGTGTCGGTGGCCGGCTACGTCGGCGCCAGGTTCGGCGGCGAACTGGTGGACCGCCTGGTCGACCCGCTTCTGGGCGGCGTCTACGCGGGCCGGTCGGACCAGCTGTCGTTCGAGGCGACGCTGCCCGGCCTGGCGCGGGCATCCCGCGAACGCCGGTCGCTGGCCGAAGCGGCCGCTTCGCTGCTGCCGCCGCCCGCGGCCGGCCAGCCTGGTCCGGCGCCAGGCCCGGTGTTCACCACGCTGGCCGGCGGTCTCGGGACGCTCCCGCCAGCGCTGGCGGCGGCATCGGGCGCGGCCGTGCGGACCGGCGCGATGGTGCGCGGGCTTGCTCGCGTTCCCGGCGGCTGGCGGCTCACCGTAGGCTCCGCCCGCGCGCCGGAGTGGCTGGATGCTGACGCCGTCATCCTCGCGCTGCCGGCCCGGCCTGCTGGCCGGCTGCTGGCCGCCCTGCCGGTCGCGGCCGCCGCGAGCGCGCTGGGCGAGATCGGCTACGCGAGCATGGCGATCGTCACCCTGGCCTATCCGGCGGCGGCATTCGGGAGCCTCCCCGAGGGCAGCGGCTACCTGGTGCCCGCGGTGGACGGCCGCCCGGTCAAGGCGGTCACCTTCAGCACCGTCAAATGGCCGCACCTGCTGGCCGGGGCGCGCCAGGCCGGGCGCCGCCCCCGGCCGCCCGGCGGGGACATCCACCTGGTGCGGTGCTCGGTCGGCCGGCTGGGGGAAGAGGCGGTGCTGCAGCGCGACGACAGGGAGCTTGCCGCCCTCGCCGGCGCCGACCTGGCGGCGGCCACGGGGGTCAGCGGCGCCCCGCTGGACACCAGGGTCACCAGGTGGGGCGGCGGGCTGCCGCAGTACACGGTCGGTCACCTGGACCGGGTGCAGCGGATCCGGGCCGGCGTGGCCGGCCAGCCCGGCCTGGCCGTCTGCGGCGCAGCACTCGACGGGATCGGCATCCCGGCCTGCATCGCCTCGGCGCGGCTGGCCGCGGACCAGGTGCTCTCGCACCTGAAATCGGTAGCGGGGACTGAGCTGGGGGCCGGCCGGGACTGACCCCCCGCCTGCGGTGGGACAATGAGGGCATGGCTGGGAATGAGAGCGGGCTAGCGGCCGCAGCCGCAGCGGGCACGGGCGAGACCGGGCGGCGCCCCAGGGCGCGAGAGCTGAACGAGCTCATCCGCTACACGATGTGGTCGGTCTTCCGGCTGAGCGACCGGGCGGCGGGCCATGAGGCCTGGGGGCGCGCCTACGGAGCGCAGCGGCGGGACGCCGTCGCGGCCGAGATCACCGAGTTGTGCGAGCAGGCAGCAGGCAAGGGCATCGTGACCCGCGGCTGCTACGACGTGCAGGGCCTGCGGGCCGACGCGGACTACATGTTCTGGTGGATTGCGCCGTCATCTGATGACCTGCAGGAGATGTACGCGAGGTTCCGGATGACCACCCTGGGCCGGGTGAGCGAGCCGGTCTGGTCGGCGATGGCATTGCACCGGCCTGCCGAATTCAACAAGAGCCACATCCCTGCCTTCCTGGCCGGCGAGGAGCCTGGCGCCTACGTCTGCGTCTACCCGTTCGTGCGCTCCTACGAGTGGTACCTGCTCGACGAGCAGGAGCGCCGCGCGCTGCTCGCCGAGCACGGGCTGATGGCCAGGGAGTACCCGGATGTCCGCGCCAATACGGTGGCGTGCTTCGCGCTGAACGACTACGAGTGGATGCTCGCCTTCGAGGCGGACGAGCTGCACCGGATCGTCGATCTCATGCGGCACCTGCGCGGCGCGCAGGCGAGGCTGTACACCCGGGTCGAGATCCCGTTCTACACCGGCCGGCGCAAGCCGGTCAGTGAGCTGCTTGCCGCCCTGCCGTGAGGGTGCTGTTCGGCCGGGAGCGGTTCACGGCTGAGCTGGCCTGGCAGGACCTCAGGCCGCTGCTGCCAGGCTGGGAAATCATCACCAGCCCGCCGCGGCTGGTCACTGAGCATCTGGACGGGGTCGACGCCGTGTGCCCGTTCGGCGCGTGGATTGATGAGGCCGTGCTCGATGCGGGGACGTTCGGGCTGGTGCACCAGTTCGGTGTCGGCCTGGAGAAGGTCGATATCCCGCGGGCGACCGAGCGGGGCGTGTGGGTATCACGGGTGCCCGGTGAGGCAGGCGGGAACGCTGACAGCGTGGCGGAGCTGGCGATTCTGCACCTCCTTGCCCTGGTCAAGCGGCTGGACGCGGCGAGGTCCGCGCTCGCCGGCGGGCGGTGGGAGTCCCGGCCGACCGGCGGCTCAGTGCTGGGCGCGACAGTGCTGATCGTCGGCCTTGGCGCCATCGGCACCGCGGTCGCGCTGCGCCTGGTCCCGTTCGGCGCCCGGCTGCTCGGGGTGCGCGCCCGCCCGCAGCTCGGCGGGCCACCGGGGATGGAGCTGGTGGCAGGCCCCGATCAGGTGAGCGAGCTGCTGAGCCAGGCCGACGCCGTGATCTGCTGCGCGATGCTCGACAGCGGTACTGCCGGGATGTTCGGGGCGGCGCAGTTCGGCGCGATGAAGCGCGGCGCGCTGTTCGTCAACGTCGCCAGGGGCGGGCTGGTCGACCAGGCCGCCCTGCTGGCGGCCCTCGAGTCCGGCCAGGTCGGGGGAGCGGGGCTGGACGTGCATGCCGCCGAGCCCGCCGACCCCGGCTCTGACCTGCTC
>Ga0209871_1000329_pt1 | contig 13357 bp, 10 predicted proteins | sample OrgsoiDNA2013045_FD_185795 | JGI IMG/M metagenome (GOLD analysis project Ga0209871, IMG submission 185795) | Permafrost soil microbial communities from the Arctic, to analyse light accelerated degradation of dissolved organic matter (DOM) -... | ecosystem: Environmental > Terrestrial > Soil >... | reverse complement strand
GATGTAGTTGTGGTTGAGCATCCTGGCCTCTTCCTGAGCCAGGACCACAACCCGCCGCGCCCGGTCGGTAAACCTCTCGAACATCTCGTCGCTCCCTCAGAGCGGTCAGGGGAGGCACTGAAGACCCTGCCCCTTGTCCCTTCCGCATGTTAGCCCGCGCCCGCGCGGCGCCATCACGTCCGATGTGCCGCACTACCTCAAACGTTCCCAGCCAGTGGTGCGTTCATCCCAATCCAACCTAGGTCAGACAGGCAGTGTTCCCGGCTACGCCGCGAGCGAACGCCTCTGCGCCCGCGGCAGAGCCGATGGCCAAGCCCGCGGGGCGCTCCCCGGCGCAGGTCCGCTGGGCGGCGGCCAGCCCGCCCGTGAGCATGTGCACAGCAGCCAGCGGCGCACAGCATGGCTATTAACCATGGTGCGCCGCTGGCTGCTGACTCCATCGGCCGACTGCCTGACCCATAGGACGGCGGGCCGGGACTGCTCCCTCGGGCGCGCGCCCGAACTCGCCGTCAGGCGCCTCAGGGCGGATGCCTCCTGGCGCCTGGCGGCTGGGCTAGTGCGCGGCCTCGTACTCGGCGATGATCGATGCCGGAATACGACCGCGCTCGCTGACCTTGTGCCCGCGCTGCCGTGCCCAGGACCTAATTTCAGAACTGCGCTCCCGGCCCGGGCCGGTACGCGCCTTGCGCCGTCGGCCGCTGCCGCTGACCTTGCGCGCGTGGTCCCCGTATGCCATGAACCTGTCGTGCAGTTCCTTAGCATGCGCGACACACACGTCGATCTCGTAGGCGGTACCGTCAAAGGAGAACGAAACTGTCTCCTTACCCTCAACCTCGTCATCGTGGGGAAGGTCACAGACGACCGTCACCACCGTCTTCTGAGCCATGCGGGCCAGCCTTTCCGTTGGAGCAAGTCTTTTAGGTTGTTAAACCTATACCATAACCCTTGCGCCTGACAATTCAAGATAGCGAGATTCGCCATGGCGGTTCCTCGTCACCGGTACTCAAAGAACAATCCGGAGGTTTGCAGTAACTCTCCGTAATCAGCCAGGGATCAGCCGCCATCAATCGGATCCGGCGCATCCTCGCCATCACGCAGCGCCGACTCCCGGGTTGGTGGCTCGGAAATCGGGCCCTCATCGGAAATGTCAACAGACGTATCGTCCTCGCGCTGACGCCGTCCCCTCCCCATCTCATGGCGCAGGAAGGCACCGACCGCGATGAGGAAAGCAGCGCATACAACGAGTGGGGGGGTGAGTACCGTCAGGTCCTTCAGCAAGGCGCTGCCCTTCCCATCTGCACTGCGCGGCAACAGCTGATTTCGGGCGCCAGGGCAGGGCGCCATGTGACGCGGGCCGGAACGCCTTGCCGGCCTGGCCGCATTATTTCGCATACGGCCGCGGCGGCGGCGGCCAGGGGGACGCAGGGCAGGGACGCGGTGCAGGGACGCGGTGCAGGAAAGCGACGCAGGGAAGCCGGGCAGGAAAGCAGAGCAAGGAAGCGGTGCAGGGAAGCAGGGCAGGGAAGCCGGGCAGGGAAGCGGGGCAGCGAAGGGGCCGGCAGCCGGGCGGAATCGGGCCCGAGTGGAGCGAGCGCATGGCAGTATCGACAGGCGGCCCGGACCTCGGCGCGCAGCCGGGAAAAGCGGCCGGGAAACAGCGGAGAAGGCCGCCAGGAAGGCGGGGCCGCTAGCACCCGTACCTGGCCGGATGCGGCCGCATAGCCAGCACCTGCCCGCGGACCGCCATGGTCCGGGGCGTGATACAGGAATCCGACGACTCGCCGAGAGCGGACGGCAACTGCATGTTCCACGCCGACCTGCATATTCACTCCAGGTTTTCCCGCGCCTGCAGCCGGGACTGCGACATCGAGCACCTGGCCTGGTGGGCGCTTCGCAAGGGCATCTCTGTCGTCGGCACTGGTGATTTCACGCATCCCGCATGGGCAGATGAGCTGAGGGAGACTCTGGTCCCCGCCGAGGCGGGGCTGCTGCGGCTGCGTCCCGACCTGGCCGAGCGGCTCCGGCGAACGTCACCGCGCAGCTGCGGCGGCCAGGTTCGATTCATGCTGTCAGCGGAGATATCTACCATCTACCGCGCCGGCGAGCGGACAAGGAAAGTCCATCACCTGATCTATGCTCCGACATTCCAGGCAGCTGACCGCATCACCACAGCGCTATCCAAGATCGGCAACCTGGCCTCCGACGGCCGGCCTATTCTCGGCCTTGACTCCAGGCACCTCCTTGAGATCACCCTCGAGGCCGGCCCCGGCTGCTATCTGGTGCCGGCGCATGCGTGGACCCCGTGGTTCGCCGTGCTCGGATCAAAGTCCGGCTTCGATGTAGTTGCCGACTGCTACGGCGATCTGGCCTCGCATGTATTCGCGATCGAGACCGGGCTCTCCTCGGATCCGCCGATGAACTGGATGTGCTCCTCGCTCGATGGCTACCGCCTGGTGAGCAACTCTGATGCGCATTCACCGCCGATGCTCGGGCGGGAGGCGACTACGTTCGGCACGGGACTTGATTACTTCGAGATGGCTGAAGCCCTGCGTACCGGCACCGGCCTGGAGGGCACGATCGAGTTCTATCCAGAAGAGGGCAAGTACCACCTCGACGGACACCGGAAATGCGGCGTGCGCTTTGAGCCAGAGCAGAGCGCAGCCCGTGACCGAACCTGCCCGGAGTGCGGCAAGCCGCTGACCATCGGCGTGCTCCACAGGGTCGCGGAGCTTGCCGACCGGCCCGCTGGCTACCGGCCGCCTGGAGCTGCGGGATTCATCAACCTGGTACAACTGCCGCAGATCGTCGCGGAAATTGTCGGCACCGGCCGGGGGAGCAAGAAGGTCGCCGCGCGGACGGACAGGCTCGTGGCCGACCTCGGTCCCGAGCTCGGCATCCTGCGCGACGTCTCCCTGGACGACATCGGCCGCTCCGGCGGCAGCCTGCTCGCTGAGGCGATCGCCCGGCTGCGCCGCGGCGAGGTCCGCCGCGAGGCCGGATACGACGGCGAGTACGGGACAGTGGCTCTTTTCGCCCCCGGCGAGCTCAGCAGCGGCGGCACCCTGTTCGAGGTGACCCGGCCGCTACCGCCCGACAAGCCGACCCGCCTTCATCCGAAACGGCATGTGCGCGGGCACTCCAGCCCCGGAGGCGACTGGCCGGCGGGGGGTGAGCCGGCCGAGCCTGTCGTTATGAATGATGGAGATTTCGCTGCGGCAGCGGGTACGGTCATCGGCGGCCTCGACCCCGACCAGCAGGCGGCGGCGCAAGCTGGCGGCCCGCTGATGGTCATCGCCGGCCCTGGCACCGGCAAGACGCGGATGCTGACGCACCGGATCGCCGATCAGATCGCCCGCCACGGCGCGGCACCGGGCTCCTGCCTGGCTATCACGTTCACCCGGCGGGCCGCGCAGGAGATGCGCGGCAGGCTGGCCGTGCTGGTGCCGCGGGAGGCACCGGCCATCACGGTGACCACCTTTCACGGCCTGGGCCTGATGATCCTGCGCGAGCTGCACGAGCTGGCCGGGCTGGCCGCGGGCTTCACCGTCGCCGATGACGCGGCCCGGCTGGAGGTGGCGGCCGACCTCGCGGGATCGCCGCGCGATGGCCGCAGGCTGCTCGCGCAGGCGGCGGCCGACCCGTCGGCGCGCGAGCTGATGGTCAAGGCGCTGGCCGCTCGAGACCTGGTCGACTTCGACGGCCTGATCGAGCAGCCCGCGGCGCTGCTGGCCGCCGCGCCGAAGGTGGCTGACATGCTGCGCGGGCGCTGGCAGCGGATCAGCGTCGATGAGTACCAGGACATGGACGCCGCGCAGTACGCCCTGCTGCGGCTGCTGGCTGGCGACGGCACGGGCCTGACCGCGATCGGCGACCCCGATCAGGCCATCTACGGTTTCCGCGGCGCGGACGTGAGCTTCTTCCTGCGCTTCGCCCGCGACTACCCGGCGGCGACAACGCTGCAGCTGACCAGGAACTACCGCTCCAGCGCGGCCATCGTGGCCGGCGCGCTCGCGGCCATCGCGCCGGCCACGCTCGTGCCCGGCAGGAGGCTCCATGCTGCCGCTGGCCCTGCCGCTTCCGCTGCCGCTGGCCCTGGCCCTGCCGCTGCCGCTGGCCCTGGCGGGCCGCCCGTCACCTTCCACGAGGCCGCTGACGAGCACGCGGAGGCGGCCTGGATAGCCCGCTGTGTCGACCGCCTGCTCGGCGGATCCTCCTTCCACTCGCTGGACAGCGGCCGCGCCGACGCACACGGCCACGAGGGGCTTGGCCTGTCCGGAATCGCCGTGCTGTACCGGACGGACGCGCAGGCGGGCCCGCTGGGCCAGGCGCTCACCCGGGCCGGGCTGCCGTTCCAGAAGAGCTCGCATGACCTGCTGGAGCGGCGCGGGGGCGTGCCTGAGATCGTCAGGGAAATGCGGCTGGCGGGCGAGACTCCCGCCGGGCCGACGATCGCCGGGCAGTTGCGCGCAGCGGTTCGCACGCTCGCCGCCAGGGCGGCCGGGCCGGGGCCGGGCGGGCCCGCCCGTACGGCGCTGGATGTGCGGGCCGCAGGCGAGATCCTGTCGCCGCTCGCCCGCCGCTGCGGCAGCGACCTGGAGCGCTTTCTTACCGAGATCTCGCTCGGCGCGGCGGTCGATGCGCTCGACGAGCGCGCCGATGCGATCACGCTGCTGACCCTGCACGCGGCCAAGGGCCTGGAGTTTGATGTGGTGTTCCTGGCGGGCTGCGAGAAGGGCCTGCTCCCGCTCCGGCTGCCGGGCGCCAGAGCAGCGAGCGCGCCGGATGAAGCCGAGGAGCGGCGGCTGCTGTTCGTCGGGATGACCAGGGCGCGGGCGCGCCTGTTCCTGACCTGCGCGGCGCGGCGCGCCCGGCACGGCGGGGCGCGGGACACCGGCCCGTCACCGTTCCTCGCGGCGATCGATCCCGGCCTGCTCGACCGTTCCGGCCAGCTCGGCCGGCCCGGCCGGCCCCGGCCGGGCCGCCCCGCCGAACGGCAGCTCCGCCTGCTGTGAGCCGATTCCGTGATCACGGAGGATCCGACGTGCTGGTACCCGCCGGATCCTCCGTGATCACGGGATCGGCGGCGGGCGCTGTCTAGAGCCGGAGCAGCATCCGGGTGTTGCCGAGGGTGTTCGGCTTCACCTGGTCGAGGTCGAGGAACTCGGCAACGCCTTCGTCGTAGGAGCGGAGCAGTTCGGCATACACCTCGGATGAGGCGGCCTGGCCGCTGATCTTCTCGAAGCCGTGCCGGCCGAAGAACTCCACCGCGAAGGTCAGGACGAATACCCGGCGCACGCCCAGTTCGCGGGCCACTGCCAGCAGGGCGGCGACGATCCGGTGGCCGGCTCCGTGACCCTGGTGCGCGCCCGCTACGGCGATCGTGCGGATCTCGGCGAGGTCCTCCCACATGACGTGCAGCGCACCGCAGCCGATCACCTGGCTGTCCGGGGCCGGGGTGCAGGCCACCCAGAACTCCTGGACGTCCTCGTAGAGAGTCACCGTCGCCTTGCCCAGCAGGCGGCCCGAGGCGACGTTGGCGTCGATCAGGCCGCGGATGGCCCGCACGTCACGGGTCTTTGCTCGCCTGATCACATACTCCATCGCGTGGCCATCCTCGCGTGAACGGACATAGTACGGCCACCACCATCACTGGCGTCCCGACAGCATCGCACATTCAGCTGAGACCTCTCCATTCATCTGCGCACAGAGAGTTACCGTGGAAGTACGTATTGCTGCGGAGCATCTCTTGGCTGTCTATTCCTGCACATCACGCGCAGATCACGCCCTCTGCACATCGGCAGACACGGGCTGTGACCAGCGAATACGTCACATTGACAGCAAAGATGCGGCGGCGGTCGAGTATGGGAGGCATGGGACCGTGAGGCACCGGGAGCATACTGCAGGAGTGCCGCCCGGCGGCAAAGCTAAAAACTTTCTCATTCGGCTGGGCGGCCCCTCTCGGATTCCATTAATGTCCAACGCTGTTACCCCGTTGCAGTCAGCCCGGAAACTGGGGCAGACCGCACGACCCGCCGAGTTCCTGTCGCGCCCTCGCGCTCCAGGGAGCCGGGGACCCAGGTTCCCCGGGGTGAATCGGCGGGCCCTGGCAGCAGCAGGAGCGCGGCCAGGGCTCGCTGTAGGGCTCCTCCGGCCCGAACCCGTCAGCTAACCCGGTAGGCGGCCCTAGGAGAAGGAGACTCCACGTGGAGCGCTTGCCGCGCCGCATGCCTGTCACAGCACGCCAGCGGAAGGCTCGCGGACGCGCGCGATGGCGCTCGGCCTGGAGCCAGGTCGCCATGCTGGCGGGCGCCGTCACCCTGGCCAGCTTCGCGCTGCCCAGCGGCATCGGCAGCGCGGCGCCAGCCGCGACGTCGCCGAGCCTGGCCTCGCTGGTAGCCAGGGCCAACCGGCTCTCCAATGAGATCGACGTGATCGGCCAGCAGTACGACGGGCTCAAGGTCCAGCTCGCCGAGGCACGCAATGAGGTCAAGATCGCCCATGAGACCGCGCTGCGTGATCGGAAGCTGATGGCCGCGGGCCAGATCGCGGTCGGCGAGATCGCCGCCCAGGGCTATATGACCGGTGCCCTCAACCCGGCGCTGCAGCTGCTGCAGAGCACGAATCCTCAGGCGATGCTGAATCGCGCGTCGATCATCGTGCAGCTCCAGCGGGAGAACGGGAGCAAGGTCACCGCGGTGACCGCTGCGGCGGATGCCGCCAGCCGCGCCATGGTGACCGCAGCCCAGGAGGAGCGCCAGGCCGTCAAGCTGTCGGCGGCCATGAAGGCCAAGGTCGCGGCGATCCAGAAAAAGGAGAACGTGCTCAACAGCGCCGCCTACAGCAAGGCGATGAGCATCTATCAGAAGACCGGCCACTATCCGTACACCGTGCCGGCTGGCGACTCGATCGGCGCCCAGGCGCTGCGTTTTGCCCTGACCAAGCTCGGCGACCAGTACGTCTGGGGAGCGGCCGGGCCGAACCAGTTCGACTGCTCGGGCCTGGTGATGTGGGCCTACGCTCAGGTCGGGATCAGCCTCCTGCATTTCACCGGTGATCAGTGGAACGAGGGCGTGCACGTCCCGCGCAGCCAGCTTCAGCCCGGCGACCTGGTCTTCTTCTTTCAAGACATCGGCCACGTCGGCATATACATCGGCAACGGCATGATGGTGGACGCGCCGACTTTCGGCCAGCCCGTCCAGGTCCAGCCCGTGATGTGGGACGTCTACGTGGGCGCGGTCCGTATCGCCGGCTGACAGGCCGCCCGGCTGTTCCGCGCCCTGGCCGATCCGCCCGGCTGCTCACCCTGCTCACCCGGCCAGCCGGAGAACGGCGCATTGTCGAAGCCAGAGCTGGGTCCTGAACTCACACGCTCTGTCACACGCCTGGCCTGGATCGTCTCTGGCCAGGTGCCGCCGGCGGCAGACTCGCTCAGGTCGGCTTGACGATCGGGAACAGGATCGTCTCCCTGATGCCCGCGCCGGTGAGCATGATCAGCATCCGGTCGGTGCCCATGCCCATCCCGCCGCTCGGCGGCATGCCGTATTCCAGCGCCCGCAGGAAATCCTCGTCCAGCTGCATGGCGTCCGGGTCGCCCCTGGCGGCTTGCAGGGACTGCGCGGTGAGGCGCGCACGCTCCTCCACCGGGTCCACCAGCTCGGTGTAGCCGGTGGCGATCTCGGTGCCGAACGCGACCAGATCCCACTTCTCCGCAAGCCGGGGATCGTCCCTGTGCGCCCTGGTCAGCGGCGCCGTCTCGACGGGGAAGTCACAGTAGAACGTCGGCGCCGCCGTGCGCGCCTCGACCAGATGCTCGTACATCTCCACCAGGACCTGGCCCCGATTCCAGCCGGGCTGCAGCTCGATATCCGCCTCGCCGGCTAGCTTGCGCAGGCTCTCCTGGCTGGTGTCCGGCGAGACTTCCTCGCCCAGCGCCTCGGAGACAGCGCCGTGCACGGTCTTGGACGGCCAGTCGCCGCCGATGTCGACCTGGGAGCCGTCCGGCCTGCGCACCACGGTCCCGCCCAGCCCGGCCCGCGCGGCCGCCTGGATCAGCTCCCTGGTCAGGGTGGCCATCGTGGTGTAGTCGCCGTAGGCCTCGTAGGCCTCGAGCATGGTGAACTCGGGGTTGTGCGTCGCGTCGGCGCCCTCGTTGCGGAAGATCCGGCCGATCTCGTAGACCTTCTCGAGCCCGCCCACCACCAGCCGCTTGAGGTAGAGCTCCAGGGCGATCCGCAGGTACATGTCCATGTCGAAAGCGTTGATATGCGTGCTGAAGGGCCGGGCGTTCGCACCGCCGTGCAGCGTCTGCAGCACCGGCGTCTCGACCTCCAGGTAGCCGCGATGGTGCAGTTCCTCGCGCAGCGCGCGGGTCGCCGCCGCGCGCAGCTCGGCCAGGCGCCGGGCCTGCGGATTGACGATCAGGTCGAGATAACGCAAGCGGACGCGGGACCCCGGATCGGTCAGGCCCTTGTGCTTCTCCGGGAGCGGCCGCAGTGCCTTGGCGGTGATGGCATAGGAGTCGGCGAGCACCGACAGCTCGCCGCTGCGCGAGGCGATGACCTCGCCCTGCACGCCGATGTGATCCCCCAGGTCCACGTCCTGCTTCCATGCCGCCAGCGCCTGCTCGCCGACCCGGGCGAGCGAGATCATGGCCTGAATCTCGCCGGTGCCGTCCCTGATCGTCGCGAAGCAGAGCTTGCCGCCGTTGCGCGACAGCATGACCCGCCCGGTGACGCCGACGCGCTCGCCGGTGGATTCTCCGGCCGCCAGGGCGGGATAGCGCTCGCGCACCTGCGCGATGGTGGCGGTGCGGGGGAAGGCAGCCGGGTAAGGCTCGATTCCGGCTGCTCGGAGCCGTTCGACCTTATCCAGGCGCACCTGCATCTGCTCAGGCGCCTCGCTGGCAGCCTGGCCAGGGCGGCCACGGCCCCTGTCGTCCGCCCGGTCTTCGTCCGTCATCTGCCTGAGGGTACCGGCGCCGCGCGGAAGATCAGGAATCGGCGGTGTTCCGCTCGTAGACCAGGCGCAGGCCCACCAGCGTCAGCCACGGCTCGTACACGTCGATCAGCGGGACCTCCTCGATGACCAGCGGCGCGAGGCCGCCGGTGGCAATGATTGTCACCGAGTCCGGGTCGGCGGGCGAGAGTTCTGCCGCCATCCGTTTCGCGATGCCCTCGATCTGGCCGGCGAACCCGAAGATGATCCCGGACTGCAGCGACTCCACCGTGTTCTTTCCGATTACGCGGCTCGGCCTGGCCAGCTCCACCTTCAGCAGCTGGGCGGCGCGGCGCGACAGCGCGTCGACCGAGATCTCGATGCCGGGAGCGAGCGCGCCGCCGATGAACTCGCCCCGCTCGCTGACCGCGTCGAAGTTGGTCGAGGTACCGAAGTCGATCACGATCGCCGGGCCGCCGTACAGATGGACGGCAGCGAGCGTGTTCATGATCCGGTCGCTGCCGACCTCCTTGGGGTTGTCGGTCCGGACGGACACACCGGTCCTTACCCCCGGCTCCACGATCACCGCTGGGACGTCCCCGTAGTAGCGGCGGAACATCTCCCGCATCTCATGCAGCACGGACGGCACGGTGGAGCACAGCGCCACGCCGCTGATGTCCGGCACCTTGGCGAGCGCGCTCTGGGAGAGCAGCCCCTGCAGGATCACGGCGAGCTCGTCCGCGGTCCGCACGGGGTCAGTGGCGATCCGCCAGTGCTCGACGAGCTCATCGCCGTCGAACACGCCGAGCACCGTGTTGGTGTTTCCCACGTCAATCGTCAGCAGCATGGCGCTCCTGTCCGCCCGGCGGGCCTGGGCAAGGTCGAGTCCGATGCCGAGGGCCGGCCCCGGCTGCCGCGCAGCAGCAGCTCCGCATTGTCGATCAGCCGGGTTGTCCCCACGGTGCAGGCGGCCAGCAGCAGCGCCACGCCCGAGTAGGTCCCGCCGACCTCCTCGAAGGTGGCCGGGTCGGCGAGCGCGAGGTAGTCGAGGACGAGCGGCGGGTCGGCGGCTGCCGCAGCATCGAGGGCGGCGCGGGCCGCCGCCAGCACGGCGGCCGGACCCACGGCGGCCGGACCCACGGCGGCCGGACCCACGGCGGCCGGACCCACGGCGGCCGGACCCACGGCGGCCGGACCCACGGCGGCAGGACCCACGGCGGCCGGACCCACGGCGGCCGCTGCCACGGCGGCCTGCAGCGCCCGCGGCAGCGCGAGTGCCGTGGTCCGCTCCCGCGCCGACAGGTAGGAGTTCCTGCTGGAAGCCGCAAGTCCGTCCGGGTCACGAAGGATCGGCGCGGCGGCGATCTCGACCCGGAGGTTCAGGTCGGCCGTCATCCGCCGGATCAGGGCCAGCTGCTGCGCATCCTTCTGGCCGAAGACCGCCACGTCGGGCTGGACGAGATGAAGCAGCTTGAGCACCACGGTCAGTACCCCCGCGAAGAAGTGCGGCCGGGACTGTCCCTCGAGCACGCGTCCCATCGCGCCGGGACTGACCGTGACCATCTGCTCCGCCGGGTACATCTGCGACTGCTCCGGCGCGAAGACGACAGCGGCGCCCTCCTGGCTGCAGACAGCGACGTCCTGCTCGAGGGTGCGCGGATAGCGGTCCAGGTCCTCGCCCGGGCCGAACTGCAGCGGGTTGACGAAGACAGATACCACCACACTGCCGCCTGGCCGCGCGAGCTCGCGAGCCCGCCGCAGCACGACCCGGTGTCCGTCGTGCAGCGCGCCCATGGTCGGGACCAGGACAACCGGCCCCGGCAGGCTGGCACGCGCGGCCGCCAGCCCGGCCCTTGTCCTGGCTATGACCGGGATCACCGCGGCGCTCCGGAGAGCACGTCGAGCAGGCGCTGCGCATCGGGCGGGGCGAGCATGCCGGCGGCGAGCGCGCGATCGGCCGTGAGCCTGGCCAGGGCCAGGTAGGCCGGCAGTGCCTCGGGCGCGGCTGCGCGCAGCGCCTCGATATGGCTCGCCACGGTGTCGGCGTCACCGCGCGCGACCGGACCGGTCAGCGCGGCGTCCCCGAGGCGCAGCGCATTGTCGAGCGCGGCGGACAGCAGGGGCCCGAGCATCCTGGCCGGATCGGCCACGCCGGCGTCGCGCAGTAGGTCGCCTGCCTGCACCACCAGGGTAACCAGATGATTGGCCGCGCTGGCCAGGGCGGCGTGGTAGAGGTCACGGCTCTGCTCGTCGATGAAGACCGGCTCGCCGCCCATCTCCACCACCAGAGCCTCGGCCACCGGCCGGAGCGGCTCCGGCGCGGTCACCCCGAAGGAGATGCCTGCCAGCCTGTCGATGTCGTCCGGGCGGCCGGTGAAAGTCATCACGGGGTGCAGGGCAAGGGGCATCGCACCACGGCGGGTAGCGGGCTCAAGCACGGCCAGGCCATGCCGGCCGCTGGCGTGGGCCAGCAGGCGGCCTTCCAGCTCGGCGCCGGTCGAGGCCAGGCCGTGCACCAGGCCGGGCAGTACGTCGTCGGGAACGGTCACCAGGACCAGGTCGGCCTCGGCGACAACCTGCTCCGGCCGCCGGATCGCGGTGCCGGGCAGCTCACGCCTGATCCGCCGCAGCGACTCCTGCGAGACGGCCGAGGCCGCCACCACCTGGTGACCCGCCCTGGCGAGCGCTGCCGCGAGAGCTGTTCCCACCCGGCCGGCGCCGACGACGCCGACCTGGAGCTGGGCGGGGTGCTGGAGCTGCGCCCGGCCGGGAGCAGCCTGGCTGCGCGCTTCGTCATTCTCCATCTCGTTCCAGTCCTCGGCGGGTACCGGACGGCCGTGATCAGCATATCCGCGGCGGCCGCTGCCGGCCGGAGGTGCTGACCGCGACCGCGGTCAGAGGTCGTAGGCGGTTGGGTGCCTCGGCTGGTAGAGGCCGATCAGGCCGCCGCCGGGTATCCGGACAGAGGTCAGCCGACCAAAACCCGCGTCACTGACCGGGGCGGTGATCTCAGCCCCCTTGGCGGTCAGCTCCGTCATCGTGGCGCTGATGTCGTCGCACATGAGGTAGATCTCATGCCGGCCGCTGGGCGCGCCCGGCTCGGAATGCGGGTGGATCCCGAGTTCCGCCGGGGGCAGCTTGAAGATGAGCCAGCCGTCGTGGACGTCAACGGACGGCAGGCCGAGTATGTCGCGGAAGAACGCGCGGGCCCTCGGAGGGTCCTGCGCATAGATGATCGCGTGCGTGCCGGTAATCACGGTGGCCTCCTGCGTGGTATCGGTGGCGTGCTGCCCCGTCGATGCTATGGCCGGCCTGGGCGGCTGCCCGCGGACGGCAGATCGTCCTGCGCATCGGGCGGTCGCGGGGCACGGCAGCAGTTCTCCAGGTAGAGCGCGGCTCCCGTCAGGACAGCCGCCGACGCGAGGGTGATGCCAGCGGCCGCGGCGTCGCCGCGAGGGACGGTCTTGTCCAGGGAGCCGATCGCGTAGATGAGGAACCCGGCCGCGAGCCCGCCGAGCGCCGCCGCGGCGGCGGAGCTTGCCTTGGCCAGCGCGGCCACCTGCGCCACCGCCGTGGGCACGAGCGGCTTGCCGCTGCCGCGGCCGCGGATCCTGGCCTGCAGGTTGCGCCCGATTCCTGTTTCGCCGATGGCGAGCAGCAGCATGGCAGGCACGGCGGTCCAGGGCAGCGGCGGCAGGCTGGCGAAGGTCGCGCGGACGGCCAGCCAGGCGGCCAGCGCGCAGCTAGCGGCGATGGCCAGCAGCGTGCGGAGCCGGGTCGGCTTCACTGGCGCGCCGTCTTCGGCGTACCCGCGTGCTCGGCCCGAGCTGAATGCCGTGCGGTACCGCACGCGGTCATCCTGGCGACCTGAGGTTGGCGTCGGGCAGCCGCCGCACGCCGGATGTTCCGGCCGAGGCCAGCAGATCCTCGATCCTGCCCCGGCCGGGGATGCGCGCGTCAGGCTGGAGGTCGTGCCACGGGGCGAGCACGAAAGCCCGCTCATGTGCACGGGGATGCGGCAGCGTGAGGGCCGGATCCTCGCTGATCTCGTCCCCGCACAGGATGACATCGACATCGAGGGTGCGCGGGCCCCAGGTCGCGCTGCGGACCCGCTGGAATGCGGCCTCCGCCGCATGGCAGCGGGCCAGGATCGAGCGAGCAGGCAGCGCGCTGGCCGTGACGAGAACCGCATTGAGGTAGTCACCCTGGTCGGGCCCGCCGACCGGGGCTGTCTCGTAGACCGGCGAGACGGCGCAGCAGGCCAGGCCAGGCCCGGCGCACAGGAAGTCAAGGCCGCCCTGAAGGTTGGACAGGCGATCACCCAGATTGCTGCCGAGGGCCAGCACCACCTGGCGCGCGGCCGGGTCCGCGCCCGACACCGGGCCCGCGCCCGACACCGGGCCCGCGCCCGACGCCGGGCCCA
>Ga0209871_1000328_pt1 | contig 13405 bp, 10 predicted proteins | sample OrgsoiDNA2013045_FD_185795 | JGI IMG/M metagenome (GOLD analysis project Ga0209871, IMG submission 185795) | Permafrost soil microbial communities from the Arctic, to analyse light accelerated degradation of dissolved organic matter (DOM) -... | ecosystem: Environmental > Terrestrial > Soil >... | reverse complement strand
CTGATCGAAGTGGTCGGCGAGCGCCCCCGCGGCCGTGAGCCCGCCCATTCCCGCGCCGATCACGACGGCCTGCTTGCCGATCAGAGTTGACGCCATCGCTGCCTCCCTGCTGCGTGCTCCTCCCGCAACAGAGGTGCCGATGCCAGATGAGCATATCGCGATAGGCGCCCCGCACAAGATCCCCGCTGATGCCGTTGTCAAACTCACCGAACAGCACGAGCGCTGGCGCCTTCTTCCGCCGGCCGAATTGAAGTAAAACTTGCCCGGGCTTGGCCTGACGCAAGGAAACGGCCAAGCTGCAGTACCGGCATCCGCAAGCATCGACAAAGCCATATGCGCATAGGCCGCAAAGATTGCGCAATCGGGGGGATTATGTTCAGCCGCTACCTCAAGATGGCCGCGCTTTGCGTGGGCGTAGCGATCATCGCGGCCGCGGGCGCGGCCTCCCTGATGGCGCAAACCTATCCCGCGCAACCGATCAAGGTCATCGTCGGATTCGGGCCCGGTTCTGCCGCGGATATCCTTGCCCGGCTTGTTGGCAAGCAGATGGAAGTCCGTCTCGGCCAACCGATCGTGGTCGAAAATCGGCCGGGCAACAGCAGCATGATTGCCGCTGATACCGTGGCGCGCGCCGCTCCCGATGGATACACGCTTTTCATGGCGACCATCGCCAACACGCTCAATCCGGCGGAGACGAAGTCGGGTTTCAATCTCGGCAAGGACCTTGCGCCGATCGCCCTGCTCGGCATGGTTCCCAACGTGCTGGTAGCGCATCCATCGGTACCGGCCAATAATCTGGAAGAGTTGATCGCGCTGGCCAAGAGCAAGCCCGAAAGTCTGACATTCGGTTCGTCCGGCTTTGCCACCGCGAGCTACATGGCGGCCGAGTTGTTCAACGACAAGGCAGGCACCAAGATCCTGACAGTCCCCTATCAAGGCGGCAGCAATCAAGCCGTCTCCGACCTGCTCTCCGGCCGCATCACGTTGATGTTCAATGTGGCCGCGACCCTTGCCCCTCATGTCGAGGCAGGCAAGCTGAAGGCCTTCGCCGTGGCGCAGTCGACGCGCGCCTCGATCATGCCGGACGTTCCGACGCTCGCCGAGGCAGGAATGACGGGCTACGACGCTGGAATCTGGATCGGGCTGCTTGCCCCGCCCGGAACGGCCCCCGCGATCATCGAGAAGCTGTCGGCCGCTGCGAACGAGGCGTTGAAAACCCAGGATGTGGAGACGGCCCTGAAGCGGCAAGGTACCGATCCGCGTGGTGGCACGCCGCAGGAATTTGCCGACTTCATCCGTGCTGACGTCGAAAAGTGGCTCGCCATACTTGCGCGGCCGGGCCTGGGGAAATGAAGCCGGATTTGGCACGTTTTGCGCACCTTTGAGGCACATGCCGACGGAGTCTGAAAATGTCGGCTTATCGGCGTAGAACGGATGTGATCGGCGCACGGTCAGAACGACGCGATTGACCCGTTTCGGGCGATGACCCTGTTACACTGCCGTCATGACCTCCTCGCCGAAGAGCAGCTGACCCATAGTTTGCTGTGTCCTGCGCTGTCCGATGATGTGATTGGACATGGTGATGAGATCACGACGTCGGCGCTCGAAAGGTGACGAGGTATACAGCGCCGCAGTTCCTGCGGCTTCGCACACGATCTCGCCAACCTTCAGCGCCTCTTGAAGGCCGTGAATAGCCATCATTCCGACGGCAGCGCGTTGGGCGGCTGTCGGCGTTTCACCCCTCGATACTGTCTGCCATACCGAGCTCAAACTTGAGTCTTGATAGGCGCGAGCAGCGCCCAATCGCGTGTTGGCTTCGGCTAAAGCTACTTGCGCCCTATATTCATTCTTTAGCGGCGTCAAAGCTGGCGGCGTGATCTTGCGCCCCGCGAGCTCGCGAAAATCGTCGATCATGCGCCGCGCACAGCCGAGCGCGACCGCCGGCAGATTGGTAAAGCAAAAGCCGTGGTACCGATAGAGCGGCTCGGTCCGAGTGCCGGCTCGAAACGGATGAAAGCTGTGCGCCCGCGGCACGACGATCTCTTGCACTGAATAGTCGTTGCTGCCGCTGCCGGCCAGTCCAGTCGTGTACCAGGTATCGTGGATTTGCACTTTGTCCTTGGGCAGCCAAACGGCCCGGAATTCCGGCCTGCCGCCGGCCCCCATCTGTGGCTTTCCGTTCTCGAACAGCACGCAGCCTCCAACCAGCCGATCGGCATGCAGGCAACCGCTGCCAAAAGGCCATCGCCCGCTGACCTTCAATCCGTCATCGACGATATGCGCCTGGCCAGTCGGCCCAATCGCACCGGCCGTGAGGAGATCGAGGCTTGGGTAAAGAGCGCGGGCTTCGGTCTCGTCGATGCGAGCGGCATAGTGTCCGCTGTCCGAGCAGATCATGGCGACCCAAGCAGCGGATGCGTCGTGATAACCAAGCGTTTCCATCACTTCGCACTGGCTGAGAATGTCCATCTCCGGCCCGCCCCACGCTTTGGGAAATGCAATCCGGAACAAGCCAGCACGTCGCATTAGCGCGACGACATCGTCGGTGAGGCGTCGCTCCTTCGCAAATTTGTCGGCCTCTTCTTCAATGATGGGACAGATGGTTCGTGCATTCGCGATAATCGCTTCTGAGTCTGTTGGCGGGCGCAGTTGCATAGGGCTGCTCTCTTCTGAGTCAGTCGGTTTCGACCAGGCGCGTACCACGATTTTGCCAGACGCGACTTCCGCAACTGATCCCGCCATAACTTGCTCCAAATTTGAACACTGAGTGGATTAAAGTGCGATCGGCATCCTCAAAAATTGGATAAGGCAGCAACTCATGAAGAAGCTGGAGACATGCCGCATCCACGCAGAGAGTGCGCCCCCGCCGGAGGGCGCGCTTGACATTCGGCTTACATTTTCCTTACCGACGGATTATTCTTTGTGTTGCAACCGGTGCTGGTGCCCGGACGATCGGAGGCCACCTGAGGGATTGACAGATTGCGCTTTCTTTTCGAGGACTACGCACTCGACACGGACCTACGCGAACTGCAGCGCGGGGCGGCCGTCGTCTCGGTCACACCACAGGTATTCGACCTGCTCGATTATTTGATCCGCAACCGGGGGCGCGTCGTCAGCAAGGACGACCTGATCAACGCCATCTGGAACGGGCGCAGCGTGTCCGATGCGGCGTTGGCGACCCGGCTGAATGCCGCCCGGAGCGCGATCGGCGATTCCGGCCAGGAACAGCGCCTCGTCAAAACCCTGCCGCGAAAGGGCTTCCGTTTCGTCGGACCCGTACTGGAAGCGCAGTGGCGCACTGATGCGCCAGTCGCCGACGACCAGATGGAACACCAGAAGCCCGCCCTGGCGCTTCCCGACAAACCGTCCATCGCCGTGCTGCCGTTTCAGAACTTGAGCGACGATCCGGAACAGGAATATTTCGCCGACGGCATGGTCGAGGATATCATCACGGGACTGTCGCGATCGAAATTGCTGTTCGTGATCTCGCGAAATTCGAGTTTCACCTACAAGGGGAAAGCCGTCGACATCAAGCGGATCAGCCGTGAGCTTGGCGTTCGTTATGTACTGGAAGGCAGCGTACGCAAGGCCGGAAAACGGATTCGTGTGACCGGACAGCTGATCGATGCGTCTACGGACGCGCACATCTGGGCGGACAAGTTCGATAGCGATCTCGAAGACATCTTCGATTTGCAGGATCGCCTGACGAGCAGCGTGATAGGCGCAATCTCTCCACAGCTTGAGCGGGCCGAGATAGAGCGCGCACGGCGCAAACCGACCGAAAGCCTCCAGGCCTATGACTATTATCTGCGCTCCAAGTTCAGCATCTACCAGTGGACGCGAGAGGGCAACACTGAAGCTCTCAGGATGACTAAACTTGCTATCTCGCTCGATCCTGCATTTGCCGTCGCCTACGCTTCTGCAGCCAACATTTTCGGTCAGAAGAAAGGGTTCGGATGGAGCGAGGACGAGGCAAAGGAACGGGCTGAAAGCCGACAACTGGCCGAACGAGCGATGCAGCTCGACCAGGACGATCCTCTGGTGCTTGCGCACGCAGCACAAGTGTATTCCTACGTGCTCGAAGAGCCGGAGACCGGGTCAGCTTTTGCCGCAAGGGCCATCGCACTCGATCCCAATCTGGTAATGGCGCGCAATTGGGCGGGCTGGGCACAGATTTATCTCGGCAATCACGCCGCGGCGATCGAGCAATTCTCGGCAGCCATTCGCTTGAGTCCGATGGATCCCCACTTGTTCGTGCCGCAAACCGGGATGGCCTTCGCTCATTTCTTTGCCGGGCGGCATGAAGAGGGTCTGTCCTGGGCCACGAGCGCCATCCAGCGCCAGCCGAATTTTCCGGGGGCGCAGCGAGCGGTAATGGCGGGTCTGGCCATCGCAGGACGTATCCCGGAAGCCCGGCTAGCTTGCGATGCTATCCTGCAAGCCGATCCCCTTTTCTGCATCTCCGGCTTTAAGAATAAAACGGTATTTCGTCGGCTCGAAGATATCGAGAAATTGGAGCAAGCCTTGCGAATAGCTGGCGTGCCCGAATGACCGCCTGACCCAACCCAGACATTGGGCCCGCAAATCCAGTCGCGGAACGTCCAATCGACATCCAGCGGCATTCTGACGCTTCTTCCGTCAACCGACTTTCTGCTACTTTCCGCCCGCCACGCGATCGACTAGGCTTGTTGTGCGGTGCGGCCAGAATAACAAAGAAGGCTCGCCGGTGAGGGGAAAAAAGCGCTTTGAACGGACAGGCAGGCCGGCGCACCGAGGTCACGCGCAGCGGCGGTGAGGGCATGCGCCGGCGCGTATTGGCGGGCCTGTGGGTTGCGCTATTGCTGGCGATCCTGGGCTTCCTCGTCATCTATCCGCTGCTCACGTTGCTGCTGGGCGCCCTGACCGACACCAATCCGGTGGTCGACGGCTTCAGCCTGCGCCACCTCTCGATCGTCAATTTTCTCGCCGTGCTGGCCAACCCGAACGTCGCCGAGGCGCTGTTCAATACGCTGATCGCCTGCGGCGGCGGAACCCTGATCGCGGTGGTGATCGGGCTGGCGTTCTCCTGGATCGTCGTGCGCACCAACACGCCGTTCAAGGGCTTTATCGCGGCGGCCAGCATCCTGCCGCTGTTCGCGCCGCCGCTGGTCGCGGGCGTGGCATGGACCATTCTCGGCTCGCCAAAAACGGGCCTGATCAACACCCTGTTCAAATGGGCCGGTCTCGACTGGCGCGTGGATTTTTATTCGCTGTGGGGATTGGTGTTCGTGTTCGGCATCTATTACGCGCCCTATGTCTACATGTTTACCTCCTCGGCGCTGCGCAACATGGACCCGAGCCTGGAGGAGGCCGCCGAAATTTCCGGCGCCAGTGCATTCGCGACACTCTTTTCGGTGACGTTCCCGCTGATCATGCCGGCGATCGTCTCCGGCATGCTGCTGTCGTTCATCGTGATGCTCGGCATCTACGGCATTCCGGCGGTGTTGGGCGCGCCGACCAACATCAGCGTGCTGACGACCTATATTTTCAAGCTCACCAACTGGTCGCCGCCGCTCTACAATACCGCGGCGGCGGTCGCGATCATCCTGATGGTGGTCACCGGCGCGCTGGTGTTTCTGCAACAAAAAGTGCTGAGCGGGCGCAGCTACACCACCGTCGCCGGAAAGGCCTACCGGCCGCGCAATCTCGATCTCGGGCGCTGGCGCTGGTTCACTTTCGGGCTCGGCGTCGTCTATCTGCTGGTGGTGGTGATCCTGCCCAGTCTCGCGCTGATCGTGGCGGCGTTCCGCAAATTCATGTTCATCCGCGATGCCGCCAGCCTGTTCGACATGCGACAATATTCGCTGATGCATTTCTACAGCATCTTCGATAACCCGCTGACGATGAGGTCGATCTACAATGCGGTCGAGGTCGGTATCATTACCGCCGTCGTTGGCGGCACGCTCGCCTTTGCGATCGGCTACACGATCCATCGCACCAACGTCGCGGGCCGGCGCAGCATCGATCTGGTCTCGACGTTGCCGGTGGCTATCCCGGGCCTCGTGATCGGCGTCGCCTATTTGTGGGCCTGGATCGGCATTCCCGGCGGGCTCTACGGCACCATCTGGATCCTGGCGCTGGCTTTCATCGCGCGCTTCATGCCGGATACGGTCAAGGCGCTGTCGACCTCGTTCCTGCAAATCCATCGCGAGCTCGAGGAAGCGGCCTGGGTCTGCGGCAAGGGCATGCTCGGCACCATCCGGACCATCGTGCTGCCGCTGGCGCGGCCGGGCGTGATCGCCTCGATGACGCTGTTGTTCGTGCTGGCGATCCGCGAACTGGGCTCGTCGCTGTTTCTCTACACCAGCAACACCATGGTGATGTCGGTGCTCTTGCTCGACTACTACGAAGGCGGAAATCTCGGCAAGACCGCCGCCTTCAGTCTGGTGCAGACGGTTTTGCTCGGCGTTCTCATCGGGGGCGCGAACTGGCTGTCGAGGGGGGCAGCTCAGGGCAGTGTTGCCCGTGCAGGATAAATAAAACCAAGGGAGGATTGGCCATGAACAATAAAATAGTCGCTGGGATGGTCACCATGGCCGGTGTTGCCGGTCTCGGCATCGCGTTGAGCGGCGCGCCGGCACTGGCGCAGGAGTTCGGCTCGCCCGAACTGATCGCAGCGGCCAAGGCGGAAGGCAAACTGGTCTACTACACGGCGAATTTCGCCGAGGTCGAGCAGCAGGTGATCAAGGCCTTCAACAAACGCTTCCCGGAGATCCAGGTCGAGATGGTGCGTGCGCCGGGCGGCCAGCTCATCACCCGCGTGAAGACCGAGGCCGCGGCCGGCAAGCTGATCGCCGACGTGGTCGATCATTCCGACCGCTCGCTGATGCAGCCGCTGGCCGACATGTTCCAGGATTATGCGCCGCCGAATGCCGCCGACTATAATCCGGATGCGCAGATTTCACCGAACCTGTGGCCTCGCGCCACGCTGGTCTGGTCGATCGCCTACAACACGGAGTTGGTAAAAGATCCGCCAAAAACCTGGATGGATCTGACCAAGCCGGAATACGACAAGATGACCGGGCAGGTGTTTGCCCAGTCCGGCGGCACCACCTGGACCCGGATCATGTTCGAGCGTCAGGTGCTCGGCGAGGATTACTGGGCCAAGCAGGCGACGACCCACCCCATCCTCTATCCGTCGGGCGCGCCGATGGCGGACTCTTTGGTGCGCGGCGAGGTCGCGATGGGGCCCTTGCTCTACAACGCGATCTACCCGAAACAGAAGGACGGCGCGCCGATCAAGATTTTCTTCCCGCCCGAAGGCGCGCCGGTCAATCCCTATGCCACGGGAATTCCGAAGACCGCGGCGCATCCCAATGCCGCAAAGCTGTTCCTCAACTGGTGCCTGTCGAAAGAGGGTCAGACTTTCATGATCAAGGAACTCGGCAACCTGACGTCGCTGAAGGAGCCGCCGATCTATCCGGAAGGTTTCGATCCCAAAATCGTAAAAGTCTGGCTGCCCAAGTTCGACGACTATGTGAAGCTGCACGCGGCCTGGGTTGCGGACTGGGACAAGACCTTCGGCTACCGGCAGTGACCGTCGCACGCATGAAGTTTTTCAAATCATGACGGCGACGCTCGACGTCACCGACTTGCGCAAGCAGTTTGCGATCGGCCGGCCGGCCATCGACGGCGTCAGCTTTGCCGTGCCGGCCGGCGAGATCGTGGTGCTGCTCGGTCCCTCCGGCTGCGGCAAGACCACGACGTTACGCTGCGTCGCCGGACTCGAGCACCCGACGTCGGGCGAAATCAGCATTGGCGGGCGCGTGGTATCGTCGCCCGGGCGCGGCATTCTGGTGCCGCCGCGCTCGCGCGACCTCGGCATGGTGTTTCAGTCCTATGCGGTCTGGCCGCACATGACGGTGCGGCAGAACGTGATCTATCCGCTAAAACACCGCAGAATCGCGCGCGCCGAGGCCGCCCGCAAGGTCGACGAAGTGCTGGAACTTGTCGGCCTGTCGGAATATGCCGACCGTCCGGTGGTGGCGTTGTCGGGCGGTCAGATGCAGCGCGTCGCGCTGGCGCGCAGCATCGTCTACCGGCCGCAACTGTTGTTGCTGGACGAGCCGCTCTCGAACCTCGATGCCAAATTACGGCTGCGGCTGCGCGACGATTTGCGCGTCATCCTCAAGCAGACCGGCATGACCGCGCTTTACGTTACCCACGATCAGGCCGAGGCGGTCGTGCTCGGCGACCGCATCGGCGTGATGCGCGACGGCAAGCTATTGCAGATGGGATCGCCGGACGAGATCTACAACCGGCCGGCCGATCTGTTCGTCGCCAATTTCACCGGCGCCACCAACGAGATCGCAGGCACCTTGATCGAGCGCAACGGCATGTCCGGGCTGGCCGACGTCGGCTGCGGCCAGCGCGTCGAGGTGGCGCTGCTGCACGCGATATCAGCCGGAGAAAAAATCCGCATCGCCTTGCGGCCGGAAAACATTGCGCTCGGCAAACAGGGCGGCAGCAATGCCTTCAACGCCCGCGTCGTCGATCGTCGCTATCAGGGCACCCAGACGGTCTACGATATCGATCTGTTCGGTCACCGGCTGGAAGTCCTCGAACTCGGCACCGCGGCCCGCCATCAGGTCGGGGCCGAGACGTCGGTTTGCCTGCCGCGCGAAGGGTGCTGGGCGTATCGTGACACGGGATCATCGTCCTACGATTAGCGGCAACAGCGGGCCCCAAGCCGAGTTAGCGGCGCCGTTGCCCTCTGGACACGAGCCGGCTGCAACGTCCAAACTCGCCTGGCACAGAGGAGCTGCCCCGATGACGATTATCGATTCCCAGGTCCATGCCTATGAGGCGAACACGCCGAAGCGACCTTGGCACAGCGTGCCGAACTGGCCCGATCACGTCACGGGAGACGAGATGGTGGCGGCGATGGACAAAGTCGGCGTCGACGGCGCGATCTTCATTTCCGCCTTTTCCATGTACCGCTACGACGCCAGCTATGCCGTGGAAGTGCAACGGGCCCATCCCGGCCGGTTGGCCATCGTCAAACCGGTCGACCCTGATAATCCTGACGTGGCCGATGTCGTCGCCGACTGGAAGAAAACGCCGGGCGCGGTCGGAATCCGCATCATGCTGACCAAGGAGGCCAGGCGCGAGCCTGATGACCCGGGCCTCGACCGGATTGCGCGCGCCGCCGTTCTCCACGATTTTCCGGTCAACCTGCTGTGCTGGGACAATCTGGACGCAGGCACAACGCTGATCGATCGCCATCCCGACACGCGATTCATCATCGACCATCTGGGCATCCTGCAGCCGCGCGTGCCGCCCGCGCCGCCGCGGCCCTGGGCCGACCTGCCGAAGGTGCTCGAACTCGCCAAACGTCCGAACGCGGTGATCAAGGTCAGCGGCGCCTGCACGCTGTCGCGGGAGCCGTATCCTTTCCCGGACATTTGGGATCCGCTTGCCCGCGTGTTCGATGCCTGGGGTTTCGATCGCTGCTTGTGGGGCACGGACTGGACGCGCGCGTTCGCCGTCGTCAACTACGAGCAGGCCGTCGAGCCCTTCCTGAGGACCAGCCGCCTGAGCGACACCGAGCGGGCCATGCTGATGGGCGGCGCCTGCGCCAAGGCTTATGGCTGGTCACCGAACAAAGGTTAGCACCGGCTGATAGATGTCGCCTTCGCTATGCTATGTGGCCCGCCGGCTTGCTGATACGGGAAGCCTGATCGAACGACTTCTGTTGGACCCATTTCAGACGTTGCGGGATAACCGTCGCTGAACGTAGACTTGACAAGAGACCGTGGCTCGAAGCGCGATATCGCGCGGCCTGCAAAAGGGGGCGCGTCGTGAGAAGGCCAATAAGACCAGTTGTGGGTGTGCTTGCGGCATTTGGACTGTTCGCTTCTGGCGCGGCGGTAGCGCAGGCCCCGGCTGCGGGTTCTTCATCATCGGCGTCGCCCGGCTCGTTTCCGGCGTGGGCTTATCCGTGGGCTCCCGATTTTAAGGCTCCACCCGACGATGGCGTTCCCCGGCACGTTCCCGACAGCCCGGCTGCATTCACCATCACGCAAGAACGCGACCTCTTCTTCGCGCCGGACTGGCACCCTGACGATCATCCTGCAATGCCGGACGTTGTCGCCCACGGGAGACCTCCCGAGGTGCGCGCCTGCGGTTCATGTCACCGTACGGAGGGAACCGGGGGTCCAGAGAACGCGAGTCTGGCCGGTCTTCCGGCCTCCTATATCGTTCGGCAGATGGCCGACTACAAAAGTGGCGCCCGAAAATTTTCCGGTCCGCAGAGAAGCCCGGTCCTGTTGATGACAGCAATAGCCAAAGCCGCCACCGATGCGGAAGTGCAGGCCGCGGCGGCATACTTTTCATCGCTCAAGCCAAAACCAACCATCAAGGTGGTGGAAACCGATACCGTTCCAGCGATCCAGATTGCCCGCGTGTTTTACACCATCGCGAAAAACGGCGGTACGGAGCCCATTGGAGAGCGTATCGTCGAGGTCCCGGTGGATGTAGAGCAATTCGAACATCGCGACCCACGCTCGCAGTTCGTGGCGTATGTTCCGAAAGGAAGCATCGCAAAGGGCGAAGCCTTGGCCAAAACAGGCGGATCAGGCACAACGATGCCTTGCGAAACCTGCCATGGCCCGGACCTCAGAGGTGTGGATGCAGTCCCCGGCATTGCCGGGCGTTCACCCAGCTACCTCGTGCGTCAGATCTACGACTTCCAGCAACATACCCGCGAAGGAAGCGCAGGCGCCCTTATGACGCCGGTCGTCGAAAAACTCTCGCATGACGACATGATCTCGCTCGCGGCTTATGTTTCATCCTTAAAACCGTGAGCTGTGCGGCCGACCGGCGGCGGCTTCCGGTATTGGGCGCAACAAGGCGGACATCCATCAACGCCCTGGAATTATGAAATTCACACCGGTGGCCGCGGATCAGTCCACACTGACGCCGCTGGTCTTGATCGGCACCGCCCATTTCGCGATCTCGCTTTGCACGAATTTCGCGAGATATTCCGGCGTGGTGCGATCGTCGGTGACGAATTTGAGCCCGGCGCTTTCCAGCTTCTCCCGCACGCTTGGCGTTTTCATCGCCTCGATCGTCGCATGATTGAGCTTTTGAACGATGGCGTCCGGCGTTCCCCTCGGCAGGAAAAACGCGTTCCAGGTATAGGCGTCGACGTCAAAACCCTGCTCGAGGGCGGTGGGAACGTTCGGGAGCACCGGCGAGCGCTGTTTGGCCAGGATGGCGATGGCTTTCACCGCGCCGCCGTCGATCTGCGGCTTTGCGGTGGTGATGATATCGCAGAGATAGTCGACGCGGCCGCTCATCAGGTCCTGCATCGCCGGATTGGCGCCGCGGTAGGGAACATGGACGATACCGAGCCCGGCCACCATGTTCATCAGCGCGCAACCGAGATGGATCGCCGAACCGGTGCCGGCGGAAGCGAACTGCATTTTGTCCTGGTTGGCCTTGGCGTAGGCGACAAATTCCTTCATGTCCTTGACGGGAAGATCCTTGCGCGCAATCAGCACCAATGGGGCTTCGACGATCAGCGCAACCGGCGCAAAATCCGTCGTCGAATTGTAGGCCGGCTTCTTGAACAGCGTCTGGTTCTGGGCCTGGGTTCCGACCGTCCCTTGCAGGAACGTGTAGCCGTCGGGGGCTGCTTTCGCGACCCGATCGGCGCCGTTCATGCCGCCGGCGCCGCCGACGTTTTCGATGATGATCGACTGCCCCAAAATCTCGCCCATGCGTTGCGCGAACAGCCGCGCCAGCACGTCGTTCGGCCCGCCGGCTGCGAACGGATTGATCATGGTGAGCGGCCGTGTCGGCCATTGCTGGGCCTCGACGTCAGTTGTTGCAGCCAGCGAGGCGAGGGTGACGAGCGCGGTGACGCCTTTCCACATGGTGTTCTCCGGAACTTGTTCCTGGTGTTTGGCTCAGACGAATGAAATGGCTTCGGCCATCTCGAGAATTCGTCGGATTTCGATCAGGGCGCGCTCGAGGTCCGCTTCGGTGGCGGGCGCGCCCAGGCAAAGCCGGACGCCGAGGCTTTCCTGCTCCATTCGCTGTAGCGTGCCGGGCGGCGCCAGCGTGATGCCCGCTTGGGCTGCCTGGGCAATCAGCGCGGCCAGCGTGCGGCCGGCCGGCAGCGGAAGCCAGATATGAAAACCCGGCGCCGCGGACGCTGCCGGCAGCCATTCCTTCAGGACGCGCCGGACGATGGTGTCGCGAAGTGCGGCCTTGTCGCGCTTCAGCCGGGCTTGCCGGGCGAGGCCGCCATTGGCGATCAGCCTCGCCACCACTTCGGCCATGACCGGCACCGCCATCCAGCCGGTGGCGCGCAATGCATTGATCGAGCGGTCGCGAAATGCTTCCGGCGCGATCATCGCGGCAATGCGAAGCCCCGGGGCGAGGCATTTGGCGAAACTCACGATATAAAAGCTGCGTTCGGGGATAAGCCGGGACACCGGCGCGAGCGGCGGCGACAACAAATATCCGTACGCGTCATCTTCCAGCAAATAGGCGTCGTGCCTGCGAACGATCTCGGCGATGGCGTGCCGCCGTTGCAGCGGCATCACCGATCCCGTCGGCGTTTGCAGCGTCGGCATGCAGTAGAGAACGCGGGCGCCGGTTTCGGTAAACGCGCGGTCGAGGCTTTCCGGAACCAGCCCCGATGCGTCGGTCGCAACGCCATGCAGGCGATAACCGCATTGCGCCGACAGCGCGAGCATGCCCGAATAGGTGTAGCTTTCGGTCAGCACGGTATCGCCTGATGATGCGACCATGCCGAGCGCGATCGACAGCGCGTGCTGCCCGCCATGCGTGATAAAGAGATGGTCGGCGTCCGCGGTCACGCCGAGCGAGGAGAGCCACGTCACGACAGCCTCGCGGTGCCTTCGCAAGCCCTGGTGCGGCAAGTACCCGAGCAGGTTGGACAGCTCGCCGTCGGCGACGATCGCCGCCAGCACCGGTGCGATGGCGTCGTCTTCGCCGGTATAGGGCGGGACATTGAGCGCCAGATTGATCGTTGCCTCCGACGAGCCGAGACCGCGCGCCTCGGGCCGTCGTCGTTGCACGAACGTCCCGCGTCCGACTTCGCCCGAGATCATGCCGCGCTGCTCGGCCTCCGCATAGGCTTTTGAGATCGTCCCGACACTCAGTTCCAACCGCTGCGCCATATCGCGCTGCGGCAACAACCGCATGCCCGGCTTGACCCGGCCAGCGGCGATGTCGGCTTCCAGCGCCACAACGAAGGCGAGATAACGGGGCCCGGGAAGCGAAGCCAGAGCGGGTACCCAGTCGGTCATTTCTCGTTATCCGCAAGGCGCATTGCAAAGCCACCGATCAGCATGCCGTTGGATAGTACAATTGTCGGATTGTAGCAAGATTT
>Ga0209871_1000326_pt1 | contig 13437 bp, 12 predicted proteins | sample OrgsoiDNA2013045_FD_185795 | JGI IMG/M metagenome (GOLD analysis project Ga0209871, IMG submission 185795) | Permafrost soil microbial communities from the Arctic, to analyse light accelerated degradation of dissolved organic matter (DOM) -... | ecosystem: Environmental > Terrestrial > Soil >... | reverse complement strand
TCACGAGCGGTCTCGACGCCCGCGGGCATAGTCGCGGTCACGACGACGCCCCAGCAGCCGCTCCGGCGCTCGCCGCATGCCCGGCCTCACTCGCCGGCTGGCCGCAGGCGCCCGCAGGCCCGGCCACACCCGCTGCCTGGCCCGAGACGCTGCCCGCAGGCCCACCCGCTGCCTGGCCCGAGACGCTGCCCGCAGGCCCGGCTGCACCCGCAGCCTGGCCAGCCGGGCTGGCGCTAGCCGCCGCGTTCGGCACTGCGGCCAGCTCGTGTTTCATTTCCTGTGCCGCGGTCAATCCGCTCTGCACGGCTCCCTCCATCGTGTCCGGCCAGCCGGTATCAGTCCACGCGCCTGCCAGCACGAGCCCGCGCAGCGAGGTGGCAGCGCCGGGCCGCAGGGTGCTACACCCTGGTCCCTGCCGGAATGTCGCCCGGCGCTCCCTGGTGACGAAGAAGTCAGTGACGCCGGCGTCTCGCGCTGCCGGGAACAGCTCCGTAAGAGCGGGCAGGAACTTCTCCCGCAGCGCGGCCGACGGCACGTCGACATAGTCCTGCGCCGCGGATAGCGATACGGCCAGGTACTGGCCGGCCTTCAGGCCGGCCTGCCGCGTCTTGTCGAATACCCACTGGACCGGCGAGTCCACGGCAGCTGCGAACGGCAGTCTCGTCACCCGCCTGTCGTAGATGACGTGCACGTTGACGATCGGCGATGTTCCCAGTCCGGCCCACCGTGCTGCCGCCGCCTCCTCTGCCGCCGGCACCAGGCGCATCGCGGCCCAGGCGGGCACCGCCACGACCACGCCGTCGGCGCGGATCACCCGGCCTGCTGGGTCAGCCGTCATGCCCTCGGCGCCAGCCACCGCCGCCGCTGTGCCGCCCCCCGGTGCCCCCGTGCCAGGCGCCATGCCGTCGGCGTCGAGCTCTTGGCTGCCGCGGTTCCCGGATAGCCGCGGGTCGCTGCCGTCGGCGCCCGCTACGGCCCGCACGCGGAATCCGCCGCCCGCGTCCTGCTCGACCGCGATGGCCTTGGCTCCCAGCCTGACGTCCGCGCCGAGGCGGCCAAGCAGGGCCGCCGCCGCCCGGCCATGCAGCTCACCGAGCGGGACAGTGGGCACGCCGATGTCCGCGGCGTCCTTGCGCCCCAGCAGCGCCGTCCTGATAACCGTGGCGGCGAGTCCGACATTGGCCTCGTCGCCGGCGATGTTGAGCGTGGAGACGATGAACAGGTCCCACAGCCGCCGACGCGCCTTCTCACGCTGGCCGCGGGCGCCGAGCCAGTCGCCGAGGCGGGAGCTGTCTAGTCCTGGCCGGGCCGGATTGGCGAAGCGCATGGCGAGCGCGCCGCGGGCCACCGCAAGCCGGTCGAATGGCGAGAGGAAGGAGTATCCGGCCAGCGCCCTGGCCATATGCAGAGGCCCCGGCAGCCCGGAGCGCCGCAATCTCGCCCGGCCGCCAGGAGCCAGCACGGTGACATCGAAGCGATCCTGGATCGCCACCGAGCCCGTAACGCCCAGCCGGGCGAGCAGGTCCCGGTAGGCGAAGCAGCAGCGCAGGAACACGTGCTGGCCATTGTCGATCGCCAGGCCGCCGCGAGAGAACGAGCACGTCGCCCCGCCGAGCCACGGCCTGGCCTCCAGCAGCGTCACGTCGACTCCCGCCTCGCGCAGCCCGATCGCGGCAGTGATCCCGGCGAGCCCGCCGCCGATGACTACCACGTGGCGGGCGGTCATGACCGGCCTCCCGGGGCAGGGACCGAAGTCTCCGGTCCGCCGCCGCTGGCCCCCGCCGTCGCCCGGCTTGCCGGGCGACGGGCCATTCCGGCTAGTGATCTGGCTGCCACGACCGCCTTCTCCCTGGTGGACAGCGAAAGCCTGCGGCGCAGGGCGACGGCAGGCGCCGCGCAGATGTGCTCGAGCAGTCGCAGATAGATGCCGGCCATCGCGCCGGCCGAGGCGGCGCTGCGCCGGTCAAGCAGCGGCATCAGGCGCATCCCGGTGGCGTACCACCGCCGGGCCCGCTGTGCCTCGAACAGAACCAGCTGCTCAAGCCCGTCGCTGCCCGGCAGCGCGTCCGGGCTCTGCGCCGATAGCGAGCAGCCGAATCGCTCCTGATCCTCCGCGGGCAGGTAGACGCGGCCGTTGCCGAGGTCCTCGCGAATGTCCCGCAGGATGTTGGTCAGCTGGAGCGCGACTCCGAGGTCGTCGGCGAGCGGCGCCGCCGCAGTCATGTCGCTGGTGCCGAAGACGCCGAGCGACAGCCGGCCGATCGAGCCGGCCACGCATCTGCAGTAGTGCTCAAGCTCGCCGAAGGTGGAGTACGTGACCCCGCGCACGTCCGCCTCGCAGCCGTCGATCAGCTCACCGAAGGCACCGAGCGGGATCGCGAACCGGCTGGCGGCATCCGCGAGCGCCACCAGAACGGGGTCCCCCGCCGACACCGCGGCGCCGTCCTGGCCCACCGCGCCCAGGCCCACTGCGGCCACCCGCACGCGGGCATCCGCGAGCGCCGCGAGCTTGTCCGCCGCTGGCAGCGTGCCGTCGCCGATGTCATCGACCCTGCGGGCGAAGGCGTACACGGCCGAGAGCGCGCGCCGCTTGTCACCCGGCAGCAGCCGGATGCCATAGGAGAAATTCCGTGCCTGCGTCCGCGTCACCTGCTCACAGTGCTGGTACGCGGCGCTGATGTCCTCGGCTCCCGGCTCCTGGGCTGTCATAGCTTCATCGCCCCATCGCAAAAGCGCGGAGCAGCTCAGCCGCCACCCGGCGCTTGCGCGGCGGCGGCGGGCCGCCCAGCACGTCATAGTTGGCGGCCGCAATCGCGGCCAGCGCCGCCCGCCCGCCGGCCACATATCCGGCCACCGCGGCGCGCGCCGTGCCGCCGAGCATGCCGACCAAGGGCGCTCCGCCGTCCAGCATCCCGCGCGCCCGGCTGACCTCGAATGCGATCAGCTCGCGCAGCTGCGGCGCAGCCGGTGCCGCGGCCAGGTCGGCCTCCGAGCAGCCGAAGTGATCCATGTCCTCTCCCGGCAGGTACACCCGGCCGGCCCGCAGGTCCTCGGCGATGTCCTGCCAGTGCTCGGCAAGCTGGAGCGCGGTGCACACGTGATCGGAGAGCTCAGCGCGCTGCGCCGAGAACGCGCCGAAGACATGCAAGACGATTCGGCCCACCGGGTTGGCGGAAAGCCGGCAGTAGCCGAGCAGGTCCCCGAATGTCTGGTAGCGCGAGACGATCTGATCCTGCCGGTTCGCCTGGATCAGGTCGGCGAACAGCTGCAGCGGAATCGCGCAATCGGCCACGACGGTGCCCAGCGCGCGAACCTCCGCGCGCTCGGCTGACCCGCCGCGCAGGCGGCCGAGATCTGCTTCCAGCTCGTCCAGCAACCGCAGCCTGTCCTGTGGCGGGGCGAGGTCGCCAACGTCGTCGGTCATCCTGGCGAAGCCGTAGACGGCCATCAGCTGCCGACGCCGGCGTGCTGGCAGCAGCCGCAGTGCTACCGGGAAGTTCTCGCCGCCGGCCCTGGCCGCCATGGCTTCAGCCACGCCTGTCTCGCCGCCGCTCCCCCCGAGGAGCTCCTCGCTCATTCGCGTCCTGTCGCGCGCCACGGTCCCTATTTCTGCACAGACTTCATATGAATGCAAATAATGACATCGGCGTCATCTGACGCGCGCGTCGCCTTTCCCCCGACTACCGCACCGCCGGCTGATGATACGGCATGCGCCGCTACAGTATTGTGCACTGCTTCCTCGCGCGAAAGCGCCTGTTCGGTCCGTGCCTGACTGCAAATCCTGGTGGGAACGGCAGCATTAACTGACGGGCCCGTCATATTCAGGAGCGGGCCCGGCACCCGGCACAGCCTCACCGGCTGATCTAGGCAAGCGAGATCGCAGCCCCGATCACCAGCCGCAGCCCGGCCACGCCGCTGGCCAGTCACGCTGGTGGCCGCTGGCCAGTCACGCTGGTGGCTGCCGGCCAGTCCCCTGTGGCCGCCGGCCAGTCACCCTGGTGGAGGGCCGGGTCACACGGCCGGGTCACGCGAAGTGCGCCGCGTGCCGCCTGCCGCGTGCTAACTGCTCGGGCTCCGGCGCTGACGATAGCCACCTTATCGTATCGATAAGTATGATAAGGCCATAAAAAGATCAGCAAATTGCAAACAGAAAAATGCACGATATAGCGGTTATCCGCGAGCTTGATCAGTTTTGCCAGTGAGCGCTGGAATCGGGTGTTACGATCACAAACCTTCCGCGGGGATCTCCTGCGTATCAGCTCGGTTCGCTGTCACTTCTCACACCGAGGCCACAGCCATGGGTTTGCGTCGCCGGTCCATACGCCTGAGGATCTTCCTGCTCGTTGCCATTCCCATCCTGGCCCTGATCGGGCTGTATGCCTTCGCGGCGACCACCACCGCCAGCGCTGCGATCAGCCTGGCCAGGTCCAGGACCGTGAAGAACGTCACCGGCCTGCCGATCGGTGCCCTGGAAACGCAGGTCGACACCGAGCGCTTGCTGGCCTCGGTCTACCTCGCCGCACCCGTGCCGCAGGATCTGGCGCTCCTGCGCGCGCAGGAGCAGAAGACCAACCGCGCCCGGGTGGCCTTCCGCTCGGCCGTCAACGCCCCGTCCGCGATGGCCAGCGAGTCCCTGCCGGAAAAGCAGGCCGTCGCAGCGATGCTCAAGGCTGTGGCCGGCCTGGCGACAGTGCGCTCCGAAGTCACCGCCCTGACTATTTCCAGGACGCAGGCGATAGATGCATATGGCGGCGTCATTACAGCTGCTGACAATGTCCTGAATCAGCTAATCCTCGAGCAGGCTAATATCCCGCTGGTAAGTCAGGGGCTCGCGCTCGTCAGCATGGGCAAGTCCGAAGAAGTGCTGCTGCAAGAGGACGCGCTGCTGACGGGCGATTTGTTCGCGCGATCATTCTCCGCGGCCGACCGTCAGCAATTTGCCGAGCTGGCGGGGGCACGCCGGACTATCTACGCCCAGACCTTGCCGGATCTGGACCCGATCTACCGGTCCTACTACACCGGGGACGTCAGCCCGGCGGCATCCGCCGCCCTGACGGCCCTTGAGAACAAAGTGATCGCCACCCCCCACCCGCATGGCGCCCCGCCGGTGTCCCCGACATCCTGGGCTCAGGCGGTCGGTGCGGTCTCCGCCGGATCCGCGCGGGCGGGCAAGCAGGCGGCAGACGAGCTGACGGTGCGGGCGCAGCCGGTCGCTCGGGCAACGTTCCTCCGGCTCTTCGTTGTCGGCGGCCTCGGACTGCTGGCCGTCCTCTTGTCGATCATCATGTCGTTCTGGATCGGCCGCGGTCTGCTGCGCCAGCTGGCTGGCCTGCGGCAGTCGGCCCTGGAACTCGCCCACGACCGGCTGCCGAGCGTCATTGAACGCCTGCGCGCCGGCCAGGACGTCGACGTTTCCGCGGAAGCGCCGCAGCTGGATTCGCAGGAATCGGCCGGCGATGAGTTCGGTCAGGTCAGGCAGGCGTTTAACGCGGTGCAGCGGACAGCCATCGAGGCTGCGGTGGACGAGGCCATGCTGCGCCGCGGCATCAGCGACGTCTTCCGCAACCTGGCCCGTAGGAGCCAGTCGCTGCTGCACCGCCAGCTGGCCTTGCTGGACGGGATGGAGCGCCGCGCCAGCGGGCCGGAGGAACTTGAGGATCTCTTCCGGATCGACCATCTCACCACCCGAATGCGCAGGCATGCCGAGGGCCTGATCATCCTGTCCGGTGAATCACCCGGCCGCGGCTGGCGCAATCCTGTGCCGCTCGTCGACGTGCTCCGCGCGGCTGTCGCCGAGGTCGAGGACTACACCCGGATCAGAGTCGTATCGCGGAGCCAGGCGGCGCTGGCCGGGCCCGCTGTCGCCGACGTCATCCACCTCATCGCCGAGCTCGCGGAGAACGCCACCATCTACTCTCCGCCGAATACGCCGGTCCGGATCCTCGGCGACGTCGTGGGCAAGGGATTTGCCATCGAGATTGAGGACAGAGGCCTCGGCATCGAGGGCGACAAGCTGAACGAGATCAATGGCAACCTCGAGAGCCCGCCGCAATTCGACCTGTCGGGAAGCGACCGGCTGGGCCTTTTCATCGCCGGGCAGCTGGCCCAGCGGCACGACATCAAGATTACCCTTCGCGCGTCCGCCTACGGCGGCACGACAGCCATCGTGCTGATCCCGAGCTCGCTGATCGTCAACAGCGATTCCGATGCTCTGGAGGCCTCCGAGGGGGCCGCGCGCGAGCGCGCGATCCGGCTCACTGGCCGTCACGCCGCGCTCAGCCAGGGTGACCCGTTCGGCCCGCTGCGGCTGCCAGAACCGAGCACGCTGGCGGCTGCCGAAGAAACGTCGCAGGGCGCGGAGGAATTGCCTGCCGCAGGACTGAGCGCCGCCGGGCTGAATGGTCCTGATCTTCCCGAGCCTGACCTGCCAGCTGACTGGCTGCCCGCTGCCGGCTCGCGCACGGCCGCCGCGGGGCCTGCGTCCAGCCCGTTCGATTTCACCAGCGAGCCGGTGCAGCAGGACTGGGGCACGCGGGCGCAGGATTCCAGGGTTACGGCGGCCGACATTTCCCAGCTGGGCCTGCCCCGCCGGATTCGGCAGGCGAACCTGGCGCCGCAACTGCGCACCGGCGTCCCGCCGGCGCCTTCGCCGGCTGAGCCCGATCCGTCTGACGAGCCGTCCCCGGAAGCTGCCCGGAGCACGATGACGGCCCTGCAGCGGGGCTGGGAGCGCGGCCGTTCGTCAGCTGGCATGCCCACGCCCGAGGTCATGGTAGATCCGGAGCCGATAACCGGTGAGTTCTCGCTTGACCACCGGAATGATGAGTGACGCGGCGAGTATCCGACTACTGGCCGGAGCCGCAGGGGAGGCCGAACATGAGCAATGCCGGGGAACTGGACTGGCTTCTCGACGATCTGGTGACGCGAGTCGCGCAGATTGACAAGGCCGTCGTTCTTTCCAGGGACGGCCTTGCCATCGGCGCATCGGCAGGACTGGGCCGCGAGGATGCAGAGCACCTGTCCGCCATTGCCGCCGGGTTCCAGAGCCTCGCCAGGGGGGTCGGGCAGCAATTCGGCGGCGGGCGGCCGCGGCAGACGATCGTCGAGATGGAGTCGGCGTTTCTCTTCGTCACCGCCGCCGGGGAAGGCAGTTGCCTTGCCGTCCTGGCTGCCGCTAGTGCCGATGCCGGCCTGGTCGCTTACGAGATGGCTGTCCTCGTCAAGCGAGTCGGAGCGCACCTGACTGTGCGATCTCGGCCGGTGCCCACCGGGGCAGAGGCGACATAGCCCCATGTATACGCACGGTGACCGGTGGCTCGACCACGACGCGGGACCCGTGGTCAGGCCCTACGCGCTGACTGGCGGCCGCACCCGGCCGAGCGGCGAGAGCATCGATCTGATTGCTATGGTCTCCGCAATGCGCGGCCTGTCGCCCGATCCCATGGGTCTTGAGCCTGAGCATATCCAGGTCCTGCGCATGTGCCGCCTGCCTGTCTCGGTCGCTGATCTGGCGGCGGACCTTGACCTGCCGCTGGGCGTAGTCCGGATCCTGCTGGCCGACATGCGGGAGCGCGGCCTTGTCATGATTCATCAACCGGTACCAACCCGGCTCAGTGACCCGAGAATCCTCAGAGAGGTCGCCGATGGCCTACGCAGGCTCTTATAGAGACGGCGGGCCCGCAGCCAGGGACGCCTATCCCGCGGCCATGCCGGTGACGGTCAAGATACTGATCGCGGGCGGCTTCGGTGCGGGAAAGACAACGCTGGTGAGTTCCGTGAGCGAGATCCGGCCGCTGCGTACCGAGGAGTCCCTGAGCGAGCCCGGCGCGGTCGTCGACCTGACCGACGGCGTGGAGCGGAAGACGACGACCACTGTCGCGATGGATTTCGGCCGCATCACCGTCCGGGACGACCTGGTGATCTATCTCTTCGGCACGCCCGGCCAGAAACGCTTCTGGTTCATGTGGGACGAGCTGGCACTGGGCGCTCTCGGCGCAGTCGTGATGGCTGACACCCGGCGCCTGGCCGACTGCTTCCCGTCGGTCGACTATTTCGAGCGCAACCGCACGCCCTTTATCGTGGCCGTGAACTGCTTTGACGGCGCCCAGCGCTATCACCCGGACACAGTGCGGACAGCTCTGGACCTGACTGACGACGTGCCGGTCGTTCTGTGTGATGCGCGCAGCAGGGCATCCTGCCGTGACGTTCTCGTGGCGCTTGTCGAGAATGCGCTCCAGCTGCTCACCGGCAGCGCTAGCTACGTCACGCCCGCCAGATAAGGACAAGCGCGCAGTCGTCCGAGCCTCGGACGCCTTCGCGCATCGTCTGGACGAGCTTGCCCGCACCCTGCCCGAAGCCTGATGTCACCAGCCGGTCGGCCTCGCCGAGCAGCCGGTCGATGCCGGCGTCGATGTCACGTCCTGGCACTTCGACCAGGCCGTCGGTGTAGAGCATCAGCGCATCACCGGGCCGCAGCGTGCCGCGCTCGGGAACGCTGCGCAGGTCAGGGACCACCCCCAGCACGATGCCGCGTGCCTGGGTCAGCCGCCAGGTCCCGCTGCCGGCCTCGAAATGCGCGGCAGGCGGGTGCCCGGCCGAGGCCACCACGTAGTCGCCCGTCGCGAGGTCCAGCGCGAGATGGACCGCGGTGACGAACCCCTCAGCGGGCGTGCCGCGTCGCAGGTAGGAATTGCAGGACGCCAGGAATTCCTCCCTGGGTACCGAGCCGAGCAGCCCGCCGAACGCGCCGGAGAGCAGCAGCGCCCTGGTGCCGGCGTCGATCCCCTTGCCCGACACGTCGACGAGCGCGACCTCGAGGGTCTTGCCCTCACAGGCGGACACCAGGAAATCGCCGCCGAACGAGGAGCCGCCGGCCGGCTTGAGCACCGACGCTGATTTCCAGCCTTCCGGCAGCGCGGGCAGCCTGCTCTGCGCCCTGATCCTGTCCCGCAGCTCGATCAGCATCTGATCGCCGCGCAGGCCGAGGACGCCGAGCTTCTCCCTGGTCCGGGCGAGAACGTCCGCGAACAGCGCAGTGATCACGATCGTGGCGATGATGCCCGGCCCCGCCCGGCGCTCCAGCGTGTCATAGACCAGCAGCCCCGCGACAACGCAGAAAAGGATGCGCAGCGCGCGCGGCCAGAGCAGCAGCCCGCCCGCCAGGATCGGCAGGATCATCACCCCGGGCGACAACCATGACCCCGACACGCGGACCGCGGCGCTGCCGATGACCACGACGCAGAGCGTCAGCGCAAATGCCAGCTTCCGGTTCCGCGTGATGAACTGCCGCCGGATCAGGCCGCGTGCCGCCAGCGCCAGCGCCTGGGCCGACGCCGCGAACCGGTGCGGGGAACGAGAAACCATGATGCCGGCACTGTACCGGTAGCAGAGCCTCCCGGCATCAGGCCGTTCGGCCGTGAACTGGGAACCTGTCCGAAATCGTCGCCGGGCCTGCCGGAACCCTGGCTCTGGCCGGGTCATCACCGAGCCATCCCGCCACATCACCATCCGCGGGCATCACCTGCTCACCGTTGCCGGGGTCGGCCAGAAGATCTTGCTGGGAGCCGCAGTCGCCCGCGGGTGATATCCCGCGGGTGATATTAGGTCGCGAAAGTCGCGGTATCCGGGTACGAATGCGAGCATGACTGACGCCTACCCGATCCGGCCGACCGAAGAAGACGAGTTCCCTGGTTTCCTGGCCGTGGGCGAGCATGCGTTCAACTCAAGCTGGCCGACGGAGCCTCTGCGCCAGCACGAGCTCATCGTCTTCGAGGCAGACCGAAGCCTGGCCGCGTTCGACGGCGCCAGCATGGTGGGAACGGCGTGCGCCTGCACGTTCCGGATGACCGTTCCCGGCGGCATGACGGGAGCCGCGGGCGTCACGGGCGTCAGTGTGCTGCCCTCCCACCGGCGCCGCGGGATCCTGACTTCCCTGATGGCCCGCCAGCTCACCGACATCAGGGACCGGGGCGAGTCGGTTGCCGCCTTGTTCTCCTCGGAATCTGGCATCTACGGCCGGTACGGGTACGGGGTCGCGTCCGACAACGTGCGCTTCACGATCCGGCGCGGCGAGGGCGCGCTGCTGCGCCAGGAGGCCGCGGCGAAGACGGGCGGGGCGAAGACGGGCGGGGCGCGGCCGGGCGGCGAGCCAGGCGAGCTACGGCTCAGGCTGGCCGAGCCGGCGGAAGCCAGGGCCGAGCTGGCCAAGGTCCATGACGCGCTACTCCCCGGCCGTCCCGGCATGCTGGCCAGGGACGATCGCTGGTGGGACTACAGGATGGCCGAGCCTGAGTTCGCCCGGAGCGGTACCTGCCCGCAGCGAGCCCTGATCGCCGAGGATGCCACCGGGCCGCGCGGGTACGCGCTGTACTCGGTGCGCCCGGAGTTCGGCGAGGACGCCATCCCGGCCGGCGTGCTGGGCATCAGGGAGCTGATGGCCGTCGACCCGCCCGCCGCCGCGGCCCTCTGGGGTGACCTGCTGACCAGGGACCTCGTCAGCGAGGTTCGTGCCCACATGCGCCCCATCGATGATCCTCTGCTGTACATGCTGGCCGACCCCCGCCGGGCTCGCAGCTACGTCACGGACGGGCTGTGGATCCGGCTGACCGACGTCCCGGCCGCGCTCGTCCAGCGGCGCTATGCCTGTGAGCTGGACATGGTGATCGAGGTAACGGATGACCTGCTCGCCGAGAACTCGGGCCGCTGGCGGCTGCGAGCCGGCGGAGCCGGCGACCGTGCCGGGGCGAGCTGCGAGCGGACGTCAGCCGCTGCCGAGGTTGCCCTGCCGGTACGCACGCTGGGCGCCGCCTACCTGGGCGGCAGGAGGCTCAGTGCGCTAGCCGCCGCAGGTCAGGCAGCCGAGCTGCGGCCTGGAGCGCTCTTTGCGCTGTCGGCCGCCATGTCCTGGGATCTGGCCCCCTGGTGCCCGACGCCGTTCTGATGACGCGGGAGTCGGTACCGCTGCCGCGGGCACGCCCTCCGGATGCGAGACTGGCAGCCGGGAGGCACCCCGATGGCCGGAATGAAGATAACCGTCGACGCGGCGATGCGGGCCAGGGATATCTCCAGGCCGCGTCCGGAGGACGAGGCCGCGGCCAGCAGCGCGGCACCAGGGCCGGCGGCGCGCTCGGCGGCTCCGGCCGCCGGTGCGTCAGTCGGCCGGAGCGGGCGCCCCGGCAGCCTCCCGCGCGCCGCAGGCGCGGTGATCCCCGGTCCAGCGGCGGCAGTGGCTAGCTCGCCTGCCGCCGGCAGTTCCGCGGCAGCCGGCAGTTCCGCGGCAGCCGGCAGTTCCGGCAGTTCCGGCAGTTCCGCGGCGGCCGGCAGTTCCGGCAGTTCCGCGGCGGCCGGCAGTTCCGCCAGTTCCGCGGCAGCCGGCCGCCCGGCGGACGGCACGCCAGCGCCTGCGCGCCGCCCGGCGGGCGGGCGGACGGACCCGGCCCCAGCTGAGAACGGCCCATCGGCTGCCAGCCCGCCAGGATCAGCAGCCGGGCGTCGCTCACGCCGGAGGTCCCGCCGGTAACCCTCGCCTGAAACACCTGGACTCCTACGCCCGCGATGTGGTGACGATCCCCGACCTGGCCGACCGGGAGACGGCCCGCCAGGCGAAATCTAGGACAACACTCGGCCACTGGCGGATGCTAGCCCGGCGGTGCGACGATACGCCGCGTATCGTGATCTAATGACCCAGCGATTGGTTACCGAGCGTCTTGTCCTGCGGCCCTGGGCCGTCGATGACGCCGATGAGGCGCTGGGCGCCTACGGCGATGCCGAGGTGGCGCGGTGGCTGGCTCCGGCGATGGACAGAGTCGGCGACGCGGCGGCGATGCGCCTGGTCTTGCAGCAGTGGGTGGCCGAGGACGCGAGGATGCTGACGCCAGCCGGCCGCTGGGCGATCGAGCTGCGCCAGGACGGGCGGCTGATCGGCGGGGCGACCCTGCTGCCGCTGCCGCCGGACGAGGAATTCGAGGTGGGCTGGCAGCTCCAGCAGAATGTATGGGGCCACGGCTATGCCACCGAGGCCGGGCTGGCCCTGGCGCGGTGGGCGTTCGAGCAGGGGATAGAGCAGGTGATCGCGGTTATGCGGTCGGCCAACACGCGCGCTGCCGCGACAGTGCGCCGTATCGGTATGGAGTGGGTCGGCGAGACTGAGAAGTATCACAACCTGCGGCTACAGGCGTTCCGCCTGCGTCCAGGCGACCTGGCCGGGCCGGGCCGGGCCCCGGATCGGTGAGGCATGACGAGCACCCCGGCACGAGCGCCCCGGCCCGCGCGGCACCGCGCGCTATAGGAGGCTACGTTCGTGCTCGTTTCCACCTATATCTCCCCGAAGGCGGCCAAGGGCCAGCCGAGCCCGATCCATGGGCGGGGCCTGGTCGCGGTGGCGCCCATCGCCAGAGACGAGATCGTTGCGATCAAGGGCGGCCACATTGTCGGCACCGCCACCTTGCGCTCGCTGCCGGAAAAGCTGCAGAACTCCGAGGTGCAGATCGCTGACGGCTTTCACCTGGTGGCCCTGGACGAGGCCGAGTACGAGCCGGTGATGCTCTTTCTGAACCACTCGTGCGCAGCGAACGTCGGCTTTGCCGGAAACATTGTCCTGGCCGCCATGCGCGACATCGCTCCCGGGGAGGAGCTGACCACTGACTACGCGCTGTTCGACGATAGCGACGAGGTCATGCAGTGCCACTGCGGGACTGCAACGTGTCGCGGCACGATCAGCGGCCGGGACTGGCAGCGCCCTGAACTGCAGCGTGAATACGGGGACTATTTCTCCACCTATCTCCTGCGCAGCATCAGCCGAGTGCGAGGCGACTCGCGCTGAACTGCGTTCATGACCGCACCGCAGAGCACCTTGACGCCCCGCTGATTTCTACCCCAAGGAGATTCATGCCTATTTTCGCGAACAAGCCCGCCGGGGATGCTGCCTGGGAGCCGGAGGCCGCGGACGGCAGGCTCGCGCATACCGCGGGCGCCGATCCGTCGGGAGTGTTCACCTCGGACCTGTCGGTCTCCGAGTACGTGCTGCTCGGCGAGGCCGGGTTCGAGCCGCTCGGCTTCGTGGTCGGATCGTCGATCTATCACATCGGCCTTCAGGTCGGGCGGTGGTCGCAGAACCAGGAGCTGCAGGTCCTGACCCAGGCGATGTACAACGCCAGGGAACTGGCCATGGCCAGGATGCGGTCCGAGGCCGATCATCTGGCGGCCGACGGCATCGTCGGCGTCCAGTTGCGGATGCAGAGATACGTGTGGGGGCAGGGGGTACTGGAGTTCATCGCCACCGGGACGGCGGTACGTGCCCTGGGCGGGCCGGGCTCTGGCACCGAAGGTGCTCATCGCGCGCCGGACGGCCGGGCGTTCACCTCGGATCTGTCCGCTCAGGACTTCTTCCGGCTGCTGGCCGCCGGGGCGGTTCCGGTGGCGTTCGTGCTCGGGACCTGC
>Ga0209871_1000324_pt1 | contig 13457 bp, 14 predicted proteins | sample OrgsoiDNA2013045_FD_185795 | JGI IMG/M metagenome (GOLD analysis project Ga0209871, IMG submission 185795) | Permafrost soil microbial communities from the Arctic, to analyse light accelerated degradation of dissolved organic matter (DOM) -... | ecosystem: Environmental > Terrestrial > Soil >... | reverse complement strand
CGCTCGACCGGCTCTTCCAGCAATTCGGCCAGCAGGCCGGACGGGACGGGCTCGACCGCCACCAGCAGCACGGCCTCCAGGGCCCGCGCGAGATCGTCGTTCATCCGTTGTACTCCTCAATCTCGATACCGGACATCTCGCCCAAGCCGCGCCCGCTGGTCACGCCGGCCAGTTCCTCGTCGTCGGCCAGCCAGTCGATGCGCAGGTCACCGAAGGTGGTGCCCTGCCCGAGGGTGACCCGGCCCAGCTTGCACAGTTCCAAGAGGGCCAGGAAACGCACGATGACCTCCATGCGGGTGGTGCACGCCTCCACCAGAGCGCGGAACGAGGCGGCGCGCCGGTCCCGGGGCACGGCCATGAGATCGGCCAGTGCTTCGGACACCGAGACGGTGTCCACCGTGATGTGGGACACGTCCACTCGGGGGATCGGGCGCTCCGCCGCGCCGCGCAGGTAGGCCTGAGCCAGGTCGTCCGCCGTGAGGCCGGCCAGGAGGTCCGGCGCGTGGACGGCAAAATCGGCATCGAGCCCGGCGTCGCGCGGCACCGAGAGCGCGGCGTGCTCGGTCATGGCGACGAAAGCGTCGGCCGCCGCTGCGTAGGCCCGACACTCCAGGAGCCGGGCCAAGAGCAGATCGCGCTCGTCCCAGCCGATGAGCTCGTCATCGTCGTCGACCGTCTCACGCCCGGGGAGCAGCTTCTGCGACTTCAACTCGATCAGAATGGCCGCAACCAGCAGGAATTCCGAGAGTTGGTTGAGCGGGATCTGATCCCGTTGCTCCACCAGGACGCGCACGAACGCATCGACCACCGGCAGCAGCGGGACGTCGAGCACATCGACCTCATGTGACGACACCAGGTGCAGCAGGAGGTCGATGGGACCTTCGAAGACAGGGGTGGAGACCGCGTAGGCCACCCTCCGACCCTACCGAACCGCCCAACCCCCATCGGCGCACCCCGTACCATGGGCCCCATGAGCAGGGTCCTCTCCGGCATCGCCCCCTCGGGCGATTTCACACTGGGCAACTATCTGGGGGCCCTCCGTCACTGGGTGACCTTCCAGGATGACCACGATGCCTTCTACTGCGTGGTCGACCTGCATGCGCTCACCGAACCGATCGAGCCGGACGTCCTGCGATCCAATACCTTCGATGCCGCGCTCAACCTGCTCGCCGTGGGCCTCGATCCGGAGCGGTGCACGATCTTCGTGCAGAGCCAGGTGCCGGGGCACGCCCAGCTGCACTGGCTGCTGGAGGCGACCGCGTACGACGGTGAGCTGCGGCGGATTATCCAGTACAAGGAGAAGAGCGCCCAGCAGCAGTCGGTCCGGTCGACGCTGCTGGCCTACCCGGTGCTGATGGCGGCGGACATCCTGGTCTATCGCGCCACCCACGTTCCCGTGGGTGAAGACCAGAAGCAGCACCTCGAACTGTCGCGCGACATCGCACAGAAATTCAACAACGACTTTTCAGAGTCGATCGCCGCGCACGGCCATGGCGACGGCTTCTTCCCTCTGCCGGAGCCGCTGATCACCGGCCCCGCGACGCGGGTGATGTCGCTGCGCGACGGCACCAAGAAAATGTCGAAGTCGGATTCGTCCGACAATTCGCGGATCAATCTCACCGACGATGCCGACACCATCGCGCAGAAGATCCGCAAGGCGAAGACCGATCCGGAGCCGCTGCCGTCGGAGGAAAAGGGTCTCGAGACGCGCCCCGAAGCCGACAATCTGGTCGGGATCTATGCCGCGCTTTCCGGCCGCGGCAAAGCCGAGGTGCTCGGCGAATTCGGCGGCGGCCAGTTTTCGAATTTCAAGAACGCGCTGGTCGAACTCTGCGTCGCCAAACTGGCGCCGATCGCCTCCGAGATGAAGCGGCTGATGGCCGACCCCGGCCATGTCGACCAGGTCCTGATCGACGGCGCCGACCGCGCCCGCGCCATCGCCGCCGAAACCATGAGCGCGACAAGGGATATCGTCGGTTTCGTCCGCAAGCATTAGTTCCGCGGGCGTTTGCGTAATTGATGCGGTGCACTCTGCCCTCGGCGCGCATTCCCAACCGGAATACGCGCTCGCGCCGCGGCTTGTCGAGGATGGCCGCGCCGTGGCAGCATGCGGCCTGCCTGGCGCAGCACCGGAACATGCATGACCACCCAGCGACGAAGCTACGAGGCGGGTCACAAGCCGAAATGTCTCGTTATCGTTGACGAAACCGCGGAATGGGACCGCGCGGTCTACTATGCCAGCCGCTGGGCGATCCGGGTCGGCGGCGGTGTGGTGATGCTGCGGATCATCGAGACCGAGGACCAGAACCAGCAATGGCTGGGGGTCGCCGACATCATGCGCGCCGAGGCCGAGGAGGCCGCCAATGCCGCGCTCGACCGCGCGTCCGGCCGCGCAAATGGCATCGCCGCGATTACCCCGGAGCGCGTGATCCGGGAGGGCAACCCGACCGAACAACTGCTCGACGTCATCGACAAGGACGTCGATATCGCGTTCCTGGTGCTTGCCGCCAATCCGGGGGCGGAAGGCCCCGGGCCGCTGATCACGTTGATGGCGAGCGCGGTCGGCTCGTTCCCGATACCGGTCACCATCGTGCCCGGGGACCTGAGCGACGCGGATATCGACGCGTTATCGTAAGGAAATAGTCGCGCCCGGGCATGGGAGGTATCGCGCCCCTTGATCGTGCATCGGCCGTCGCCATCTGCTAGGGATCGCTCACGCGCCGGCCTTGAACCGGCGACGCCGGAGAAAACCATGTTCATTCAGACCGAAGCCACGCCCAATCCCGCCACCCTGAAATTCATCCCCGGCCGCACCGTGCTCGACGGCGGCACCCTGGAATTCGCCAACCGCGAGGCCGCGGCGCGCTCGCCGCTCGCCGAGCGGCTGTTCGACGTGGCTGGCGTCACCAGCGTATTTTACGGCTCCGACTTCGTCACCGTGACCAAGGACGACAGCGACTGGCAGCACCTCAAGCCGGCGATCCTCGGCGCCATCATGGAGCACTACATGTCCGGCGCGCCGCTCCTGGCCGACGGCAGCGTTGGAAGCGACGAGGCCGCCGACGAGCAGGACGAGTTCTTCAACGAGGCCGATGCCGAGACGGTCGCGACCATCAAGGACCTGATCGAAACCCGGGTGCGCCCCGCGGTCGCCAGCGACGGCGGCGACATCACCTTCCGCGGCTTCAAGGACGGCATCGTCTATCTCAACATGAAGGGCTCCTGTGCCGGCTGCCCCTCATCCACCGCGACGCTGCAGCACGGCATCCAGAATTTGCTGAAGCATTTCGTGCCCGACGTGGTCGAAGTCCGGCCGGTGTGATTTTGGGAGCAGCGAATAGTGAGTAGCGAATGGCGAATAGCGGTTTCCACTGACGTTCTGTTCGCTATTCGCTACTCGCTATTCGCCTGCTCTTCATGCTGATCCTCGCCATCGACACCGCGCTGGATGCCTGCGCCGCGGCGGTACTCGACATCGACGCCGGCCGGCTGATCGCGCGGGAATCGCAGGCGATGAAGCGCGGCCATGCCGAAGCCCTGATGCCGCTGATCGCGCGGGTCATCAAGACGGCCGGCGTCGCGTTCGCCGCGCTCGACCGCATCGCGGTGACCACCGGCCCCGGCAGCTTTACCGGGCTGCGCGTTGGGCTCTCCGCCGCGCGCGGCATTGCGCTCGCCGCCGACAAGCCGGTGGTCGGGGTGACCACGCTGACCGCCTATGCCGCGCCCATCGTCGCCGAGAACCGCGAGCAGCCGGTCATCTGCGCCATCGATGCGCGGCATGACCATGTGTATTTTCAGGTGGTGAGCGGCGACGGCAGTTCGTTGATCCGGCCGCGCCTCGCGCCGATCGAGGAGGCGCTCGGCGCCTCGCGGTTCGGTCCGCTGCACCTGATTGGCAACGCCGCCGGCATTCTCGCCGGCCGCTGGCCGGCGGATGCGCCGCCGCCGTTCCGCGTCGATGCGCAACCGGCGCCGGACATCACCTGGGTGGCGTGGCTCGGGGCCGCGGTCAGTCCGGGTACCGCGCCGGCCCGCCCGTTCTATCTGCGCGCGCCCGATGCCAAGCCTGTAAAGGATCCTCTGCCGAACGCCTGGCAGCCGAACGCGTCATGATCGCGTGGTTCTGCGAACTGTGGAGCGGCGGCACGGCGGTGATCGAGCCCGCAACCCTGCGCGATGCAACAGCACTCGCGGAGCTTCACGGCGCATCGTTTCACCGCGGCTGGGGCGAAGGCGAATTCGAGGGCATGCTGACCGAGCGCAACACGCTGGTTCATCGCCTCCGGGTCGGACGGAGGATCATCGGCTTTGCGGTGTCGCGGATGGCAGCGGACGAGGCCGAAATATTGTCGATCGCCGTTGCTGCGAGCCATCGCGGACGGGGGCTGTCCCGCAATCTGCTGCTGACGCATCTCGGCCATCTCGCCGGCCGCGGCGTGCGTACCGTGTTCCTCGAGGTGGAGGAAAACAATCAGCCGGCGCGCCGGCTCTATGAGCGGGCCGGATTTGCCGGCGCCGGACGCCGCGAACGCTATTACCGGCAGCCGAGCGGGGAACAATTGAATGCGCTTCTGATGCGCCGCGACTTGTCGTAGCGCCCGCGCGGTGGCACAACGTGCACAGAGCGCGATCAGCAAAAGCGGGATCCGGTTTTGCGTCGGAGCGCGCTCCAAGCCACAAAAAGAGCGCATGATCTTTACCGCCAAACCGATTACACTTTGACGGATCAAGCGCCGCCGAAGGCAAACCCCATGACCGTGTTGAAATCCCCGTCCGCGCTGAAGGCCACCGGCATCGAAGCACGCTGCGCTGCCACCGGCATGCGCATGACCGAACAGCGCCGCGTCATCGCGCGGGTGCTGGCCGAGGCTTTGGATCATCCCGACGTCGAGGAACTGTATCGCCGCTGCGTCGCGGTCGACGACAAGATCTCGATCTCGACGGTGTACCGAACCGTCAAGCTGTTCGAAGACGCCGGCATCATCGAGCGGCACGATTTTCGCGAGGGCCGCGCCCGCTATGAACAGATGCGCGACAGCCACCACGACCATCTGATCAATCTGCGCGACGGCAAGGTGATCGAATTCACCTCCGAGGAGATCGAGAAGCTGCAGGCTGAAATCGCCCGCAAGCTCGGCTACAAGCTGGTCGATCACCGGCTGGAACTGTACTGCGTCCCGCTGGACGACGACAAATCCTGAGAACGCACGGTCGTGACGGATCGCAGCAAATTGGAATCCGGTCATTCCGGGGCGCGACCGTAGGGAGCGAACCCGGAATCTCGAGATTCCGGGTTCGCGCTTCGCGCGCCCCGGAATGACGGTAAAAAGCTGGCTTTTCCGCGCTTTAGGCTATAATTGAGCCCCGCGCCGCAATGGCGCCATCTCACCCCAGCATCCAGGTTCCATGAAGGCGCCGCGCAAGCTGCATATCAAGTCATATGGTTGTCAGATGAATGTCTACGATGCGCAACGCATGGTGGACACGCTGGCCCCGGAAGGCTTTGTCGAGACGTCGAGTGTGGATGACGCGGATCTGGTGATCCTCAATACCTGTCACATCCGCGAAAAGGCCTCCGAGAAGGTTTACTCGGAGCTGGGGCGGCTGCGCGTCGCCAAGGACGAGGCCGCGCGCAATGGCCGCCAGATAAGCATCGCGGTCGCCGGCTGCGTCGCGCAGGCCGAAGGCCAGGAGATCATCCGCCGCGCCCCGGTGGTGGATGTGGTGGTCGGCCCGCAAAGCTATCACCATCTGCCGCAACTGCTCGCCCGCGCCAGCAGTCACGGCCGCGCGCTGGAGACTGAATTTCCCGTTCAGGACAAGTTCGGATTCCTGGCCCCGCCGAGTGCGGATGCGATCCGCGCGCGCGGTATCTCGGCCTTTGTCACCGTGCAGGAAGGCTGCGATAAATTCTGCACCTTCTGCGTCGTGCCCTATACCCGCGGCACCGAAGTCTCGCGTCCCGTCGCCAAGATCGTCGACGACGTGCAACGGCTCGCCGACAACGGCGTGCGCGAAATCACTCTGATCGGGCAGAACGTCAATGCCTATCACGGCGAGGGACCGGACGGCCGGACCTGGTCGCTCGGCGCGTTGCTGCATCGCCTCGCCGATATTCCCGGCATCGTTCGCCTGCGCTACTCGACCAGCCATCCCCGCGATGTCGATGATTCGCTGATCGCGGCGCACCGCGATTTGCCGGCGCTGATGCCGTTCGTGCACCTTCCGGTACAATCGGGTTCCGACCGGGTTCTTGCGGCGATGAACCGCAGACATACCGCGGATGATTACCGCCGGGTTATCGACCGGTTCCGTGCCGTGCGGCAAGATATTGCATTTTCATCGGATTTTATCGTGGGCTTCCCCGGCGAAACCGAGGAAGATTTCGCAAGCACCCTCGCGCTGGTCACACAAATCGGATACGCTGGCGCTTATTCGTTCAAATATTCGCCGCGGCCGGGAACGCCGGCGGCGGACATGCGGGAGACGGTGTCAGCGGCTGAGATGGACGAGCGATTGGTGCGGCTCCAGGGATTGATCGACAGCCAGCAATCGGCCTTCAATGTGGCTGCGATTGGCAACACCGTCGAGGTGCTGTTCGAACGCGCCGCCCGCAATGCCGGCCAGGTCGTCGGCCGTACCGCCTATCTGCAGCCGGCGCATGTGATGGCCTCACCCGATGTCATCGGACAGGTATTGCCGGTGAGGATCGACAGCCTCGAGCGCTACAGCCTGCTCGGTGAACTCGCCGCATCGCCTGACGCGCCGCACTTGCGGCCCGATTTTTCGCAGATCGCCAACTCTTCTCACATCACCAATTCTTCTCAAATCAAAACGGGAGCCTGAACCCTTGCCCAAAAGCGCATCGGATTCGCCTTCGCTCGCTCCCAGCCGCAAACTTGACCGCGACATGCAAATCCCGCCCGAAACGCAAGTCGTGATCGACTTCGACGACAATCGCGCGGCCTCGGCGCTGGTCGGACCCTACGGACAAAACCTGGCGCTGGTCGAACGCCGGCTCGGCGTCGTGGTCGATTCGCGCGGCAACCACATCACCATCGCGGGCTCGCGCGACGGCTGCGACGCCGCGCGCCGCGTGCTGGAGACGCTGTATGCCCAGGCGACACAGGGTCACGAGCTGGCGCAGGGCGATGTCGAAGGCGCAATCCGCGCGGTGATCGCGCAGGGCTCGCTGTTCGAGTTCGACGCCAAGAACGTGCGGTCGGCGTTCGAGACCATCAATTTGCGCAAGCGCCCGGTGCGGGCGCGGACGGCCGCGCAGGATTCCTATATCCGCGCGCTCAAGCGCCACGAAATGGTGTTCGGCATCGGTCCCGCCGGTACCGGCAAGACCTGGCTCGCGGTGGCGCACGCCGCGCAATTGTTCGAACGCAAGGAAGTCGATCGCATTATCCTGTCGCGGCCGGCGGTCGAGGCCGGCGAACGGCTCGGCTTCCTGCCAGGCGATTTGCGCGAGAAAGTCGATCCGTATCTGCGGCCGATCTACGACGCGCTGTACGATCTGATGGATTCGCGGATCGTCGAGCGCGCGCTGCAGGCCGGCGAAATCGAGATCGCTCCGCTTGCCTTCATGCGCGGCCGGACTCTCACCAACGCCGTCATCATCCTGGACGAAGCGCAAAACACCACTTCGATGCAGATGAAGATGTTCCTGACGCGGCTTGGCGAGAACAGCCGCATGATCATCACCGGCGATCCTTCCCAGGTCGACCTGCCGAACGGCCAGACTTCGGGGCTCGCCGAAGCCGCAAGGCTGCTCGATGGCGTCGAGGGCATCGCCCAGGTGAAGTTCACGGCCGAAGACGTGATCCGCCACGAACTGGTGGCGCGTATCGTTGCCGCCTATGAAGGATTGCCGCAGCGGCCGGCAACCAGCAAGCCTTGATGCGCAAACCTGCCGCGAGCGTGCCGGGGGCGAGTTCCCCCCGCAACAGAGATTCCGGACCGATGGCGCCGTCTGCCCTTCCCATGACCGAAGTTCTCGTCGTCGCCGATTGCTGGCAGACCGAGCCGGACGCCGAAGCGGTCATCCATCGCGCCATCGCAACCGCGGCGGAGATCGTCAATGCGGGGCCGAATAAAGCGGTTGGCGAAGCCGAACTCGCGGTCATGCTGACCGACGACGCCGGAATCCGAACCCTCAACAACAATTGGCGTGGCATCGACAAGCCGACCAACGTGCTGTCGTTTCCGGCCCTGCCGCCGACCGGCAAGAGCGGCCCCGACGACGCCCCGCGCATGCTCGGCGACATCGCCATCGCCTATGAAACGACGCGAAAGCAAGCCGATGACGAGCAAAAGCCGTTTGATCATCACCTCAGCCATCTGGCGGTTCACGGCTTCCTGCACCTGATCGGCCATGATCACGAAAACGACGACGACGCCGAGGCGATGGAGACGCTCGAGCAGGAGATCTTGGCGCAACTCGGCATTCCCGATCCCTATGCGGATCGGGAGCGGATGGGCTGAGATGCCGGATTCGGAACCGACCCACGACAATCCGCGCAACATGCGCAACCTGCCGGCGGTGGTGCAGGAAGGTGAAGTGCTGCGTCCGGCCGCAGACAACTGGCTGATCCGCGCGATCCGCACGTTGTTCGGATGGAAACCCGGATCGGTCCGCGACGATCTGCAGGTCGTGCTCGATGCAAGCACCCCGGACGAGGTGGGTTTTTCGGCGATCGAGCGCACCATGCTGCGCAATATTCTCGGCCTGCACGAACGGCGCATCGCCGACGTGATGATCCATCGCGCCGACATCGTCGCGGTCAAGCGCGATATTCCGCTCGGCGAGTTGATGAGCCTGTTCGAAAGCGCGGCGCATTCGCGCCTGGTGGTCTACAACGAAACCCTCGACGATCCCGAAGGCATCGTTCACATCCGCGATCTCCTGGTATTCATGACCGCCAGGGCCCGCGCCCCCATTGCAGGCAAGGCGGCACGCAAGAAGCCTTTGCCGGCCGGGCTCGATTTGCGCGCGGTCGATCTCGCGCTGCCGCTTGCGGACGCCAACATCATCCGAAAACTGCTTTTTGTGCCGCCCTCGATGCGGGCGATCGATCTGTTGGCGCAAATGCAGGCCTCGCGCATCCATTTGGCGCTGGTGGTGGATGAATATGGCGGAACCGATGGCCTGGTATCGATCGAGGACATCGTCGAACAGATCGTCGGCGAGATCGACGACGAGCACGACAGCGACGAGCCGCCGGCGATCGTCCGGCAGGCGGATAATTCCTTCATTGCGGATGCACGCGCCAGCCTCGACGATGTCCGCTCCGTGATCGGCGAGGATTTCGTCACCGGCGAGGCCGGAGAGGAAGTCGAGACGCTCGGCGGCTATCTCGTGACCCATGTCGGCCGCCTGCCGGTGCGCGGCGAAGTCATTTCGGGCCCCGGCAATTTCGAAATCGAAGTGCTTGACGCCGATCCAAGACGGGTCAAGCGCCTGCGCATCGCGACGCGAAAGGAACGCCCCGCGGTGCGCACGCCCCGCGAAATCCGTCGCCGCGAGTCGACGCCGGAGGCCGGCCCGCAACAGGCCAATGACAATACGAGCCCGCCGTCCGGCGACGGAGCCGGCTCGCAGTGAGTTCCGCAAAGCAACTGCGCAGCATCGGTCTGGCGATCATCCTGTCATGGGGATGGAAGCGCGCCGCGATCGCGCTCCTTGCGGGGGCGTTGTCGGCGCTGGCGATGGCGCCGTTCAATGCATGGCCGGTGCTGTTCGCAACTTTTCCGGTGGTGGTCTGGCTGATCGACGGCGCGGGCGCCGGAGCCTGGCGCGGCGTGCCGGCGGCCGCCATGGCCGGCTGGTGGTTCGGGCTCGGCTATTTCGTGCCGGGACTGTACTGGATCGGCTACGCCTTCCTGGTCGATGCATCCACCTTCGCGTGGCTGATGCCGTTCGCCGTGCTCGGCCTGCCCGCTTATCTGGCGCTGTTCACCGCCTTCGGCTTCGCGCTGGCACGCCTGATCTGGACCCGGGATGCTTCGCGGGTGATCGCGCTCGCCGCCAGCCTGACGCTAAGCGAATGGCTGCGCGGTCACGTGCTCACGGGCTTTCCCTGGAATACGCTCGGCTACGCCCTGACCGAACCGCTGGCACTGGCGCAGACCGCATCGCTGATCGGGCTGTGGGGCCTGACATTTGTTGGCGTCGCGATCTTCGCGAGCCCGGCGGTGCTGATCGATGGCAGTTCGCGCGGGCGAAGACCCTGGATCGCGCCGGCGGCAGCGCTGCTGCTGCTCATCGCGATGGGAATTTTCGGCGCCTGGCGCCTGGCGCTGCAGCCCACCGTGACGGTTGCGAACGTCAAGCTGCGGATCATGCAGCCCAACCTGCAGCAGGACGTCCGATTCAATTACGCCGCCAAGGCGGAGGTGATGCAAAAATATCTGACGCTGTCCGACCGCGCGTCCGGGCCGCAATCCACCGGCGTGCGCGACGCCGGCATTTTGATCTGGCCGGAATCGGCGTTTCCGTTCTTCCTGACGCGCGAAGCCGATGCGATGGCACAAATATCCGATCTGTTGCCGAAAGGCACCATCCTGATCACCGGCTCGGTGCGCGCGCCGGATCTGCCGCCCGGCACCAAAATCACACGCGCCTACAATTCGATCTACGCCATCGACCATGATGGCCGTGTGCTGTCGATCTACGACAAGCTACACTTGGTGCCATTCGGCGAATATCTGCCCTACCAGGACTGGATGGAAAAACTCGGCTTCGTGCAACTCACCAAGGTTCAGGGCGGATTTATTCCAGGTGCGCGTCGCCGCTCGATAGAGTTTCAGAACGCGCCGCCCGCGCTACCTTTGATCTGCTATGAAGCGATATTTCCCGTAAATGTTGCATCGGGCGGCGAGCGCCCGGGCTGGATCGTCAACCTGACCAATGATGGCTGGTTCGGAATCTCAACCGGCCCGTATCAACACCTGCAGCAGGCGCGCCTGCGCGCGATCGAGCAGGGCCTCCCGGTGGTTCGCGCAGCAAACACCGGCATTTCCGCGGTGATCGATCCGCTGGGCCGGATAATCGCACGGCTCGGTCTCGGCATCGAAGGCGTGCTGGATTCCAGTTTGCCGGCGGCTATTCCGCCGACGATTTACGCCCGCACAGGCGATATTCCCACAGCCACCGTGATCGCCGCCGCCCTGATTTTCATCCTTCGGCGACGCGTCGCGAAGCGAACTTTCTGACGCTCGCAGCCTGATGTTTGAAAGAGCTTGGGGGGCCAAAAAACGGCGCGGGCAAATCCATTAGTTGACAGATCGGCGGCGCCATTCGCATTCTCCGGCCGTCGAGGATTGATCCAATCAGTTAAATTGCTCAAATTGTCAGCATTCACCAACTCTCCGAGCAGGATTTGACGGTATTGGCGCCCGAGGCATACAACGTTTTCGCTTCTGCCTCACCACCAGCGCGCGTAATCCCAAGGAGTGTTGGAAATGTCGACTAAAGCGCCCAACCCTGTTGACAAGTATGTCGGCAGCCGTGTGCGTATGCGCCGTATCATGCTCGGTATGAGCCAGGAAAAACTAGGTGAAGCGCTGGGCCTCACATTCCAGCAGGTTCAAAAATACGAAAAAGGCACCAACCGGGTCGGGGCCAGCCGCCTTCAGCAAATATCTGAAATACTTCAAGTACCGGTGTCGTTTCTATTCGAGGGCGGGCCTAGCGGCGCTACAAACTCCGGGGGTTTCAGCGAAGGAACGTCACCGTCCTACGTCTCCGATTTTCTCGCGACCTCCGAGGGTTTGGCGTTAACCCGCGCGTTCACGCGCATCTCGGACGCCAAGCTCCGGCGCAGCATTGTCGAGATGGTCGAGCAGATCGCCATCCGCGAAGGACCCGATGAGCGCTAGACGAGATTGGTGATTCCGCGAGGTCGAAATGGCCGCATCGGCGCCCGAAAACTGCGACAAAATTGCCGCATCCGGCCACAATCTGCGGTAGACGGGCGAGCCGGGAACCCAGGACAACCGCCGGGTGTGTCGGCTCCAGGCCGGGCGCCATCCAACCTATGTGTCGCCGACCGGACACTGATATGCTTAACCGGCGAACCCGCATTCGATGAACGCGTCCACCGATGTGCAACGGCACATCGGGAATGAAAGGTTAAAATTCCTCTGAAGGCTGCAGCATGACGACGGCGTCCATGTCCTCCAACCGTTTCGATGCCAAAACCATCCTCGACGGCATCCGCCGCTGGGTCGAAATCGAGACGCCTACCGAAGCGCCCGGCCAGGTCAACCGACTGGTGACGCTGGTCGCCGACGGCTATCGCGATTTGCCTGTCACCATCGAGCGCGTCGCGGGACACTCCGGCTGCGGCGATCATATCCTGGCGCGGTCGTCATGGGGCCAGGACGCGCCGGGGATCCTGGTGCTGAGCCATCTCGACACCGTTCATCCCATGGGATTCATCGAACGGCTGCCGTTTCGGATAGAGGGCGACAGCGCTTTCGGTCCCGGCATCTATGACATGAAGGGCGGCGCCTATCTCGCCTATCACGCGTTCCGCCAGCTTTGCGAAAGCGACGCGCGTTCGCCGCTTGGCGTCACCCAGCTCTACGTCTCGGATGAGGAGATCGGCAGCCCGACGTCGCGCGCGCTGATCGAGGCCGAGGGGCGCAAGGCGAAATACGTCCTCGTCACAGAGCCTGCCCGCGACGGCGGAAAAATCGTCACCGGCCGCAAAGGCGTCGCGCGTTTTGAAATCTTTGTCCACGGCGTTCCCGCCCATGCCGGCTCGCGGCCGGAGGATGGCCGCAGCGCGATACGCGAACTCGCCAACGTCATTCAAACGCTGGAAGCCTTGACCGACATCAAGCGCGGCGTAACCGTCAATGTCGGTGTCGTCAGGGGCGGCACCCGGCCGAACGTCATCGCGGAGGATGCCTATGCCGAGGTCGATCTTCGCGTTCGCACCATCGCGGATGCCGACGAGTTCGTGCCAAAAATCCTCAACCTGAAATCGCGAACCGAAGGCGTCAGCGTCAAGGTCGTCGGCGAGTTGAACCGGCCGCCTTACGAGAAGAGCAATGCCGGCGCGGCATTGTTCGAACACGCCAGGACGCTCGCCGCGGAAATCGGCTTCGATCTGGTGGATACCTTCACCGGCGGCGGCTCCGACGGCAATTTCACCGCGCCGCATACCGCGACGCTCGACGGCCTCGGCGTCGATGGCCAGGGCGCGCATACCCATTACGAGCAGATGTATATTTCGTCGATCGAGCCGCGGGCGCGGCTGCTGCATCGGCTGTTTCAAACATTGCGATGAGTGTCGCAGGGAACGATTCCACCAGGCGCGATGCGTCGCCGGACGACGGTGCCGGCGCTCACAGCCACGGTTCGTTTTTCGGACGGCGCAAGGGCCACAAGCTCCGCGCGCACCAGGCCTAGCTGATCGAACATTTGCTGCCGCGACTTG
>Ga0209871_1000323_pt1 | contig 13460 bp, 10 predicted proteins | sample OrgsoiDNA2013045_FD_185795 | JGI IMG/M metagenome (GOLD analysis project Ga0209871, IMG submission 185795) | Permafrost soil microbial communities from the Arctic, to analyse light accelerated degradation of dissolved organic matter (DOM) -... | ecosystem: Environmental > Terrestrial > Soil >... | reverse complement strand
TCGGAATCCTCGGGGTTATGCGCAGCGCTCGCTCGCCGATCCGGCCCCCACCAGGCCCGGCAGGCCAGCGCTGCGCATAACCCAGCACTGCTCATTAGGTTCTGCGGTTTCGCCCGTCCTGGCGAACCTGCTCCTGCATTACGCGTTCGACGCGTGGATGGCCCGGGAGTACCCGGGCTGCCCGTTCGAGCGCTACGCCGACGACGGGGTGATCCACTGCCGGTCGGAGGCTCAGGCAGAGCAGGTCCTGGCCGCGTTGCGGGCCAGGATGGCCGAGGTCGGACTGGAATTGCATCCGGAGAAGACCAGGATCGTGTACTGCAAGGACAACAACCGGCGCGGGGACTTCCCGTGCACCGAGTTCACGTTCCTGGGGTTCACGTTCCGGCCAAGAGGCGCCAAGGACAAGCACGGAGTGATATTCACCGCGTTCTTGCCCGCGATCAGCAAGCAGGCCCTGAAACGGCTGAGCAGGACAGTGCGGTCATGGCGGCTGCACAAGCGCACCGGAAACGGGGCGGCCGACCTGGCCCGGATGATCAATCCGGTGGTCCGGGGCTGGGTGTCCTACTACGGGCGGTTCTACCACTCAGCGCTATCCCAGCTGCTCCACCGCATCAACACCTACCTGCTGCGGTGGATCATGCAGAAGTACCGGGTCCGGCGGAAACAAGCCGTGCGCCGCATGGCGCACGCCTACGACCGGCAGCCCGCGTACTTCGCTCACTGGAACTTGGAAACCCCGGCAGGGGCCAGGACCAGAACGACAAGAGCCGTATGACGGGAGACTGTCACGTACGGATCTGTGGGAGCCCGGGGATGAGATGCCCCGGGCCACCCGACCGTGGCATTTGACCGCATCCATGACTGTCGCGCGACTGTGCTGCTCAAAGAGCATCGGCGGCCGGCTGATCGGGCGCAGCAATCGCACTATGACTCTCGCCGCCGTCGGCCGGCGGCCGGACGGCTACCGGGCGGCCAGCTCCGCGGCCCAGTCGAGCACGTCGGCGCGGTACTGTCCGCCGGCGAGGTGGTGGTCGATGTTGTGCCCCACCCCGGCCAGGTGGTGGGCGGACACGTCCGGGGATGCGGTGAACGCCGCCGCGAACTCGTCGACTTTCGCCGGGCCGGAGTGCCAAAGCTGCTCGTGCTCAGCGAGTCCGTAGTGGACTGGCACGTCGACCGCTGCCGCGACGGCCGGGAAGTCGGCGATCCAGCCGCCGACGACCTCCAGCAACTCGGCCACTGGGATCGGTGAGGCCGCGATGGTGGCGGCCTCGACGACCGACGGTTCGTACGTGCCCGCCGGCCCGTACATGAACTGGACGCGCTGTTGCTCGGTGAACTCGATCGAGATATCCGCCGGCATCGAATTCCACGCCTGGGTGACGGCCTCCGGCGCGTCGTAGTGGATGGACGAGATCGCGATGCCGAGCAGCGGCCAGGTCCGGGGCTGGCTCGCGATGTGCGCGGCGACTGCGCCGCCCATCGAGTGTCCGACCAGAACGACCCCGGGATACCCGGCGCCGGCCTGGGTCCACAGGTCGTCGATGGCCCGGGTGATCGCTGCCGCGTTGCCAGCGAATGTGGGCGCCGGAAGGGGCGTGCTGTCCTCGTAGCCGGGGCGGTTCAGCGCCGCGATCGGAAAGCCGCGGTCGATGGCAGCCTGTACGAACGAGTGGCCCGGTACGTCGAAGTATCGGGCGTTGTAGCTGCCGCCCGGGATGCACACGAGGAGCGGCCGGCCGGCGTCGCCCGCGGTGAAGAACCCGGTCACCGAACCGGCGCCGGCCGCGAGGATGAGCTTCTCGGTCATCAGATGATCCTTTCGATTGCGGGTGTCGGCCCCAGGATCCTGGCTCGTGTCTGCCGCGTAACAGGCGTGTTTCATTCACTGGCACAATCCGCTGACACCGTGGAGCTGGTCTTCTAGGCTCGGAGTCGCACAGTTATCCGGGAGGGCTGGGTTTGTCCGTTCGAGGCCGCAAGCCGCCGGTGGGGGAGTCCGTGCTGGAACGGGCCTTCCGGTTGCTGGCCGCGTTCGGGCCGGCCGACCGGTCGCTGTCGCTCACCGCGATGAGTGCCCGCGCGGGGATGCCTAAGAGCAGTGCGCTGCGCATCGCCCGGCAGCTGGTCGATTGCGGCGCCCTCGAACGTCAGGGCGACGCCGGCTTCGTCATCGGCCTGCGGCTGCTGGAGATCGCATCGCTGGCGCCGCGGGGGCACGGGCTGCGCCAGATGGCGCTGCCGTACATGGAGGACCTGCACGTCGCGACGCGCCAGCACGTGCTGCTCGCGGTCCGCGACGGCAGCGAGGCGGTGCTGGTGGAACGGCTGTCCGCGCGCGGCGCCGGACGGGTGCTCTACCGGGTCGGCGGACGGATGCCGCTGCATGCGACCGGAGTCGGGCTGTGCCTGCTGGCCAACGCTAACACGGACGTCCAAAGCCAGGCGCTCGCCGGCGACCTCACGCTGGTGCCGGAGAACCGCCGGCTGTCCCCGTCGGAGCTGCGCGCGACGCTGGCCGCGGTTCGTCGCGACGGCGTCGCGGTGGCCTTCCGGCCGGCTCCGTCGCCGATGACATCGGTCGCCGCGCCGATCTTCGGGCGTGGCAACGAGGTGATCGCCGCGCTGTCGGTGGTCACCCCGTCGGCCGACGTCGACCCTGTCGCTCTGACCCCTGCGGTGACCGCCGTGTGCCGGTCAATCTCGCGCGCGATGCGGCGGGACTGACCCCGGCCGGCCGCCGCGGGCCAGCCGGGTTCGCCGGCCCGCGTGCCAGTCAATGAAATCGCTGGTGCGCCTGGCTGTGCTGGCGAGCGACGATCGGTCGCGTGAGTGCCCATCCCACCGAACGCGTCGAGAACACCGCCGTCCTGGTGATCGGCGGCGGCCCCGCGGGCCTCGCGGCAGCCTCGGAGCTGGGTCTGCACGGCGTTCACTGCGTGGTTCTGGAGCCGCGCGCCGAGGTGTCGCACCTGCGCCCGCGGGCCAAGACCACGAGCGTGCGGACGATGGAGCACCTGCGCCGGTGGGGCATCGCGGACGCGCTACGGGCCGCCGCACCGCTGCCGGTGGCGTGGTCCCAGCGGGTGACGTTCTGCGAGTCGCTGTCCGGGCGCCGGATCACCGACTTCGACAACGCGTTCGGTCTCACCGCCGAGCGCGACGACCGGTTCGCGGAGGCCGGCCAGCAGGTCCCGCAGCCGGTGATGGAGGACGTCCTGCGCGCCCACGTCCGGCGGCTGCCCGGTGTCGAACTGCGCCTCGGCCATGCCGCCGGCCGGCTGGTGCAGGACGACGACGGCGTCACGGTCGCGGTCCGTACGCGCGGCGGTGCCGACTATCACGTCCGGGCGCGCTACGTGCTCGGATGCGACGGCGCGGGCGGCAACGTCCGGGAGCAGATCGGCGCCCGGTACGTCGGCCGGTCCGACCCTCGGCCCAACTTCAACGTGGTGTTCCGCGCGCCGTCGCTGGACACGCCGCTCGGGCCCGCGGTGCAGTACTGGGTGCTCGGCTCTACCACGTCTGGCCTGGTCGGTCGGCTGGACCTGGCGGGCACGTGGTGGGCGGTTATCCCGGGCGTCGAACCGGAGTACGGGGCGGCCCACGCGTCCGACCTGATCGCCGACCTTGTCGGCGCGCGCGTCGCGCACGACATCGTCGCGTCCGATCCGTGGACGGCCCGGATGCTCGTGGCGGACCGGTTCAGCGACCGGCGGGTGTTCCTGGTCGGCGAAAGCGCGCACCTGAACCCACCGTGGGGCGGCCACGGCTTCAACACGTGTGTCGGCGACGCGGTCAACATCGGCTGGAAGATCGCGGCGGTGGAGCAGGGCTGGGCGTCGCCGGGGGTGCTGGAAAGCTACGAGCCGGAGCGCCGCGGCGTGGTCGAACAGACCGTGGCCAGCGCCGAGGGCAACATGCGCAGCCTCGCCGGGGAACTCCCGCCCGACGGTGCGGCCATCCAACTGGCGAAGCGGGCCGAGTTCCACAGCCTCGGCCTGGTGCTCGGTTACTCGTACGCCGGGTCGCCGGTGGTCCAGCCCGGCGCCGCGGACCGTGGGCCGGTCGACGTGACCAGCTACACGCCGTCCGCCGAACCGGGCGCGCGGCTGCCGCACCGGTGGCTGCCTGACGGCTCGTCGCTGTACGACCGCCTCGGCACCGGGTTCTCGCTCGTCGGCCCGGTCAAGGCGGCCGACCGCGGCGTCGCCGACCAGCTGGAGCGGGCCAGCCGGCGCCGGATCCGGCTGGCACTCGTGGAGTCCCCGCCGCCGCCGTGGCCGGACGAGTTCCTGCTGGTCCGCCCGGACCAGCACATCGCCACCCGGGCGGCCAACGCGGCCGGCATCGACCTCGACCTCGCCGCCGGGTACACCAGCGGAGCACCCGCAGCAGTAGCCGGAGACTGACATGCGCATCGCCACCGTCACCGGCACGCCGCAGGGCGTCGGGCTGGGCCCTACCCCGCCGCGCTGGCTTGCCCCTGGCGACGAGCTGACCAGCTACATCGAAGGCATCGGCGAGATGCGCCACCGTTTCGTCGCCGGCCCGCACCGCTGAGGAGGACACCATGAGCCTGCACGGCCTGCTGTCGGCCACGATCGGCGTGCCCAACGCCGCCGAGACCGCCGCGTACTACACCGACTTCGGCCTGGAGCCAGCCGCCGACGGCTGGTTGTCCAGCCGGGACGCCGGCCGCCAGCTGCGGATCGTGAACGCGCCCACCCGCCGGCTCGTGGAGCTGCGCGTCGGCGCCGACGACGCCGACGACCTCGGTCGCGCCGCGGCCAACCTCGCGCGCCTCGGCGCCGCCCACGGCCGGCACGGCGCGAGCCTTGCCGCGGTCGAGCCAGTGACCGGCACCCGCGTCGTGCTCGACGTCGCACCTCGCCTGCGCCAGGACCCGGTGGCGGCTGCCGTCTACAACGGCCCGGGCCGGGTGGACCGCCTCGGCAACCGCGCGCCGGGCTTCATGCGTCCCGACCGGGTGCGCCCGCGCAAGCTCGGTCACGCGGTACTCGGCAGCACCGACTACCGCACTACCATGGCGTTCTTCGTCGACGGCCTCGGCTTCAAGGTCAGCGACCGGATCAAGGACGTCGGTGCGTTCATGCGCTGCTCGACCGACCACCACAACGTCCTGGTCCTGGCCGCACCGGTGAACTTCCTGCACCACACGTCGTGGCAGGTCGACGACGTCGACGACGTGGGCCGCGGCGCGTTCGCGATGCTCGACGGCAACCCGGAGCGCCACGTTTGGGGCCTCGGCCGCCACTACGCCGGGTCGAACTTCTTCTGGTACCTCAAGGACCCGGCCGGCAACTTCTCCGAGTACTACTCGGACATGGACTGCATCGTCGACGATCAGCTGTGGACGCCGGAGGACCTGGAGGGCGCCCGCGGCCTGTTTGCCTGGGGCCCGCCGCCGCCGCCCTCCTTCCTGCAACCCGACGACCTCGCGGCGATGATGACCGGCGCACATGCCCCGGCGTGACGCGCCCCCACCGATCCGAACGTCCTCCCGACAAGCAAGGTGCTCGCATGGACTCCACCACCGTCATCACCAACGTCCGGGTGTTCGACGGCGACGCGGTTAGACCGCCGCGCACCGTCGCCGTCCGGGACGGACTGATCACCGACGACACCGACCAGCCTGGCGCCGCGACCGTCGATGCGCGCGGCGGCGTGCTGCTGCCCGGCCTCATCGACGCCCACGTACACATCGACAGCCGAGCCGACCTCGACCGGTGCGCCCGCGCCGGGGTAACCACGGTGCTCGACATGGCCACTCGCGACATCGGGGCGCTCGACGCCCTCCGAGATATCGCGGGCCTACCCACGGTCCGGCGGGCCGGCATGCCGGCGAGCGCACCCGGCGGCGCCCACACCAAGAAGATGGGCTTCGCCAGCCTGTCCGCCGTGGCCGACGAGCACGACGCCACCCGCTTCGTCGCCGACCGCGTCACCGACGGTGTCGACTACGTCAAGGTGATCGTCGAAGACCCGCGGATGCCCGGCACCGCCGCACTGCCCGCCGCGACCATCCGAGCGATCGTCGCCGCCGCCCACGCCGCCGGACTGCTCGTCGTCGCCCACGCGGTCACCACTGCAGCGCTCGGGCTCGCCACCGACGCCGACGTCGACGTCGTCACCCACGCCCCGGTCAACCGCGAGCTGACCGAACCCGAGGCCGCGACCCTGGCCGTTGCGGGGGCCGTCCTCGTCCCCACGCTCACGATGATGCAGGGCACCACGGCGGCCATCGGCGCCAAGCTCACCTTCCGTGTGCTGCGCAGTCTGCGGATCGCGCCGCCGGTGGGATTCGCGCACGCCCGAAGCTCGGTCCGCGCCGCCCACACGGCTGGCGTGACGATCCTCGCCGGCACCGACGCCAACAACGAGCGCGGCGCCCCATACCGTCCAGTGCACGGCACCGCCCTGCATGACGAACTCGCGCTGCTGGTCGACGCGGGCCTAAGTGCCGTCGAGGCGATCCGGTCGGCGACCGTGTCCTCGGCCGAGACGTTCGGTCTGCAAGACCGCGGCGTGATCGCCGCGGGTCGGCGGGCTGACCTCCTGCTTGTGGACGACGATCCTACCGTCGACATCACCGCCGTGCGCCAGGTCCGTGGGGTGTGGATCGGCGGCCTGAGGGTCGGGTAACGGCGTAGGGCAGGCCGATGATGTCTGGTTGGGCGGCCCTCGCCGCGCAGGTCGGGCCGTTCGGCGCCGGGCGGCCTGCTGCCTCCCGGCCCTGGGGGGCGGCCGTGACCGCTCGGACTCATCGCTCCCGTCATCCCCTCGGGGCCAGCCCGTACGGCTGGTGCCAGAATAAGGAAGGGTGAACGTTACCCAGTCCGAGAAGGTCAGGACCCGCCGCGGCTTCTTCGCTGCCCTTGACCAGAGTGGCGGCAGCAAGCCCAAGGCGCGATTGGTCTGATCCTAAGGCGCCGCTCGTCGGCTCGGCTGGGGACGGCTGGCCTGCGGAACACGCGCCCGCGAGCGCGCTGAGGCCGCGGTCGCCGACACCAAACTCAGCCACACCGGCCGGGTCCTGCCAAGAGCGCCAGAACCGATGAGAGTACTCTTCCGCCGTCAAACCAGGCAGCTACAAACAGGATGAACCGGATCAGCGACTCCCAGTCCGCCAGAGTCGCCAGGCTGACTCATAACAACTAATCTGCGCAATGGACTCGCGAACATATCCAATTGCCAGGACGCGCAGATCAGGCGGATATTGTTCCCGTCTGCCTGGGCGGCGGCGACGGAGCGTGACTTGGGTGCGCGCTCGGAGGGTTGTGAGTCTGGTGGTCAGCGCTGACGCTCGCCGCGTCGCTGGCATGTGATGGCGGCTGGGTTGTGCACTGGCCCCGCGCCCGGTGTTCCTGCTTGAACGGGTGCTCGCCGCCCCGGTTGCCGCAGGAGGTGGAACTCCACCTGGTATGGCAGGGTGTCGTCGGCGGTAGGGCCGGCGTGGGCCGCGCGCTGGCGCAGGGACTGGTGGTCGCGTTCCCCGGAACGGCGGATGACGGGCGGCGTGATCGCGGTAAAAGGCATCAGCTCCACGGAGTCGACCTCGATCTGGGCCGGGCTGGCGGAATGCCGGCCGCCCGGCCGCACCGGGTGCCGGCGCCGCCGCCGGAGGGACACGGTAGCCTCACCCGCCATCACCGCCTCCCGCAGATCCCGGCTGGACTGCGCCAGCCGATGCTATATTCGCCGCCCAGCGCGCCACCGCACCCGGGCCGGCCTTCGTGCCTGCCTTCATCGACCGTGTTACCTGGCTTCATGCCCGCCGGTCAGGTCCCGGCGCCCGGGGACCAGGGCGTTGCAGCGATCACAGACCTGACGTCGCCCGGCCAGCGGCAGGTCCGGACGCTGGCCCGCCGCTGGAGGAGTCCAGTCAGCGCAGTTCACGTGTGAGCATGAGGGTCGCCTGGCGCAACAACGTCCCGGCGCCTCAGGACACCGCGCCCGGGCGAGCGCTACGCCCACGTCACCCCGGAGCTCACTCAGCACGCCGCCGACCGGATGGGGGAGGCTCTATGGGGATGGCGGCCCGCCGCCGGCCACACTCCGGGAGCCGACGCGAAGCAACTGCAACCAGAACTGCAACCAGGAAAGACATCAAGATGCACAGCGTGACAATGAAATCCCAGCTCAGAACAGGTGGGGCGTCCGGGGCTCGAACCCGGAACCCACGGATTAAAAGAAGACCGCTGCACCGCCCCGAGCGCACTGCCTGCACCGATGTCCGGCGAATATGCACGGAAAGCACAGGTTGCACGGGGAGTCTGCTGGTGCTCGTTCCACGAGTCGTTCCACGGCATCCGGGCCAGGCCCGTTGGGCTCCGTAACCGAACGTAGCCGACAAGCGGCGTGGTAATCCGGTAACCGCGAAGCCGACGGCCTCGGTCAGCACCGGCAGCGATTGCGCCCGGATCAGATCGTTCTGCGTTGGCATGCGCCAGCCAGGCTGGTGAAGGACTGCCGCCCGCGCTGCTCTGTGCGCTCTCCATTTCGCCGGATCGAAGCTCGGGAATGCCGATGAGCGGACGAACATTCAACGGTCCAGGATCGGAATGTTCCAGACGCGGCATTGTCCTCGTAGTCGGTGGCATGGGCTTCCGCTCCCCCAAGTCTTGGACCCCGGCCGGCATATGTAGGCATCCATGCATCGTGGGACAATACTATGTAAAAGCCATTATAATGCTATTAGCTACCTAGATATCTGGTCGATACATGAATGTCGGGGCGATCTCAGGACGCCGACGCGTGCACGGTTTAATGTGATAGGGGGATGAGGGGTGTTGTGGGCGTGTGCGCTACATATGGTCGTCTTTGCTTAGCATCTCGGGTTGAGCCCTGGCGCCGGCGCGTGGTGTCGTGACAGGCAGCCTCTGGGATCGCGGTTTCAGCTGGCTCAGGATCGCCTCAGTCATGAGACTGCGCGGTTGGCCTGTGGTGCTGGGCTTGCTGTTGTGTTTGACCGCGTCTGCAGCCCCAGCCTGGGGGCGTGCGCTGACGTTTGCCCAGAAGGCACCGTTGCGGGTCTCCGTCACCAAATGTCCAATACCGCCTCCAGCTGTTCCGGTCAGCGGGTTTGCGCCAGTTCCGGCTACCACTGTGATCCCGTCGTCGATCTCGCTCCCGCCCGGCGTGAGGGTTTTCGGCACGGGAAATGTCGGAACTTTTACCGCTTACTCCCTTGGGCCGTCTACCTTTACGTGCTCAGCGATAGGCGCGGGCGCAGACGGCGGATTTGGCGTCACGGTGAGCGAGCCAGCTTCGCATCATTCGATCGACTATGACTACAACCCTGGCGGTGCGGGGCCTAATACCGACGCTGCCTGCCCTTATATCCCTGCGGCCGAGGCCGCTGATGTCATCTTCCGCAATGGCTCTTCACAGTTCTGCGCTCGCCCAGGGGCGGACGCGGTCACTCAGGTCGCAACAGGCGTTCCTGATGTGAAGGCCGCGATCGTCCAGGTGCCACCCACAGTAAAAGACGTGCAAATTCTTGGGGCGGGCGACGGGCATGATGAAACTGTCGCCGTTTTCTTGGTCCGGGTCGTTGCCGGGGCGGTAGGGGTAGAGGCGCAGAATGCCGAATGTACGTTGCCCGCGAGCCAGAGGCCAGTGTGCCTTGCCGCGCTGGAGTTCTTCGTGACGCAATCGCTTGCTGCGCGCGAGGTCAAGCCGATCTTCGCCGCTTTGACAGCTGCGCTGGCAGTTCCTGGGGCTCCACCTGGTGCGGTTGCCGGCAGGTCGTGGTCGATCAGCCCGACCGCCGGGATTGCCAGGGGCGCGTACCTGACTGTTTCCGGCACTGGCTGTGTCGTTGCTGCTACCGCACCGGGTGATCTTGAGGTCAGCGTGGGTTCCCGGTCCGGCACATTTGCGTATTTCCGTGTTTCAGGTGCCAGTGGCCATTGGGGCGGGCGTTTCCGGGCTCCCAGAGCTCCGCCCGGCGGCAGGAGTCTCCCGCTGCAGGCGACCTGCGAGACAGATCACGGTGTGTCCGGCGGCGCCACGGCCACACCGGCCTTTGTCTACCGCCATGCCACCGCGCTCGCCTATCGGCCAGCGCCGGGTGCCCAGTCCGCTATTGTCCCATCGCGCTCGGCTCTTAGCGACGCACTTCCGGGCCGCACCCAGGTCCCCATGACTATTCGGGCGATCCTGAAGAGCCTGGGCGTGGCGGTCCTGCTGGTGATGCTTGTGGGCTTTCCGGCGGAGATCTTTAATCGCGCGCTGGAGGAGAACTACGCTGAGGTGCGTGGCTGGTTCCGGCGGCTGAGGCCCCCGGCCCGACTGAAGGACCGGCTCGCTGTGCCCCCGCTGATCCAGTTCGCGGTGTTCTGCGTCGTCGCGGCGCTGCTGTCGATGCTGGTCGATCCGGAGATCATCTTCCGGGAGCCGGGCTGGCCCGGGAAGGGAATCTTGCTGTTCGTGGGATTTTTCGTTGCGATTCCGGTAACGACCTTGATTTATGCAGTGCCTGGGGAACGATATGCGCGGCAGGTGTCGGGCGGCGCCGCCCGACTCCGGGCCCTGCCATTTGCGCTACTCATAGCGGCTGCCTTCGTGGCTATTTCTCTGGCCGGCCGTCTGATGCCCGGCTATGTCTACGGGCTGGTCGCAGGGTATGGGGTTGTGCACGGTCGCAAGCTAACCCGCCAATACGAAGGTTTCGCAGTGCTGCTGGGAGCCCTTTTCGTCCTGGCCGCCAGCCTGCTGATCTGGGTGCTGTGGGAACCAGTGCGGGTCGCCGCAGCCGGACTGCACCCCTCCTGGCCGGTCCTTGCCCTCGACGCCGTCATGTCCCAGACCGTGATCCTCGGCCTTGAAGCGATCGTCTTCGCTCTCCTGCCAATGCAGTTCCTGGACGGAGGCAAGCTGCGCCGCTGGAGCCTCCGGGCATGGGCCCCCGTGTATCTGGTCGCAGCGTTCTTCTTCGTGCATCTGCTAGTACTGAACGCCCGGCCGGTCGCGCAGGCCCAGCACCAGCACGACGTCTCCACCGTTTTTGCCCTATTCATTGGGTTCGCACTATTCTCCTGTGCCTTCTGGGGATATTTCCGCTTCCGTCCCACTGCGAGCGAGCAAACGGGCGGAGGCATCGCCGGGGCGCCGGAGAGTATTCAACCGGCGTACAACGTTCCCGGTGCGCTAGACAGGGCGCAGCTAGCCCGTGTCGGCGGCAAAATGATCGTCAGGGCCTCGTCCCGCCAGGATTGGCCGGGCGTCAAGGGCAGGCTCTGTGAACTGCTCGGAACGGCCGCGGGTAGCAGACTCGACTTGACCGTGGCGGAGCTGCGGGGCGTGGCCGGCGAAGACCTCGACAGGGCACGAGCCGAGCAGGCCACGATATGGCAGGTCCGGCTTGCCGATCTCCTCGACGAGCACCCCTCGATCGGTCCCGGACTAGCCCAGCTCACCGGCGAAATCAACGCTACGGACGCAAACGCGGTAACCCCCCCGCTACCAGGAGACTCCGCGGCACAAGAAACCATGATCCCCCCGGGCCGGTCTGACCAAGAAGGTCGCCCGGCCGAGACCGTGCCGGGCGAACCAGCGGGCCCAGCCAACCCCGAGAGAATGGCTGAGCCAGCCACTCGGCTGAGCAGGCAACCCTCCCGGTGGATCCTGGCCGCAGGCGGTGCCGCATTGATAGCAGTCGTCGCAGGGATACTCACCGGGGTTCCCGGGCACTTGCTGAGACCTGCAAGAGTCAGGGAATCGATCCGTCCGGGGCCAGATATCATCGTCCGAGCCGACCTCGTCCATCCTGCCGGTCAAGGATCCTCAATGGTCGTCCCCGGCGCCTACCGGCCCGCCGCCACGTTGGCCAAGGCCCTCTCGCATCCCATGGCCGCGGACTCGCAGACGCTCCTGCGGCAGATCCGCAATGCGGGCGCGATCTCAATCGGCCAGATTGCCATCCGGCTGCAGTTGCAAGACAACCGGAACCAGAAGATACAAATCCTGAAGGTACGCACAGCCAATATAGAACATAAGGCACCTCCCGACGGAGTATTGTTCTACATCCCCCCACAGGGAGCCGGAACCAGCCACATGGATTTCAACCTGGACCAGGACAGCCCGGCAGCCCTTACATCCGCAGGCGGCGCGTCATTGTTAAATTCCAAACCCATAACCCTCACCGGCCAGCAACGGCAGGTCCTCCAGATCCAGGCCTTTGCGTGGTGCTCCCGCGTTTCCTTTGACCTCGCAATCGACTACCAAATAGGCACTATCGAGAAGACCGAGATTGTCAGCGGCAGTAATGGGGCATTTGAGGTCACCGGATACAGGATAGACGCGGATCGCAAGACTATTACCTACCGGCAAGAATACCAGATTCAAAGTAACGATTCCCTGCTGCCTGTCGATCAGATCAAGCTAAACGGTACCTTCGGCTGCCCATCCCCCGGATTGCCTGCGACTACACCGGGACTGCAACCGGTGCTAGGCAGCGGAACCGTGCCGATATCAATCACTCCCTCTGCAGCAGCCTACCCCCATGCCAGATCCATCGTGAAGGTAATCACGCAATACTTCCGGGCTATTAACAGGCATAACTACAGGCTCTACCGGCCGACGCAAAGCTTGTCAAACGCAATTAGCCCGCAGCAGTTCGCGACTGGATTCAGGTCCACGAAAGACTCTGCCGTCACTATTCTTGGAATCAGCGCAGCCAAGGATCGGATGCCGACGGCCGATGTTACTTTTACGAGTCACCAACAACCCCAGGATGGACCCAGCAACGAGCCATGCACGCAATGGGATGTGATGATGTTCCTGGAAAAAACTGGCGCCACATATATAATCACCCATCCGCCAGCCAGCTATCACGCTAAGTATCAAGCATGTGCTTAGGCATTATAGACAGGATAGGGACGTGGCGTTTACAGCGCTAATTAGGACGAGATCGTCTGGCGCCTGCCAAATCCTCAACGAGCGCCCGGCCGCGGGCCGCATACGCATCCTCATTTGCCGCGGATCGCGCGGCGGGGTTGACGGCGAGGCCGCGCAGATCGGCATTTCGGGGTGCGTAACCGGTGGCCCCAGTTGCCGCGCTGCGTGCGTGCGGGAAGACTGCTGGCAGTCAGACTCACGGCTTCAGGGGGGACGCCATGGCCGACGACTTCTTGGGCTCGGTGCTACCGGCTCTTCGTGAGGCGGACACCGCGTTTCACAACGGCAACGCCGGGCCGCGCACCGGCAACGGCGGATCTGGCGCCCCTTCGTCAACGTCCTACGTCACGTGCTTCAGTCGGTTGCATACTGCGGGCGCCCGGCCGGCCGGTAGACCTGGATCGCCTCGCTCCCCGCGGCGGAGAAGGACTCGTTCCTGACGATGGTCGCCGACGGCGAAGGCGCGCTGGTGCAGGCACTGTTGCTGCGGCGCTTCCGCGCGAATGCCGCAGGACCGGCCAGTCACTCCA
>Ga0209871_1000322_pt1 | contig 13476 bp, 12 predicted proteins | sample OrgsoiDNA2013045_FD_185795 | JGI IMG/M metagenome (GOLD analysis project Ga0209871, IMG submission 185795) | Permafrost soil microbial communities from the Arctic, to analyse light accelerated degradation of dissolved organic matter (DOM) -... | ecosystem: Environmental > Terrestrial > Soil >... | reverse complement strand
ATTCCGGTGTACTCGTATACTCGTGTGCTTTTTACCAAACGCAAAGCGCACACGAGGCCGCGGGTGCAACGGGCATCCGGCATTCCCCACGCCCTCTTTCGGGCGAAAGGACCATGCACAACTCGGGCGCATCGCGCCGCGGGATCGCGGATGCGCATCTGAAATTGGCGGGCGGTTTGAAAGTTAAGGTCGACCGCGCGCTCCCCCCTCGCCTGCCACGCGTCGCCGTTGTAAAGCAAGACATGCCGCTGCCGAACGCCCCCGTCGACATCATCGCCCTCGCAAAAGACCTTCGAGCCGGCAGCCGGGCGGCGCTGGCGCGGGCGATCACGCTGATCGAAAGCAGGCGCGGGGATCATCAGGCAGCGGCGCGCGAGCTGGTGCAGGCGCTGCTGCCCGACACCGGCACGGCGATCCGGGTCGGCATCACCGGCTCGCCCGGCGTCGGCAAATCCACCACCATCGACGTGCTCGGGATGTTCCTGATCGAACGCGGCCACAAGGTCGCGGTGCTCGCGGTGGACCCCTCTTCCGCGCGCACCGGCGGCTCGATCCTCGGCGACAAGACGCGGATGGCGCGGCTCTCCGCCTCCGATCATGCCTACATCCGGCCCTCGCCGGCATCCGGCACGCTCGGCGGCGTCGCCGCCAAAACCCGCGAGGCGATGCTGTTGTGCGAGGCCGCCGGCTTCGACGTGGTGCTGGTGGAGACCGTCGGGATCGGGCAATCCGAGACCGCGGTCTGCGACATGACGGATTTCTTCCTGGCGCTGATGCTGCCGGGCGCCGGCGACGAGCTTCAAGGCATCAAGAAGGGCCTGGTCGAATTGGCCGACATGATCGCGGTCAACAAGGCCGACGGCGACAATATCAAGCGCGCCAATCTGGCCGCCGCCGAGTATCGCGGCGCGCTGCACATCCTCACCCCCCGCTCGGAGCACTGGCATCCGCCGGTCCTGACCTATTCGGCGCTGATGGCCACGGGAATCGCTGAGCTCTGGCAGAAGATCATCGACCACCGCACCGCGATGACCGCGTCGGGTGAATTCGCCGCGCGGCGGCGGCAGCAACAAGTGAAGTGGATGTGGTCGATGCTGGAGCAACGGATGCTGGCGCGGCTGCGCGCCGATCCCGCCATTCGTTCGGGCGTGAAGCAGATCGAAGCCGAGGTAGCCGATGGCCGCATCACGCCGGCGCTGGCGGCGGAGCAGATCGCGGAGATGCTGAAGTGAGTGACGAGCTACGCGCCAACATGAATGTGTCATCGTCCGCGAAAGCGGACGATCCAGTATTCCAGAGCGACAACTGGGGATCACACACGCGTCGGCGTTTACTGGACGCCCGCTTTCGCGGGCATGACGGTCGGAGGGCTTGGTCAACTTGAGCGACAAACTCCGCATTCTCATCACCGGCTTCGGCCAGTTTCCCGGCGCTCCCTTCAATCCGACCCAGCCGCTGGTGGCGCGGCTGACACGGCTGCGCCGTCCCGCATTCGACAACGTCGAGCTGATCGGCCACATTTTCCATGTCACCTACAACACCGTCGACCGCGAGCTACCTGAGCTGTTGAGGCGACATCGCCCGCAGGCGCTGTTGATGTTCGGTCTTGCCGACCGCACACACCATATGCGGATCGAAACCCGCGCCCGCAACGCGGTGACCACGCTGTTTCCTGATGCCGACCGCAACCGCGCCCGGAAAGGATCGATTGTCGGCGGCGCGGATGCCATGATGCTCGGCCCGCACACCGCCAGATTGTTGCGCGCGGCTGTGGGCACGGGCATCGACGCACGCGCCTCGCGCGATGCCGGAAGCTATCTCTGCAACTATCTGAGCTGGCGCGCGATCGAGGCCGTGAACAACGGCCATGGTCCTCGCCTTGCCGCCTTCGTGCATGTGCCGCTGCTGGCGCGCGGCGGCGCGCCGCAACGCAAAGGCGCAGATCACCGCATCACGCTGGAGGACATGGTCGATGCCGGCGAAGCCATGCTGCTGGAAATGGTCAAGCTGGCAAGGCAGGCGGTGCGGGATTGCCAGGCGTCGGAGTGATCTTCTCCCACTCCGCGCAAACGGGACGAAGTTAGGATTAACCCTACTCATGACTATCGCCCCCTTCTGCCCTCGCCATGGCCACGCTCCGCCGCATTCTGCGTTACTCAGGGTTGCGGACACGCGTGCAGCGTATCCGCAGGAACATGCGATCATGGACATCAATCGCCGCCATCTCATCGGGGCTTCCGCGGCTGGCGTTGCCGGCGCGCTGGCGATGTCAACTGACGACGCGCGGGCGGCGCCGCTCACCTCGGCGCTCGGGCGCGACGCCACGCATTATGGCGTCCGGCCCGGCAGTCCCGACGACCAGACCCAAATCCTGCAGCGGGCGATCGACGATGCCGCCCGCGCGCAGGTGCCGCTGGCGCTGCCGCCGGGCGTCTATCGCACCGGCATGCTTCGCCTGCAGAGCGGCACCCAGCTGGTCGGCGTGCGCGGCGCGACCAGGTTCGTGTTCGCCGGCGGCGCGTCGATGTTTCAGGGCGAAGGCACCAACAGCGTCGGTCTTTCCAACCTCACGCTGGATGGCGCCGGCATTGCGCTGCCGGCGCGGCGCGGCCTGCTGCATTGCCTCGGCGGGCGCAACATCCGCGTTACCGATTGCGAGATCGAAGGCTCTGGCGGCAACGGCATCTGGTTCGAGAACGTCTCTGGCGACATCAGCGGCAATATCATCACCAGGTCGGCCACGACCGCGATCGTGTCGCTCGATGCGCAGGGCCTGCTGGTCTCGCGCAACACGATAAAGGGGACCAACGACAACGGCATCGAAATCCTGCGCAGCACGGTCGGAGACGATGGCACCCAGGTGCTCGACAACCGCATCGCGGACATCAAGGCCGGCCCCGGCGGCTCCGGCCAATACGGCAACGCCATCAACGCGTTTCGCGCCGGCAACGTGATCGTCCGCGGCAACCGGATCAGCAATTGCGACTACTCGGCGGTGCGCGGCAATTCGGCATCCAACATCCAGATATCGGGCAACAGCGTCAGCGATGTCCGCGAAGTGGCGCTGTATTCCGAATTTTCGTTCGAGGGCGCCGTGATCGCCAACAACACCGTCGACGGCGCGGCCCTGGGCGTTTCAGTCTGCAATTTCAACGAGGGCGGACGCATCGCGGTGGTCCAGGGCAACATCATCCGCAACCTGCTGCCGAAGCGGCCGATCGGCACCGCGCCGGACGACGACGCCGGCATCGGCATCTATGTCGAGGCCGACACGTCCGTCACCGGCAACGTGATCGAGAACGCGCCGGCGTTCGGGATCATGGCCGGCTGGGGCAAATATCTGCGCGACGTCGTGATATCGGGCAACGTGATCCGCAACGCCTTCATCGGCGTCGGCGTGTCGGTGGTGCCGGGCGCGGGCACGGCCTTGATCAACAACAACATGATCTCGGAAACGCCGCGCGGCGCCGTGGTCGGCCTCGATCACGCTCGCGCCATCACGCCGGATCTTTCCGCCGAGGGCGCGCAGCGCTTTGCGCAAGTGGTGATCGGGACCAATGCGGTGAGACGGTAGCTCTTTGTCCTCCCCCAGGAACGCAGGCGACGGCGGAATGGAGTTGTGCCGCCTACATGACATTGCGAAGCAACGGATAGCGTTCCGTGACGGCGGCGATGTCGCGTGTCAACCTGTCCAGGACGGGGTTCAAGGATGGGTGAAGGGCCGGCACATCCGGCTCCGGCGCCGATGGCGCGGCATCCGAATAAACACGATCGGGTTCCGCGGCGACGGAGACATCGCGCGGCGGCGGTTCGGCCGCGATCCGCGCCGGCTGCGGCTGAAACCGATGAACCCATCCGCGCGGGGTCTCGCCGCTCGGCAGCATCGCCCTGGTCGCCCGGCTGCGGCCGAGCCAGGAGATGTCGATGGCGGAATTGTCGCGGGAGGCCTCGCGCGTCGACAATTCGCGCCAGATTTCGACCGCGGTCTTGGCTTCCTGGATATTCTCGAGAAATGCGCGTTCGCTGAAGTAGCGGCGCCAGCGGCCGGTTTCGAACAGCTCGGTCAGATATTCCAGCCGCCGTTCGGCAAGATCGCACCAGCGCGCGACGGCATCGCGGCCGCGTGCCACGTCTGTTCGATGAGTCATGAATCAGCCCGTAAGGAAAAGAACGGACGCAGACGCAACGGAGACGAATCAATTGGACGTGACCCGGATATTCTGTGGAAAACTTTTGTATTGTCCAGCGATCATCGCTGGCTGAACGCGCGGCATCGGCAGCGAGTGGCAGAAATGTCCCGGAACCAAAGCCAAAATGAGAGACCCGTCCGGGGGGACAGCCGGACGGGTCAAGCTATATGGGCGCTTGGGGTGGATGGGCGCTTGCGCCGAATACAGCCTCGATGGGGAGGGATTTACCGCTCCCACATATATAGGTCGCGACGGGTCGCCGAACGTTCAAACGGCCTGCCATTTTTTTATTGCGCGGCGGGCCGATTGGCTTCGCGAACGGCCGCCTTGTCGGAAGCCATGGCGGCACCGGGCTGGTTCAAGTCCCTGGTCGTGGGAACCTGCTGATGGTCCGAGACTTTTTCAGCGGGATGGCTGTCGGGAACCGCCGCGGCCGGCACCGCCGGCGCGGTGACGACGGCCGAGACTGCGGCAAACGCATCGGCTTCGCCCGCGCCGAACAAATCGTCGCGGCCGGGGGAGCCGAGATCGCGGGCCGTCTTCACCAGGATCGCGCGCACTTGATCCGGCTTCAACACCGGGTTCCGCTCCAGCATCAGCGCCGCGAGACCGCTGACAAAAGCGGCGGAAAACGAGGTGCCGGACGTCATCTGGTATTTTTCATTCGGAGCCGGCAGGAAGATATCGACGCCGGGAGCCGCTATCGCGATATGGCTGCCGCGATTCGACGCCGCGAACAGTCTGTCCTGCGCGTCGGTGGCGCTGACCGCGATCACGTTTGGATTGGCGGCGGGATATAGCGGCGGCGATTTCGGCCCGCCATTGCCGGCGGCGGCGACCATCAAGATGCCCCTGGCGGCGGCGGCGGCAATGCCGCGTTCGATCAAGCCATCTTCCGGGCCGGCGAAGCTCATATTGACGATCTGGGCGCCGTGGGCCGCTGCGTAATCGAGCCCCTTCAGGATCACGAATGACGTGCTTGCTGCGCCGCTCGCCGCCACGCCGAAGGCGCGGATCGCCAAGATCCTCGCCGCGGGCGCGCTTCCCATCAGCCGCGCATGCGACACGATCGCGCCGGCAATGCCGGTGCCGTGAACATGCGGACCTTCCCTGCTCCCGAGCGCATCGAAGGAGTCCACAACGGCATTGGCAAGTTCCGGATGTCTGACGTCTATACCGGAATCGATCACGGCAACGGTGACGTTGGCGCCATGGGCCAGCGCATGGGCCTGGGGCAAGCGAAGTTTCTGGAGCGCGTATTGTGCGGGGTCGCCCTCGGTCAGCGCGGCCTTCTGGTCCTGCAGCACATAGCGGAAATTCGGCTGCACCGAGCGGACACTGGCCTCAGTGGCGAGTTCACGGCTCGCGGTCTCCACCGTGCGGCGATCGACGATGCGGAACAGGCCGATGGTGCCGCCTATCAGCGGGAAATTCTGCGATCCGATGCGCTCGAGGCGGTGACGCCGCGCCAGTTCATCGGCCTGCGCGTCGGACAGCGAACCGTCGATCTCGGCCACGAGCTCATTCGCGATTCTGCGCAGGTTGAGAGCCGTCAAGGCAGTGTTGCGACGCGGGCTGTTGTTCTTGCTTTTACCCGACGCACCGCCGGCGCCGGCGCCGCCGCCATCGGCCGAGGTAACAGGTTGATCCCGGCATTCGCCGTCGCTGTCGCGATAGGCGTAGCTGCAGGCGGGATAAAGGTTGGGCGAATAGCGCGCGTAAGGAAGCGTCGACGTCACGCCGATCCGCGATCTCGTCACGGAGGTTATATTAACTCTCGGCGGCCTTCCGCCGGCTCCCGAAACTACCCTGCCCGCGATGTCCGGATTGATCCGCGGCGCCACCATCGGATTGATGCTCGGAATCCGCGCCCCTATGTTGAGGTTGGGCGAGCGCATGATGCTTTGCGCGTGAACCGTCGCACCATCAAGATACCCAAACGGCAATGCCGCGACGCTCAATGCCAGCACCGCGCGCCGCGTCTTGGTCAGCCAATTGGCAGGGTCACGGACCATAAGGCCTCGGGGGGTCGCGGTGTCGACGGCGCGCCGTCGCTCGGTCTATTGTGCATCCACCGCGAGACTGACAATCTTCTCGTTCTGCAGCCTGCGGATCAAGCCGGCAAATTCGGCCCTCCCCATCACCCTATCACCGAATTGCAGCCGAAACAGTCCGCCTTTGGCGCCGTCGATGATTGAGGCCTGATAGTTGTCGAGCAGTTCCGTGATGTCGGCGACGCGCGCGTCCGGCGCGAACCGCACCAGCGCGCGCGGCGGCGGCGTTGCCCGCCCCAAATCGCGGGTGACCAAATCGCGGGTGATAGGCTCGTTGGAGCTTACCGATGCGGTCTGGAACGAGGCGTTCTGGTTCGCGACCAGCATCGCGCCGATCACGCCGGCCTGCAATAACAACGCCAGCGCGCCCAGGCTTGCCGACCAGGCCAGCGCCCGCGGTGAGAGCCTTGCGAAAAAACCGGCGATCCGCGCCGAGAAATTGAACGACACCGTCGGCTTGCGTGCCGGCTCTCCATCGATCGCCGCGAACAGCTTCTGCATGGCGCGCGCCGATGGCGCGCCGAGGCTTTCGTTGAGGTGGATGGTTTCGGCGTATTCCTCCCGGATCACGGCATATTGCTTCGCGAGTTCGGGATTCCGGGCCAGCGCTTCATCGACGCGGCGGGCATCGCGCGCATCGAGGGTGCCTGCCGCATGCCATGGCAACAGCATTTCCATTTCACTGGGCTCCTGCTCCAGTATTTTCTTGCTCGTTGCCATCATGGCCAGCCTCGCTCTACGCCGGCTGCCTTCAGCAGATCGGCCAATTTTTTGCGCGCATAAAACAAGCGCGTCTTCACGGTGTTCTCCGGTATACCGACGATCTCGGCGACTTCTTCCACGGATTTCTCGTGGTAGTAGACGAGATCGACGATCTCCCGATGCTCTGGCGAAAGGGCGGTCAGGCACTTGCGCAACGCTCCACTCTTATCCTTCTTCTGCACCGCCACTTCCGGATCGTCGGACGTATCCTCGATCGCATTGGCGGCCTCATCGTCCAGTTCAGCCTCCTTCCTGCGGCGCAGCGCAGACAGGGCCTTGAATCGCGTGATCGCCAGCAGCCAGGTAGAAACGGCGGATCGGCCTTCGAACTTGCCAGCCTGGCGCCACACATCGAGAAAAACCTCGCTGATGAGGTCTTCCGCAACCTGTTCATCCCGCACGAGGCGAAAGCCGAAGCGAAACACTCTTACATGGTGCCTTCCGTACAGCACCTGCATGGCAAGCCGGTCGCCTTGAGCGATCCGAGCGATCAGGACGTCGTCCGAAGCCGCCTGTGTCGCACTCAATGGCCGTCTCGCAAGGTTGGTCGGATTGGGCTGCCCGATGGTTCGATCCAAAAGGCAAAATTCTTCAAATTATCGTCATAGTTCCACTTCTGTGATCTAGCACACAGACGCCGGTGAATCGGCCGCCACCGAGACCACGACGAGCGAAACGCCAAAACTAGTATCATAATACCGCACTACTTTCTTAGCGCCACGGCCGCCGGCTACCTTAGCAACGCTTGGGGTACAAAACACCTGTTTGACCCTCCCGGCTTTGCCGGCGACGCCAGCCCGCGCCCAGTGGCGTCACGGTACCCTCATTCCGGCTAATTTCCATTACGAAACAAGGACTATCGCGACCTTGGGCGAGCGAGATTCGATTGTGAAAGATACCAAACCTAAAGGCTTTACTCCCTAAAGTTCAACCAAATGCAATTCACCGACGGCGGGACATGAGCGGCGTAGCTTCAACGCTTCAAGGTCAGGGCACTGACGGAAGGCACGCTCTCGTCAGCGGGTTGACTCCGGAGCTGCTGCGACGCCGTGTCGGCCAGCGTCGTCAGATCCTCGCGGTGCAGGTCGCAAGCTATTCGCTCGGCGCACTCGTCCTGCTGGTCTATGCCTACTCCGGTACGGTCCCGATCATCATTCCATCCAGCTATTTCCTGTGCGGCCTGACGCTGACGGGATTTTTTATTGTGCTGTCGGAGACCCATTTCAACGACAGGTTCGAGGATCACTATCTCACGATCTTTCAGATCTGCGGCAATGTCGCACTGCAGCTTGGATATCTGCTGTGGGCGCCCGAGATCGGATATGCGTTTCTGACCGTACTGTTCCTGATTTTCGGATTTGGCGCGTTGCGGATGACGTCGCGGCAGGCCATCATTGCCTGGACCCTCACCACATTGGGCCTGGCGCCGATATTTCTGCTGACCGACCTTCGAATCGGAATGCCGGTTGCACTCTATACCGAACGCGTTGCCGCGATGCTCGGCTTCATCATCACGATCGGACAGTGTGCGTTCGTGGGACTGTACGGCAGTTCGATGCGCAAGATCCTCTACGAGCGCGGCGTTGAACTCAAGGCGGCCAACAAACGGATCGAAGAACTCGCCGAACTCGACGAACTGACCGGCTCGTTCAACCGCCGCTGCATCATGCGGATGCTGGATGACGAGATTGCCCGCGCCCGTCGTCTCAAGACGTCCTGCGCGATCGCGCTGATCGATCTCGACTGGTTCAAGCGCGTCAACGACCATTATGGCCACCCCGTCGGCGACGAAGTACTCAGGACATTCGCCATTGCCGTGTTCGCAAACATCCGCCACATCGACAGGTTTGGCCGCTACGGTGGCGAGGAATTCCTGCTGGTGCTTCCCGATACGCCCGATGACGAAGCCGTGCGCATGCTCAACCGGCTGCGCGCGATCATCGCCGATCTCGACTGGAGCGCGTTCTCGCCCGGCATGCAGGTGACGATTTCCGCCGGCGTCGCGACGCTGAAACCGGATGAGACCCCGGAGACATTTCTCGCACGCGCCGACAGCGCGCTCTACATAGCCAAGGCACGAGGACGCAACCGCATCGTCAGCGTCTGATCCGAACATTTCAATTCCCGGAACGAAGAAACCGTCGCCGGCCCAACAACACCCGAACGCTCCAGGACAGAGTTATGAGTTCGAAATCCGCCGCCACTTCCGAAAGTCTGCTCGACGACTTGCAGACCACGCTCGCGCATGGAACCGTCGCCCGCCGGGTCGAAACCCTGCGCCGGGTGACCGATCTTTTTATCAACGGCGCGGTGGATTATTCCGACGAACAGATCGGGCTGTTCGACGACGTGTTCCAATGCCTGACGGATCACATCGAGACCTCAGCCAAGGCGCTGCTCGCCAATCGTCTGGCTCCGATCGACAATGCGCCACCCTCCACTGTTCGCGCACTGGCGTTCGACGATCTGATCGAGGTCGCAGCTCCCGTGCTGTCCCGGTCGGAGCGGCTCGACGACGACGCGCTGATCGAAACCGCGCGCAACAAGAGCCAGGCGCATTTGATGGCGATTTCGATACGAAGGGTGCTGAGCCGCGCGGTGACCGACGTGCTGGTGCTGCGCGGCAATGATGAAGTGGTCCAGAGCACCATCAACAATCCCGGCGCCGAATTTTCCGAACGCGGTTTCACCCGGCTGATCAATCGCGCCGAGGCGGATGACGACCTTGCGACCTGCCTCGGCATGCGTCCGACCATACCGCGGCATATCTATCTGAAACTGATAGCGAAGGCCTCTGCGACGGTGCGGGCACGGCTCGAGGCCGCCAACCCGCGGCAGGCGGTCGACGTGCCGGATGCGGTGCGGGAGGCGACGCGGCTGGCGCGTTCCGCGCCCATCAGCCAGGAAACTGCCATCGCCCATGCCCTCGTCAAGTCGTTATTCGAGGATGGCCGGCTCGACGAGGATCAGGTGACGGCGTTTGCCGAGGCTGGAAAATTCGACGAAGCCAACGCGGCGATCGCGGCGCTCGCCAACGTGTCGGTGTCGATCGCGGAAAATATGATGATGGAAACCCGCGCCGAGGGCGTCATGATCCTGGCAAAGGTCTCCGGGATGTCATGGTCGACCGTCGAGGCGATCATCAACATGCGAGACGAACTGTCGGGAGCGGACCGCTCCGATCTCGGCGCATGCAAGGCCACCTACGAACGGCTGCGATCCTCCACCGCGCAGCAGGTGCTGCGCTTCCACCGCATGCAGCAAACCGCGTCATCGGCGGCGTGAGCAACAAATACGCCGTCGTCCGAGTTCTAAAACCGCAGCACCCTGGATCCGGCCAGCGCGCCAATCGCGGAAACCAGCGCGGTGGCGATGGTGTACCAGACTGCCACGAATAGCGGTGAATCGTCGGTGCAGTGCGAGGCGTACAGCGTCGCCGCCAGGCCTGCCGACAGCAATCCGGCGATGGCGCCGGCGATCGCAGGCCGCGTCGGCGCGCCCTGGCGCAAGCCGATCAATGACGCCGCCAATAGCGGCAGTGACATCAGCGGAATAGCCATCAAGCAAACCCGCGAATTGCTGCCGACCAGACGGGTCATCATCGGCAACCGCGCCGGCATCATCATCTCGCCTGCAATCCCGGCAACGAGAAGTCCCGCCGGGATCAGCAGCAGCCACGCCCAGCCGTGCAGCGAGGTCTCCGGCCGTGACAAATGCAGGCTGACGGCGATGGCCGAGATCGCCAGGGCCAGCGTCACCAGAAACTTCAGATCGAAAAACGGATTGCGCATCGCGGTCATGACGTCCGGCCTGACGCCCAACTCGGCGAAGAAGATTGCCATCGAAACCGGCGCCGCGGCCAGCAAGGCCAGCGTCAGCACGAACCCGACAGGCGGCGAGCGGTGCGCGTTGTCGGCGGCAAGGGCTCGAATGAGCCGATCGGTTTCCATCCTCATTGCTCCCGCAGTCTAGCGGTGAGGCTGGCAAGCCCGCGATGCAGCGCCACCCGGACCGCGCCCTCGCTCATCGCAAATTTCGCGGCGGTGTCCTTGATCGACGCGCTGTCGACCGCGATCGACTGCACCACGTCGCGCTGACGCGCCGGCAGGGATTGAAGCTGGGCCGCGACCTCGCTTGCAGGTACGGTCTCGGCGGCGGGTTCGCTTGGGATCGTCTCGGCGAAATCGTCGATATTGACGAAAACCCGCCGGCCGCGACGGCGCAGTGCATCGATCAATTTGTTGCGAGCGATCGCAAACAGCCATGGCGCGAACGGCGCATTGGCGTCCCAGGTATGCCGCTTCAGATGCACCGCCAACAAAATGTCCTGCACGATGTCCTCGGATTGATCGACCGGTTGCCCGGCCCGCGCCAGACCGCGCCGCGCCGCGGCTCTCAACACCGGCGCAACGGCCTTGAGCAGACGGTGATACGCAGCACTGTCCCCGGAAATGGCCGACCGCATCAGGTCAGTCCATTCTTCGTCACGTTCGCGCACGCGCGCTCCCACACTGCAATTCGGTCGATCTTTCAATTTGTTACGTCTGAAGGCTTGCAATCACGAGGTCGTGATCTGGAACTTCGGAGTCAGGCACTGGCAGGCTCTTAACATCGATCGGACGCGCAGGCACCCGCCCCATCGATTCCAGGAAGATTACCGCGATGCTCCTGCCCTGCAGATTCCCTTTTTCTGCCCCGTTGCCGACATGCCGGCAGCTCTCATACGCGCTTTGGGGGGCTGGCAAATGGAGAGATTGTCAAATGACCATCAAAGCCAGCGGGCGCTCGCTGTCGTTACTCTCGGTATGGATACTGGCGACGGGGCTCTTTGTGTGTTTCGCAAGGCCATTGCCGGCGGCGGCGGGCGCGGACGACAATGGGGTCGCAGCGCAAGCAGATTCGCAATCGGCAAACGCGGAACCGGATGGTCCCGTCGCGGAGCCGGTTAAGCACCACAAGCGCGCCAGGCATGCCTCGCGCCACCATAAATCCGGCAAGGTGGCGCTGAAATCCTCACCCGCCAGGAAGAACGACGCAACCGATGGCGCGGAGAATGGCGACATTTCAACCGCGATCCCGCTGTCGGTCGCCAACGCCAATGCAGAGCTGGCAACCACCGACACGCCGGACGGCAACGCCCAGGCCATGACCGCGCGGGCCAACGATATGCTGCAGATAGCGGCGCAGGACAATGTTCCGCAGGCCGCGGCAGAAAAACCGGCTGACGCACAGCCTGCCGCCGAGACCCAGGTTCTTCCCTCCGATCAGCTCAACGATGTCGATCGCACGCTGCCTGCAAGCGCCACATCCGCGCCGGCCCCGACAACGCCATCTGCCGACGCGCCGGCCCAGGCGATGGCCGCGGCCGATTCGCCTGACGAAGCCGGGATGACCAATAGCGACGACAGTTCCAGCGTGGACCGGACCTCCCTGATCGGGAAGATCTTCATGGCCTGCGGCGGAGTTCTGACGCTGGCCTCGGCCCTGCGCATGTTCATAGGATGAGCTGACAAAGACCGTCGTCCCCCAGGTGAGCGCAGTCGCGCTCGCTTGGGCTCCGGATTGACCCCACTTGAAGCTCACCCCGCCAGCGGGCACATTGCGCGAAATCAAGCGCGGGGTGAGCCATGAGCACGTTCGAACATATCATTGTCGAAAGCAAAGGCGCGGTCGGCATTATCACGCTCAATCGCCCGAAGATGCTCAATGCGCTGTCGTTCGGCGTGTTTGGCGAGATTGCAGCCGCGGTGGACGATCTCGAAGCCGACGACGGAATCGGATGCATCCTGCTGGCCGGCGGCGAAAAGGCTTTCGCCGCGGGCGCCGACATCAAGGAAATGCAGCCGAAAACCTTCATCGACATGTTCTCCAGCGATTTCATCGCGATCGGCGCCGACCGCGTCGCCCGCTGCCGCAAACCGACCATTGCCGCCGTCAGCGGCTATGCGCTCGGCGGCGGCTGCGAACTGGCGATGATGTGCGACATCATCATCGCCGCCGACACCGCCAAATTCGGCCAGCCGGAAATCACGCTCGGCACCATCCCCGGCATCGGCGGAACGCAGCGGCTGACCCGCGCGATCTGCAAATCCAAGGCGATGGACCTGTGTCTCACCGGGCGAATGATGGATGCCGCCGAAGCGGAGCGCTCGGGCCTGGTCAGCCGCATCGTGCCCGCGGACAAATTGATGGACGAAGCGCTGGCGGCCGCGGAAAAGATCGCCTCGATGTCGCGTCCCGCGGCCGAGATGGCGAAAAGCGCCATCAACCGCGCGTTCGAGACGCCGCTCACCGAGGGCCTTAATGTCGAGCGCGATCTGTTTCACGCAACCTTCGCGCTGGAGGATCGCTCCGAAGGCATGGCGGCGTTTATCGAGAAGCGCAAGCCGGTGAACAGGAACAGGTAGGGGCGCGTCGCACGGCGGGCACAGAACTGCGGGGCAAACCAATGTCGTCATACGCGGGCTTGC
>Ga0209871_1000319_pt1 | contig 13530 bp, 14 predicted proteins | sample OrgsoiDNA2013045_FD_185795 | JGI IMG/M metagenome (GOLD analysis project Ga0209871, IMG submission 185795) | Permafrost soil microbial communities from the Arctic, to analyse light accelerated degradation of dissolved organic matter (DOM) -... | ecosystem: Environmental > Terrestrial > Soil >... | reverse complement strand
TACCATTGCGGTATGGGCGGACATCTGCGTTTAAGATTTCAGCCTCTGCCGCCGGATCCGGTCCGCGGCACCTCCTTCCAAACCAGCGCGATCTGATCCCGGCGGCTCCCTCAACCAAGCAGGAGCAGCCATGTTTACGCGACCTTTCTTTGAGCCCGCTCGCGCCGCAAGCCTCGCCTTCGCGGACGCGCGCGGTTTCGGCACGGTCTGCGCCTGTGATGGCGGCAAGCCGGTCGCATCCTCGCTGCCGTTCTATCTCAGTTATGGCGACGACGGCACGCCGCACGCTCTGTTTCACGTCGCCCGAGAAAATGCGCTGGCGAGCCTGGCGGACGGGAAATCATCATGGCTGATCGCCGTCAACGGCGCAGATGCCTATGTTTCGCCCGACTGGTACGCCGCGCCGGATCAGGTGCCGACCTGGCTCTATCAGGCCGTGCATCTCACCGGTACCGTGCGGAGGCTTTCCGATCACGAACTCGGTCCGCATCTCGACGCGCTGAGTGCGAAGTTTGAAAGCTGGCTCGTGCCAAAACCGCCCTGGACGTCGTCAAAGATGACGGCCGGCCGGCTCGATGCGATGAAGAAGGCGATCGTGGGTCTGGTGATGACGGTTGAAGGGATCGAGGGCAGTTTCAAGCTCAACCAGCACAAATCCGACGTCGATCATGCGGCCATTGCCGATGCGTTGGCTTTACAGGCCGACGCCGGCGCGCAACAGCTCGCCCGCACCATGCGCACGATGCGCCCGCAAGCCTTTACCGATGAAAAAGTACAGCTCGAAAGGAGCGTGTGATGAGCACGAAGAAGAAGATCGGCATTCTCGGCGCGTCCGGCTACACCGGCGCCGACGCGGTGCGCCTGCTGGCGCGGCATCCCGATGCCGAAATCGTCGCGCTCACCGCCAATACCCATGCCGGCAAGGCCATGGCCGAGGTGTTCCCGCATTTCTTCATGCTGGAGCTGCCGAAACTCGTGGAATGGGAAAAGGTCGACTGGACCAAGCTTGATGCGGTGTTTTGCGGGCTGCCGCACGGCACCACGCAGGAGATCGTCGCGGCCGTCCTGGCCGCCAATCCGGCGATCAAGATCCTCGACATGTCGGCGGATTTCCGGCTCCGCGACATGAGCGCATACGCGCAATGGTACGGCCATGAGCACCTCGCGCCTAAACTTCAAGGTGAGGCCGTCTATGGCCTGACCGAATTCTATCGCGAGAAAATCACCGCGGCGCGGCTCGTCGCCTGTCCCGGCTGCTATCCGACGGCGGCGCTGCTGGCGCTGGTCCCGATTGCGAAGGCAAAGCTGATCGACGTGGATGACATCGTCATCGACGCGAAATCGGGCGTCACCGGCGCCGGCCGTGGTCTCAGGCAGAACACGCTGTTCAGCGAAGCAGGCGAGGGGCTTTCGCCCTATTCGATTGCCTCGCATCGGCACTCGCCGGAGATCGAGCAGGAGATCGGCGTCGCCGCAGGCAAAAAAGTGACGGTGAACTTCACGCCGCATCTCATTCCGATGAGCCGGGGCGAGCTCTGCACGTCCTATGTCAAGCTCAACGGCGCGAGCGCGGACGATCTGCGGGCAGCCCTCGCGGAGGCCTACAAGGACGAGCCGTTCGTGCATGTCGCCAAAAAGGGCGTGCTGCCGCAGACGCAGAACGTGCGTGGCTCGAATTATGTGCAGATCGGCGTATTCGCCGACCGCATCAAGAACCGCGCGATCGTCATTTCGGTGCTCGATAATCTGGTGAAGGGCTCGGCGGGGCAGGCGATCCAGAACATGAACCTGATGCTCGGGTTTCCCGAGACCACGGGACTGGAGCAGATCGCGCTGTTTCCGTAAGCCGTCAGTTCGATTGAAACAGCGGAAGCCGGACCGAGATCCGGGCGCCGCCCGATGGTGCTTGGTCAATCGACAGGGTGCCGCCGTGGGCCTCGACCAGGCCGCGCACGATCGCAAGACCCAGTCCGGCGCCGCCGGTGCCGCGGTTGCGCGATGTCTCCAGCCGACTGAACGGCTCGAGCATCGCCAGCCGCTGCTCCGGCGGAATCCCCAAACCTTCGTCGTCGACCGTGAGCTCGATGGCGTTGTCGACGATCAAACTGCGTAGATGCGCCGCTCCGCCGTATTTGATGGCATTGTCGGCGAGGTTGGCCACGACGCGTCGCAGCGCCAGGCGGTCGCCGAGAACGATCGGGACTTGCTGCCATTGACCCCGATGATAATCGATGCGCGCGCCGCCGCTTCGCCGGTCGGCGACTTCCGCAGCGATGATGTCGTCGATCTCGACCATCTCTTCGGCCAGTTCGCCGGCCCCGGCGCGGCTCGCCAGCAGCGCGTCGTCGAGCAAGACGATCATGTCGTTGATGTCGGCGATGGCGCGGTCGCGCTCGGTCGAGTCGCTGATCTTTTCGGCGCGCAGCCGAAGCCGCGTCGCATAGGTTCGCACATCGTGGGAGATCCCGCCCAACATCACCATGCGCGAGCGCAACAGCTCGCCGAGCCGGTTTTGCAAACGATTGAACGCATCGATCAGCGCCCGGATTTCCGGCGCGCTGCGTTTGGCCTCCGGCAGGGCTACCGGATCAAGCGACAGATCGACGCGGTCGACGGCCTCGGCGAGGCGCGCCAGCGGCTTGGTCTCGCGGTGCATGACAAAGAGCGCGAGCAGGGCAATCAGAGAGCCGAAAAGGCCGGCGCCAAATCCGACCGGCAGACCCAGCGGACCCACCAGGATTCGGTTGCCGATTTCGATGACCAGCGTTTCCCCGGTCGCAAGACCGACGCGTACGTCGATGGTCGTCGGCACGAGGCGCGAGAACAATCGCCTGGGCTCACCCGCATCCGAGAAATTCACACTGACCGGGCGGCCGCCGAGCGGCTGCAAAAATTGCTCGATCGCGCGGGCGTTGAGGCGTGGCAGGATCCGCGGCGCGGTCGCTCCGATCGTCGCGGCGTCATCGATACGCGCCGAAAACGTTTCCGAACTCGCCGCGCGAAGCACCAGCGCCCGCTCCGGGCCCGGCGTGCGTTCGAGCAGTTCGACGACCGCGGCGATATGGCCCGGAACGGGCAGGGTATTGTCTTCGGCCGTATGGGCCCGCGCGACGTAATACAACGCGATGGCAGAGATCCAGGCCATGCCGAGCCCGACCACGACGATCAGTGCGATCCTTGCCGCGAACGTCATGCGCAGGATCATGTCAGCGGGCTCACATGGGCGGTGAACAGATAACCGCCGTTGCGGACGGTGTTGATCAGGTTGGAGCCGGGATTGGCACCGTCCAGCTTCTTGCGTAACCGCGAGATCAGCATATCGACGGTGCGGTCGAAGGGATCGGCGGATCGTCCGCGCGTCCAGTCCAGAATTTGGTCCCGTGTCAGCACCCGGCGCGGCCGCTGCACAAAGCACACCAGCAGTTCGAATTCGCCGCTGGTCAGGTTGACCGTGGTGTTCTCGCCGGCGCTCAGTCCACGGGCGTCGATATCGATGACGAAGGCGTCGAAGCGGTAGCGGCGGTTTTGTGCCGGCTGCGCCGCCGCAGGCCGCGTCCGGCGCATGATGGCGCGGGCGCGGGCCAGCAGTTCGCGCGAACTGAAGGGTTTTGCGAGGTAATCGTCGGCGCCCATCTCGAGGCCGACCACGCGATCGATTTCGTCGCTCTTGGCGGTCAGCATCAGGATCGGAATAGGGTCGCCGGTCCGCAGCCGCCGGCAGATCGCAAGACCGTCCTCGCCGGGAAGCATCAGGTCGAGAATGATGAGGTCGGGCCGGACGCGCTGCAAGACCACGTCCATGGCTTTGCCGTCCGCGGCGGTCTCGATGTCGTATCCCTCATGAACCAGAAAATCGCGGACGAGTCGCCTGATCTCGGGATCGTCTTCCACTATCAGGATGGTCGGTTTCGGCGTCGTCATGTCGTGAATGTCGGACAATCGCACGGCGGCGGCAAGCCGAGCCGCGGCATTGTTACAAACTGTTACGTGGCGTCGACAAATCGCCAACAAACGTCTTGCGCCGTTGAAATTGCGCTGACGTGACGCGGCCAGGGTCTCCCCACGGTCGGGCTCACGCCGAGCGCCGCCGGTACAACAGGAGAGCCAACCCATGAAGAAGTTTTTCGCCATCGCCGCGATTGCCGGAGCCTTGTCTGCGGCAGCCATTGTCGATGCCAATGCCGGTTCGCGCAGCGGATCGATCTCGGGCCCGCGCGGCACCACGACGTTTTCCAATTCAAGGTCCTGCGCAGGCGGCGCCTGCTCGTCCCAGGGCAGTGTCACCGGACCCTATGGCGGCACGATATCGCATCAGGGTTCGAGCAACTGTTCGGGCGGCACCTGCTCCGGCAGCGGCACGGTTACCGGCCCTCGTGGCGGCTCGGTCACTTACAACGGCACGGTCACGCGCTGACGAGGTGCCGCGGCTGGTGCAGGCAGTGCTGCCGCCAGCCGCTGGCCATGCTTTGAGGACACGGTCATGAACGAACTCGCAGGTTTCTTCGCTACCAGCTCGCGCCTGATGCTGTTGGCAACCGCACTGGGCTTCATGGGCCTCGAATATTTTCTCGGTCGACTGGCCCATCATGATACCCACGACCCCTTTGAAAGCGCCGCATCGCTGGGTATCGCGGCGGGGCAATCGGTCGTTCGGGCCGTCGAGGCCACGCTGCTGGCGATTCCTTTTGCGTTCGTCTATCAGCACCGGCTATTCGACTTCTCGCAGACCACGCCGCTGGCGCTCGCCGGGCTGTTCGTGGCGACGGAGTTCGCCTATTATTGGCAGCATCGCGCCTCACACCGGATCCACTGGATGTGGGCGACCCATGCGGTGCATCACTCGGCAACCAAGCTGAATTTCACCGCCGCGGTCAGGCTCGGCTGGACCGGCAACATCTCGGGAAATTTCCTGTTCTTCCTGCCGTTGGTCTGGCTCGGATTTCATCCCTTCGCCGTGGTCGGCATGCTCGGCATCAACCTGTTCTACCAGTTCTTCATCCACACCGAGCTCGTGCCCCGGCTCGGTCCGCTGGAATGGATTCTCAATACGCCCGCCCATCACCGCGTCCACCACGCGTCGAATCCGGCCTGCCTCGACAAGAACTACGGTGGCATCCTGATTGTGTTCGACCGGATGTTTCGAACCTTCGCGGAGGCGCCGCCGCATGAAGCGCTGCGTTACGGGCTGGTCCACGGCATCGGCAGTTACAACCCGGTCAGGATCGCGCTTGGCGAATGGCGCATCATGTTTCGCGATTTCGCCGGCGCGACCACGCTGCGCGCGCGGGTCAAGACGCTGCTCGGGCCGCCGGTCTGATTCTCAAATTCGCTCCATCCCAACACCTTCACCGCAGGAGAAACTTCGGATGAGAACCATTTTCACAGCAGCGCTTCGCTTGATATTTGCAAGATCCATCCTTGTTGCGGCAACGGTCGGCGCAACGGCATCATGGGGGACCATCGCAACGGCCCAGACGCAGGTACCGCAGGAGATGCGGACCCAGGCGATGAGCCTGGCCCAGGTCTGCAGAACCGACTACGAGCGCCTGTGCCACGATGTTCAACCGGGCGGCGGCCGCATTCTCGGATGCCTCAGCGCGAGCGCCGAAAAACTGTCACCGGCATGCCGGGGTGCGTTGCCGGACGCGCGGGCGCTGGCGTCGCGGGCGGCGGCTGCCGGTGTGATGCCGAAGTAGTCGCACGCGCCATCGCCGGCCCACGAGCCGGACGATGGCGCTTCGCGGGCGTCAAACGATCCTGCGTCAAACGATCTTGAAAATCGCCAGCGCCAGTACGGCCTGCGCCAAAAAGCCGACGGTGAAGGCCAGCGTCCGGAACACCGGCAGGCCCAGCGTGTAGACGATCAGATGGGCGACGCGAGCCCAGAAATAGACCGCGCAGGCATAGACGGTCCACTGGGTCGAATAGTCGATCTGGGCCAGGATCAGCACCAATGGCGCGAAGATGATGAGGTTCTCGACCGCATTGTCGTGCGCGAACATCAGGCGGGTGGCCCATTCCGCATGCGGCTTGTCGTTGCGCGACGGATTGGCCATGGTGCCGCTGAGGCCGCGAACCTGACAGCGATTGAGTGTGTAGGGAATCCACAATAGTCCCGTGAAAATGACCGTCAGCGTCAGCCAGAACAATTCGCGCGTCATGGGGTTCCCCTCAATCGAGTTTCAAGTCTCGTCCCTTCGGGACGGCCTGTTATATTCAAATGCGCATCCCGGCGCTACGCGCGGACCCGGACGTAGCTGCCGGGTGCGTCTTCGATGGCGGGCAGCGCATCGGTACCGACCGGGCGCGCGGGCATCTCCTCGGCGTCGATGCCTTGCAGCCATTCACGCCAGTCGGGCCACCACGATCCCGGATGCTCCTGCGCGCCCTTGAGCCAGTCCGCCAACGTGATGTCCTTGATATGGTCGTTGGTCCAGAACTGGTACTTGCCCGCCGATGGCGGGTTGACCACGCCGGCGATGTGCCCGGAGCCCGATAGCACGTATTTCACCGGGCCGCCGAAAAACTGCGAGCCGTAGAGCACCGAATCCGCCGGCGCGATGTGGTCCTCGCGCGTCGCCAGATTATAGACCGGCACCTTCACCTTGGTCAGATCGAGCAGCGTGTTGTCCAGCACCATGCTGCCGGTGGACAGCCGGTTCTCCAGATAGCAGTTGCGCAGGTAATAGGAATGGTTCGCCGCCGGCATCCGGTTCGCATCCGAGTTCCAGTGCAGCAGATCGAACGACGAGGGCGGTTGTCCCTTCAGGTAGTTGCTGACCACATAGGACCAGATCAAATCGTTCGAGCGCAGCATGTTGAAGGCCATCGCCATCCTGCTGCCTTCGAGCACGCCGCAGGCCTGCATGTCGCGCTCCAGCGCCGAGATCTGGTCTTCGTCGACGAACACCAGGAGATCGCCGGCGTGGCTGAAATCGACCTGCGCCGCCAGAAATGTCGCCGACGTCACCTTCACCCGCCGCTTCTCGGCCAGCCACGCCAGCGTCGAGGCGAGCAGGGTGCCGCCGACGCAGTAGCCCATGGTGTGGACTTTCAGTTCGCCGGTGGCCTGCTCGATGGCGTCCATCGCCGCCAACGGGCCTTCCTTCATATAGTCGTCGAAGGTCTTGCTTCCCAGGCTCTTGTCGGGGTTGACCCAGGAAATCACGAACACCGTGATGCCCTGGTCGACGCACCATTTGATGAAGGATTTTTCCGGCTTGAGGTCGAGGATATAGAACTTGTTGATCCACGGCGGCACGATCAAGAGCGGCGTGCGCAGCACGTTCTCGGTCGAAGGCGCATACTGGATCAGCTGCATCAGCTCATTCTGGAAGATCACCTTGCCCGGCGTGGTCGCCATGTTGACGCCGACGACGAGATTGGAAGGATCCGACTGACGGATCCGCAGCGTGCCGTGTCCGGCCTCGATGTCTTCGGCCAGCATCTTCATGCCGCGAACGAGGTTGCCGCCGCTGGAGGCCAGCGTTTCGCGCAATACTTCCGGATTGGTGAGAACGAAATTCGACGGCGCCAGCGCGTTGGTGATCTGCGCGACGTAGAACTCGGCCTTCTTGCGGGTGTGCGGATCGATGCCTTCGGCGTTGTGGACGAGGTCCTGCGCCCATTGCGTCGTCAGCAGATAGAGTTGCATCACGAAATCGAAAAACTGGTTCGATTTCCACTCGGGGTCCTTGAATCGCTTGTCGCGCGGCGACGGTTCGATTGCCGGCGGCACCCGCTCGCCGACAAGGCGGCGCATCGATGAGCCCCACAGGTCGAGATAGGCCTTGCCCATCTTCATCTGCAGTTCCGAAACCCGTGCGTTGTCCGACAGCCAATATTCCGCAACGGTGCTGAAGGTCTTGACCACCTCGGTCAATTCGCTGGGCGGCTTGTCCTTGGCGTCGCCGTTCTCGCGCGGCTTGAGATAGGCCGCGAGCGCCTGGCCGCTGCTCTCCATGGCCCGCGCGAGGTTCATCGCAAAGGCCTCAGGATCGAATGTCTTCTCGGTCTTGGTTTCGGTGGAAACGTCGCTCATGTCCGGACCCTACAGGTTCGTTTAGGGTTCGTCACCGCGTTGATCGACCATGAACGGTTCCGGATTAACCCTGACATCACATCCTGTTGCACTGCGACAAAGTATCCTGCTTCTGTCATATTCAAGCCCCAGCGGTTCGATTTCTTGTTCAGGACTTAATCGTTTCGAGCGACAAAGGTTGAGGCCGGGCCCGACAACTGATGATATAATTATCAGGCTGCAAAGCTTGGGGTTGGCGAAGTGGGGACTTCCAGACCAGTGCCGGTGGATCGAAAAATAAGCGCCCTTGCGGTGGGACTGCTGTTGCTGTCGGCGCTGCAGCTTGGCGGCTGCGCGACATCGATAGCGGATATGCCGATTGCGGGCACCCCGGCCGATGCCCCCGCACGCCCGAAGGAAGCCGGCACCTACCTTCCAGTTCATGATTTGCCGCCGGACCGCGAGCAGGCCGAGATGACCCCCGCGGAGCAGGCCAAGGCGTTGAAGGAATTGGCGGCCGCCCGGGACCACCAGGCTTCCGTGGCGGCCAAAAACCCCGCCGCGAAGTGAGGCTTGGCGTAGTATTACGGCTGGCGCAGCCGGGCGTGCGTGGTAAAACAAGCCCGATTCAACGGTTTGGCGCCTGAATTTGCCTTAAATCATTGATTTTGTGTGCTTTCTGCGCGGAATCCTGTTCCGCTCTGGCGCCAAGCACCCTGACGATCTTGCCCTGACCGGCTTCCGGAGCTTGAGACCGATGGAAGATTTTTACCGCATTCGCCGTCTGCCGCCTTACGTGTTCGAGCAGGTCAACCGGGCCAAGGCGGCCGCGCGCAATGCCGGGGCCGATATCATCGATCTCGGGATGGGCAATCCGGATTTGCCGACGCCGCCCCATGTCATCGAAAAAATGAAGGAAACGCTGGGCAAGCCGCGGACCGATCGCTACTCCGCGTCGCGCGGAATTACCGGTTTGCGCAGGGCGCAGGCAGCCTATTACGACCGGCGCTTCGGCGTGAAACTGAACCCCGAGACCCAGATCGTGGCGACGCTGGGCTCAAAGGAAGGTTTTGCCAACGTGGCGCAGGCGATCACCGCGCCCGGCGATGTGGTGCTGTGCCCGAATCCGAGCTACCCGATTCACGCCTTCGGATTCCTGATGGCCGGCGGCGTGATCCGCTCGGTACCCTCGGAGCCGACGCCGCAATTCTTCGAGGCGGTCGAGCGCGCCATCACCCATTCGATCCCGAAGCCGCTCGCCATCGTCGTGTGTTATCCCTCCAATCCGACGGCCTACGTCGCGAGCCTGGATTTCTACCGGGATCTGGTGGCGTTTGCGAAGAAACACGAGATCCTCATCCTGTCCGATCTCGCCTATGCCGAGGTCTATTTCGACGACGGCAATCCGCCGCCCTCCGTGCTGCAGGTTCAAGGCGCGATCGATGTCACCGTGGAATTTACCTCGATGTCGAAGACGTTTTCGATGGCCGGCTGGCGGATGGGGTTTGCCGTCGGCAACGAACGGATCATCGCGGCATTGGCGCGGGTGAAATCCTATCTCGATTACGGCGCATTCACCCCGATCCAGGTCGCCGCGACCGCCGCGCTGAACGGTCCGGACGATTGCATTCGCGAGATGCGCGACACCTACCGCAAGCGCAGGGATGCGCTGGTGGAATCCTTCGGCCGGGCAGGGTGGGATATTCCGCCGCCTGAAGCCTCGATGTTCGCCTGGGCGCCGCTGCCCAAAGCGTTCCGCGATGTCGGCAGCATGCAGTTCGCAACCCTGATGGTCGAAAAGTCCGGCGTCGTGGTGTCGCCGGGGGTCGCCTTCGGCGAGCACGGCGAGGGCTATGTTCGCATCGCCATGGTGGAAAACGAACAACGCATTCGCCAGGCTGCCCGCGGGGTGCGCCGTTTCCTTGAAAGCGGCATCGAAACGTTGCACAACGTGGTACCTCTCGCCAACCGGCGTTAGGCATGATCCCGAAAAGCATGTCCGCGGGCTTGACCCCCGGATGCAGACGGTTTCCGGATTGGATCATGCCTCGTTATAGTGTCTCCGGCAGGTTTTTTGCGTCATGGTCGCACCCCTGAATGTGGGTATTGCGGGGCTCGGCACCGTTGGCGCCGAAGTCATCCGTCTCATCGAGCAGCAAGGCCGGACCTTGTCGGCGCGTTGTGGACGCGGCGTGCGCGTCGTCGCCGTCACCGCGCGTTCGAAGGCAAAAAAGCGCGGTCTCGATCTGCGCGGCATGGACTGGGCCAAGGATCCGTTGGCGCTGGCCGGCGAGCCCGGGATCGATTGCTTTGTCGAATTGATGGGCGGGTCCGGCGAGCCCGCGCTGTCGGCGATCGAGGCGGCGCTGAAGTCCGGCAAATCGGTGGTCACGGCCAACAAGGCCCTGATCGCCAAACATGGCTTGCGGCTGGCGGCGTCTGCCGAGAAATACGGCGGCGCGCTGAATTTCGAGGCCGCCGTCGGCGCGGCAATCCCCATCGTCAAGACCCTGCGCGAGGGTCTTGCGGGTACCGACGTCAATCGTGTCTACGGCATTCTCAACGGCACCTGCAATTACATCCTGACCCGGATGGAGCAGGACGGATTGTCGTTCGCCGAATGCCTCAAGGATGCCCAGCGCCTCGGCTATGCCGAGGCCGATCCGTCGTTCGACGTCGACGGCCACGACACCGCGCAGAAGCTCGCCATTCTTGCCAGCCTCGCATTCGGCACCAGGGTCGCGCAGAGCGCGATCTATGTCGAAGGCATTTCCTCGATCGCGCCGGAAGATCTGCGCGCGGCGGAAGAGCTCGGATTTCGCGTAAAGCTGCTCGGGGTCGCGGTGCGCACCGCGAAAGGCATCGAACAGCGCGTGCACCCGACCATGGTGCCGAAATCATCTTCGATTGCACAAGTGATGGGCGTCACCAATGCGGTGACCATCGACGGCGAGGGTATTCCGCCGATCACGCTGGTCGGCCCGGGCGCGGGCGGAGCGGCAACCGCATCGGCCGTGGTGGCCGATATCGCCGACGTCGCGCGCGGCATTTGCGCCAAGCCGTTCGGGCGTCCGGTGGCGCAGTTGCGCGAGACCAAAAAGGCGCCGATGGAGCGCCACGAAGGTGGCTATTATATCCGCTTGATGGCGCGCGATCTCGCCGGTACTGCTGCGACCATCGCCACCCGGCTCGCGGAACAAAAAATTTCCATCGAATCGATCGTGCAGCGCCATCCCGACGGTGTTGACGCGAACGGCGCGGCGAGGAAAGCTTCGCCGGTGCCGGTCATCCTGATCACCTACGCGACCAGCGAGGACGCGGTCTATCGCGCGCTGCAGGCGGTGCAACGCGACAAGGTGATCAGTGGCCGGCCGCAGGTGATACGGATCGAAAAAAACTAACGCGTGGCCCGAACGGACCATATGCAAAACGATTGGCGGCAGGCCGAAAGACCCGCAGCGAAGTTTTAAAAGGAGTTTTAGCGATGTCGACCCATATTTCCGTACCCCCGCAGCTGTTGCTGGAGCGCATTCTGACGCTTGAAATCGTACGGGTGACGGAACGCGCGGCGGTCTCGGCCGCGCGGCTGCGCGGCCACGGCAACGAGAAGGCGGCCGACCAGGCCGCCGTCGACGCGATGCGCCGCGAACTCAACAAGCTGCCGATCGAAGGCACGATCGTGATCGGCGAGGGCGAGCGCGACGAGGCGCCGATGCTGTTCATCGGCGAGAAAGTGGGATTGAACGCCGGCCCGAAGGTCGACATTGCGGTCGACCCGCTCGAGGGCACCACGCTGTGCGCCAAGAACATGCCCGGCTCGATCGCGACCATGGCGATGGCGGATGGCGGCACGCTGCTGCATGCGCCCGACGTTTACATGCAGAAGATCGCCGTTGGTCCGGGCTACAAGAAAGGCGTTGTCGAGCTGGATGCGTCGCCTGCCGACAACGTTCGCCGACTGGCCAAGGCGAAGGGCGTCGATGCCTCCGCGATCACGGTACTGGTGCTCGATCGTCCGCGCCATTCCGACATCATTGCCGGCGTGCGCTCGACGGGGGCCGCGGTACGCCTGATCACCGACGGCGACGTGGCGGGCGTGATCCATTGCGCCGATCCCGACAATACCGGGGTCGATATGTATATCGGCACCGGTGGCGCGCCCGAAGGCGTGCTGGCGGCGGCGGCGCTGCGCTGCATCGGCGGCCAGATGCAATGCCGGCTGATTCTCGACACCGAGGAGCGACGCGAGCGCGCCCACAAGATGGGCGTCGACGATCCGCGCTTCATCTACGGCCTCGAGGACATGGCCAAGGGCGACTGCCTGTTCGCGGCGACCGGCGTCACCACCGGTTCGCTGCTGTCGGGCGTCAAATTCCGCAAGGACGGCGTCATCGAGACCGAGACCGTGGTGATGCGTTCGGTCACCGGCACGGTCCGCTACATCAAGGCCGAGCACCGGCAGTTGGAAAAGTTCCACCTCGATTGAGAAGAGCGTGCGATGGCTGACGCAAACCAGCAATGCGCGGGCGCGGATTCTCTACGATCAGGTGGCCGAAAACGCCGGTTCGATGCAGTATCGCAAGGTGCTTTAGTCACCCGTCATTCCGGGGCGCGCAAGGCGCGAACCCGGAATCTCGAGATTCCGGGTCTGGTCCTTCGGACCATCCCGGAATGACGAATTAGAAAAGCAGGGAGTGGACATGTCTGATGTTTCAGCTGTCAAGGCGCTGGTGTTCGATGTGTTCGGCACGGTGGTCGACTGGCGCACCAGCCTGATTGCGGACTTCACCAAATGGGCCGACAAACGCGGCGTCAACGCGGACTGGACCGCCTTGGTCGATGGCTGGCGCGCGATCTATGCCGCGTCGATGGACGAGGTGAGAAAGCACCCCGAGCGCGGCTATGTGATCCTGGACAGGCTGCATCGGCAATCGCTGGAAAAACTGGTCGCGCAGCTTTCGATCCAGGGATTGAACGACGCCGACCTGCATCACCTCACCATGGGCTGGCACCGGCTCAACCCGTGGCCGGACAGCGTTGCCGGGCTGACGCGGCTGAAGACAAAATACATCATCGCGCCGCTCTCGAACGGCAACGTCGCGCTTTTGACCAACATGGCGAAATTCGCTGGTTTGCCGTGGGACCTGGTGTTGTCGGCGGAACTGTTCGAACACTACAAGCCCGACCCCGAGACCTACCTCGGCGCCGCCAAGCTGCTCGGCCTGCCGCCGGAGCAAGTGATGATGGTGGCCGCGCACAACCACGATCTGAAGGCCGCCCAGAAACTGGGATTGAAAACCGCCTTCGTCGCGCGGCCGACCGAATACGGCCCCTTGCAAAAATACGATTTCGAGGCGAAGGGCGATTGGGATATCGTTGCGAAGGATTTTGGCGGGGTCGCGGATCGGATGGGGTGTTAGAGATATTGTGCTTCGGTGCGACAGTCACAGCCGTCATCCCCGCGAAAGCGGGGATCCAGTAAACGCTGGCGTTGGTGTGTACTGGTTCCC
>Ga0209871_1000316_pt1 | contig 13643 bp, 14 predicted proteins | sample OrgsoiDNA2013045_FD_185795 | JGI IMG/M metagenome (GOLD analysis project Ga0209871, IMG submission 185795) | Permafrost soil microbial communities from the Arctic, to analyse light accelerated degradation of dissolved organic matter (DOM) -... | ecosystem: Environmental > Terrestrial > Soil >... | reverse complement strand
GGCGCCGATGACCTTGAAGTCCTGGTTGACGAAGACGTGGTGCGGCCAGTTGACGCCGATGTAGTGGACCTCGTACTCGCCGTTGCTCAGCTTCACGACACGGTCGACGACGCCTCCCGGGTAGGCGGCCAGCGCAGCTTCCGTCGCCTTGTTCGCTGCCGTTCCGCTGACGATCGTCCCGGACCCCTGGCTGTAGGTCGCCGGGATCTGGCCGGCCTGCTTGGACGTGGCCGGCGCACCGCGCTGGAAGGGGACCACCGATGCCGCCGTGGAGGTCGAAGATCCGCCGCTGCTAGCCGGCTGGACGATGACCTGCGTAGCCGTGATAGTCGTGCTGTTGGCCGTCCCGAGCACGAGGACCTGTTCGCCAGTGGTAATGGCACTCGCCGAGGCCAGGCTCGTTCCCTTCTGGTAGGTCGTGGAGGACGCCTCGTCGACGGTCACCTTCTGGCCTGTCGCTGTCGTCAGCGTGAATTTCGACGCGGACACGCTGGCGACCGTGCCGGACGCTCCGCCTGCGGCCGGGCCGGACCGGGCGTTGGATCCCCCGCCGCCAGCGGAGCTACTGCTGGCCGCGGCCGGGCTGCTGCTGGCAGTGGCTGGGGTGCTGCTGGAGGTGGCGCTGACGATTCCGTAGGAACCGCCCGCGACCGCGATAACCGCGGCACCGGCAATGATGGACCTGGTGAGTTTGCGGGAAGACATTTGCTGTGCTCCTTCGTCGATGCTTACAGCTCTGAGAATGGCATCCGACGCTGGAACTGTGATGGAAGCAACCCGGAGGGTTACCGAGAGGTTGGCCGGCCCAGGCTGAGGTTTCGCTCTGAGGATTGACTGAGGCTCAAGCGCGGACGATCACCCATGGCGACCCAAGCCTTCTGGCGCTACGAGCAGTTGACCCAACCGCCCACGTGCCGTCGTGAATCCCGCGACTACCCGCTTCGGCCCGTCAGCGCGGCGCCGGCGCCGGCGCGTGCCGCATGGCGCGCCGTTCTTCCTCTGTGGTGCCGCCCCAGATGCCGGAAACCTGTCCAGCGTCTAGTGCCCAGCGCAGGCACGCTGTCAGCACCGGGCAACGCTCGCATATGCGCCTGGCCGTCTCGATCTGGGGCAGAGACGCGCCTGACGTACTGACCGGGAAGAAAAGGTCGGGTCCAGGCGGCGGCAGGCGGCGTGGGCACGCCAGTCCGTGCGCTCGGCTCTCGCCGAGCGCCGTGGGGTCGTGTTCGTCATCTGGCCACCTCCTGGTGAACGCCTTGCCTTCAGGAGGATCCCGCGGCATGCCGCCTGGACACATCGATGCCAGCGGCCATCCGGGTACCCAGCTAACCGGACCCGCCGATACCTGCTAGTCGGTAACGGAGTTGGTCGTTTGCCGTGACGACAACGCGCCCGGAACGCGTGATCGTAGTGACGAGTGACAGTGGGAGAGAGGGGCGCGAGCGTGCTCGGGATCGCAGCTCGCCTCAGCCAGGTCTCCTCCACGCTGGCCGGCACTCACGGGCCTGTCGCCGCCCGGTCTGAGGGCACGGCTAGCGCACTGCTGACCGCCACCAGGCAATGTGGTTCGGCGCTCGGCGTGGCGATCTTGTCCGCGACGCTGGTCGCCGTCCACGGCACGACCGGTCACCGAACCGAGGTGGCGATGTTCGCCGCCGCTGGTTTCGCGCAGGCCGGCCTGCTGGCGACCCGAGTTGTGCCGCACGGGCCGACGCTCGCCCAGGCACCGCAGCCGCAGCACCTGTTCCGCCACCACGCCGGCGGGATCCCCTGATGACCGCTGGTCGTGGCAGCTGGCAGGCCTGGAGCCACTGGGCGTGGGGCGTGAGAAACGGCAGGGCGCTCGCTAACCGGAGCCTCCGGATACCCGCTAGCTGGTAACGGCGCTGGCCGTCTGCCGGGACGCAATAACGGGCCGCACGCACCATCGTGGACGTCAAGGGAGGGCCGGGCGCCGCCCCGGGGAAACGAGAGGATCCTTCAATGAGTGACTCGCCTGGGACGGGGCCAGCGGCAGACGTCGATCCCCTGACTGTGTTCGACCCGGCCAAGTGGGAGCCTGACCTGCGCGCTATGACCCGCATCGTCCTGCGGCCGATCGGGACGGTGAAAAACCACAGCGGCATCGGCGTCCGTCGCACCCTATGACCGCGATGCCAGCCACCAGCGCCGTGGCCAATGCCGTCGCCCTGGCCGTGGCGCTCACCGGTGATCTGGTCGCCGGCCGGCGGGCTGGCTGCTCGCCTGGGCGGCCGGATTACTGGTTCTCGGCTCGCGTGCCGCGTCGGGACCTGGGGGCAGGCGGGGTAGCCGGGCTGACTGGAGGGAGGCCTGTTGGGGGGATTTCGGCGATGAGGTCGAACGTGCCGCTGGCGTGGCTGGTGGTGAGCCGTCCGCCGGCGGCCTGCAGCCGGGCGGTGAGGTTGGCCAGGCCGCTGCCGCCGCCGTTTCGTGCCGATGGCGTGGCGGGGTGACTGCGGGCGGCGGCCGGGACTGTGCTGCCGCTGGCTTCGGGTCTGTCGGCTGCGCCGTCGTTGCTGACCCGCAGCCGCAGCGTGCCGTCGTCGTCGGTGGCCTCGATCGTGCAGTGCGCCGCGGCGGAGTGCCGCAAGATATTGGTCACGGCCTCGCGCAGCACCGGCGCCAGCGCGGCGTCCGCCCGGTCCGGCAGCGGCCATGTGCCGGTTCCGGTGGTGACCTCGATCCCGGCGGAGGCCAGGATCTGCCGGGCGGAGGCTAGCTCGGCGGCCAGCGACAGCCGCTGGCTGCCGCCGGTGACCCGGCGGATGTCAGCGCGGGCGGTGGCGCAGATCCGTTCCATTTCCCCGATTTCCGTTGCGGCGCGGGCGTTGTCGCGGCCGATCAGCCTCGTGATCAGATCCGATTTGAGGGCGATCGCCGACAGGCCCAGGCCGAGCAGGTCGTGGATGTCCCGGGCGGCGCGCAGCCGTTCCTGGACCACGGCCGTCCGGGCCAGCTCACCGCGCAGCTCCTCCAGCTGGCGGGCCACGCCGGCGAGCCGCGACAGGCCATACACCAGCAAGCCGTCACGTGCCGCTACCGCGGCAAGCTCGAAGGTGTAGGGAACTCTCTGGCTGCTGCTGATGCCGCTGCCGAGCAGCGGCAGCCAGGTATACAGCACGGACCAGCTGGCTACTACCGCCGCGAACCCGGCCCACCGCCACCGGCCGGGAACCAGCAGCAGCACCGAGCCGGCCAGGAACCCGCCGAGCGCGCCGATATAGGCCGCGACGAAGGGCAGCAGGAACGCGTACACCAGCACGGCCTGCAGCCCCAGTGACAGCGGCCACGCCCTCGGCCTGCCGCCGTCGCGCGCGGACCAGGAATGATACAGCTGCAGTACCGCCACCACGACAATGTCACCGATCGCCAGGGCCGTGAGCCGCGCGCCGTAACCGCCGAATGCGACGATGTAGCCGACATTCGCCACGGCAAACTCAAGCAGCGTCCCCACCAGGACCACCCACGCCAGCCGCATGCCGATGATCACGCCCGGGGTCGGCGGCGCGGCCGCATCCCGGCGGGCTGGGGCATGGCTGGCTGTCACCGCGCGTGCCTGCGCGACCGCGTCCCTGGCGGTGACGCCGGCCGCCGCGATCAGCGCCCGCGCCCGGGCCTGGTTGCCGGGCAGGGACCGGCGCGCGGCTGCGGCGTTCGCGGCGACGCGGGTGATGCGGTCCCCGACCGCTGACTGCAGCGACCGGGCCGCCTGCAGCCGTTCGCCGGCGACCGCGAGGTCCGCGGCCTGGCCGCGGGCTTCCTGGACGTCCCCGACGACCTGCCCGAGCCGGACCAGCCCGAAGAACCCCAGGCCGTCGCCCAGGTAATACGTTGTCACGTATACGACCGCCTCCCAGGCGGGAGCGATGGGCAGGCCGGTCAGGGTCACCCGCACCATGACCTCCGCCGTCAGCAGCGCGCCTGCCAGCAGCCACGACGCCCGCCCGCGCACCGTCAGCAGCACCAGACCCGCCAGCAGGGCCCCGATACCTTCCTGCCAGCGGCTGCCGAATATCGCGAACGGCACCCAGGTCAGCACCGCCTGCACCGCCAGGACCTGCCAGCGGTAGCGGGCCAGCACACGCTGGGTGCCAGGAACCGCATACAGCACCGGCAGCACGAACAGCGCCACCGTGAACGGCACCTGGCTGGCCGCTCCATAGGTCAGGACGTCAGACACCCTGTCGACCAGAAGCAGGCACAGATATACAACAGTGAACGCGCCCCAGCGGCGGGGCGCCTCACCTGTCATCCGGACCCCGGGGGCGCCGGTCGCGGCTAGCACCCGGGGGTGCCCTTTCTCATGGCGCTGGCCACCGACCGCGCTCACCAGCGGGGGGCGGCCCGGGCGCGCGCAAGCCCGGCGTCGATGCGATCACCGGGAAGGCCCCAGGTCACGGGCGCCCCGCCCCGCGCGCATTTCACAGGCCGGTGCATGGCGGCTTAGCCTGCGCCCGACACGACTACGGATGAGTGCCGCACCGTTACATGATCGCGGTCGCGGCAGGCTCCCGGCAAGCCAGGGGGCATGAGACCCGGCGGGGTGGCTAATATCCCCGGCCGGCCCGCGGCTGCTCCGGGCTGGCCGCGGAGATCCCGCTGCCGTCGTCCCAGGCTTGAGCACGGAGAGCAGGTTAGCCATTTTGCTCCTCCCGGCCTGGCGCTGTGCCAGCGAGCCGCGGATCGATGACCCGCTCGCCGCGAGCCACTGCCCGCACCGCGCTGATGAGGTCATCCGCTGTTCCGTCTTTGAGCAGGAACCCCGATACCCCCGCGCGCAGCGCCACCTCCAGGCTGGCCGGTGCCTCCAGGCCGGTCAGGATCAGCACCCGGCACCCGGGCACCTGCCCGGCCAGCTGCGCGGCGGCGGTCAGCCCATCGATGCCAGGAAGGCCGATGTCCAGCAGCGCCACGTCCGGGCGATGCAGCACGGCGGCGGGCACGATCTGGTCACCGGATGCCAGCGCAGCGGCCACCTCGATGTCTGGCTCCAAGCCCAGCAAGGCAACAACCGTCTCGCGGACCACAGCGACATCCTCGGCCACCAGGACCCGGATCGCCGGCCGCCGCCCGGCCTGCTGCCCTGTCTGCCGCGCCGATCGCGCCGGCACCGGTATGTCACCCATTCCATCAAGTCTCCACCACCCGGCACAGGCTGAGTAACCTGCGCAGGGCACGAGGCCGGCATGCAAACCACACCACCCGGACATGCAGTTTGCATACCGGCCGTGATCCCAGCGCAGCTGCCTGGCTCTAAACCGCCGTGTGTCGGCCCTAGAAGCGTTTCGGGGCGTTACAGCCAGCCGGTTTCGGTGGCGATGCGGACCGCGTCGACCCGGTTGCGGGCGCCGAGCTTGGTGACCGCTGAGGCCAGGTAGTTGCGGACCGTTCCGTAGGACAGGTACAGGCTGGCGGCGATCTCGGCCGGGCCGGCGCCGGCCGCGAATCGCTGGAGAACTTCCACTTCACGGGGGGACAGCGGGTTGTCCGGGACTTCCAGCGCCGCCAGCGCCAGCGCCGGGTCAATGACCCGTTCCCCCCGGGCGACCTTCCGGACCGCCTCAACCAGGTCCGCGGCGGGGGTGTCTTTGACCAGGAATCCGGCCACGTGCGCGGCCAGCGCCCGGCGCAGGTTGCCGGGTCCGCCGAGTACCGTCAAGATCAGCACCTTGCAGTGCGGGTACTGCTCGCGTAGCTGTGCCGCTGCTGTCAGCCCGTCGGTGCCCGGCAGGTCGATGTCGACAACGGCCACATCCACCCGCGTGCCCATCGCGGCCGGCGCTATCGCAGCGCCGTCGGTGACTTCGGCGACCACGTCGATATCGTTCTCCAGGTTCAGCACGGCCACCAGGGTGTCTCGCAGGATCTGCATATCCTCAGCCACCAGAACCCGGATCACCGCCGGGCCCACACCCATCGCTGGCTCAGGCCCCAGGCCCGGACCGGAACCGGCTGTCACCGCTGCGCTCCCCATCCTTTCCGGCTCCCGCGCTTCCGCTGTCCGGGCATCCCGCCCGGCCGCCGGTCCAACGTGCCGATCTTGTCCCCAGTCATGCCCAGCCGGCTGCGCGCCGCACCGGCACCCCCGGCCGACGGCATGTACACGCCGCGACCCACACCTTCCGCGCCGTCCCGCCCGAGATCCGCGCCAGCAGCCGGACGGCCCACCGCCGACGACAGTGAGCATATGAGACCTCCGCAGACAGCGCCACGGCCATGCCGCGACGGATGCAAAGTGCACGCCAGCGCGCTGCGGAACCCACACGCGGCTGGTGCTCCAGGCACTGGCCCGGTTCCCGCAGGGCGGCCAACACTGGGCGGCATGACCGGCACGATCCGGCGGAGGGCTTCCGGGATATGCGGAGGGCCCGTACCCACAAGGAGCAGATATGGCAATAGCAGGCAAGACAGTCCTGGTGACCGGGGCTAACCGCGGCATCGGGCAGGCGCTGGTCAATGAAGCCCTGAACAGGGGCGCGCGGCGGGTATACGCCGGCACGCGCGAGGCCCTGGCGCATCCCGATGCCCGCGTCACGCCGCTGGTCCTGGACGTGACCAGTGACGCGCAGATCCAGGCCGCTGCCCGGGAAGTTGAGTCTCTCGACATCCTCATCAACAACGCCGGCATCGCGCTCTTCGACGACTTGAGTGACCGTGCCGTACTCGAACAGCACCTTGCCGTCAATCTGTTCGGCACCTACGGCGTCACCCAGGCGTTCCTGCCGCTGCTGACCCGTTCCCGGGGGACCATCGTCAACAACGTGTCAACGATGGCCGTCGCCCCCCTGCCGCTCACCCCGGCCTACGCGATCTCCAAAGCGGCCGCGTTCAACCTGACCCAGTCGCTGCGCGCTCTGCTGGCCGGAGCGGGCGTGCGGGTGCATGCGGTCCTGACCGGCCCCACCGACACCGATATGACCCGAGGCTTCGACATACCCAAGTCCTCGGCGGAGTCCGTCGCGCGCGCCATCTTCGACGGCGTGGAGAACGGCGAGGAAGACATCTTCCCCGATCCCGCGTCGCAGACCCTGGCCGAAAGCTGGCGCAGCGGCGCGGTCAAGGCCCTCGAGCGCGAGAACGCGGCGTTCGCAGCACCTGAGCCCGTCACGGCATAGCCACAGGGACAGCCACCGCTGTGATCATGTGGGCGCTGGAACCACATGACCGGCGGTGGCCGTGCCGTCCGGTGAAGTGGAAATCGACATGCGTCGCGGTGTCTACATCAGTGGTAGCTGACATCGCCCACCGAAGGAGAACCGAAATGGGAAAGATCATCATCAGCGAGAACGTCTCGCTCGACGGCGTCATCCAGGACCCGACCGGTGAGGAGGGCTTCAGGCACGGCGGCTGGGTCGGTCGGATCGGCGACCGAGGTCGCGAAGAGGCGGCCAAGGTCCTGCTCGACGAGACGCTGGGCACCGAGGCCATGCTCCTGGGCCGGCGCAGCTACGAGTTCCTCGCCGCGCGGTGGCCATCCCGGACTGGCGCCCTGGCGGACAGGCTGAACAGCAAGCCCAAGTACGTCGTGTCCTCGACCCTCCACGATCCCGCCTGGAACAACTCGACGGTACTCAGGGGCGACGTGGTGAGCGAGGTCCCGAAGCTGAAGCAGCAGCTAGCCGGGGACATCGTCGTCGTCGCCAGCTTCCAGCTCGTACACACGCTGATCGAGCACGACCTCGCCGACGAGCTGCGGCTGATGATCTACCCGGTCATGCTCGGGGCCGGCGAACGCCTCTTCGGCGAGACCAGCGACAAGAAACCCATGCGCCTCATCAACACCCGGACCGTCGGTAACGACCTCGCCTACCTCAACTACGAGCCCGTCCGAGACGTGTAGCTACCGCTGTGTCGACGTCGGCGCCCGCGCACTCGGTGCAAACGAAGACGAAACAAAAGGAAGAAGGAGAGGAGGTCACAGTGATGTCGCCTCGTCGCATCGCGGTCTGCTTTGAGGTGACCCCGAAGCAGACCTTCGCCTCCGCGCTCGACTGGCCCGGCTGGTGCCGGGCCGGCCGGGACGAGGGTGCCGCACTGGAGGCGCTGGCCAGCTACGCCGAGCGGTACACGCCGGTGGCCGAGCAGGCCGGGCTCAGCGTCCCGTCCACGGTCGCCTTCGATGTCGTCGAGCGGGTGCCCGGCGGGCCTGCGACCGCGTTCGCGGCACCCGAATGCCGCCGCCCGTTCCCGCAAGTGACCGCCAGGGCCGAGCGGGCGAAGGTGACCCCGGCCTCGCAGGCGAACACGACGAGCTGGACCGCGGCCGCGCTGGCGGTGACACTCGGGGTGGCCGCCGCGTGCTGGGTGGCCGCGGTCCGGGAGATGACCGGGATGGACATGGGGACTGCCACCCGGCTCGGGTCGTTCGGGTTCTTCATCGCCGTGTGGGCGGCGATGATGCTGCCGGGCATGGCCCCGGCAGTGCTCAGGCGCGTTCAGGCAGGCGGCGGGCGCGCGCAGTGCCAGCGTTCGCCGGGTCGTACCTGGCCGTCTGGGCACTGGCCGGCGTCGCGGTGTACGCGCTGTACCGGCCGCACGGGACCCTGGCCGCCGGCACGGTGACGGTCGCGGCCGGTGTGTACGAGGTCACGCCGCTCAAGCGGCACTTCCGCCGGCGCTGCCGCGAGAACATCGGCTCCGGGCTCGGGTTCGGGCTGTGCTGCCCCGGCTCCAGACCGAAGACGGGACTAGGACGCTGGCGGAGCTGTTTGGCGGCCGCTCGCTGGCTGATCGGCTCGTTCAACCACGGATCCATGGCCAACGCGCTGCCGCACGCCATCGGCGCCCAGGCCAGTCACCCCGGCAGCCAGGTCATCGCCTTGTCCGGCGACGGCGGCCTCGCGATGCTGCTCGGCGAGCTCATCACGCTGCGCCAGATGCATCTCCCGGTGAAGGTCGTGGTGTTCAACAACGGCGCGCTGTCGTTCGTGGAACTGGAGATGAAGGCGGCGGGATCGTCACCTACGGCACCGACCTGGACAACCCCGACTTCGCCGGCATCGCCCGGGCCGCCGGGCTGTTCGGCGCGCGAGTGGACAAGGCCGATCAGCTGGAAGACGCGCTGCGGGAGGCGTTCGGGCACGACGGCCCGGCACTGGTCGAGGTGGCCACCGCCCGGCACGAGCTGTCGCTGCCGCCCACGCTCACCTACGGCGAGATCAAGGGCTTCACCCTCTACGCGACCCGGACCATCCTGTCCGGAGGAGGAGGAGAGCTGCTCGAGCTCGCCCGAACCAACCTGCGAGAACTAGACATCGAATAAAAGGCGCAGTGAGCAGGTATTGAGCGGGATTACTCCCTGCGGCCGGCTGCCGTGGCGCGACTCGCGCGAATTCGCCGCTGTGCCGGTTAATTACTGCGGATAGATGGCCTGCCGCCGGCGGAGTGTTCCGCGGCGGGTGACCTGTTTACTTGTCGCAGGACCGCTCTAGCGCGCGGATGCCGTCCTTCCCCTCGGTGGGTGAGGTCTGCCCGCACTGCTCCAGGCGTACAGCATCTGACCGATCACGAGAGGAAACCGTGATGGACAGCTTGCCGATCGGCGAGTATGCGCTGCTCTCGGACTGCCGCTCCGCGGCGCTGATCAGCCGGGACGGCTCGGTGGACTGGCTCTGCTTCCCCCGCTTCGACGGGCCGTCGGTGTTCTGCCGCCTCCTTGACCCGGCCGGCGGCCATTTCGCGATCCGGCCGGCAGGCGAGTTCCAAGTCAGCCGCCGATACGCGGACCAGACGCTGGTGCTGGAGACCACCTTCACCACCGCGCACGGCACCGCGGTACTCACCGACGCCCTCGCGGTCGGCCGCAACGAGCGCGGCCACCACCTGGGTGCACACTCCCCCGGTACGCTGCTGCGCTTGCTGGCCTGCACTCGCGGCGAGATCCAGGCGGAGGTCAGCTACGCGCCCCGGCCGGAGTACGGGCTCATCCACCCCGTCTTGGTTCCCGTCCCCGGCGGGCTCGCCGCCCGGGGCGGCGCCAACCGGCTGTTCTTGTCGACGTCGGTCAGCTTCGGTGTGGATGACGCCACCGCGACCGCCAGGGTCCGGCTGGCCGCCGGGCAGGCCGCCGTGTTCGCGCTCGGGCATGGGGATATGGCCGGCCCGCCACTGGCCCCATGGACCGCGGAGGAGATCACCGGCCGGCTGGACGACACACTGGAGGGCTGGCGGTCCTGGTCAGCGATTCACCAGAACTATGAGGGGCCGTGGCGCGAGCTGGTGCGCCATTCCGGGCGCGTGCTGCAGGCCATGACGTTCGCGCCGACGGGCGCGATCGTGGCGGCGCCAACCACCTCTCTGCCGGAGACTGTCGGCGGCGAGCGGAACTGGGACTACCGCTACACCTGGGTGCGCGACGCCAGCCTGACCATGGAGGCCCTGTGGGTGGCGGCTTGCCCAGACGAGGCGAACAAGTTCTTCGCCTTCCTTGCCAATGCGGCCGCCTCCGGGCTGCAGCGCGACGCGGACCTGCAGATCATGTTCGGCATCGGCGGCGAGCGGGACCTGTCCGAGCGGGAGCTGCCGCATCTGGCGGGCTGGCGGGGCAGCCGCCCGGTCCGGGTCGGGAACGGCGCGTGGCTCCAGCGGCAGCTCGACGTGTATGGGGAGCTGCTCGGCGCCGCGCAGCGGCTGGTCGACCAGCTCGGCGAGCTGGACCCGGTGACCAGGCGGTTCCTGGCCGCGGCCGCAGATACCGCCGCTGCCCGCTGGGGGGAGAAGGACCAGGGGATCTGGGAGATCCGCGGCGAGCCGCGGGACTTCCTGTATTCGAAGCTGATGTGCTGGGTGGCGGTGGACCGCGCGATCGCCTTGGCCAGCCATCTCGACGCCGAAGACCGGGTGGCTGACTGGGGGACCGCCCGTGACGAGATCCGGGCGGCCATCCTTACCCGCGGCTGGAATGAGCGGGCCGGTGCCTTCACGCAGGCATTCGGCAGCGAGGACCTCGACGCGTCGAGCCTGATGCTGACCATCACCGGGTTCCTGGCGGGGGATGACCCGCGGATGAAGGCAACCATCGACGCCATCGCCCGGCGGCTGACAGACGAGCGCGGGCTGGTGTACCGGTATCTGGCCCGCGACGGCCTGGCGGGTGAGGAGGGCACGTTCCTGCTGTGCACGTTCTGGCTGGCGCAGGCGCAGGCACTCGCCGGAGACGTCGAGGCAGCCACCGTGACCTTCGAGCGTGCCGTGGGCGCCATCAACGACGTCGGCCTGCTCGCCGAGGAGGTCGACCCCCGCAACGGCGAGATGATCGGCAACTTCCCGCAGGCGTTCAGCCACATAGGCCTGATCAACGCCGCCTGGGCCATCACCCAAGCCCAGCAGCGCACCGGCGCGCCTGAGCGTCGCTGACCTGCTCTGGAGCGACACTGGACTCTGGCGATCGTCGGCATCAGCCTGAACGGCCCGGCATTTGCTCTGCCAGCGCTGCCCGCCACTCGGGCGGGTCGAAGGGGCCGGCGAAGTACTGGGTCTCATGGGCGACGAGGCCACCTGAGAACTCCATGATGCTCACCGAGTGGGAGGGTACGCCGTCGTAGCTGATCACGCACTCGCTCACCCATAGGTCCCCGGCGCCGGTGATCCGCAGCACGGTGAAGTGCCGGTTCGCCGGATGGCCGCCGCGCTGCGCCGCGATGGTGGCGCGGCCGCGGAACCGTTCTCCCGACTGCGGGTAGTCCAGGATCGCGTCCGCCGCGTAGATGGCGTGCTCCGCTGCGCTGTCCCCCTGCTCGGAGGCCTGCCAATGCCCCATGATCCTTGCCCTGACCTGGGCGTCACCGTCCATTGTCGCGCTCCTGAAGTCCGCTGGGCGGGCTGGACTGTCCGCACCTGGGATCGTCACTGGTTCGGCCGCCTTGAAGTTATCCCACCCCAGGTCACAGGCCGGAGCTTAGCTCGGCAACGATTTCCGCCGCTGACTGTGACTTCGTCGCGAGCGCAACGCCCTGTCCGGCCCACATCGAAAGCGCTTCGATCTCACCGGTCGTCCCGGCCATCGGAGGCGCTGGCTCGTAACGAACGATTGATTCGCCGGAGGCGAAGCGCCCGATCACGTCGCCCTCTCCCGGCCGCTGCCCGGGTGGGGGGCGGCCTGCAGCCTCCCACGCCTTGGCCGTTGAGTTGCGGAGCGCGCGGTGGGGGGAGTTGGGCCACCCGACCTCGTACAGGTTGGCGTACCACTGCGGATCGGTCTCGGCCGCGGCTATCAGCCGGTGCCGGTAGTCCTCGTGGATCGGCATCTCCTCAGCCAGCAGGAACCGCGTACCCAGCCACGCGGCCTGGGCACCCAGGGCGAGCACCGCGGCGACTCCGCGAGCGTCACCGATCCCGCCAGCCGCAATCACCGGCACCGGCGCCACCGCGTCCACCACAGCTGGCACCAGCGGCAGCGTCGCGACGCTGCCCCACACGTGCCCGCCAGACTCCCAGCCCTGCGCAACAACCACGTCCACTCCGGACGCGACTGCCCGCCGTGCCTCCTCGGCACTGCCGACCGTGAGCATGACAACCCCGCCGGCGTCGTGCACAGGCTCGATGTAGCCGCTGGGATCCCCCCAGATAAACGAGACGATCCGCAAGCCGGCGTCAAGGGCCTGGTCAAGGCGCCGGTGATGATCTTCGGTGAGAACGAAGTTGCCGCCAAACGGCCGCGTGGTCAGCGCCGCCGTCTCACGAACGACGGCTCCGGTGTCAGCGGACCACGTCAGCGTCACCATGCCGAGCGCGCCGGCATTCGAGACCGCCGCGGCCAGTCGCGGAACCGCAGCCATTGGTGCCTGAACGATTGGCCGTTCAATCCCCAGCAACTCACACACCGGCGTGGTCATAAGCCTCGGTGTACCCGCGGAGCCAGCTGGCGACACGAGCCAGGATTAGCCCCGCGGTACCCGCAACCAGCAGCGCCGCAAGGAGAGAGTCCCGGCGGGAGCTGTCGCAGCTCATGGCCCGGCGAGCCACCCGGTCCAGCGGGGCAGCAGCAACCGTTGTCCTATGGCTCATAGGAAGTCGGCGTCGACTGCGAAGAACGCCGGTCCCATCCGTGAAACTTCGAGTAGTCGCCGGCGTCCCATGCCTCGCGCAGTCCCGGGGTGCTGAGGTCCCAGTCCGGGCGGATCTCGGCAGTGGCCGCGCACAGGTCGCGCCACAGGTCGTAGAACGACGGGCGGCCCCAGAACCAGTAGCCGTTGTAAATGCTGTGGACGACCAGTCCCGGCTTGAGCACAAGCGTGTGCGGAATCATCGGGTCGTGCTCGGGGTCGGTGTACTCCCCGATGTCGAGATCCTTTTGGACAATCCGCCCGGGGTCGGACAGGAAAGGCCACTGGGCGCCGACCGAGTTGCGGAACTCCTGCAGCGTGTGATGGTCGTCGGTGGCGATCGTGGCGATCTGTGTGTAAGCCACCGCGATCTTCGGGTAGTGCTCGGCCAGCTCCAGGTGCTGCCGGTGCTCTTTCGGGCAGTAGTTGCCGCGCGCGAGCGTGAGGATCAGCGGGTCCCGGCCCTGGAGCTCGCTCAGCGTGCGGACGGTGCCGGTGTGGTCGGGCAGCGCATAATCGGGGAAGGTGCCGCCGGGCACGATGTCGGAACGCACGGGATGACCGCCTCTCCGGACCTGG
>Ga0209871_1000315_pt1 | contig 13659 bp, 12 predicted proteins | sample OrgsoiDNA2013045_FD_185795 | JGI IMG/M metagenome (GOLD analysis project Ga0209871, IMG submission 185795) | Permafrost soil microbial communities from the Arctic, to analyse light accelerated degradation of dissolved organic matter (DOM) -... | ecosystem: Environmental > Terrestrial > Soil >... | reverse complement strand
GAACGTGAGGGACAGGCCACCGCAACCGCCGATCAGATTCTCGGCGAGATCCGGGATTACTGCCGTGCGACGCGCACGGCCGAATCCACGTTCGGGCGGCGCGTCGTCAACGATGGCAAGCTGGTGTCGCGCTTGCGCGACGGCGCAAGGATCACCACCGGCACCCTCGACAAGGTCCGCGCCTATCTGTCGGAGTATCGTGGCGCGTCACCGTCCGCGCCAAGCAAAATGTCTCCGCCGGCCGGAAAGTCGCTGAATGGCGCCGCCGTGCCCGACATAGCGCCCGCCGGCTTCCGGTTTTTCGACAACCGGCAGAAATATCTGCTGTTCGTCTCGACCTGCAGCGAGAAGACCGAGGTCGCGCACCGGATTTCTCTCGAACTCGGCAATCTGCAGCCGACCCCGCCGGCGCTTAGAATCTTCGACGCCGGCGTCGGCGACGGCACCGTGCTGTCGCGGGTGATGCGGGCGCTGCATGCCCGTTTCCCGACCATGCCGCTGTATGCCGTGGCCAAGGAAATCAGCTACGAAGACGTGCGGCTGATGCTCGACAAGATGGCCGACCGCCTGTTCGAACATCCTGCCACCGTGCTCGTCATCACCAATCTCTATTACGCCGAGGCGCCGTGGCTGACGCCGCGTTCGGCGACGTCGGCGCAAAGTTTGATCTGGAAGGATGTCGCGCTGTCCGGCAATACGGCTCACGGCTTTGCCGAACAGATCGGCGAACTCGAAGGGTTTCTGGCCGAGAACTGGCGCGCCGGGATCAGTCCGGCCACCGGCAACCCGGTCTATACAAGGCCCGTCATCCTGACCTTGCGGCGCGAGGACCACTCGTTCCTGCTCGATCCGATCATGCCGCGGCCGGGGCGCGTGATGGCCGATTACGATCTCGTCATCGCCTCGCAGCCCTATCGGGCGCGGGCGAGCGTCGAATTCAAGGCATCGAAGATCGTGGCGCCGCTGGTGCGGTCGCTGCGGCCCGGCGGCCGGCTGATCGGCATCCATTCGCACGGGGACGATCCGGGGATGGAGATCATCGACGGGGTATGGCCTGGCGACAATCCGTTCACGTCGGATCGTCACGCCATCCTGCGACAGGTCAAGCACGAGCTTGGTGCTGCGGCGCGGCATTACAATTTCAACGCATCGTCCGACGCCCGTTCGATCTTCCGCTATCGCATGCACACACTCCCCGATGAGGTGAACGGCCCGATCGGAACCTCGACGCTGTTCGCCGCCTGGAATGCCGCGATCTATGTCGCGCAGATCGAGGACATCAGGTTGTCCGAGGTGGTCCGCGATGGACGCTACCTCGAAGCCACCGACCGCGTGCTGAAACGGCATGGCGGTCTCTGGTTCAACGATGAAACCTATGTGATTTCGCGCCGCCGGGCTTAAGGCCGAATCTCGGAGTGAAATGTGACCGCAACCGATCAGGCTTCGTCCGGAAAACTCGCAGGCCTGCTGTCATCGGCCTCCGTCGAGGTCTCCTCACGTGGGCATCAGTTGCAGGAATTGCGGGATAAGTTTGCGCGGGGCACGGATGTGACGATCACCTTCCTGCCCGGCGACAATTATCGCCATAACGTCGAGACGGCATCGGCGCTGCGCCGCGCCGGTTACAATCCCGTCCCGCATATCGCCGCGCGCGAAATGCCGTCGCGCGAGGCGCTCGACGACTTTCTGGCGCGGACGCGCGGCGAGGCGGATGTCACGCGCGTCGTTCTGATCGCCGGCGACTTGGCGCTGGCGAAGGGGCCGTTCAGGTCGAGCCTCGATGTTTGCGCCAGCGGATTGATCGAGGCGCGCGGCATCTTGTCGGTCAGCGTTGCCGGTCATCCCGAAGGCCACCCTTATCTCTCGGCCGCGAATGCCTTCAAGGTGCTCGAAGCGTGGCGGGACTGGGGGCAACTGACAAAAATCCGCGTCGATGTCGTGACGCAATTCTGTTTTGAAAGTGGGCCGATTCTCGGCTGGATCGGCGAACTCGATGCGCGCGGCATCAGCCTTCCGGTGATCGTCGGCCTTGCCGGTCCGGCCACGCCGGCGACGCTGACGAAATTCGCGCTCCGCTGCGGCATCGGCAATTCGATGCGGTCGCTGCGCAGCCAGATCGGCCGTTTCGGCCGGCTTTTGACCGATACCGGGCCGGACGACGTCATGCGGGGTCTGCAATCGGCACCAAAAGCTGTGACGGCACCGATTGCCGGATTCCATCTGTTTCCCTTCGGGGGCTTGCGCAAGGCCGGCGAATGGTTGCGCAGCTACCGCCAGGAAACGCTGCGACACATGGAGCAGGCGATCTCGGGAACCGGTTCTCAGAACCCGTAAAGCCGCGCCGGATTGTCGACCAGAATCTTTTGGCGGATCGCCGCATCCGGCGCCCACACCGGGAGCTGGTTGAGCAGCCGGCCGTCGTCGATCTGGAACAGCGGCGTCACGTCGCTGATTTTTCGTCCCGGCGGCGTCACCGAATCCGGATGCGGCCAATCCGTGCCCCAGACAATGCGGTCGGAGTTCGCCGCAATCAGCGCGCGGGCGAGCGGGGCGGCGTCGGCATAATCGGGCCCGAGCTTTGAGGCCCGGTAGGCGCCGGAGATTTTCACATGCGCCTTGCCGCTCCGCACCAGCTCCACGAGATCGGCAAAGCCCGGCTGGTCGACGCCGAGTTCGGCCTGCGCGCCGCCGAAGTGGTCGAACACGACCGGCACCGGGGAGGCCGCGACGAGATCCTTGATCGCCGAGATCATCGCGAGATTTGTGAACAGCTGGATATGCCAGCCGCGCGCCTTGACGCGGTCGACCGCGGCCTGAAAGCGCGGACGGCCCACGGCGGGATCGTTGACGCCACCGGTTGCGAGATTGAGCCGGATGCCGCGGATGCCCGCCTGGTTCATCGCGTCGAGATCGCTCTCCGCCGTCTTGTCGTCGATCACGGCGACGCCGCGCGCGGTAGCACCCCGCGCCTTCATGCCGAACAGGGTTGCCGAATTATCCGGGCCGTAGATGCTCGGCGTGACGATCACCACGCGCTCGATATGCAGCGCCTTGTGCAGGGCCGACATCTCTTCGGGCGACGCCGGTTCCGGGGTATAGACGCGGCCTGCGAAGAACGGGAATTTGGCGGGGTCGCCGTGGATGTGGGTGTGACAGTCGCACGCGCCGGCGGGAATGTCGAAATTCACCGGCGTCGACGGCTGCGCCGCGGTTGCAAAAACGGATCGGTTGGGCATGGTTGTTAGTCCGGCTGCGATGGAGGCAAGCAAGATACCGCGTCGCGTCAGCATGGTCGTCGTCTCCCTGTTGCGTTGTCCGCGCCTTTGGTTGTGCGCTTGGCTGCAAAATAGCAGGTTATCGCGTCAACGCACGCGCCGCGCGGATCAAGGCGGCATTATTTTCGGCCTCGGCTCCGGACGGCAGCAGCTTGCCGTCTTCCAGCCCGATCCGCGCGTCGAGTTTGAGGCGAAGCGCTTCGCGATAGAACGGCCACATTGTGCTTTCGAATCCATGCAGCAAACGCGGTAGTTGAATCTCGGCGTGATCCAGGATTTCCACGATCTGACGCGCAGCCTCCGCGCCCGCCAAAAAATCCTGCTCGTTGATTTCGATCAGTACCCGAAGGCAGCTGCGGGCGTTGGGATGCGCCACGAATTTTTCGGCGTCCGCGGCGGAGCACAGGCCTGCCTCGACGCCAATGCCTTTTTCGAGGACAAGATCGATGACCTCGCCGGCGTCTTGTTCGATCAGATTGACGGAGACGTAATCGGGCTTCACCTGCCACGCCCTGATATGCTGTTGCCGCGCCCGTCCTCCCGGAGCAATCCACCAGCCGGTCGATACGCCCACGGGAATTCCGGGCACGCTGGCCCTGATGGCATCGAGTGCCGCGGCGGTGTCGTCGGGATGCAGGCTTTCCCGCCCCTCGGCGTCGCGCGGATGGATGTGCAACTGCTCTGCGCCGGCCGCCACGACAGCCCTGGCATCGGCTGCCACTTCGCGCGACGTTACCGGGGTTGCGGCTTGGAAGCTCTTGTCGCGGTCGCCGTTTAAACAGGCTTGAAGCATCGGACGGACTCTGGGAGACGATCAAGATCCAATGTCACAAGCCCTGCAGGGCCGGTCAAGCGAGACTTGCCCTCGCCGAAACGAATCGTTCTCAGCGGATTTCATTGTCCGGACGATCGGGGCAGGGCAACTCCCGGCCAGAAAATTTCCGGGTTTGACTAATCATCGGCACGCCCGGATGATCCTGCTCCATCCGGAATCAATTGATGCAAAAATTTTCGAAGAAATTCAAAACCAGCGCGTCGGCGATCGCCCTGCTGGTCGTGGTGTTCAGCGTTTATGGCTTGCGCAAACTTCAGGTTCTGGCCGCCGATCCCGTCGGCGAAAAGGATTGCCGGCCCGCCGCTGACGGCGCCGAGCAGGGCAGAAGCGATCTCGATCGGATCAAGGCGATTGCGCCGCTCGCCGATGTGAAATGGTCCCAGCTCGGCGGCAGCATCAATGATGCAAGCTGCCTCAACAAGACCGAAATATACGGCGTCGTCGAGGTGCGCAGCGTTGATGACGTGGCGAAGACGCTGGCGTTCGCCCGCGACAACAAGCTGTCGATTACGACGGCCGGGGTACGCCACAGCATGGGAGGCCAGGCTTTCCGCAAGGGCGGCATCGTGCTGGACATGCGGGGCTTCAACCGGATCGTGCTCAACGAGGGCACACGAACGATCACCGTGCAGCCGGGGGCGACCTGGCACGATATTCAGAACGTGCTGCATCCGCGCTTCGCGGTTCGCGCCATGCAATCGACCGATATCTTCAGCGTCGGCGGCTCGATTTCGGTCAACGCCCACGGCATGGATCACCAGGCCGGTGCGGTTGCCAAGTCGATCAAGTCGATGCGCGTCATGCTGGCGGATGGTTCGCTGCGCACGGTTTCGCCGACCGAAAACAGGGAATTGTTCGATCTGGTGGTCGGCGGCTACGGCCTGTTCGGCGTGATTGTCGAGGCCGAACTCGATATCGCGGACAATCTGGTCTACCAGACCGGGCGGCACGTGCTCGACTACAGGGTGTTTCCGGCGCTGTTCGCGGGCGAGATCGAGAAAGATACCAATATCGGCCTGATGTACGGCCACCTCTCGACCGCGCCGAGCACCTTTCTGCAGGAAATGCTGCTCTATACCTACACCAAGGTCGATGGCGAGGATTTCTCACGCGCGCCGCTCGGCGAGGTCAGCGGAACAAGACTGCGGCGGCTGACCATCAATCTGTCGAAGCAGGGTCCGTTGTTTCAGGAATTGAAATGGCTGTCCGAGAAGCACATCGAGCACCGGATGGAAACCTGCACGGTGACGCGAGCGCAGGCGCTTCCGTCCGCCGAGGCGTGCCTGGTCAGCCGCAACGATCCGATGCACGATTCCGTGCCATACTTGCGCAATTCGCTACCTGACGACACCGACATCCTGCACGAATACTTCATTCCGCGCGGCCAGTTCGTCTCCTTTGTCGATGGCATGCGCAAGGTGCTGACCGAGAACAAGACCAACCTGTTGAACGCGTCGGTGCGGATCGTGCATCAGGAGGAGAATTTCCTGACCTATTCGCCGGAACCGGCGTTTTCGCTGGTGCTCTATATCAACCAGACCACCGACGACGAGGGCAACCGGCGCATGAAGAAGGCGACGGAAGAGCTGATCGATCTCACCATCGCGCACAAGGGCCGGTTCTTCCTGCCTTACCAGCTCTATTATTCGCGCGATCAGTTGCAGCGCTCCTATCCGCAAATCAACGACTTCTTCGCGGCGAAACGCCGATACGATCCCGGTGAACTCTTCACCAACACGTTTTATCAAAAATACGCAACGTAGAGCCGCCACCCATCAAAGGCTTGCAGCACGTCTAGCCGGCAAGCCGCCGCAGCCGCCGGCCTGTTCGGCATCCAGCACCAGCAGCGCGCCCGCCGCGTAGAGCCGGGCCACGAAACCGGCGTCGTCGGAACGCGCGATCGTGACATAGCTGCTTGACGTGAGGATGTGACCGTCCGCCTTGACGACCGCCGCCAGGGCTCGCGCCGGCGGACCGACGATGGCCATCGACTTGCCCGGTGCCGATGCGAAGGTCAGGGCGACCACGATCGCGAACCAGCCGGCGGCGACCAAAGCGGTCGCTGCAGCGATCCGGCGCAATGGCCGCAGCCAGGGCGAAAGCGGTCGTCTACCTTCAATAATCATAGAAGTGCTCGATGCTCGCGCCCCTGGCCTTGAGTGCTCCATTGATGTCGACAAGGCGATCAATCCTAGCCCGCAAGCCGGCCCGGCGGAAGCCGGGTTTGGCGTCGAGATCCAGCGAAAACAGTTCGGTCGCGTCCTTCACGTCCAGCGTCGCCGATTTCGGCGCGATCACGGTGATGAGAATTTCGTGATTGCCGGCGATTTCGGCAATGGGAAGACCCTGATCCAGCAGGCTTTGAACGATTTCGGTCAGATCCTTGTAGCGCGGCGTCTGCACCAGCTGCCATTCCGGCGTCAGCGCGCGGACTTGTTTGATGCGCGGCTCTTTCGCCAGTGTCGCCTGCGGCAGCGTCGCCACCACGAACATGATGTCGCGCGGCTCGTCGTCGCTACTGGCGTCAAGCGCTTTCTGGATCAGCCAGGCATAGCCGATCTTGATGAAATATTCCGCGCCGAGCGCGAAGTCGCGCTCGAAGGTGCGGATGCGGCTCGGCGTCGGCGCCGAGATCGCCATCAGGCCGTGCAGCTTCTCGCCGAACGGATATTTGTACCAGGGGATGGTGTAGAGAAACGCGGCATAGTCCTGCAGCACCGTGCGCGCATAGTCGTCCTGCGGGGTGCGTACCTTGCCTCTGATCCATTCGGTGATACGTCCGACGGTGTTTTCGTAAAATCCCTTGATCGCGTATTCGGCGGAATAGCTGACGCCGATCACATAGATCATCGACTTGACGTCGACCAGGGATTCGTCGGTCGCCGGCACGGTGCGGTTGATGGTGCAGAAGCTGCGCCAGAATCCCAGAATATGCGAGAGGTAGCCAAACTGGCTTTCGCTCGAGGAATCGAGAAAGTGGCCGAAATCCTCGAACGAATAGACGATGTACCATTCGGGAAAGGTGAAGAAAGTGTTGGCTTCCTTGCGCCGATAGCCTTGCTCGTTGATCGCGGGCATCGCTTGCCCCGGCGCGGAGGAAGCCGCGACGGCAGCGGTCGGGCGGCAACTCCCCTCGATGTAGGTCAACGACACCATGACGGAAAGTACGATCAGGGTCACGATGGACTCCAGGATGCGCCTCAGGCACTTAACCATGGACGATCGCCCGCGTCCGTGGCGCCAGCACATAGCCGATCAGGATCGCCATGCCGCCGAGCACCAGATGCGGCGCGTTGGTGAAAATCCGCGTCATCAGCGGCAGGTCGCGGATGCCGTTGATCAGGATGCCGAAGTCGAGATAGCCGCTGCCGGTGAGCAGGCCGAGCACGCCATCGGCAAAGTAGAACAGGCCGAACAGCTGGAAGAACAGTTCGGAGGCGCGGCGCGAGGTCAGCGCCGCCGTCGCCGCCCACAGCGCGGAGACCAGATGAAGCCCGTCGGCATACCAGGTACGCCGGAACAGGCCGAAGATCATGTCGTTCTGATCGATAAAGGCAGGGACATATCCCGTGATGATCACAAAGCCGAGCAGAGCCGCGTAGCCCCAGGCGCATAATCTGATGATGTCCATGATCTCTCCAGCTTGCCGAATCTGTTGCGAGTCAAGATTTACAGTGCGTCATGCGAACTTCCAGGACCATCTCGGGCAATGGCCACGATCCATCGAGGCGCAGAACGGGCCAGGGCAGAGCGGCAACCCACTCCTGATGCCTTGCCAGACTGCGGCCTTCGCGGATGTGAATGCGGCAACGCTTCATGGCGCGGGTTTGAAACCTACTGTCCCGACGGTGTGCGCAGGCCGTGCCAGGCGTCGCGCACCTGATGGTAGTGCACCTCCGGCAGATAATCCGGCGTGTTGAGCGCCAGCGTCTTGACGTCGAGCTTTCCGATCGCGCTGAGCAAGGTGTACGACGCGATCACGCGATCGCGTTGGGCGCCGATCAACCGCGCCTTCGCCGAAATCAGATCCTGCTGCGAGTTCAGCACATCGACCGTGGTGCGCTGGCCGCCCTGCGCTTCCTTTTGCACACCCTGCAGCGCCACGCCGGCGGCGCGGACTTCGGATTCGGAAGCCGTCACCGCGATCTTGGCGCCTTCATTGGCAACCCACGCGCCGGTGGCCGCGGTGCGCGACTGGTTGCGAACCTGATCGAGCACCTGCCGGCTTTGCGCGGCCAGTTCCTTGGCCTGCCGGGTCTGCGACGCCGCGGTGCCGCCATCGTAGATCGGCGCCGTCATCTGGCCGAGGATCGAGGCCTGATCGGTTCGGAAGGTGGTGAGGCTCGGATCGGCGTCGCTGCTGTGGCTGGCATTGCCCTGCACGGTAATCGTGGGCAGCAGGCTGCTTTCGGCGACATGGATGGTGGTCGAGGCGACGTCGACGTCGAAGCTGGCGGCGATCACGGCGGGATGGCCCTTGAAGGCGAGGTCGATGGCTTCCTCGCGGCTGTGCGGCAGATAGCGGTCGACGGTTTCGGGGGGGCGCAATTGCGCCGGCGGATTGCCGATCACCTGGGTGTAGGTCGCCTGGCTGATGGCGAGATTGACCTCGGCGGCGTTCAGATCCGAAAGGCCGCGGCTCAAGCGCGCCTCGGCCTGCGCGGTGTCGGTTGGCGTCACATCGCCGGCATTGAGGCGCTTCTGGGTGATGCCGAGGGTTTCCCTCAGGAACGCCACGTTGGAGCGTTGCGCTTCGACCAGCGACTGATTGGCCAGCACGTTGGTATAGGCGGTGACGGCGTCGAGCAGCACGCCCTGACCGACATTGCGCAAGGCTTCGCGGCCGGACTGCACCTGCAGTTCCGCCACCCGCACGCTGTTGGCGGTCTTGAAGCCGTTGAACAGCGTCTGCGTCACCGTCACCCCGATGGTCCATGGTTTTAAGGTCGCGGATTGGAACGTGTTGTCAGGCAGCAGGTTGCGCACCGTCTGCAGTCCGGCGCTGAGACTGGCGATGATCTGCGGCCGGTAACCCGCCAGCGCCTGCGGTACGTTCTCGTCGGTGGCGCGTTGCCGCGCCCGTTCGGCATTGAGCTGCGGATTGGACTGATAGGCCTTGGCCAGCGCCTCGGGGAGGGCTTCAGCCCAGGCTGAGGTTGCAAAACCAAAGCAAGTCGTGACGCCCAGACAAATGCCCGATCGGAGCACGCGCCTTGCCACGTGGCCAGCTTTAGCGGCACGTCCAACCATGTGATCCCGCGGCAATTCCGCCGTTCGCACCCGCCGACGACGTCGACAGATTCACCTGTTTAGAGCGCGCTGCCGCCACAGGCAAACCGTGGAGCCGAGAAACCCCCTGATTTCAGTGCTTTGTTGCCGGTTCGTCACAGACGAATAGCGGTTGCAAATCCGCTTGGCTGGATGGGGATGCGTCCGACTCGAGACGTCGGGCTCCAATCGCGCCGGGCCAGCGCTGGCTGTCCGGGTTCAGGCCAGTTCCTCGGCAATCGCCTTTTGAACTTGCGGCCGCTCCAACATCCGGCGCCGGTGGGCGATGACTTTCGGGAACCTGGCGGGATCCACGCCGTCCTGCTCCAGCCATTGCGCCATGGTGAACAGGTAGGGATCGCAGATCGTATACGTTTCGCCCATCACCCAGGGCTCTCTCAGCGTGTTTTCCTCGATCAACTGGTAACATGCCGCGACGGACTCCGGGACCTTGCGTTGCATGGCCGCTATTGCCGAGGGATCATCGGCCCAGCGATATCCGCGCATGCGGTGGGCGTGCGCGACGTGCAACGTCGAGCACACATAGCTGTTGAAGGCCTGCACCTGCGCAAACAAAAACGCATCGTCCAGCGGCGCCAGCCGCGCTTGCGGAAAGCTCTGCGCGATGAATGCGAGGATCGCCGGCGTCTCGGTCAGAACACCCTTGTCGGTCACCAATGCGGGGGCGCGCCCTTTGGGATTGATGGCGAGATATTCCGGCTTGCGCTGTTCCCCGGCGGCGAAGCTGATGCGCACGGTGGAATAATCGGCAGCAGCATCTTCCAAAGCGATATGCGATGCCAGCGAACAGGTATCAGCGGCGTAGTACAACTTGATCATGATGACCTTTTCCCTCGACCGACGACTGGCGAATTCATGGCCGGCGCAACGCCGTCGCCTCAATCGGCAACGCCGTCAATGATGATGAAATCCGCGTCCGCATACCGCTGGCGAATGGCCCGCGCGGCCTGATATTCCGGGCTCTGATAGCAGGCCATGGCGGTCGTGCGGTCCTTGAACTCGACCACGACATTTCGTTCGCGGGCGCTTCCTTCCATGGTTTCAAATTTCCCGCCGCGCACGATGAAATTTGCGCCAGATTTCCGGAACGCGGGGCCGGCCGCCGCCAGATATTCGGGATATCTCTGCTCGTCCCGGACCGAGACGCGTACAATCCAATAGGCCTTCGACATCTCGTTCTCCTTCGGGTTTCCAGACGGGGGATGGCAAACCATCGCCCGTGCCATCGTCTTTACCGGAGGCGATAGATCATATAAAATGAATAATTGTGATACGATTGATCTCATGGAGAGATGAATGGACTTGTCCGATCTACAGATCTTCAGCGCGGTGGTGCGCGAAGGCGGCGTGACGCGCGCGGCGGAGCGGCTGCATCGGGTTCAGTCCAATGTGACGACCCGTATCCGGCAGCTCGAGGAGGATCTAGCCGTTCCGCTGTTCATTCGCGAGGGCAAGCGGCTGCACCTCGCGCCGGCCGGTCAGGTCTTGCTTGGCTACGCCGAGCGGCTGCTGGCGCTTGCTGATGAAGCGCGCGGCGCCGTCCAGGATGCGAAACCCCGCGGCACGTTCCGGCTTGGTGCGATGGAGAGCACGGCGGCCGTCAGGCTGCCGGGGCTGCTCAGCGAATACCACCGGCGGCATCCCGGGGTCGTTCTGGAATTGCGCACCGGCAACCCGCAAATTCTGGGGAGCGCCATCCTGGCGGGCGAACTCGACGCGGCACTTGTCGCAGAGCCGGTCGCGGACGCGCCGTTCGAGAAGACGTTCGCCTTTGACGAGGAGCTGGTGATTGTTGCAGCCGCAAATCATCCGCCGATCCGCAAGAAAGGCAGTTTGCCAAGAACCATCATCGTTTTCGAGCACGGATGCCCGCATCGAAAGCGGCTCGAAGACTGGTATGCCAGCCGTCGTGAGATGCCGGAACGCACCATCGAGTTGGCATCGTATCACGCCATGCTGGGCTGCGTCGTCGCAGGCATGGGGATCGCCCTGATCCCGAAGAGCGTCCTGACGACATTTCCGGAGAGAAAGCGTTTGAGCATTCATCTTCTGGCTCGAACGGAAAATCGTGCGCGGACCGTTCTGATCTGCCGCAACGGAGCAGGTTCGGCGAACGTCAAGGCCTTGCAGGAGATATTGCAAGGCCGCAAGCTCGCATCTTCATCAAAAATCCGGATAACGGGTATGGAAATATAATAGTTTCAACAGGCAACGTTCGATAAGTAACGTTCGATTCTCGGGGGATTACCGGATGTTCCGGTTCGCGCCACGCCAGACGGAATATTCATGCCGAAAAAATTCACCGACCCCGACGCGATCGCGGAGCATATCATCCGCGATGTCGGCACCCATCTGGTGGTCGGCCTGCCGCTCGGGCTCGGCAAGGCCAACCACATCGCCAACGCGCTCTACGCGCGCGCCGCCGCCGACCGGACGATCAGCCTGACCTTCTTCTCCGCGCTGACGCTGGAAAAGCCAAAACCTTCAAATCTGCTTGAGCGGCGTTTCATCGCGCCAGTGATCGAGCGCCTGTTCGGCTCCTATCCCGATCTCGCTTATGCCGACGCGCTGCACGCGGGTGCGCTGCCGCCCAACATACAGGTGATCGAGTTTTTCTTTCTGGCGGGAAGGTGGCTGCGCGTCCCGTTCGCGCAGCAACATTATATTTCCGCGAATTATACCCACGCTTAGTCCTATCTGCTGGCGCGCGGGCTCAATGTCGTCCCCCAGCTGGTGGCCAAGCGCGTTGTCGACGGCGTGACGCGCTACAGCCTGAGCTGCAACACCGACACCACGCTGGACATCTTGCGCGCCCGCGCTGAAAGGCGCGCGTCGTTCAAACTGATCGGCCAGGTCAATTCCGAACTGCCGTTCATGCCGGGCGCCGGCGACCTTCCGGCGGAAGAATTCAGCGCGGTGCTCGATAGCCCCGAGACCGATTTTCCGCTGTTCGCGCCGCCGTCCGAGCCGATCACCGATACCAAATATGCCATCGGCCTTCACGCCGCAAGGCTCGTGCGCGACGGCGGCACGCTGCAGATCGGCATCGGACAAGTCGGCGACGCGTTGGCGCAGGGCCTCATCGTACGCCACCGCGACAACGCGCGGTTTCAAGCGATCATGAAGCGGCTGGCGCCGGACGCGGCGGTTGTCGCCGAGAACAACGGACCGTTCGAACAGGGTCTCTATGGCGTCAGCGAAATGCTGTTCGAGGCGTTTCTCGGCCTGATCGACGCCGGCATTCTCAAACGCGAAGTCGACGGCGTGTTGCTGCACGGCGCGTTCTTTCTCGGACCGAAATCGTTCTATCGCGCGCTGCGCGAGATGGCGCCGGAGCAACTCGCGCGCATCCAGATGATGCCGGTATCCTTCACCAACGAGCTCTATGGCGATGAGGACTTGAAGCGGCGCGCCCGCATCGACGCCCGCTTCGTCAACAATGCGATGATGGCGACGTTGATGGGGGCGGCGATTTCCGATGGCCTTGAAAATGGACAGGTCGTAAGCGGCGTCGGCGGCCAGTATAATTTCGTCGCGCAAGCGTTCGCGCTGCGGGGTGCGCGTTCGATTCTCACGGTCGAAGCGACCCGGCAGGCCGGCGCCAAAGCGCAATCGAACATCCGCTGGGCTTACGGCCACCAGACCATTCCGCGGCATCTGCGCGATGTCTTCGTTACTGAATACGGTGTGGCCGATGTCTGGGGCAAATCCGACGCCGATGTGATCGCGGCGATGCTGGCCGTTGCGGATTCGCGCTTTCAGGCCGAACTCGCGCGGCAGGCCAAGGACGCCGGCAAGCTGCCGAAGGCGTTTGAAATACCGGCGGCACACCGCGACAATCACCCGGATCGGATTGCAGCTGCGCTGAAGCCTGCGCGCGAGGCCGGCCTGCTGCCGCCGTTTCCGTTCGGCAGCGATTTTACCGACGTGGAGCAGCGGCTGATTCCGGCGCTGCAATTGCTGCAGGACGCGCAACGCGCGCCGCAGCGCTTGCCGGCGATGCTGTGGCAAGGTTTGACGCGCACCGTGGATGCTGCCGACAGCGAATGCCTGGCGCGGCTCGGCCTCGATGTGCCCAAGACATTGTCCGAACGCGCCTACCGCGCGCTGGTGAGTGCTGCGCTGGCGAGGAGCAGGGCGGGGTAAAGGTAACTCGGTGTCTTGGCCGGGCTTGACCCGGCCATCCATCTTTCCTTGAAAAAAAGCTTTTTGCGAAGATTGATGGATACGCGGGTCAAGCCCGCGTATGACGACATTGGT
>Ga0209871_1000313_pt1 | contig 13665 bp, 9 predicted proteins | sample OrgsoiDNA2013045_FD_185795 | JGI IMG/M metagenome (GOLD analysis project Ga0209871, IMG submission 185795) | Permafrost soil microbial communities from the Arctic, to analyse light accelerated degradation of dissolved organic matter (DOM) -... | ecosystem: Environmental > Terrestrial > Soil >... | reverse complement strand
GGAGACCGCGACCGACGGCCTGTATTTGGATGAGCCCTCCGACATCGAGCGGTATACCCTGAGGTTCCACCACCTCGTCGCCCGAGCCCTCGGACCCGACGAGTCACGCGCCATGATCACCGATCTAGCCGAACGCATGACATGATCAGCGCCACGATCCGCCTCAAGGAGGTGCGCGATGGCCGCTCGCCACCCCGATCTGTCCTGGGCCGTCTGGCGCAAGAGCACCCGCAGCTCCTCAACTGGCCAGAACTGCGTTGAGGTTGCCGCGAACCTTCCTGGCATCGTCGCTGTGCGGGACTCCAAGCACCCTGACGGGCCGAAGCTGATCTTCACCCAGAGCCATTGGCGAGCGTTCGTCAGCGATGTGAAGCACGGGGAGTTCGGCGTCGGATGAGTCTTGTAGGTTCCCGGATGCTCTAGTTTTTCCGGGATCGGCTGGCAGCCCATCCGCAATTGCAAGGTGAGGGGCGGACGACAATGCAAGACGACCTACCCCACGCCCAGTGGCGAAAGAGTACCTACTCCGGCAATACGGGCAACTGCCTTGAGGCGGCCATCAGTGACTCAGTGGTGGGGGTACGGGACTCCATCACCGCGTCCATGCCTCATCCGACATCGCGATTCCTCACCCAGTACCGCCTGAGCGACGGCCACGCTTGGGCGGATCGGGACGCCAGGCGGACAGTTCTTCTAGTGTCTTGCCGACCTGGGCGGCGCGGGCGGTGAGTTGCTCGGCGCAGAACGCGGCCAGGCTCACCCCATAGCCGGGATCAACCTCGCCATGCCACTGCTGCACCCACGGCTGCAACTCAGCCAGTCCCGCCACGAGCGGGATGAGCCGCTCGTCGTCCCAGCCGTCCTTCTCCCGCTCCCCGATGATCAGTGACAAAGCCAGGGATTGCTGCGCATGATCCCACCCGGCCCAGCCGAGCAGCGCCGTCGGATCGGTGTCCCGACCCGCATCCGGGTAGAGAATGAACCGCTCCTTCTGCACATCCAGCTTGCCCCGCGCCTGCCAGTACGAGTTCCTCCGGAAGTCGGCCGACGTGTACTTCGGCGGCACCGCGATCGGCCCGACCGTCTCTCCCGCATCTTCTTGGCGCTGCAGCCGCCAGGTCTCCTCCCACGCCTCCCGCTTGCGCAGCCCCGAGTCCTTGTACCGATACGCCGCCAGGAAGGGCACGGCCTCGTCCGCCAGCAACCGCACCAGCGACTGCGTCACCGGAACGTCGGGCCGCCCTTCCCACAGCGCCAGCACCGACACCATGTCCGCATCCCGGCTGACCTCATCAGCAAGCTGAGCCACGCTCCGCGCCAACGGCCGCCCCTGCGCATCAAACCAGAACCGCCGACCCTCCAGTTGATCTAGCAGCCACCCCCGCACCGCCCGCTCCTGCCGCTTCTCCCACGGCGGCGACATCCACCGCCGCTTGTACTCCGGCTTCTCCAGCAGGCGGATGAACGGGTTGTCGGCGATCAGGTCAAGCCGTCGCTGTACAAGCTCCCGATACGTGGCTGGCCAGTGTGCAGGGATCTCGGTGATCGGTATCGATCCGTGTCGGGTGAACCAGGCGGTCTCTTCATGGCCGGCTTCCACAGCTCGGGCCAGAGCGATCTCGAATGCCCGCTCAGCAAGGGCTAGGCCAGGCAGGTCGTTTCCACTGTAAGTCAGGTCATCGTCGATGAATCCGTAGAGGCGGTAGACCTCCCAGTCGAGTTCTTCCTGCACTGCGATCATCCGAGCGCGAAGCTGCTTCGAAACCTCCTGGGCTTCCGAAAGGACGGAAAGTGCTGGTTTCCCCTCTGCAGCGAGTGTGGATGGTGCCCTTCCGGATAGCTCGCGTGCTAGAGAATCGAGCAGCCGGCCTCGCCGCAATGGCAGTTCAGTAGGGAGTGGACACGCAGAAATGTTGGCTCCATTGAACTGGTATCTAGGCTCCCAATTCTCATCCCCAATGCCCCCGCCGATGCCGCCGTTGCCCTTGTTGAAACAAACCTGCTTGAGCCAGAAGCAGACAGTTGATGAGTTCAGCACTCCGAGAAGAGCAAGGTGCTCGTCCTCCGTCGCCTTCTCCGACAGTTTGATTATAGGTGCAGTTCGATTGAATATCATCCCCTCCCGATCCAGCACGAAATGGTTGTGCGTGGCTACTTCGGCGAAAGCGATTGTCTGCTCGTTAGCAGTCGGGTCTTTTGGTAGCTGATGCCATTCGTACCAAGCGCGGCCATCTCGAAAATAATCGCCCCCGCCAAACGTGGACCTGCCTCCCAGGAATGTGCGCAATGGCCACAGATAATGACTCACCCTAGGACCCAGAGTTGTAAGAGGTACGAGGTTGTGTTGTGAATCATATGGAAACAGGGATTTCTCTTCTGGAGTAGCTACCCAGTCTCTTACCCCGTCGCCTCGGACTGCCAGTCGTGCGTGCAATGGCGGTGCCTCAAGTAGGTCCACAAAGCGCCAGTCAAGAAAGAACGCATCGTCTGCATGGGAATCCGCGAAGAATCCGACGCGTGTAACGCGGTCTGCTACCGAGCTGAGGCCACCACGCGAGATAGCCGCTTGCAATGCAACCGCGCCTCCACCGCTGAGGCTCCATGGATGAGTGGCAAGTAGCGTTCGGTCGAGGTCGGTGATGGTGACCCAACTGTCGTCCCAGCCAGGGTCGTCTATGTGCTCCACGATCGAGGTCCAGACCAGGCCCTTCGCGGGATTCTCGGGACGTCCCGGTTCACCGCGAACGCCCAAGACTGCATGGACCGTTGAACCAACTGGCCGCTGGTTGCGGCCGACGATGATGACGGTTGGTGTGCCGTGGCCGGGGATGTAGGCGCCCGAGGTATCAGCTACCAGGCGCAGGTCTTGGCGGGCGAGGAAGCCCTTGATGAGTTTGGTGCCGAACTCGCGCTTCATGAATGAGTTGCTGGTGATCTGGCCGACCCAGCCTGGGCGCTCGCCGCGCTTGGCGAGGGCGAAGAACTGTGCCATGAACGGCACGGTCATCGCGTAGGTGCCCTTGCAGACGTTCGCGTATTTGGATCGGTAGATCTGGTTGAGGGCTTTGTCCTTGACGGTGATGTAGGGCGGGTTGCCGACGACAACGTCGTAGCGACCTTCCTCCAGCATGGTCAGCAGGAGCGGGCCGTCTTCGGTGGCGTAGGTGAAGGGCATGTAGGCGCTACGGTCGCTCATGCCGGGGAACACGCCGGGGTCTGGGCCGTGGATGAGGGAGTCGCCGACGGCCAGGTGGAAGGTGAATGCGGGGGCCGTTTCTAGGGACTTCAGGCCCGATGCCGTCAGGGCGGCGACGGTGAGGCGGAAGCGGGCGATGGCTACGGCGAAGGGGTTGAGGTCGACGCCGTGGATCGCGTTGAGGGCGGCCTGGACGCGGGCCTGGAGTTCCAGGCCGGGGGCGTGGCGGTGCCAGCGGTCGAGCAGGCGGTCGAAGGCGCCGAGCAGGAAGTGGCCTGAGCCGCAGGTGGGGTCGATGAGCTTGAAGCCTTCGAGCGGCCGCTCGGCAAGTGCTGGTTCGAGGGTGCGGTCGAGGATGAACTCCTCGACGAAGACCGGGGTTTGCAGCAGCGCGTAAGTGTCTTTCGCGTGCTGGGAGAGGTCCTGGTAGAGGTCGCCGAGGAAGCGGGTGGACAGGGAGCCATCCGCCAGGTCGTGCACGAGCGTGCCGTCCTCGCCGCGGCGGCGCCAGAAGTCGAGCAGCTTCGTGACCGCGTCACCGGATGGCGAGACCAGGTGCAGCGCGGAATGCGCGTCGACCAGCGACTTCGTTGCGGGCAGGCCCGCGAGATGTGCGATGGCCGTTTCGAGCCATTCGCGGTCGGTGTCCTCGGGATGTGTGCGGAAGAACGTGAGCTGGGCGTCGAGGGCTTCCTGTCGGCGATTCTCCGGGCCGGCAATCCAGACCGGGGTGACGAGCGCGTTGTCCTCGCAGAACCGGATGAACACGCTGGTCAGCACCCAGGCGACCGCTGCCTGGGTGATCTGGTCGTCGCGCCAGGCGGTCCAGGATGCGGCTGTGCGGTCCTTGTCGAGCGCGTGTTGGTGCTTCTGCTTCCAGCCTCCCTCGCGGCCAGGGTCGGCGGCGAGCCTGGCGCGCAGGTCATCCTCCAGGATCAGGACCTGGCGCTGGAGATCCGAGGTAAGGCCGGGTGTCGCGATCATGCGGTTCCTTCAGCGGAGGAGACGGTCGGCCGGGAATCGATCCACTCGGCATCGAGGCGGAAGAACTGGCCGGGAGCCGCGAGCGGCAGCGGCCGCTTGTCGATGATGGCGCCCCGGTTGCCGGAGAGCTGCGGGACGAGCACCCAGATGGCCTGGCGCCGCCGCACCCCGAGGTCCGCCCACCGGCTCAGCGCGGCGATGTGCCCGTACCTGGCCAGCGGCGCGATCTCGGTGAGCAGGACCGGGCGGGTTCCGTCCGGCGCGCCGGTGCCTGCCGCCTCGATCGCGGTATCGACGGCGAGCACGCTGCGCTGGATGAGAGCTGCGAGACCGGCCGCGTCCCGGCTGCCCGGCTGAGCCGCGTCCGCGGCCTGGACCAGCTCCCACGGCAGGCCGGCCATTGCGGCCTGCGCCCGCATGGCCTCGATCAGCACCTGGGTCACATCGACCACTGTGGCACCGAGCCTGCTGGTCAGTGCGTCGATGGCGCGGTCGGTCCGGCTGGCCTCTACGCCGAGGACCAGGAACGAGCGGGCGGCCGCGCTTTCGGCCAGGCGGTGCCCGGACCGTCCGCCGGTCACCAGCTCGGGGCCCGCGGGCGAGGTGACGGTGGCCTGCCGGGAGGCCAGGCCGTTGGTCTCGGCGGCTCTGGTCGGCGAGCGGTAGCCGTGGTGCGCGTCGTCGTAGATCAGGCCGAGCCCGGCGTCGCTGATGAGCTGGTCGAGTCGGGGACGATCCGGCAGCGGCGGCAGTGCCGGGAACCTGGCCCTGACCCGGTCCCTGACCTCGTGCGCGGACACGGGCTGGGATCCGCCCACCCCGCTGAGCGCCAGCGCCAGCGCCTGGCTGGCGGGCAGATCGCGGTGGTACAGCTCATTCTGCCCGGACAGGGCCGCTTCCCTGGCCAGCGCCGCCGCCAGTCGCAGCAGCCGGGCATCGCCAAGGCTGACCGGTGACGGCATCTGACCCGCGCAGGCGCGGGTCCAGCCCTCCCGCAGCCGCGGCCCGGCGCGTGCGGCGGGCACCAGCGGCTCGCCGGCCGTTCGGGCCTGCGCAAGAAGATCATCGGCTGTGCGGCCGAGCGCTTCCGCCGGATCGAGCAGGGCAGCATCATCGGCGAGCAGCACGATCCTGCCGTCCCGGCGGCGGGTGACGACCTGCTCGCCCCCCGCATCGGCCCGGCTCAGCGCCTGAGCTCGGTCCAGGGCCAGTCGCAGCAGCCCGGCGGCGATCCGGGCCGGCGGCAACGAGTCCCCGATGTCAGCCGGCGGGGGCAGCGCGGCCAGGACGGCGCTTGCCAGCTCATCGACCGTGGCGACGCCGCCGGCGTCGGCCAGCGACTGCCGAGCCGTTTCGGCGATGGCGTCGAGCAGGTCACGGCAGTCCCCATCGGCCGCCCACCCGTCCTGCAGGGCACCCACCTGCTGCGCGACCCGCGCTCTGGACACGACCAGCAGCGCGGCCATTTCGTTCTGGCTGGAAAAGGGATCAAGCCCGGGTTCCAGTCCCAGCAGCAGGCGGGCCACGGCGCGTCGCGACGCCGCGCGGGCCGTCCCGGCGTGTGCCAGCAGCAACTCGGCCGCCGTGGCCGGGTCGGGCAGAGTCTGGGCGCCCGGACCCGGCACAGCCTGGCGCTCCTGGCCGCGGCCAGTGACAGCAGGCCCGAACGCGTCCCGCCACTGCCGGGCCAGGGCCTTGACCTCTCGGCGGGTTGCCTCGGCCACCCCGGATAGCCGATTCAGCCGCACCGGGTCGACGGCGACCAGATCCCCTACAGTGGCCACGCCGTAGGGTTCCAGCGCGGACAGGGCACGAGCGGACAATCCCGCATCGGACAGCGGGGTGGCCGGCTCGGCCGCGGCGGCGCGCTCGGCGGCATCGTCGGGGACAGTGCGGGGCACCGGGCGGAACACCGACCGCCATTCGGCCAGCATGTCCGCGGCGGTGTCCTGCCGCTCTTTGGCGCTGCGGGTCAGTGCGGTGCGGAAGAACGAGACGAGCTGACCCGCGACCGTGGCGTCGAACATGCTGGCCTCGACGGTGGCCTCGGCGCGGACCGACGCGGGGTCGGACATCCCGTCACCGAACCGGGGTGTCGTTCCCGTCGCCATCTCGAACAGCACCACGGCGGCCGAATACCGCTCAGCCGCCGAGTCGTGGCGTCCGCGCTCGGGGGCGTCGAGGAACGGGTCGAGGTACGGCGGCGTGCCCGCCGTGACGGCGGTGGCCCCCGCGCGGGACAGGGAGAAGTCGAACAGCACCAGGTGCTTCGCCCGGTCGCCGCGGCCTTCTCGCACGCCGAGGTTGGCCGGCTTGATGTCCCGGTGATCGACGCCGGCCCGGTCCAGCGCGACCAGAGCCTCCAGCAGGTCACAGCCCCACCGTTCCAGCAGGTCCAGGGACAGCCGCTCGCGGCCTCGCAGCACCTCCCCCAGCGTCTCGTCGCCGGCGCTCTCCAGCACCAGGGCCTGCCGGCCGCCGACGTCCAGCGGCCCCTCGACCAGCCGGACCAGCCGCGGATCGCTCAGCCCTTCGAGCACCCCGGCCTCGTCGGCGATCCGCCCGGCGGCGGCGTCATCGACGGCGACCTTGAGCACGCGCGCGGCGTCGGCTCCCGAGTCGGCCACAGTCAGGTCGGTGACGAGCAGGCCGACAGCGGTGGACCCGGCTCCCAGCCGGCGCTCCAGCCGGAACCGGCCGTCGATGACCGAGCCGGGAGCCGCGTCTAGCGGATCGACGACCTCCTCGGCCGGCCCGGCCACGGCGCGCTCCGCGTCCGCGAGACGTTCCAGGAAGGACCGCACGTCCGGCAGCCGCTCGCTCACTGTGGGCCGGGTGGCCTCCAGTACCAGCGCCCGTACCGCGGACGGCACCTGCGGCAGGTCGGCCGCCAGGTCCAGGCCGCCATCCCGGTGCAGCCGCTCGCGCAGGGCCGCCCGGTCGGCGGCGGCCGGCCGCCCGGCCAGCACGAAGTAGGCAAGCGCCCCGAGCGCGAACACATCCAGCCGGACCCGGTCCGCATCCCGATTCCAGACGCCCTCGGGTGCCTGGAATGCCTCGGCCAGCCGCCGGTCCACGTCCACGGCGCCAGGCCGCATCACCAGGCTCGGCTGGCCCGGCGCCCGGCTCGCTCCGTCTGATGCGCCCATCAGGCCGGTGACCCCGCTGCCGGACAGTCCCGTCAGCGCCGGGCCGGCCACTGCGCCCGCGCTCTGCCAGTCGCCGACCAGGACCCGCAGCCCGCCGTCGGGCAACGGGCGTACCGAGACGGCGTGCGGCGTCAGGCCGCGGTGGACGACCCGGTTCGCGTGCGCGTATGCCACCGCCTCGGCGACCTGGCGCAGCATGGACAGCTGCTCGGCAGCCGGGACGGTGCCCGCATGGTCGGCCAGCCACAGGTCTAGCCGCTGGAACCGGTCGTCGAGCGGGTACACCAGGCCGACGCCCAGGTCACTGTCCACCATGTCCCGCGGGCGCAGCAGAGCGTCGTTCGCCAGCCGCGACATGATCCGGTATTCGTGCTCGGCGACCTGTCGGACCTTGGCCTGGGTAGTGGCCGTCGCACCCGGCGCGGTGACCAGGAAGCGGATCCGGCCTCGATCGGTGGTGGCCACCCGGTGGAACGCGGGCCAGTCCTGCCAGCCGTCGCCCTCGCCGAGCGGATCCTCGTCGATCACCCAGGAGCCGGCCTCGCGCTGGCGGCGCTGGACGATCCCGATCCGTTTCATCAGCGCCGCGATGATCTCGTCCCGGTTCGCGCCGACCGACTGCTGCGGGGTGGCCGCCTCCAGCAGCCGCTCGGAGATGCCGGGAAGGCCCGTGCCGCTCTCGCTGCCGTCCAGGCCGAACAGGTCGATCCGGGACGCAGGCGGCAGCAGGCAGCGGATGCCGGGATGGTGCAGGAAGACGGATTCCTGGACGAACGGCACCACGGTGCGGGTGTCGGGGATGCGGTGGCCAGTCTCCTGGGCCCAGCGGATCAGCTCGTCCTGCAGCTTGCTCGCCAGCCGCTGCGCCTTGCGCCGAGCGAGCTTGAGCGGGGAGTCCTCAGCGCGGTGACCGTCACGGCGCCAGGTCAGGTCGTCCCCGCGCAAGGTGCCCGAGTAATACTTCAATTCCACCAGGTGCAACCGGCGCCGGCCCAGTACCAGCAGGTCGATCTCATGCCATTTGCCCTGGCGGTCGCGGAACTCGAAGTTCGACCACGCCCGGAAGGGGGCGTTCGCGGGCAGCTGAGGGCGGATGAGGTTCAGCCCTTCGGTCTCGTGGGTGAACTGGGAGGGCGTCACCTCGATCCAGCGTTGCACCCGCTGCGCCACGGTCCCGTCTCCTCCACGTGCCTCGCGGCTTACCCGCCGGGGCTGAATTTCCCCAAGCGCCCATCTTGCCAGTGGCCACGGCAGAAGGGGAATCAATGCTCTTCGGCCTTTGCGCGACACGGATCTTCGAACATCACATGGATGCCCGGTCCCGCAGCTTGAACTTCGCGATAGCGCGGTGGCCGTGGATCTTTGCCGCTACCGTCACCAGGATGAGTTCTGGCATGCCAGGAGTTTTGCCACCGGATGTGTATATTGCGTCGCTGGCTCGTAAGCGAATGGCTGCAGGCGCTTTGTGCCGTGACCGGGCGGGAAGGGTGCTGCTTGTTGACCCGGTCTACCGGGACACCTGGGATTTGCCGGGTGGCGCGGTGGAGGCTGAGGAGTCGCCGCACGCGGCTTGCCGCCGGGAGGTAACCGAGGAGCTTGGCCTGGACCGCCCGGTGGGGCGAGTTCTGGCCGTGGACTGGGTGCCGTCGCGGCCGCAACGCCCCGAGGGCCTGATCGTGGTGTATGACGGCGGCGTGCTCACCGCAGCTGACATCGAGGCCATCCGCGTGCAGGACGGCGAGCTGGCCGGCTTCGCGTTCGTGGACCCGGACCAGGTGGCCGACCGGGTGACCCAACTGGTGGCACGCCGTATTGCCGCGTGCCTGGACGCTTTGGATGCGGGGACGGTGGCTTCGCTCGAAGGCGGCAGCCCGGCGGGCTGAGTCACCCCAGAGCCTGCGGGCGCTTGGTTGTGGGCGTCATGCATGAAGCCGGTTGCCTGCCTCCGATAGTTCTCGGTCCGCCTGGACGGGTGCGGCTGCCGCAGTGCGTGGTTCGGTCAGGGCATGCCCGGCCGAGCGGTAGAGGCTGTCGTGGATGCCGTCGGCGTACAACAGGGCATGTAGGTCGCGGTCGGCTTTCCTCAGAGGGGAGGTGGCGGTGAATCCTGACGCACCGGCCAGCAGGGCGAGATCCGATGCGGCGGAGCAGGCCGTGTCGACCGCATAGGCCTTGATTGCGCATCCCCACATCTCCGCACGCCGGTCACCGGATTCAGCCAGCCGCTGCGCAGTAAGGACCGCAAGCATGCCGGCATTGATCTGCGCATACGCGCGCCCCAGAGTGATCAGCGCATTATCCCGCAGCCGGACGATGATCCCAGCCGACCGCCGTGCGCACAGCTGCGCGACCACCGTGTCGTGCACGGCAGCAGCCACGCCCAGCGCAGTCGCAGCGACCAGCGGGCGGTAATACGCGAAATGCTCACGCAGCAACGGCATGCCCTCGCCTGGCTTGCCGAGAATGTCGCAGGGCCGCAGTTCCACGTCCTGCAGGCGCAGTTCGCCCCAGCTCCAGCCAGACAGCCCGCCAGGCAGAATAGGACGCCGATCCAGCCCGACTTCCGCAGCGTCGATGACACAAGCGGTCAGGCGCCCGGCGGGATCCTTGAAGAAGACGGTGAACACGGCGGCCTCGTTCAGGCGGCTGATCCAGGTCTTGGTGCCGGTGACCGTCCATGTCCCGTCGGGGTGCGCGGTTGCTGCGGTGGTGATGGCGTCGACTTGGCTGCCGCCGCACGGTTCGGTGATCGCGATCCCGGCCAAGTCGCCGGCCAGCAGCCGGGGCAGCCATCGTTCGCGCACTGTGTCACTGGCGTGGAGGGCGATGAGGCGGCCGTGACCGAGCCCGGTTGAGTCGCGCAGGTCAGCGTCGTAGTAGCCGCAGATGAACTGCGTCAGCGCCTGGGTGATTGCTGGTCCGCCGCATCCGCCGTGACCGGCGGGCACGGCCAGCGCCAGTTGCCCGCGCACCGCCAGCTCGCGGCGAATCTGGGCCAGATGCTTGCTGCGCAACCGCGGTTCGATGCCTGGCCCTGCGGGGTATCGGGCCAGCAGACCGGCCAGCGCATCCTCGAACCTGCCTAGCCGCCGAGCGTCAAGCTCTACAAGTCCTGCGATGCCCGGCAGCAGTGGGGCCAGCCACTCGGCCGCGCCATCCGTAGTGCTGGTCACAGCCTGCCTGCCCGCATCCCGCGACGGCGCACCCGCGCGGGAACGCCGTAGGCCACGGATCCAGCGGGAATGTCGCGGGTCACCACCGATCCCGCTCCCACGAGCGCATCCTCGCCGACCGTGACACCGGCCATGACGACCGAGCCGGTACCCACTCGTGCGCCGCGCTCGAAGCGCGGCGGCAGTAGTTCCGGGACGCGGTCCGGATCTCGCCAGATCAGCTCACGGTCGTTGACGGTGCGTACCCCGGCGCCGAGGAACACCCGGTCGGCCAGTACGCAAGAGCTGGTGATGTGGCAGCCCGGCGAGCAGCGCACCTGGGCGCCGATGCTGCTGGCCCGCTCCACCGTCAGATGATGACCGAGCTGGGAGCCGTCGCCGATCCGGACGAGCGAGCGGAGCAGCGTGAGATGCCCGACCACCGTGCCATGGCCGATCTCTGCTCCCGCGTAGATCACGGCACCGGACCGGACGACCGTCTCTTCGCCGATGACAGTGCTGGCACCGGCGCCCGGATAGACATGCCCGACCGCGTATCCGCGCTCGGGCTTGCCCACCAGGGCGTGCTCTTCCACCCGGGCGCCCTCCCGCAGTACCGAGCCGCCGTAGATCACCGCGTAGGCGCTGACGATGCAACCTGCACCGACCTCCACGGGCCGGACCGTGCCCTCCTCGTCGGCGGGTACGAACAGCGCGTACCGGCTGACGTGCGTACCTTGCTGTGCCAGCAGTAGGCCTGACCGGGTCAGCTCGGCCGGGCTCACTGCCTGGCCGGGTGCGAATTGGTCCGTGCTCATCATCTTGTCCTCCTCCGTGACGCGAACCTGCTTCAAGGAAGCGCCTGGGGGAGCGAGCCTGGGAAGAGCTGCTGGCTGAGGCTGCACAGGGCTTGCACACCCTGCAAACGGTGGTGCGCTGAGCGCGAGACGCGGTTACGGTCAGACGGGGACGCCTGTGCGGAGGCGCCGATGAGACCAGACGACCACACGGGGTCCACGCGGGATGCGGCAGGCCGCCAGCCGGACCTGCGCGCGGGTGCCATAGTCAGTGCCGCCCGGCTAGCTGCGGGCATGACTCTGGCCGAATTAGGCCAGCGCTGTGGCTACTCGGCCTCGCAGATCTCCCGCTATGAACGCGGCGTGCAGCCGCTCACCGACATCACCCTGCTGCGCCGATTCGCCCGTGCATTAGCCATTCCGCCGCAGGTCTTAGGGCTCACCCCGCACGACGGCACGCAGGCAGGAGGCGGACACGCCGACGCGTTCCTGAAACACCGGATCGCGGCCTCTTGCGGGCCTAATGTGAGCCCAGGGTTTCAGTCGGAGGGCGGTGATGACCCGGTGCGGCGACGCGAGCTGCTGGCATCAGCTGCCGGATTAGCCGGTGCCGCCGCGCTTGGCCTGCCGACGACTGGCTGGGCGCGGACGCTGATATCTCCCGGTGGCAGCCTCGAAGAGGTGCTGTACGGGGACCAGAGCGCCCAGCCCGTTTCTCTGGCGGCGCTGCGCAGCGCCGCCGCCTGGGCTCGTGGTTGTTTTCAGGCAGCCAGCTACGACCGGCTGGCCGCCGGGCTTCCCCGGCTGATCGGGGTCGCCGCCGCGACCCGTGACAACGCGAACGGCGATGAGCGAGCCACCGCCAGCGCCCTGCTCGCCGATGCTTACATCGCCGCGGCCAGCCTCGCGGTTAAGCTCAATGACGATGCGTTCGGCTGGGCGCTGGCCGACCGGGCGCTGCAGGCAGCCCGCGTCGGCAATGACCCGCTCACCATCGCCGACGGGCGCCGCGCCGTCGCCACCGTGCTGCGCCGCACCGGCCGCCCGGCACAGGCACGCGAGCTGCTGATCAGCGCGGCCCGCGACGTCGAGCCCGGCGGCAATGCCAGCCCGGAGCAGCTATCGGTGTACGGCACGCTGCTCGAAGTCGCCGCCTACACCGCCGCGGTCGACGGCAACCGGCATGAGGCCGCCGAGTTCATCGGCGAGGCAAAAGCCGCCGCGATGCGGCTCGGCGGTGACGCCAACCACCGCTTCACTGCCTTCGGCCCCGCTAACGTCACCATGTACCAGGTCAGCATCGCCCAGGTCCTCGGCGACTGCGGAACCGCCATCGAGCACGCGAAGACCCTGCGCCCCGCCGCGATACCTACCCCCGAACGGCAAGGCCGGTACTGGATCGACGTCGCCCGCGCCTACCACCAGTGGGCTAAACCGGAGCCTTGTTACCGCGCGCTGCTGGCAGCCGAGCGCGCCGCCCCGGCCGAGGTCCGCTACCGGCCACCGGTGCACCGCATAGCCGAAGACCTCCTGCGCGCCCACAATCGGCAGTCGCTTCCCGGCCTGCGCGCCTTCGCCCGCCGCATCGGCGTGCCAGCCACCTGACTTCGGCGAAAACCGGCCGTCAGATTCGTGAGTCTGAGAGGCTCTCCCCGGCTTTCAGGATTGGCTTGTTCTCCGGCTTGGGCGACTTGCTGGTTCCTATGCGGGACTGTCTGAAAGTTTGTGGGCGGGGCGGTGATCCGCTCGTGGGCGAGCATCGCCTTTGACTTATTCGCTTGGCGTGGCACGCGCCCTGCCCCTAGCGTTCGGTCTGGGCGCGGAGCACGTGCCCTCTCCGCCGTTTGGGCGGGCAGATCGGGGGGTGCTGAGCGCGATGACTTGTCAGCTTCTGGCAGTTTGCTTCGATGCGAACGACCCACTTCGTCTGGCGCGCTTCTGGGGCGGCGTGCTCGGCTGGGAGATAGCCGACGACACCTGCGACTGCATCGCGCTCCTGCCAAGCGATGACACCGGTTCCGTGTCCGATTTCTTCCAGCCCAGGAGCAGAAGTCCAGCCCGTACGAGAGGCACTTCCATCTGACGAGCGCGTCCCTCGGGGACCAGCAGCAGACGGTAGCAAGGTCGCTCGCACTCGGCGCCCGGCACATCGACATCGGCCAACGCCCGGAAGAGCGTCATGTCGTGCTCGCAGACCCCGAAGGCAACGAATTCTGCATCATCGAGCCGGGCAGCAACTGGCTTGCCGACTGCGGATTCCTAGGAGAACTTACGTGCGCCGGTTCACCGGAGGTCGGGTACTTCTGGAGCGAAGCGCTGGGCTGGCCGCTGGTCTGGGATCAGGGTCTGCAGACCGCGATCCGCTCGCCGCGGGGCGGTCCGAAGAT
>Ga0209871_1000311_pt1 | contig 13726 bp, 12 predicted proteins | sample OrgsoiDNA2013045_FD_185795 | JGI IMG/M metagenome (GOLD analysis project Ga0209871, IMG submission 185795) | Permafrost soil microbial communities from the Arctic, to analyse light accelerated degradation of dissolved organic matter (DOM) -... | ecosystem: Environmental > Terrestrial > Soil >... | reverse complement strand
GACGGGAAGACCGCCTACGTCGCCGCAGTCTCGGGCACGGTCACCCCGATCACCACGGCCACCAACACGCCCGGCCAGCCGATCAATGTCGGCTACGGCCCCGCTGGAATCGCGGTCACGCCATGACCTGCGCGGCAGCGAGACCAGGCCCTGTGAGCCGAGAGCCATCAGCCACGATGCAGAACACCTGCCACGTCCGCCCGCATGGACCGGCCAGACGCCGACGCACCTTGGACTACGTTAGGCCATGACGTAGGGGTCGGTGACCTGCCATCTGAAACCGCGATGAAACCGCGGTAAATCTCGTTGCCCGCACGCTCGGGGCATGACTACTTCCGGATTCCAGCCGGCGATCGCGGCCACTGGGCTGCGCAAGTCGTTCGGCGACAAGGTTGTGCTTGATGGCATCGATCTGCACGTTGCTGAGGGATCGATCTTCTCGTTGCTCGGCCCCAACGGAGCCGGCAAGACCACCGCGGTTCAGATCCTGTCCACGTTGATCGGCGCCGACGGCGGCCAGGTGCGGGTCGCCGGCCATGATCTGGCCCGGGATCCCGCTTCGGTCCGTGCCGCGATCGGGGTCACCGGGCAGTTCTCTGCGGTGGATGGCCTGCTCACCGGCGAGGAGAACCTGTACCTGATGGCGGACCTGCATCACCTGGAGCGCACCGAAGGACGGCGGCGCGCCGCCGGACTGCTGAGGCGGTTCGATCTGGTCGAGGCGGCTAAGAAGACGGCCGCGACCTACTCCGGCGGCATGCGGCGTCGGCTCGACCTCGCGATGACACTGGTCGGCGACCCGCGCATCGTCTTCCTGGACGAGCCGACCACCGGACTCGACCCGCGCAGCCGCCACACCATGTGGCAGATCATCCGCCAGCTCGCCGCCGACGGGGTCACGATCTTCCTGACGACACAGTACCTGGATGAGGCCGACCAGCTCGCCGACCGGATCGCCGTCCTCGACCACGGGAAACTGGTCGCCGAGGGGACCGCGGACGAGCTCAAGCGCCGCGTCCCAGGTGGTCACATCCGCCTGCAGTTCGCCGACCCCGCCGGGCTTGAACTGGCCGCCCGCACCCTCGGCGAGTCCTCGCGTGACCACGACGCGCTCGCACTGCAGGTCCCCAGCGACGGCAGCGTCCGGTCACTGCGGGCACTGCTCGGCCGGATCGACGACGCATCGATCGAGGTCGAAGCATTGTCGGTGCACACCCCTGATCTCGATGACGCTTTCTTCGCCCTCACCGGTCACCCCACTACCGAGAAAGAGACTGCACGATGAGCACGCTTTCCTATGCCATGAGCGATTCGACAACGATGCTGCGCCGCAATCTCCGGCACACGCTGCGCTATCCCGTGACGGTGCTGATGTCTTTGGGGGTGCCGATCCTGCTGCTGCTGCTGTTCGACGGCGTTTTCGGCGGCGCGTTGAGCGCGGGCCTGGGCGGCGCGTCGCACGGCGGCAGCTACATCGACTACATCGTCCCCGGGATTCTCCTGATGACCGCGGGTTACGGGTCCTCCACGACCGCGCTGGCCGTCAACAAGGACATGACCGAGGGCATCATCGCCCGATTCCGCACCATGGCGATTTCCCGTGCCTCGGTACTGACCGGCCATGTCGTCGGAGCCGTGGCCCGGACAATGGTTAGCATAGGTCTTGTTATCGGTGTCGCACTGCTGATGGGGTTTCGGCCTGCCGCCGATCCCGTTGAATGGCTCGCGGCGATCGGCGTCATCATGTTGCTCGTCCTGGCGCTCACCTGGCCCGCGGTCGCGATAGGCCTGCTGGCCAAGAATCCCGAGGACACGACTGGCTTCTTGCTCATCGTTCAGGTGCTGCCGTTCATCAGCAGCGCGTTCGTCCCTCCGGGCTCGATGTCGGGAGCGGTGCGCTGGTTCGCCGAGAACGAGCCCTTCACCCCCATCATCGACACGCTGCGGGGACTGCTGATGGGCACTCCGATCGGCGACAGCGCCATTATCGCCATCGCCTGGTGCGCCGGCCTGGCACTAGCTGGATACCTGTCGGCCCGAGCGCTGCTGCGCCGCGATCCCGTCCGGTAGCCCGGCGTCAGCCCTGCTCACGCGCTCGCAGCGCCGCCAGCGCGGCGGCGCGCAGTTCCTCGCGGCCCAGGCCGGCATATGACGACACAGCGTCGTCGTAGGCCGGCCTGCTGGCCCGCTCGGCCGCGTGGCGGGCGCGGTCCGGGGACATGGTCGGCTGGAAACTCCGCAAGAAACGGAAGCGCTCCGCCAAGGCGATCATCGCCGCGCCCGACCTCGTGGCGCGCTCATCGCCGGTGCGGGCTGCGCGGTCGAGGTCCGCCATGGCCACCGCCAGCAGGAGAGCACCGCAGACCGGGAGGTCCACGAGGTAGGCCGGCGGATTGACGATGGGGTTCGTGAGTACCGCCGACAGCTTGCGCGGCAGTTCGCCGGTGATCTCCGCAACGAGGTCGAGCCGGCCGTGGTGGGCATGGGCGATCACGGCCACCGCCTGGATCTGCAAAGTGCCCTGGTCCAGGCCGGCCGGTTCGATGCGGTAGGCCTCGCTCTCGGTGTTCTTCAGCCGGTCGGCGGCCCGTCGCCACAGGCGCAGGCCGGCCTCGACCTCACCTCGCGCGAGCAGGATCTCCGCCCGCAATCCGAGGTCGAACGTGAGCAGTTCGACCGCATCGTCGGCCCGGTTCATCGCCGCCTGCGCCAGCCAGTGCTCCGCTTCATCGATGGCGCCGGCTTGCAGGCTGGCCAGCGCTAGCGCCCACCGGAGGCCGAACACGTCGGCCCAAGGCCCAAGCTCCTCCATGACCCGCAGCGCCGCCCTCAGGTGAACCCGCGCCTCGTCACCCTGTCCGGCCTGCAGGCACAGTTCGCCGATCCGGGCATGAGCCCCGAACAGCATCCACGGGGTTCCCTGGTTCTCGAAGGCTTCGAGCATCCGCCGGGCGGCCTTCAGCGCACCGTCGGTGTCGTACTCGTGCTCCCAGACGTAACTAGCCGCGTAGTTGGCCACGCCGGCCAGCAGCGGCTCGTCGCTGTCGCACAGCGCGCGTAGTGCCAGGTGATCCGCCTCAAAGACCTCGGGCCCGGCACTCAGCACGATCGCGATCGCCCGGATCACGGTGGTCGGCGGGGCCGGCGGAAGCCGGCGCAGGGTGGCCAGCAAGCGCGCCGCGCCGAGACCCTGGATCATGAACGCGTACATGGTGCACAGCGCCGCGGCCGTGCGGGTGACCTCGACGAGATCAGGCTCAGGCCGGAAGCGCGATAGAAGCTCGGCAGTTTCCTCGGTCAGCGTCGCTATGCGGGTCAAGTTGCGCTCGATGATCCACAGTCCGCCGAGAACGGCGGCAGTCGCCGCTACGGTGGCACCGTCGGACCGGGCGAGCCCGTGACGCAGCGCTTGCAGCAGGTTGTCCTGCTCGGCCCGGATCCGCTCTGCGGCCGAGAGGGGGTCGGCTCCGAAAACCGACTCGTGGTGCGCCGCGCCGAAGTCGCGTGCCCAGGCCAGGAAACCGTCGGTCACGCGGATGGTCTCCCCGGCCGCCTCCCGGTGCGCCGTGCTGAACTCCCGCACCGTCTCCAGCATCCGGAACCGGGCGCCCGACGGGGTCTCGGTCACCTTGAGCAGCGACTGGCCGGCCAGGTGCTCCAGGACCCGCAGGCTGTCACCAGCACCGAGCAGATGCCGCGCGGCGTCGGCGGTAAATCCGCCGGGGAAGACTGACAGTGCCCGCATCGCCGCCTGCCCGGCCGGCTCGAGCAGGTTCCAGCTCCAGTCGACCACGGCATGCAGGGTGTGGTGCCGCTGCGGTGCGTCACGGGCGCCGCCGCGCAGTAAGGTGAAACGATCCTCCAGGCGGCGGGAGATCTCGGCGACCGACATGACCCGGACCCGCGCCGCCGCCAGCTCCGCCGCGAGCGGTAGCCCGTCCAGGTGGCGGCACAGCTCCTCCACCACATCGGCGGGCAGGCCGACACCGGGGCGGGCCGCCCGCGCGCGCTGGCTGAACAGCTCAACGGTGGTCGGCAGGCTCAGCTCCGGCAGCAGGTACACCGATTCCGACGACAGGCCCAGCGGGGCGCGGCTGGTGGTGAGCACGCACAGGTCCCCGGTCACCGACACCAGAGCCCGCACCACCTCGGCGGCACCACGGATGACGTGCTCACAGTTGTCCAGCACCAGCAGTGCGGGGCCAGGCCCGAGAGCGCTGACGAGGCCGGTCAGGACGTCCTGCGGGATCGCGAGATGACCAACCGGAGAGCGCTGGGACTCACCCACGCCGAGAGCAGACGCGACTTCACTGACGACGTCCTCGTCGGCAGAGACACCGGCGAGCGCGACGAAGTGCACGACACGCTGCTCCGCCTGGCGGCTCACAACATGCGCGAGACGGGTCTTACCCAGGCCACCCGCGCCGACGATCGACGTGACACGCGACGTGCGCAGCAGGTCCGCCACCGCCGCGATGTCAGCGGCGCGGCCCAGCAGTGAGTTGGGCTCATGCGCGACACCGCGGCGGACCGCGGGCGCCTCGCCCCGCAGCAACTGCTGGTGCACGGCCTGGAGCGCGGCGCCAGGATCGGAGCCGAGTTCGTCGCGCAGCGAGCGGCGGTAGGCCTCATACCTGGCCAGCGCCGCGGACGGTCCCACCGTCGCCGCCTCACATCGCAGCAACTCCAGCAGCACCTCCTCATCCCGCAGGCGCTCACGGAACAGCTCGGTCAGCGGCTCGACCGCCTCGCCGCGGCGGCCGAGCCGCGACAGCGCCAGCGCGCGGGCCCGCACCAGCGACCGATACGTCGATGCCCGTTCAGCGCGCAGCGCGGACAGCGGATCATCGCCCGCGGTGCCGCCGCCCCCAGCGCCATCCCACAACGCGAGACCCGCAACAGCATGCACAAGCGCCGCCGCATGGTCTCCGGCACGGGAGTGCCGTGCGCTCGCGGACGCGCTGAGCAGGACAGCAGAGGCATCGACCTGGTCCCCACTCAAGGACAGCCGGTAACCGGCAGGCGTGCTGGCGATGACGCCGGAGCCCAGCTGTGCCCGGGCGCGGGACACGAGGACCTGCAGCGCCTTGACCGGGTTCTCGGGCTGCCCGTCCGGCCAAAGGCCCTCCACCAGCCCGGCGGCGCTGCAGCCCGTACGCAGGTCGGCAGCTAGGAGCGCAAAGAGACCACGCATCCGGGGACCGGCGATCTCCTGCCCGCGATAGGACACCCGCGACAACAGGGTCAGCTCGGTAGTCACTGAACCAGGTTAGCCAGCCATCTCACGGCCAGCACGGCTACGAGCACGCTCCCGGTGCTATCGAGGCGAAGACGGTGTCGTCGATGGCGGCGGAGCCGCTGGCGGAGCCGCTGGCGGAGCCGCTGGCGGAGTCCCGGCCGCCGGCGGCGGCCCGGCCGGAACGCCATCCCCCGGCGGCGGCGGACCAGGACATTCGAGATCCTTCGATTCTCAGCACTCCCGAAGCCAGTCCAGGGCCGCGCATCTCAAGATCAGCCTCTGTCACCACGACCCCTCCTATGATCGGGGTCACGCCAGCTCGGCCGCGCACAGAGGCGTCAGTCGCTGAATGTCGGGTCCGGGCCGTGTAGGCGCGGAGCCCGCCCTTTGGGTTCCTCCCAGTCTTCCTGCCTGCCCAGAGCCGTTAGGTCCAGCATCGAGTAGGCACTGGCGAGAATGTCCGTGCCTCGCGCATAGGTCGAGTAGGTGTGGAAGATCTCGCTGCCATCTCGCACGAAGCAGCTCAGGCCCGGCACTTCCTCCGAAGCCTCGCCGTCGGAGAGGATGTCTGGCCGGGTCCGGTAGTTGTATTCCAGCTGCGGGACGGACTTATCCACGGTCGCCTGGAAGTCGTAGTTGAAGTCGCTGTCATGGGAGGAGTACCAGGGGATCGTCCAGCTCCTGCTGGCCTGGTATTTCTGCAGCTTCGTCAGCGGTGCCCGCGACACCAGGACGAAGGCTGTGTCCCGTGACCGCAGGTGGGTGAGCATCCCGTCGGACAGCTCATCGACGCTGGCCGTGCAGCCGGGGCACGCCGCGTCCCAGGCCGGGTCGAACATGACGTGCTGGACGATCAGCTGCCTGCTGTTCCCCGAGAGCTCGGCCAGCGGGACCTTGCCCTGCGGGCCCTCGAGCAGATACTCCTTCTCGATCCGGACCATCGGCAGCCGCCGCCGCTCAGTGCTGAGCGCGTCTCGCCTGCGTGTTTCCTCTTTCTCCGAAGCGAGCAGCCGCTTCCTGGCCTCCAGCCACTGCTCGTGCGTCACGACTTCGGGAAGGGCCATCACAACCTCCTGGGACTCGGCACGCGACCGTTGGGTCGCGTATCAGATAGGACTGATGCGACTGGCCCGATTAATCGGCCTTGCCACGGAAACCTGCCTGGTGGGTTCCGCCGAGCGCACAAAGGCGACATCCACCGGCCCGGTGACGGGCAAAGGTCTGCTCCAAAGGACGGTACGGCGCTCGGCGGCTAGCTTTCACAGGCCGGGCAGTACCTGGCCTGTGGTATCTCGGCCAGCCTTGCGGTGGTGATGGCGGCGCCGCACAGCTCGCACCAGCCGAAGCGCCCGGCGGCCAGCCGCGCCAGCGCGGCCTCGATCTCGGCGAGCGCGAGCCGTTCCGCGACAGCGCGGCGCAGAGTCTGGCTCGCCCGCCGCCGTGCCGCCAGGCGTGCGCCCTGGCCGCTGCCGGCGTCCACGGCGGCTTCCTGGGCGTCGTGGTAAGCAAGGGACAACTCGGTGACCCGCTCTAGCCGTTGCTGCCAGCGGAGCCCGAGCAGGGCACGCCACCGGGGCAGCGCCGCCGGGTGCAGGTGCCGTGCCTCGGCCGCCGGGCTGCGTCGTGCCGCAGCAGGTGGCGGGAAGATAGCGAGATCGGCCGTCATCAGGTTTCCTTTCCTCTCGGTGCCCACGCCTGTGGTCGTGGGCGCCGACTGCAAGGTCCAGCACATCGCTATTTCCTGCAGGCCAGCAGAAGCGGACGCTGGCAGGCTGCTGTGAGTGCAGCTGTGACCAGCCGGCCGAAACGGACTTCCCCGGGACACTGACGCCGTGTCTCGCGCCATGATGTCCGGCGCGGCACGGACCTGGATCCACCGGGCCGCGGCCTGACAGGTGCCGCTGGGCCGCGGCCTGACAGATAATGTGGTCATGCCTGATCTTGACCCGGCGTCTGTCATCGAGGCGGTGGCCCGCGACCCGCGACTGCGGGCATTCACCGGCCACGGCAGGATCACGATCATGCCGGCCCGGCAGTCGCGGCGGCGCCTGCTGCTTGACAAGATCGCCCAGGCATTCGAGCCGGGCGTGCGCTACTCAGAGCACCGTGTCAGCCTGTTCCTCGGTGCCCTCCACGCCGACCACGCGGCGCTGCGGCGGTACCTCGTCGATGAGGAATTCCTGTCCAGGTCCGACGGTGAGTACTGGCGCAGCGGCGGTACTGTGCCCCTGTCCCCGGCCCATGAGCCCCGGCCCTAGGCGCTGGCCAGCCGCCGCTCTTGCGCCGCGTGGCCGAAAGCGGCCTGATAGGCAGGAAGAGCGGAATCGGCTTTGCACCTACGACCACGCACCGATCCGGGATGGTCGCCGGTTCGCGCCCTGGCTCCGACGTGAAGGGAGGTGACGTGGTGATCTACCTCATCCGACGCCTGATCAGAGCGCTGAAGAACGGCAAGCGCTGAAGAACGGCAAGCGCTAACTCCGCCGCGCATGGCTGCGCTCAGACCCTGAGCGCCGCGCATGGCTGCGCTCAGACCCTGAGCGCCGCCGCCCGGAGCCTGTCGTAGAACGGCAGGTGGTATTCGAGGTAGCCAGCGAGCAGCGAGTTCGCCTCGACCGCCGCCAGCCGGGAGGAATCGGTGCGGAGGTCGCTTACGCGTGCCAGGAGGCGATGGTCGGCACCGTCGAAGCCACGGGCTTCACCGTCTTCGCCAGCGGCGGGCCCACGTTGCTCGATCCGAGCACGCGACGGCCCTTGATGGCCGTGGACCGCAGTGCGGAAGAGCAGATCATCCGGACCGCTTTCGCTGGGCGCACCGCCCGCGAGCGCGCGGTGCGACTGCTCGACCTCGCCGCCCATTGGCGACCCGACGTGATCGTCCGCGACGAGATAGATTTCGGGGCTGCGGTGGCGGCCGAGTCCGCCGGGATCCCGCACGCAGCGGTGATCGTCATCGCCGCAGGCGGACTTATACGCCCCGACCTGGTGGCGGGCCCGTTGACTGCGCTGCGAGCGGACTACGGGCTTGGCCCGGATCCCGAGCTTGGGGATGCTGCACCGGTTTCTGACGCTGGTCCCGGCCCCTGCGAGCTACCGGGATCCATGCGATCGGTTGCCGGCGAACGCTCACTATGTGCGTCCCGCGGTCGTGGACACCTACGCAGAACGAGCCAACGGCGGTGCCCTGCTTGACTGGCCGAAGGCCGGCGAGGGGCGGCCCACCGTGTACTTCACCCTGGGGACCGTGTTCCATCAGGAATCGGGCGACCTGTTCACCCGCGTACTCCTCGGCGTGCGCGATCTGCCGGTTAATGTCGTAGTCACGGTCGGCCGGGAGATCGACCCCGCCGAACTCGGAGAGCAGCCATCACATGTGCGGGTCGAACGGTTCCTGCCTCAGGCCGGCCTCCTGCCCCGGTGCGACCTGGTCGTGTCCCATGCCGGATCCGGCAGTGTCATCGGTTCCCTCGCATTCGGCGTGCCGTCCGTGCTCCTGCCCATGGGCGCCGACCAGCCCCGCAACGCCGACCGCTGCACCGACCTTGGCGTGGCCGAGGTACTGGACGCGTCGAACAGCACGCCCCGGCAGATCAGCCAGGCCGTAACGACCGTCTTGACGGACCCCTCGTACCGCTGCGCAGCGACGCGGCTCCGGGACGAGATCCGTACTCTGCCGGACTCAGAGCACATCGCGCGCCTACTCGAGCGACTTGGCCGCGATCGTGCTCCGATCATGGTTTCCAACGAATCTCGACCTTGATCAGCTCGTCGACGCCGTGGGCTCGACGGCCCGCCTGCCGTCCTGCGGGTCGGGACGTCGCCCGACGAGCCCACGCGCCTCGAGCGCGCCGAGCGTCGCCACCTGCGGCGTCGCGGGAGGTGGAGGTGACCCGGCGCGCACGGCACCGTAACTGCGCAATTCCGCGTATAGCCGCGCCCGCCGCGGCCATGGATTCTGAAGAGGATTCACCACTGGGGGAGGCGTCCCGTGCGAGCCGGCATCACTGACCGTTTTGAATCAACGCGCCTCCCGGCTGCGGACATGGTTCACGCGGCGCGGGCCTTCGCCGACCGGATGGCCGCACGGCGCTCCATCCGCGATTTCGCCCCGACACCGGTCCCCCCTGAGGTCATCGAGCAGGCGATCCGGGCTGCGGCCAGCGCGCCCAGCGGGGCGAATCTGCAGCCGTGGCGGTTCGTGGTGGTGAGCGACCCGCATCGTAAGCGCAGGCTGCGCGAGGCTGCCGAGGCGGAGGAGCGCGAGTTCTATTCGCGCCGTGCGCCGGCCGAGTGGCTCGACGCGATCGCACCGATTGGCACGGACTGGCAGAAGCCCTTCCTGGAGGTTGCCCCGGTGGTTGTCGTGGTGTTCGAGGTTCACCAGGGCAAGCACACCCCAAAGCCGTATTACGTCAAGGAATCCGTAGGAATTGCGGTGGGTCTGCTCATAGCCGCGTTGCAGCACGCCGGATTGGCGACGCTGACCCATACCCCGGTCCCGATGCGGTTTCTCAACGAGATCTGCGAGCGACCGGCCGAAGAGCGCCCCTACCTGATAATGCCTGTGGGCTACGCGGCGCCGGACGCCACCGTTCCGCGCTTGGGGCGTAAACCGCTGACCGAGGTCATGATCCTCCAGTGACCAGGTGAGCCTCGAAGAACGTGCGCAGCGGGGCGAAGTGCCGGTCGGGCCGACGCCACTCGGCCAGCAGATCCTCGAGCAGGTGCACGTCAGCCACCATCGAATCGCCCCGGTAGCGGCGGATCACCGGATGGATGAAGGCACTCTCCTGAGCTCGGCCGGGTTCGGGATGCCGTTCGATGGCGAATGTGTCCGGGTGCTCGTCGCGGCCCCATCGCAGGGCGGCGGTGTAGTAGTGCGCCTGGCCCCGGAATCGTTGCACGACGAGGTCCTCGGGGAGATCCTGATAGTGGCGGACCTGCCCGGTGGCCTCTTCAACGACGTAGGCGTCGCACAGGAACTCGAACTGGGTCCACAGTGCCGAGCTCCAGTTCAGGCGGTCGAGTACAAGTGCCGTCAGCGACTGCGGGTCAGCCGGGACGATCTCACTGGCGAGCGGAGTGTCCTCGTAACGCTCCCTCAGTAATGCCGCCAAGGTACGCAGGTTGTACCTGAACCCGTCGATGAAGGCCGAGGATGCCTTCCTGAAATCCCGCGCCTGGGCGAGAGTCCCGGCGAAGTACAGGCCATCGACGTTGGTCGACTGCCAGTCCGGTCCGGTCATCGGTATCCGCCCGCTCCGTGCCAGCTCCGGCCGGCAGTCAGGGCCGAAAGCCGAGGTGTCCATGGCGAAGCCGGCGCAGCGCAGGACCCACTCGTACTCCATGACCGCCGTCTCGCCGTCGGCATGGGTATACGTCAGGTGCACCTCGAACCGATCCCCCAGCGGGCGGATCTCATCGATGACGCAGTCGAGGACCGAGTGCAGGGTCTTGAACTGATAGCTGTCCAGCACCGCCCCGTGGTGACCGCGTACATCGCCGGGATGCTTGGTGTTCCAGGCCAGCCGGACCGGGCGGGGGCTGGCCAGGTGGACCATAGCGGCGTGGCCCAGCATGCTCGACGCGGTCTCGAATGCGGAGTTACCTTTGCCGATGATGAGCACCCGCTGGCCGGCGTAACGGGCCGGGTCCGTCTCCATCGCCTCATAGCCGACGGCGTGTTCGATGCCAGGGATTTCCGGAACGTTCGGCCGTCCCCATCCGGCGGCCATGATGAGGCACCGGCAGCGCAGAATGCCCTGTGAGGTGTGCACCTCGAAGCCGTCGCCGACCCGATCGATCCGCGTCACGTCGACCCCGAACCGCACCGGCAGCTTGTGGTGGTCCAGAAATTCCGCCAGATAGCGCACCATGTCGTCGGCGTGCGGGAAATATTCGCTGCTGAATGCGGGGAACTGCAGATCGGGCGGTTCGTGCAATAACGAGTTCCAGTCCCACCGGAGCCGAATTTCCGGATCGTCGCTGACTGTATGCACCTTGTTGAGGGAAATCAGTCTCCGATGCCGGGGAAAGCGTCGAAAGAATTCCCCCGGCGCGTCGGTCCGCTCCACCGTCAGGTAGTCGCTGCCGGCCTGCTGGAGGTAGTAGCTGAGCTGCAGCCCGGCCGGCCCGGCGCCGACGATGAGATACCGGTGGTATCCCGGTGTGTCCTGCGGCCCGTGCTGGTGTTCGGTGTCCGACATGGATCTCCCGGCTCGGCGGCACGATGCCAGCGACAATCGCCGACGAATACCCCCTTTGTCAAGGTTCGTGGGCACCCGTCCGGGCAGCCGGCCTCGCCTGGGGGACGATCGCCGTTCGTTCGGCGGGTACCAGTGACGATGTAGAGGGTGGCGGCCGCGAAGAAGGGCCCTTTACTACGCTGGACGTAATAACGTTAGACGTAGTAACGTCTCTGGACGCGTCGTGCGACCGGAACTCCAGCGCCACAGCCCGACCGACCCCGCACCGGCCGACCCGGCCGCAACCGCGCAGAAGGTGAGATCGTGATCGCCGAGGAACAGCCCGCGGAGCCTGCGTACGCGCTGGCTGCCGGAGACCCAGGCCGGCCGGCGATTGGCCGGGCCGTGTTCGCCGCGCTTTTGGCCGGGATCGTTTTCTCGGTCCTGACCGGCCCGGTCAAGCAGATCGCGGTCCTTTATGATCACGCTCCCTGGCTTAACGACCCGTTCGACGTGGTCGTGTCCTTCGCGATGTTCTTCGTGCCGCTGACTGCTGCCTTCTGCATGGTGCGGCTGCCGTTGTGCCGCCGGTCAGAGCTGCTGCCGCTCGCCCGCGTGCGGGACCTGCTGCGCGGGTGCCGGGTTGTGCTCGGCGTGGCGGCGGCAACGCTGCTGACCGAGTGGGTCAGCGTTGCCATCGGCGCCAACCGGCCGCAGTGGAACGGGGCAACCTGGCTGCAAGTCGGGTTCCTCGCGCTCATGACGGTCCTGACCGTCCGGGCCGTCGTCCTCCTGCTTCGGGCCCCGTCCCCGCCCCGCCCGGTGCGGGCAGCCGGGAGACCGGCTCCCGACTGGCTCGGCGATGCCGTCGCCGTCACCGTCACCGCGCTGCAGATCCGCTGGCTTGGCCCGCTGCGTCGTCCGGCTCTCGGTGCCCTGAGCTGGACCGAACGGCACCTGGTGGCGGTGGTCCGCCGTCACCCGCTGTGGTCTGCGGCGGTCGCTGCTGCCGCGTTCGGCGCGGCGGTCGGCGGCAGGCAGGCGATCGCGGAGGGATACTTCGCGCTGGCCGCGCTGCTGACAATCACCCTGCTGGGCTGCGGCATGTTCGCCTTCCTGGTCGGGGCGGGGTCCTACATCGGGCTGGTCCGCAGTAGCACGTCGCTGGCCGGTGTCAGGCGCCGTACGCTCGACGCGGGCGCGCTGACGTGCGTCGGCGTGCTCGCCGTCCTGGCATTCCGGAACGCGCTGTGGTGGGTCGTCGGCAGCAGCTCAGCCCTAGCGGGCATCCCGCAGACCTACGCACTGCTCGGACTGTCCGCGCTGCTGTTCTTCACCGTGGTGTTCGCCGTCGAGTCAGCGCGGAACGCCCACGCGAAGCCAGCGCCCTGACCGGTCAGCGGCCGCGCTTCGGCCGACGTGTGCAGGGCACGGATCGCAAGCGCCCGGTTCGCCCTGGCCAGGCTGCGCTGGTCCGGGCAACGGCAAGGACCTTGCCGGCCGCGGCCCGGCAACTCCGCAGCGAACACCAAGGCGTCGGCCTGGCAGGACTCGAACCCCCGTAGCCCGCTTAGGAGACGGGGCGCTCTGTCCTCTGAGCTACAGGCCGATGGAGGCACGGGATGGAGTTGAAAAAACGCGCCAGAGACCGCAGCCGGGATCGAACCGGCGTGCTCCGCTTTGCAGGCGGATCCCTAGCCTCTCGGGCATGCGGTCCTGTTCTTGTAGTGCTTTCCGATGTAGCAGACGTTCTGGTGCGTGGCAGCCTTGTCTCTAGCAGGAGCGCTACGCGTTCTATGACGTCCCTGTCTGTCATTGCCAAAACCACCGCGGCCTGATCCGGCGCCGATGGTGGCGGTCGCAGGAAGGAGCCCTCTCCCTCAAGAAGTCCCGCGAGATAACTCAGCGTCGCGGGAGCACGGGTTAGCGCGAAACAGGACAAAGAGGGACCGGCGGCCGGTCAGGCGGCTCCCCCGGCCGCTTGGACCGGGTCCGGCCCCAGCTAACCCGCTCAACGGCACATCCATCGGCACCCAACCCGCTCAACGGCACATCCATCGGGTTGCCGAGCCCGTCCTGGCCGCCCGGCGGCGCAGGCACCAGCCAGGACCCCCGGCTACGCTCTCGGTAGGCACGCTAGGGAGTCTGCTAGCAGCGCTAGCGGCTTTCCAGGCCGTCACCCGCCCGGCGAGAACCGCGCCCCGGTGGGCCATCGACAGAACTCGCTGACCAGCGGTTCCGGGGCGGTTCTGGGGTGCTGTTCCCGTGTTAAGCGGGCTGATCTCCCGGCGTTTCGGGTGTT
>Ga0209871_1000310_pt1 | contig 13737 bp, 13 predicted proteins | sample OrgsoiDNA2013045_FD_185795 | JGI IMG/M metagenome (GOLD analysis project Ga0209871, IMG submission 185795) | Permafrost soil microbial communities from the Arctic, to analyse light accelerated degradation of dissolved organic matter (DOM) -... | ecosystem: Environmental > Terrestrial > Soil >... | reverse complement strand
TGATGTGGAGCGTGGTGGAAAAGACCGCGCTGGCGGAAGCGGAGGTGGAGTACGAGGATTATACGAGCGATACGGTGTGGGTGAAGTTTCCGGTTGCGCAAGTCGAACTCGCATCCGGCAAGGACGCTTCGGCCGCGATCGTTCAGGCCGTAAGCGATGCCAGCATCTTGATCTGGACCACCACGCCCTGGACGCTGCCGGGCAACCGCGCCATCAGCTTCTCCCCGAAGATTGCTTACGGCCTTTATCGCGTCACCGAGTCGCCCGCCGACAACTGGGCAAAAACCGGCGATCTTCTGATTCTGGCCGACACGCTCGCGGAAGCGGTGTTCAAGCAGGCGCGCGTGACCGGCTATGAGAAGGTCGACGCCGTGCCAGCGCCCGTGTTTGCCGCCATGGAATGCACGCATCCGCTTGCGGGTTTTTCCGGCGGCTACGAGTTTCGCGTCCCCCTGCTCGAAGGCGATCACGTCACCGACGACACCGGTACCGGTTTTGTCCATACCGCCCCCGGCCACGGCCGCGAGGATTTTGATGTCTGGACGTCGAATGCGCGTGAACTGGAGCAACGCGGCATCAACACCACGATTCCCTACACTGTCGACGAAAACGGCGCCTTCACCGATCAGGCGCCGGGTTTTACGGGAAAGCGCGTCATCAACGACAAGGGCGAAAAGGGCGACGCCAACGACGCCGTGATCAAGGCGCTGGTCGACGCCGGCATGCTGCTGGCGCGCAGCCGCCTGAAACATCAATATCCGCATTCGTGGCGCTCGAAGAAGCCGGTGATCTTCCGCAATACTCCGCAATGGTTCATCGCGATGGATAAGCCGATTGAAGGCGAGCCCGCTCTGTCTTATCGACAATGGACTCCGGACGAGAACAAGCCTTTCCGGAATCCTTCATTGCGTGAAGCGGCGCTGCGTGCAATCCGAGAAACCCAATGGGTGCCGCCGTCGGGCCAGAACCGCATCAACGGCATGATCGACAGCAAGCCTGACTGGGTGATCTCGCGCCAGCGCGCCTGGGGCGTGCCGATCGCGGTGTTCGTGCGGGAAAACGGCGACGGCTCCGCCGAAATCCTGCAGGACGACGCCGTCAACGCGCGCATCGCGGATGCCTTCGAGCAGGAAGGCGCCGACGCCTGGTACATGGACGGCGCCCGCGAACGCTTTCTCGGCTCGCTCGCCAATGAAGCGTGGAAGAAGATCGACGACATCTGCGACGTCTGGTTCGATTCCGGTTCGACCCACGCCTTTGTGCTGGAAGACCGCGTGCATTTCCCTGGAATCGGCGACATCCGGCGCAAGGTCGATGGCGGCGACGACACCGTGATGTATCTGGAAGGCTCCGACCAGCACCGCGGCTGGTTCCAGTCGTCGCTGCTGGAGAGCTGCGGCACCCGCGGCCGCGCGCCGTTCGATATCGTGCTCACGCACGGCTTCACGCTCGACGAGAACGGCCGCAAGATGTCGAAGTCGATCGGCAACACCGTCGAGCCGCAAAAGGTCATCGCGCAGTCCGGCGCTGATATCCTGAGGCTCTGGGTCTGCGCCACCTACTATGCCGACGACCAGCGCATCGGCCCGGAGATCCTCAAAAACACCATCGAGACCTACCGCAAGCTGCGCAACTCGATGCGCTGGATGCTCGGTACGCTGCATCACTTCCATCGCAGCGATACGGTCGCGCATGCCGAGATGCCCGAACTGGAGCGGCTGATGCTGCATCAGCTCGCAGGCCAGGCCGCGATCGTGCGCAAGGCCTACGCCGAATTCGATTACAAGACCGTGGTCGCCTCGCTGTCGGCGTTCATGAACACCGAACTGTCGGCGTTCTATTTCGATATCCGGAAAGATGCGCTGTATTGCGATCCGCCGTCCTCATTGGCGCGGAAAGCAGCCCTCACCACCATCGATATTCTCTGCGACGCGATCCTGAAATGGCTGGCGCCGGTATTGTCGTTCACATCCGAAGAGGCGTGGCGGCTTTACAGACCGGACGCCGAGCCGTCGGTGCATCTCACGCTGTTTCCGGAAAGTTTCGAGAACTTTCGCGACGAAAAGCTGGCGGCAAAGTGGGAAGTTATCCGCGCCGTCCGCCGCGTCGTCACCGGCGCGCTTGAAGTCGAGCGCGCCGCCAAGAACATCGGCTCGTCGCTGGAGGCGTCGCCGCTGGTCTATGTCTCGGACACCAAGATTTTCGCCACCCTGTTCGACATCGATCTGGCCGAGGTCTGCATCACCTCGAATGCGATGGTGACCAATGACGACGCGCCATCGGATGCGTTCCGGCTGAACGAGGTGCCCGGCGTTGCCGTCGTCGTCGAGAAGGCCGTCGGCAGCAAATGCGCGCGGTCGTGGAAGATCCTGCCGACCGTCGGCGACGACCCCGAATATCCGGATGTCTCGCCGCGCGACGCGCAGGCGCTGCGCGAATGGAAAGCGCTGGAGCAAGCGTCGGCGGCGCCGGTCGTTCCGGTTCCGGCGCCCGTACGGGTGGTTGAGGCCGTCGCCAGGGAACCCGAGCCGGAAATTTCCGGGCAACAGGACATCGAGAAACAACCGGTTGAGGTGGCTGTTCCCACGAAGAGAATGTCTGCCAAAAGCGAAAGCACAAAGACAACGGGCGCAACCACGAAGAAGCCTGCCGAGAAGAAGTCCGCCAAAAAGTCCGCCACGACGGCAAGCAAGAAGGCCCCCGCCAAAAAGCAAGCCGCCAAAAAGGCTGCCAAGAAAGCGGCGGCAACGAAGGGCGCCAAAAAGAAACCTGCAAAGCAGAAAGCAGCAAAGAAGGTAACCAGGAAAACTGCCAAGAAGGGGGCGAAGAAGGTCTCTGCAGCGAAAGCAAAAAAGACGAAAAAGACGACCAGAACAAAGAAGGCCCGATAAGTGTCTGGCATGGAACGTGTTCGCAACTCCCACCTGCGCCCCGGCATCATCGCCGCGATCGCCGTGCTGATCCTCGACCAGGCATCAAAACTCTGGCTGCTGTTCGTGTTCGACATCGCCCACCGCGGCGCCGTCAGGGTCACGCCATTCTTCGATCTGGTGCTGGCCTGGAATGTCGGCATCAGCTTCGGCTGGTTCCAGAACGACAGCCAGATCGCCCAGATCGCCTTGATGCTCGTCAAGGCCGTGGCGGTGATCGTGCTGGCGATCTGGATGGCGCGGTCGCGAACCCCGATCGCGACGCTGGCGCTCGGCCTGATCATTGGCGGCGCCGTCGGCAACGGTATCGACCGCTTCGCCTATGGCGCGGTGGTCGATTTCGCCCTGTTTCACCTCCAGATCGGAGGAAATACCTACAATTGGTACGTGTTTAACCTGGCCGACGTGGCGATTGTTGCCGGGGTAGCAGCCCTCCTGTATGATTCGTTCCTGGGGGTAGCCGCCGCAAAAGCGCCCTGATCCCGGCTGATACGGACCGTCTGGGCTGAACGTTGCGTGCAGGCGCGGAGTTACGCCTCGAATCGGCAGCCTGCTGAAACATTTGAACGGGAAAAGCGATGCGCAAAGCCAGCGGCCGGACCGTGCAGAAATCGTCGAGAGCGTTGACCCACGCATTGCGGCTCGCCGCCATCGCGCTCGGCATCGGCCTTGTCATGACGAGCGGGGCCGTCCGCGCCGCGGACGACGAGGACGACAAGACCTTCGAGGAAAAGATCATCGAGGGCATCATGGCTGGTATAGGCGGTACCAACATGGAGAATAGGGGGATCGAGTATCGCGAGCGCTCCCCGCTGGTGGTGCCCCCCAAGCTTGATCTGCCGCCGCCCGCCTCCGCATCGGCCGATGTGAAGGCCCCGAACTGGCCGAAAGATCCGGACGAAGCACGCCGCAAGGCTGCGATCGCGGCCCGGAAGAAAGAGAACAAGGATCCCGTCGAAGCGAGCCGGATCCTGACCCCGAGCGAACTCAACAAGGGGAAGGTAGCCGCTACCGCCCGCAACAGCGACGACCCTATTCAGCCGGGCAGTCAGAACAACAATCCGATCCTCAGCCCGTCGCAGCTTGGCTATAATGGCAGCTTCAGCGGCCTTTTCGGCGGCAGCAAGAGCGAGACGGCTCCGTTCAAGGGTGAGCCGACCCGTGACTCGCTGACACAGCCGCCCAGCGGATACCAGACGCCGTCACCGAATTTTGCCTACGGCACCGGGCCAAAGGAATCGATGAACAAGGAATATAACCCGGCCGCCGGCAAGTATGGCGAATAGCCGCGTCCGGCTCTCGGCTTCGTGACGCTCCCGGGCAGCCGCGCCGTGTAGGGTGGCCGCGACTTTATCCCGAACATTTCGGTTCGGGGGCCGTCGCTCTCATTCGAAATATTGCGCGTATCCTTCGTCCTTGTCGCAAAATCCGGTGCCCAATTTTGCGCAAAACACGCGCTAGACAGGTCATGATGTCCCCACACCGCCTCGCCGTCTCCCTCTTCGCTGCGCTGCTATCGACGTTCACCCTCTCCGCAGGCGGCGCTCGCGCCCAGACCACGGTGACCTCCGAGCGTCCCGCCAGCTTTACCCTCGGCAACGGCCTGCAGGTCGTGGTGATCCCGGATCATCGCACACCGGTCGTCACCCAGATGATCTGGTACAAGGTCGGCTCCGCGGACGAGACGCCCGGCAAATCGGGCCTCGCGCATTTTCTCGAACATTTGATGTTCAAGGGCACCAGCAAGCACCCGGCCGGTGAATTTTCCCAGACCGTGCTTCGGATCGGCGGCAACGAGAACGCCTTCACCTCGACCGACTACACCGGCTATTTCCAGCGCGTGCCGCGCGAGCAGCTCGGCAAGATGATGGAGTTCGAGGCCGACCGCATGACCGGCCTGATCCTGAAGGATGAAAACGTGCTGCCGGAGCGCGACGTCGTGCTCGAAGAATTCAACATGCGGGTCGCCAACAACCCGGAGGCGCGGCTGACCGAGCAGATCATGGCGGCGCTGTATCTCAATCATCCCTATGGCCGGCCGGTGATCGGCTGGCACCAGGAAATCGAAAAGCTCGACCGCGAAGATGCGCTGGCGTTCTACCGACGCTTTTATGCGCCGAACAACGCGATCGTGATCATTGCCGGCGATGTCGACGCCAAGGATGTTCGCCCGCTGGCGGAGCGGACGTTCGGCGAAGTCGCCCCCCAGCCGGCGATAGCGGCGGAGCGCGTGCGGCCGCAGGAACCGGTCCCGGTGGCGCCCCGCACCGTGACGCTGGCCGACCCCAGGGTCGAGCAACCCAGCGTGAAGCGCTATTACCTGGCTCCGTCCGCCACCACCGCCGCCGCGGGAGAAAGTCCGGCGCTCGACGTGTTGGCGCAGTTGATGGGCAGCGGCAGCAATTCCTATCTTTATCGTGCGCTGGTGGTCGATCGCCCGCTCGCGGTCAGCGCCGACGCCGGATATCAGGGCACCGCGCTCGATCCGACGCAGTTCATGATCTCGGTCTCGCCGAAGCCCGGCGTTGAGTTCGCGCAGGTCGAGCAGGTGATCGACAGCGTGATATCGGATGTCGGACAAAACCCGGTACGCGCCGAGGATCTCGAGCGGGTCAAGACCCAGCTGATCGCCGAGGCGATCTACGCCCAGGACAATCAGGCGACGCTGGCGCGCTGGTATGGCGGGGCGCTCACCACCGGCTTGAGCATCGACGACCTGAGAAGCTGGCCTGATCGCATTCGCGCCGTTACCGCCGAACAGGTCCGCGACGTCGCGCAGAAATGGCTCGACAAGAAACGTTCGGTGACCGGCTATCTGATCAAGGATGCTACGCCAAAACGCGAGGAGAAGCGTTCGTGATCGATATCAGGACTTGTCCCAACACCTATTCTCCGAAGACTAATTCTGCCATGGCTTACCCTCCGGAAACTTGTCTCAAGACTTCTCCCGGGCGCCGTGCGCGCCGCATGGCGTTGATTGTTGCGACCTGCCTCATGATGGCGCCGCTGGTATCAACGCCATCGCATGCTGCGGCCAAGATCCAGCATCTGGTTTCACCCGGCGGTATCGAGGCCTGGTTCGTGCAGGACGCCACCGTGCCGCTGATCGCCATGGAGTATGGCTTCGGCGGCGGCGCGACCCAGGATCCGGCCGGCAAGCCCGGCGTCGGCAATCTGGTTGCCGATCTGCTCGATGAAGGCTCGGGCGAGCTCGATTCCAAGACGTTCCACGAACACCTCGACCGCCGCGCCATCGAGTTGAGCTTCTCCTCGACGCGGGATTATTTCCGCGGCTCGCTGCGCATGCTGAAGGATAACAAGGACGAGGCTTTTGACCTGCTCCGGATGTCGCTGACATCGCCGCATTTCGAGAGCACCGATGTCGAGCGTGTTCGCTCGCAGGTGCTTTCGGGGCTGAGGCGCGATACCTCCAATCCGACCTCGCTGGCCACCCGCAAGTTCCTGGAAGTCACCTTTGGCGACCACCCCTATGCAAGGCAGGCCAACGGCACCCTCGAAAGCGTTCCAAAAATCGACGTCGCCGATCTCAGGGATTACGTTCGCCGGGTGCTGGCCAAGGATACGCTGAGGATCGCCGTGGTCGGCGATGTCGATCCCGCTACGCTCGGCAAACTGCTCGATCAGACGTTTGGCGGACTGCCGGCCAAGGCCAGCCTGACGCCGGTCGCCGATGTCGAGGCCGCCAAGCCGCCGCAGCGCGCGTTCATTCCGCTCGACGTGCCGCAGACCGTGGTGACGTTCGGCGGCCCCGGCATCAAGCGCCACGACCCGGCTTTCATGGCCGGCTATGTCGTGAACCACATTCTCGGCGGCGGAGGGCTGTCGTCGCGGCTCTACCGCGAAGTCCGCGAGAAGCGCGGTCTCGCCTATTCGGTCTATGAATCGCTGTTGTGGGCGGATCACTCCGCAATCTTCGTCGGAAATACCGGCACCCGCGCCGACCGCGCCGGCGAGACCGTTGACGCCATCGAGAAGGAAATCCGCCGCATGGCCGAGGATGGCCCGACCCAGCAGGAGCTGGATGAGGCCAAGTCCTATCTGAAGGGCTCGCAAATGCTGGCGCTCGACACCTCGTCGAAGCTGGCCTCGGCGCTGCTGCAATACCAGCTCGATCAACTTCCCATCGACTACATCGAGAAGCGCAACGCCATCGTCGATGCCGTGACCCTCGACGAAGCCAAAAAGGCCGCCAAGCGGCTGTGGGGGCAAGGCCTCCTCACCGTGATCGTCGGCCGCGCCCCGCAAGCCGCCGCCCAGCCGGCGGCGGCGACCCCGCCGCCGCCCAGGGCGAACTGACGGCTTTCGGCTTATCTCGTGTCCCGGACGCGGTGCAGCGCCTCTTGGCGGTGCGCCGCAGAGCCGGGACCCATACTTTCTTGCCAGCAGTCACGGGCCCCGGATCAGCAGCGCACCACGCCGCAAGACATAGCGCGTCGAAGACGCGCGTGAACGCGCTGATGGCGCTGCGCAGCATCCGGGGAACGCCTCCCCCGGTCCTTCAGCGCCACAAACAAAACCGCTATCCTGCGCCGGTCCGATTCCCGTTTGGGATCATCCCGGCCACCGGTGACGCCATGCTGCGGATTTCCCGCGACCTCACGATCGACGAGAACGACATCGAGATCAGTTTCGTCCGCGCCTCCGGTCCGGGTGGACAAAACGTCAACAAGCTCTCGACCGCAGCCCAACTGCGGTTCGATACCAGGCGGGTCACGCTGCCGGCGGATGCCGAGGCGCGGCTCAACCGGCTCGCCGGCCAGCGCATGACCAAGGACGGCGTGATCGTGATCCATGCGCAGCGTTTCCGCACCCAGGAGCGCAACCGCGCCGACGCCGTCGACCGCCTGCTCGAGCTTTTACGCGCCGCGATGACGCGCCCCGTCCCGCGGCGCGCGACCAAACCGACGCTGGGCTCGAAAACGCGCCGTCTCGAAGGTAAAAAGCGCCGCAGCGACATCAAGGCAAAGCGCGGCACCGCGCGATTCGACGATTAGCGGGCCGCGGCTCGCCGCGCTTTGTTCCGCCCTGCAACAGCCCACTACTACCACCGCCCGGTTGCCGCGGCCTAAGGTCCGCTCGCGCCAACGGTGATGTACATGACAAAACGACGCGCGGCACTGCGGATCGGGCTGGCATTTTGCGCCGCGGCGCTGGCCGTCGACCACGCGGCGGCGCAATTGACCCCGCCTTCGGCAAAGCCGCCCGATGGCGCGGCGCTTTTCAAGCAGCAATGCGCCACATGCCACACCACCAACACCTCCGATCCGTCGCGACAGGGGCCGACCCTGTTCAACATCATCGGACGCGACGCCGGAACCGCGGAGGGATTTCGCTACTCGGCGGGTTTTGCCACTGCAAAATTCAAATGGGATGAAGGCAAGCTCGACGCCTGGCTGGCCGATCCGCAAGCCATGATCCCCGGCGCGATCATGCCCTACAAGCAGACCAGGCCCGAACTTCGCGTCGCGATCGTGAACTATCTGAAGGAGTTGCACTGAATGGCGAAACCAGTTCACTCGATGATTCGCGTGCTCGATGAAGCGAGGTCGCTTGATTTCTACGCGCGCGCCTTCGGGCTCGAGGTCGTCGACCATCTCAAATTCGCGGACTTTGCGCTGATCTACCTGCGTCATCCGTCCTCGCCGTTCGAGGTCGAGCTGACGGTGAATTTCGATCGCAAGGCGGCCTACGAATTGGGCGACGGCTACGGCCACCTCGCCGTCGTGGTCGACTATCTCGATGCCGAGCATGCCCGCTTCAGCCGCGAAAAGCTGTCACCCGGCCCGCTGCGCGATTTCAAGCATGACGGCGCGACGCTGGCGCGGTTTTTCTTCGTCTCCGACCCCGACGGCTACAAGATCGAAGTGATCCAGAAAGGCGGACGCTTCGGATAATCACGTCAATCAACAAAAACGTTCAATGGAGGATACCCATGAGAGAAGTCGATCGCCGAAGCAAATACAGTCGCCGAACCTTCCTGCAGGGCGCCGCAGCCGTAGCGCCGGTCGCGGCCGTCGCCACCAGCGCCGGCCTCGGCGTCGAGGATGCCTGGGCCGCGGACGCGACCACGCTGGCGCCGGCGACGCTGAAAACGCTGGTCAAGGTTGCGCGCGATATCTATCCGCACGACTTTCTGGTCGACGGCTACTACATTACCGCGATCAAGCCGTGGGACGGCAAGGCGGCGAAAGATCCGGCCACCAAGGCGCTGCTTGAAGACGGCGTGCGCCGTCTCGATCAGGACGCGCAGGACCGCCACAAGATGGCCTACGCGCAGGTGCCGTGGGAAGCCGACCGCGTCGTCCTGCTGCAGGGCATCGAGCAGACCGACTTTTTCAAGAAGGTTCGCTCCGACCTGGTGGTCTCGCTCTACAACCAGGAAGAGCTGTGGCCGAAGTTCGGCTACGAGGGCTCCTCCGCCGAGCATGGCGGCTACATCAAGCGCGGTTTCAACGACATCGACTGGCTGCCGAAGGTCTAGTGCCCTTTCCGTTTCGATTGAATCGAAGCGGGGCTCAACTTCGCGCAGAACATCAGTTGGGAGGATACACAATGGCAAAATTCGATCTGAATGACGATGGTGTGGTGGTTATCGTTGGCTCCGGCGCCGGCGGCGGAACGCTCGGCAATGAACTGGCGCAGAAGGGCGTCAAGGTCGTGATCCTGGAGGCCGGGCCGCGCGTCGAGCTGCAGGACTTCATCAACAACGAGTGGGAGAGTTTCACGCAGCTGGCGTGGACGGACATGCGGACGACGTCGGGCAACTGGCGGGTGGCGAAGGATTTCGCCAATCTGCCGGCGTGGATCGTCAAATCGGTCGGCGGATCGACGGTGCATTGGGCCGGGGCGTCGTTGCGGTTCGACGAGCATGAATTCAGAATCAAGAGCGCCTATGGCAGCGTGCCGGGCGCCAATCTCCTGGACTGGCCGATCACGCTGGCTGAAATGGAGCCGTGGTACGCCAAGGCCGAAGACAAGATGGGCGTCACCCGCACCAACAACATTCCGGGATTGCCGGGCAACAACAACTTCAAGGTGATGGAAGCCGGCGCCAGGAAGCTCGGCTACAAGGAAGTCCACACCGGACGGATGGCGATCAACAGCGAACCTCGCGATGGCCGCGGCTCCTGCCTGCAGATCGGCTTCTGCTTCCAGGGCTGCAAGTCCGGCGCGAAATGGTCGACGCTTTATGCCGAAATCCCGAAGGGCGAAGCCACCGGCAATCTCGAAGTCCGCCCCGCCAGCATGGCGCTCAAGATCGAGCACGACGCGTCCGGCAAGGTGACCGGCGTGGTCTATGCCGACGAAGCCGGCAAGACGCAGCGCCAGAAGGCCCGCGTCGTTGCCGTCGCCGGCAACTCGATCGAGAGCCCGCGGCTCCTGCTCAACAGTGCGTCCAATACATTCCCCGACGGCCTTGCCAACAGCTCGGGCCAGGTCGGCCGCAACTACATGCGTCACATGACCGGCAGCGTCTATGCGGTGTTCGACAAATCGGTCCACATGTATCGCGGCACCACCATGGCCGGCATCATCCGCGACGAGGCGCGGCACGATCCGTCGCGCGGCTTCATGGGCGGCTATGAGATGGAGACGTTGTCGCTGGGCCTGCCCTTCATGGCCGCGTTCCTCAATCCGGGCGCCTGGGGACGCTCCTTCACCTCGGCGATGGAAGGCTATCCGCGCATGGCCGGGATGTGGCTGGTCGGCGAGGACATGCCGCAGGAAACCAACCGCGTCACGCTCGATCCGAAAGCCAAGGACAAGTTCGGCCTGCCGGTGGCGAGCGTGCATTACGACGACCATCCCAACGACGTCGCGATGCGCGACCACGCCTACAAGCAGGGCTCCGCCGTTTATGAGGCGATCGGCGCGACGGTGACCTATCCGACCACGCCCTATCCCTCCACGCACAACATGGGCACCAACCGCATGAGCGCGAAGGCAAAAGACGGCGTGGTGAACAAGTTCGGCCAGACCCACGATATCAAGAATCTATTTGTGTCTGACGGTAGCCAGTTCACCAGCGGCGCCGCCTGCAACCCGACGCTGACCATCGTCGCACTTGCGGTCCGCCAGGCGGACCACATCGCCGGCGCGATGCAACGAAAGGAAATCTAGTCGATATCAAAAAGCTCCGTCCGCGATGCGGGCGGAGCCTTTATCCATGATTCGCCTTTTCGTCATCGAGGACGATTATTCCGCGGCGACGAGAATCGGCGCCGTGGCGCCGCGGAAATCGGGCGTCACCACCGCATTTTTCGAGCGATAGATCAGGCAGGAACAACGCAGCAGCGACGCGAAATTATTGACCTCACCGTGATGATCGAGCACTTCGGTATGAAGCTTGGTCAGGAATTTCGGAAGGCTCAGGCCCTCCCTGCCCGCGATCTCCTCCAGCGTATCCCAGAACGACATTTCCAGCCGGATCGACGTGCAATGCCCCCCGATCCGGAGCGATCGGGTCTGCGATTCATAGTCGCGCTGCGGCTGGTGTGCGAACAGCTGGCACATGGGTATCCTCCTGATCTCTTTTAAACTTTTCTAAACGATATACCCGGTCGCCGGAGGCGACAATGTTCTTGCATCCGGCGCGGTCGGCTTTTCGGCCGGCCACAATCCGAGCCGGCGCCTTATTTCCTGTCGTGCGACCCGGATTCCGCGACGCCAAGGTAATTCCGGTTTGAGGCCGGAAACTCAGCGGCGGTATTTCGAGCTATGCTGCCTTGCGGTTTCGAACAGCCCGATAGTCCAGCAGACCGGACAGCCGCGAAACGCAACCAGCACCAGCGCCCCCAATGCGAACGAAGCCCAAGGATGAATCTCCGCAATCGCCACCGCATAGCACAATGCGCCAATTCCGACCGCGCCACGCAGGACATGTTCGATCAGCGTCTTGCTTGCGAACATGATTTTGATTCCAGTCTGCCTTGATCGGTGTCAGTCGCGGATCAAATATTCGCGGATCAGCATCCGGGCGCGGTGAATGCGGGCCTTGACGCTCTCACGGGTCAGGCCGAGGACGGCGGCGATCTCGTCGATCGACATCTCCTCGATATCGCGCAGCAGGATCACCTCGCGATAATGCGCGGGCAGCGACTGGATCGCATGGCAGAGGTCGATGCGAATGTCCTCGGGCCGCAGATGCGCCAATCGCGCATCCATCCCGTCAACCGGAGCCTCGGGAATCCCGCTCCCCATCCGCAGCAGCCGAAGGCAGGCGCGCCGCGCGAGTGCAAATATCCACGCCGAGAACGAGGCCGCCGCCCGCAGCGTGCCGAGACGCCGGTACAGCAGCAACAGCGTTTCCTGCACGGCGTCGTCGATGTCAGCCGCCCGGCAATTGCGCGCGGCATAGCGGCGGACATCGGGCTGGACCACGGCGATTAGCGACACCAGGGCTTTTTCGTCGCCGCACCGCGCGGCTTCGATCAGCCCGGGGTCGCAGCGCCCTGTTCTTGCCAGTGACATCATGGCGACGGTAGTTTTCGGCCGGCCATGGCGCACATCGGACAAAACCCGAAAAATCCGGTCATCGCGGTCACAACTCCGGCGCCGGCGATCAGGTACCCGATCGGCATGCCGGGAAGGCCAAGAATCCCGCATGCGATCATCGCCGCACCGCCGAGGACCCGCGCAGCGCGTTCCCAACCTGGCAAATTCATTCGATAAAACATCATAGCTCCTTTGGTTCAGTGCGAGAACCCGGATGTTCTCCGCTCAATAGAGCCGCCGGGCAGGGATTTCGGTTCGCGGCCCGGGCAATCTTTTTCGAGGGGCAATTGGAGTCCCATCCGGCCCACCAGCCTTTGCTCGCGAAGCGAGTGAAGGCTGCCGCGCAGAAGCCCGAAGGGGCGAAGGTGGGCCGCTGCGCGCGAGCTACCGCTCGGCGAGCCACCCTGCGATCATCATCGGGAAAGACAGCGGCAAGGCCGACGGGGGTGCTGGCTCCCAACTAAAATATCGAAAACAACCCCATGCAAAGTAGCTTGGTGTCGCTGGCATGGAAGCTTTGAGCGATCCCGCCAAAACATTTGACACGTCGGGCAAATCAGCGGCACTAATTCATCATCACGCAATTTGCAAAACGCCCATGGCCCTGCCCGACAACGGGCTCTTCGGCGCGATTGCAGGCAAGAACTCCTTACCCACAATCGAAGTTGCACCAGTTCGCCACAGCGAACGCCAAGGAAGCTAAATGCCAGCACCTCGCGTCTACAACAGGCATCACGGCGATGCGCCGCCAGATGCGATCTACATCGGCCGCGGCTCGGCCTATGGCAACCGCTTTGTCATCGGCGAACACGGCTCCCGCGACGATGTGATCAAGCGATTCGAGTGCGAGCAGCTTCCGGACCTGGACGTCAGCAAGCTCGCCGGCAAAGCTGTTCCTTCAGGTAAACATGCGAAAGCCGGCCGAGCCTGGACGAAAAGCGCTGGAGATTGCCGCCTCCGACGAGACCAGAGCCGCCGGGGCGGGATTTCGGTTCGCGGGCCGGCCATCTTTTTCGAGGGGCAATTGGAGTCCCATCCGGCCCCCTCCTCGCCTACAATGCCGCTTCAGCCGCGAATCGACGTAAAAAGACGCCCATGCCCGTCCGCCAGCTCCCCGAACAGGTCGTCAACCGCATCGCCGCCGGCGAAGTGGTCGAGCGCCCCGCGAGCGTGGTCAAGGAACTGGTGGAAAACGCCATCGATGCCGGCGCCAGCCGGATCGACATTTTTACCGATGGCGGCGGCCGGCGGCGGATCGGCATCACCGATGATGGCGACGGCATGACCTTTT